>Ga0315907_10000517_pt1 | contig 55722 bp, 47 predicted proteins | sample LakEriMetagenome_3_FD_203525 | JGI IMG/M metagenome (GOLD analysis project Ga0315907, IMG submission 203525) | Freshwater fungal communities from buoy surface, Lake Erie, Ohio, United States - Buoy 12 MA123 | ecosystem: Environmental > Aquatic > Freshwater > Lake > Lake biofilm | place: USA... | reverse complement strand
TTTTCGTTTACAACAGGAAACAATGTTGGTTTAAGCACGGGAGCTCAAGCGCCACCGACAAGAACATACGGATTCAATATCAATATAACTTTTTAATAATTATGAAAATGAAAAATATATATAGTAAAGTATTATGCGGCATATTAATCAGCGCATCTTTACAATCTTGCGATGATTATCTTGATGTAAATGATGACCCTAATAATCCTTCATCTGAAAATGTTAATCCTGAAATCGTTCTTGCCGCAACCCAAGTGTATACTTATGGTGTATTAGCTGGAAATGTTTCTGAGTTCAATCCAAATGCAGTTCAAGACAATATGAACCAATTAGGAAATCTGATGATGAATAATTGGACAAGAGACGTTGGAGCATCCAATTCAAGTTACTATTTTAATGAACACACTTATAATGTAACTTCTGATTTCTATTCCGGTATTTTTGAAAATCTGTATTTAAGAACTTCAAATTATACTTTCATACAAAACACAACTAAACCCGGATATGACAATTATAAAGCTATTGCTAAAATATTGAAATCATTTTATTTCCAATATTTAGTAGATTTATACGGAAACATTCCTTACTCAGAAGCTCATAAAAGAGGTGGTAATTTGTCCCCAAAGTATGATGACGCCTTAACTATTTATCGAGATTTAGTAGTGCAACTAGAACAAGCTATTACTTTGATAGATAATGCTCCAGCTGGAACATTCAATCCAGGAGAAAATGATGTAATGCTTGGTGGTGATATGCAAATGTGGAAAAAATTTGCCAATACGCTTAAACTAAGAATACTACTAAGAGAATGCAAAAGAACTGCTTCATCTGCTTATATTACATCAGAAATGGCAGAATTACAAAATAGTGGAGCCCAATTTTTAGGACCCAATGATAATGTAACCATTAACCCAGGGTTTAGCGCAGGTACAAATAAACAAAACGGATTTGCAGCTATGTTTTTAACTATAAATGATACTTATAAAAACAATTGGTCATCCACTGCTGCTACAAAATATACGGTAAGCTATTTACAAAACACTAATGACCCTAGACTGACAAGAATATATTCTTCAACATCAGCAGGTCCAAATGATTACAACGGGCATCAACAAGGCGATGTATTGAACACCTCTACAAACTATCCTGTTTCTCACGTTGGCCCAGGTTTGCTTCAAAATTCTTCTCAAGACGGCTTAGTATTTACCGCTACTGAGAGTTTATTATTGCAGGCTGAAGCAGTACAAAGAGGGTATTTAACAGGCTCTGCAAAAAGCTTATATGAAGGCGGAATAACCGAATCATTCAAACTACTAGGTTTAAGTACAGCTCAAGCAGTTACCTATTACAGTCAATCAACAAATCTTGTAGGTTGGAATGGTTCTTCTGGAAATGAAATACAAGCCATTATCAATCAAAAATGGATTGCCTTGAATGGTATTAATGGAGGAGAAATTTGGATTGAAAATACAAGAACTGGCTTTCCAAGTCATGTGCCTCTTTCACCAGTAGCACCAAGTGCATCAAGACCAATTCGTTTATTATATCCAAGCTCTGAAATTGCTGGTAATACTGCAAATGTTCTGCAACAGAATGAATCTGAAGCTTTCACAAGTAAAATATTTTGGAATCAATAATAAAAACAGATATGAAAAAAATAAAAATAATATTCATAACAATTATAACCTTTGCCATTGCAATATCCTGTGTTAAGGATGATCTAGAAAACAATAGTGATGGTGATTACATTGTTGGATTTAAGAATTCACAATCATCATATATCTATACTGATAATGATGTCGACCCAGTTCAAGTTTTTGAACCTATAGATTTAGTTGGCGGAAGTAATGGAACAACGTCTGATACTGATATTTCAATACCATTTTCTATTGATGTAACAAGTACGGCTATCTTAGGCACTGATTATACTGTTAATGCAACTGGTGGTAGCGTAACTCTTGAAGCGGGTTCAAGTTTTGTAAAACTTCCGATAACAATTAACCCAAGCGTGTTACCAGGAAATGTTCCTAAAACAATCATTATTAATTTAGGGCAACCATCTCCAGCTGGAGCTGTTGTTGCAGATGATAAAAAAACCATTACTGTTACCATTGCTAAATGCGCTTCTGATTTAGAAGGTACTTATTCATTGGTGGTAACAAGGGAAGATAATGGAGCCGTTTATAATTTCCCTAATGAAGTAATTACACAATTAGCTTTAGGTGTATATGAAACATCAAGCACTGGTCCGTATGATGATTTAACTAATGACGGTGCTCCTAGAAATGGATTTATATTTAAAGATGTTTGTCAGTCTATAGCTATAGATGAGCAATACTTAGGCGATTATTATTCTAATCTTGTAGAAGGCGATGAAAATGCCGGATCAGTTACTCTTGACCCTATTACAGGAGAAGTAGTCTCTATAACGATGAACTACTCTATCAGAGGATTCTCCGCTGGAGTTACTAGAAGATATTTTACAGCTGTTTACACAAAACTCTAAAAAATTAATTATGAAAAAAATATCAAATTTTAAATATTTCATACTGTCATTACTATTTTTAGGAATAGTTTCTATTGCTTGTAATGAAGAAGAAAATTTAGGAAAAAAAGAAAAACCAGAGTTAACTGCTAATGGAGACACTTCAATTATTGTCTCTGAAGGAACAGATGCTGTGTTAAAATTTAAACTAAGTAAAGCAATAAATAAACCGATTCAGTATCGTTTAGTTATGTTGGACGAAAGTAGTGCAACAGACCAAGATGATTATGTAATTCCCGGATGCAGAAGTAACGATCCCGATTGTGTGGCTATTGAAGAAAATGGTGGCCCGGTAGGCTATATTTTTGAAATTCCAGCTTATACTACCGAGTATAGCGTAAACGTTTCAACAATTTTTGATGACCTTAGCGAGGGAGAAGAACATTTAAAACTAAAAGTAATTTCTAACCGAACATTATTGGGTACTGTTAATGAATTATTTTACGATATCACTATACAAAATTCGGTATCAGATGATTTAAATATAAGATTAAATTGGGGTGGAACTTTTACTTCGGGGACAGAAACTGTTGACAATTGTACCCTAGATATGGACTTAGAACTCTACGATTCCGATTTTAATTTATTAGATTTCAGTTATTCTAATTGTCCTGAAAGTTTAATTTTAGAAACGGCCACTTTACCTGATGGAACGTATTATCTAGATGCCAGTTTATGGACAAATTCTGGGTATTCTGAAAATTTAAACATTCCAGCTAAATTAACATTTATAAAGCCTGGAAGTGGTTTTAACGAAACCTATGATCTTTCTGAATTCTTCCCAATGCAAGATGGCGGATTAGATGATGGCAATAATAACGCTTTAATAGAATATACTATAGTCAAATTAGGAACTATTTATACCATAACTGATCCTGATGGCACAACAGTATTTCAAGGAAAACACAAAACAAATGAAATTAGAAGTGCAAGATTAAAAAAGAAGAAGAAATTAAAATAGCACCTTTCCAAACCACCAGTTTACACTGGTGGTTTTTTTATATCTTTGCGCCATGGAAAAAGAACATCAAATCTTCGGGATTAGAGCAATTATTGAAGGAATTCAATCAGGTGCCGCTATTGATAAAGTATTTATTCAATCGGACACTCAAGGCGACTTAATGAAGGAATTAATGAAAGTGATGAAACAAAAAAGCATCAACTTCTCCTATGTTCCCGTTGAAAAATTAAATAGATTAACTTCTAATAACCATCAAGGTGCCGTAGCTACCATATCTCCTATTGCCTTTCACGATTTAGAAACTTTGATTGAAAAAGTGTTAGAATCAGGCAAAACACCATTGTTTTTAATTCTAGATCAATTAAGTGATGCCAGAAACTTTGGTGCCATAATCCGAACTGCAGAATGTACCGGTGTTGACGGAATCATTGTTCAAAAAGCAGGCTCTGCTCCTGTAAATGGTGATACTGTAAAAACTTCTGCAGGCGCAGTATTCAACGTTCCTATTTGTAAAGTCGAACATATCAAAGACGCTATTTTCCACCTTCAAGGAAGCGGAATAAAAACCGTGGCGGCAACCGAAAAAACAGACTTAAACATCTATGACATTTCGCTAAACGAACCAGTAGCTATAATAATGGGAAGTGAAGACAGAGGAATCAATCCATCTGTATTAAAAATCGTAGACGAAAAAGCTAAACTCCCTATGTTTGGAAGTATTGGTTCACTTAATGTTTCTGTAGCTTGTGGCGCGTTTCTTTATGAAGCAGTTCGTCAAAGACAGTAGCGAAAGGCTTGGGATTTATCAGCAAGCCTCATTCCCGCTTTACGTTACAATAAAAAAAGCTTCCAAACACTGGAAGTTTTTTTATTTTCTCTGCAATCGAGGCTAGAAAAAAAACTAATCGCTTTGTTTGTTATCGTCAGTTGCTTCCTTATAAACATAAGAATAACTAATAGCTGGAGGAACAATAATTTCTTCAAATTCTTCTTCAGGTTCAGGTGTATTTACAAAGTTCCCGTTCTCATCAAAATGCTTCATAAACATATCATCTTCCGGATTGAAATCTGGTTTCTCCCAATTGTATTGTATGTCCTTTTTATAATCAGGAGTTTTATAATAAGTTGCGAAGAAAAATCCGGTAATCAAACCTGCCAAATGTCCTTCCCAGGAAATCGTTTTATCTATATCTGGAAAAACATACCAAATCATTCCGCCATAAAATAGCACAACCGCCATAGACAAAGCCATCAATCGATAATACTGTGTCATCATTCCTTTAAAGAAAATAAAAGAAACCAAAACATATATTAAACTACTGGCGCCAATATGGTAGGAATCTCTACCTATCACCCAAGTTATTATTCCGGAAAGCAAAACTCCATAAAACAAAACCTTCAATGAAATATCCCGATAGAAATAAATCAATGCTGTAGTTAATATAAAAAGTGGAATCGAATTATTGGCAATATGATTTAAACTTCCGTGAAGAAACGGACTAAAAATTACACCTTTCAAACCCGAAACTTTCCTTGGCAAAATTCCGTATGAAGTCAAATCTATATTGAAACTATGTTCCAAAAAGAAAACAAACCATATCAGAATAAGCAGCAATGTCGGAACTAACCAAACCGATGGTGTAAACTTAAAATGATGGTAATCGTTCATGGTTAAAATTAAAAATACTTTTTGCTTTTGTCAAAAATACAGCCAATTATTTTTTAATGCTATTTTGTCAGCGCAAACTTGTCTTTCTGAAATATGTTGATTTCTTAATCTGAATTACTTTATGTGATTTCTCCTTCGTCGAAATGACAAAAATAAAATTTATGTACTTTTACAACATGGAAGCACCACTTGCCGAACGCATCAGACCACAAATATTAGCCGATTATATTAGCCAATTGCATCTAGTTGGTGAAAACGGTTCGTTGACCCAACAAATTGTGCGCGGCATTATTCCATCTATGATTTTTTGGGGTTCTCCTGGAACTGGAAAAACAACTTTAGCACAGATTATTGCCAAACAAAGTAATCGCCCTTTTTATGAGTTAAGTGCCATTAATAGTGGCGTCAAGGACATTCGAGATGTAATTGAAAAAGCAAAATTGAGCGGTGGTTTATTCACTGCAAAAAATCCGATATTATTCATAGACGAGATTCATCGGTTTAGCAAATCGCAACAGGATTCTCTTTTGGCTGCTGTTGAAAAAGGTTGGATAACGTTAATCGGAGCTACCACCGAAAACCCAAGTTTTGAAGTTATTCCAGCGCTTTTGTCACGATGTCAGGTTTATGTTTTAAATCCGTTTTCCAAAGACGATTTATTGGCTTTATTACAACGAGCGATTACCGAAGACAAAATAATCTCGCCCAAAAAAATAAAATTAAAAGAAACCGAAGCTTTACTAAGACTTTCCGGTGGCGATGGACGCAAACTATTAAATATATTTGAACTTGTCGTAAACGCAAGCCCTGAAGGTGAAATTGTAATAACCAACGATAAAGTTTTAGAATTAGTTCAGCAAAATACTGTGCTCTATGACAAAACGGGAGAACAGCATTACGACATAGTATCTGCATTTATAAAATCAATTCGGGGAAGCGATCCAAATGGTGCGGTTTATTGGTTAGCCCGAATGATTGAAGGCGGCGAAGATGTAAAATTCATTGCTCGCAGAATGTTAATTCTATCGAGCGAAGATATTGGAAATGCCAATCCAACAGCTTTTATCATGGCGAACAATACGTTTCAGGCAGTTTCAACTATTGGTTATCCTGAAAGTAGAATTATCTTGAGTCAATGTGCGGTTTATTTAGCCACTTCAGCTAAAAGCAATGCGAGTTATATGGCTATAAGTGAAGCACAACAACTAGTAAAACAAACGGGCGATTTATCAGTGCCGATTCATTTGCGCAATGCGCCGACCAAACTAATGAAAGAATTAGGTTACGGAGAAGAATACCAATATTCACATAGTTTTGAAAACAACTTTTCGGAACAGGAATATTTACCCGACGAAATCAAAAACACCCCATTTTACAAACCAGGGAACAATGCCCGAGAAAACGAAATGCGCACTTTTTTAAAAAACCGCTGGAAGGATAAATACGGGTATTAAAATCTAAGCTTCAATTTTTCTGAAACTAATTTTCCGTTTTCATAATACTCAAAAAACCATTGCCCATTAATAGAAATTACCAACCCCGTTCTATTCTCTTTTTGCGCGATAAAAACGTTTTTTTCTGAGGTGTTGAATAACTTCATAATTATTTTCGGTTCCATGTCTACAATCTGATAACCGTTCGCAATGGGTTGGGCAAAATAGAACGATTCCGTAGTATTCGTTGTTGAACTTACATTAGTTACCGGTGTTTCATTTTCAGCTTGTTTGATCACAGAAACGGTCTCCGTTACGCCTCCGTTTTTACCATTATATCGGTAATTTAATTTATCAAAGGATTTACCAGCTTCTCTTAATGCTTGATTGTATGCGATTACTAGTTCTTTCTCTTTACTTGCACCAAAATCTGTTTGAAATATAATTTTTCCATAGCAGTCTCTGAGAACTATTTTTACTTTGGTAGTAAAAAAATTGTTGTCTTTTTCTATATCTGCATACAACTTTTTACAATTTGTATTTGCGATTTCATTTGGAACAGAATCGGAAGCAAAATGGGATTTAAATCCATATTTCTGAAGTAGTAATTTAACATTTGAATTCAATCTAAATTTATTGTTTTCTTTAAAAATACTAAATTTTGCAGGTACAAGTACATACTCATAATCATTTATGTTTTGTGAGTATATATAATTTGATATAAGGACAAACAACAAAAAAAACTTTTTCATTTTACAATATTTTTTTTAATTCTAATAAATGATTTATTGTCAATATTTCTTCAACAGCATGAATTCCTTTTTCGTCAAACAGTATGGCTTTCATTCCAAAATTTATCGCGCCACGCACATCAGCATCAATACAATCTCCAATCATAATAGCATTTTCTTTTTTCACATCAGCTAAAGATAGTGCGTATTGAAATATGTTTCGATGTGGTTTTTTTACACCTGCCATTTCCGAATTTGTTATAGTTTTGAAATAATCATTCAGTCCTGAATTGCTCATTTTTCTACCTTGTACTTCGGCAAAACCATTTGTAATAATATGTAAATTATACTTTGGAGTTAGATATTCTAACACTTCTATAGCGCCATCAAACAATTGATTGTTATCGGGTAAAAAGGTGATATAATCCTCAGATATTTTATCTATATCTTCATCAGAAATCGAATATTTTAAAGCATCAAAAGATTGTCTTAATCTTTCATATCGCAATTCTTCATGTGTCATTTTATCCACCTGATACAACTTCCAACACGCTTGATTTATGGGCGCATAAATTTCAACAAACGTGTTGGTATCAATAGTTGGATGGTGTTCCGAAAAGATTTTATCAAATGCCAATATAGAATTTTTGTCGAAATCCCAAAGTGTGTGATCTAAATCAAAGAAAATATCTGTAATGTTTTTCATTTTAAAAAATTCCCTCATCTTGAAAACTCAAATAGCCATTTTCAGTTATTATAATATGGTCGAGAACTTTAATATCTAATTGTTCGCCTGCCAATTTTAACTTCTTGGTTATTGCTGCATCGGCATCGCTTGCCTGTAATTTTCCAGATGGATGATTGTGTGACAAAATTACGGAAGTAGCATTATGTTCCAATGCAGTTTTAAAAATTAATCGAACATCCACCACAGTTCCTGTAATTCCCCCTTTTGAAAGTTGCGATTTATAAATTACTTTGTTAGAATTATTGAGATATAACACCCAAAATTCTTCATGAGGTAATTCGCCAATAATAGGTTGCATGATTTCGAAAACTGCTTTGCTTGATGTAATTTTTTGAAGTTCTACAGCTTCTTCTGCTCTTCGCCTTCTACCTAATTCTAATGCAGCTACAATAGTTATGGCTTTTGCCTCTCCTATTCCTTTGAACTCCATTAATTGTTTTATTGATAATTTCCCTAAAGCATTAAGATTGTTATCAACGCTAGATAAAATCCGTTTACTTAAACTTACCGCACTTTCATTACGGCTACCTGAACCAATTAAAATAGCAATCAATTCCGCATCACTTAATGCCGATTTTCCTTTCAACATCAATTTTTCGCGTGGCTTATCGTCTTCTGCCCAATTTTTAATGGAGAAATTTTGTTCGCTCATCATTATATAAAATAATGATAAATGTAAGAATTTTAATTTAATTAATTAATCCTTTCACTTCATCAAAATTCAACCCACCATAATTCCCGGAGCTCATTAAAAGCAAAGCCGAATTATTCAAATCGTAATTAAAAAGAAACTCTTTAAACGCTACCGGATTGGTATAAATAATCAAATCATCTCGCTTGAAAGACTGTGCAATTTGATCATAACTTACTTCTTCCAACTGTTTAATCTTAACTGCGTCGGGTGAATAAAAAACCACGGCAACATCTGCTGCGTCAAGCGCGCCTTCATATTCTTTTAGGAACTCGGCATTTAAACTACTATAAGTATGTAGTTCCAAACAAGCCACTAATTTTCTGTTTGGATATTGTGCTTTTACGGCTTTGGTCGTTGCCGAAACTTTACTTGGTGAATGTGCGAAATCTTTATAGGCTACTTTTCCTTTTCCTTCGGCTATTTTTTCCAAACGTTTGGAAGCACCTTTAAAGCTGGCAATAGCTTCGTAGAAATCGGCTTCGTCAACGCCCATATTTTGGCAAATCCATTTGGCACCAGCCAGATTATTAAGATTATGTGCACCAAAAACCTCAATTGGCATTGGACCTTCGGGTGTATCTAATAACGTAGTTCCGTCTTTAACAGAATAACTTGGTGTTTTATAAGGCAATCTTCTGATGGTATTTGTAGTTTCTTCGGCTACTTTTTTGACCGTTTCGTCTTCTTCGTTATAGACTAAAATGCCGCCTTTGGTTATTTGGTTAACAAAGATTTCAAATTGCTCTACATAATTCTCAAACGTTGGAAACACATTAATATGATCCCAGGCAATGCCCGAAAGCAAAGCAATATTCGGTTGATACAAATGAAATTTTGGTCTTCTGTCGATTGGAGATGAAAGATATTCATCACCTTCTAAAACAATAAAATCATTCTCATGTGTAAGATGCACCATGGTGTCAAAACCTTCCAATTGGGCACCAACCATATAATCGACTTCAATATTGTGATAATGCATTACATGCAAAATCATTGAAGTTATGGTTGTTTTTCCGTGAGACCCACCAATAACAACACGAGTTTTATTTTTAGATTGTTCGTATAAAAACTCAGGATAAGAATAAATTTTTAAGCCCAATTCTTGTGCTTTCAACAATTCCGGATTGTCTGCTTTAGCGTGCATTCCGAGAATAATGGCTTCGATATCAGCTGTTATTTTTTCGGGAAACCAACCCAATTCAACTGGTAATAATCCTTTTTTTTCTAATCGTGATTTGGAAGGTTCAAATATAGCATCATCGCTTCCGGTAACTTGATATTCTTTATTATGTAATGCCAGAGCAAGGTTGTGCATAGCTGCTCCACCAATGGCTATGAAATGTGTACGCATGTTTTATGATTTGTTTTTTTCTTGGTAGGTTTCTAAAATTTTAATGGCTTTATCAGGTTGATGTAATTTAACTTTATAAAGTGCGGCCAGTCTTTCATATGTTGTTTTTGATCCACCAATATCTATTGCTTTAATATAATTTCTCTCCGCACTTTTGTAGCGTTCAAAATATTCATCTATATGACCTTTTGCTAAATACCCATCTACAGGTGAAAGTTTCATCAATTCATTAGCATAACGTTGTGCCTTTTTCTCGCTTCCACCAAAAAGTCCTGGCACTTGAAGGTAATATTCAATCATTGCCCAGCGCGCTTCAAGATGATTTGGATTTAAACTAATAGCTTTTTCAAATGATGCTTTCATGTCGCCAATTAATCTAATGGCAACCCATTTCCCTCCAGCTTGAGACTTTAAGCCTAAAGCGCCACCATATTTATAATAGTAATGGGCTTCTAAAGGCTTTAATTTTTTTAGCGTTTGATAATAATTGATTGCTTTATCAAAATCTTTTTGATGAATTGCAATATCACCGAGATAATCAATAGCTTTTAAATTTGTTGGATTATCATTTAAAATACTTTCAAAAATAGGTTTAGCTGCAGAGTATTTCTCTTGAATAAATAGCTTTTCGGCTTTCTCAAAATTTGATTGCGAAAAGAGTATCACTGGTAAAAAAAGAAAAAATGGGAATAAAAATCTCATACTTGCAATAAATATTCTAAGAAACAAATATAAACTATTAATACCTATTTCTTGAAATTGAATTTGTTAAGATTGAGCAAAATTTTGAGCTTCTGTTTATTTGTATCTTATGAATGAAAGTTTCTTTCCTTCGTAAAAACGCTCTATTACAAAAATCAGAAGCCGTGATTGAATTATTTATTAAGCAAAAAGTACTTCTAGCTACGCTTACTCTTTTATCAGAAAACTTTATAACTGCTCAAACAGCTGGCATATGCAAAATTAAAGTGAAATAATAAAAACTGTAAAATAATATAACGTTTTAGGTCAATTTATTTCCGAAAACACATTAGATGATTCTGATTTTGAAACGATTGAAATCCCTTATAGAAATTTAAAATCCGGAACTTATATTGTTAAAGCCATTACACAAGAAAATGCTATTTTCTGCAAAAAAATACAGAAAAAATAATTCCTGTTTTATAAATTATCTGTGAAAGCAAAAAAGCGAAATCGTAATGATTAGATTAATCATGTAGTTAATCGACTTTTTTATCGCTTTGACTATTAATTTTATTAAAATTGTTAGAATAATCTAGATTTGTCACTCTCTTAATTGTTATGAAAATTAAATCTAGTGTATGAAAAACAATTACATTAAAAAATATATAAGTTTAGCTTTTAAAAACAAATCAAATAAAATCCCTTTTATTTTATTGTTTATTCTTATAAGCAGTTCTTTGCTTGGTCAAGTAACTATAATAAAACCTAATCTAACAATTGGTGTTTGTTCTGGTTATCCGTCAAGTTATAAACCTCTAGGAAATATTGTAATCTCTGAAAACCAAAACACAAATTTTAGTGTAGCGACAGGAGTAGTTATTGACTTGGTTGCTCCAGCAAACTTCGAATTTCTTGCAGGAACAGGTTCTGTTACTTATACAGCTGGTCAAAATATAACTGCGGCTACTATTATTGTTTCTGCTACAGCAATCACAATAACCTACACTGTAACGGGAACTAACAGAATAGATGCAATGACTATTAGTGGCATTCAAGTTAGAGCAATTAACAATGCAAGTACAGGTGATATTACTAGAAATACATCAAGAACAGGAGTCACTCATGGTACTATTATCGGTTTAGGTAATGGCATTACAGTAACCAACACACTTACTTCAACGAATGGAACTCCACCAACTACTGCAAATGCAGGAGTAGATCAAAGCATTACTTCTTGCGCAACAACCACAACTTTAGCAGGAAACACGCCAACTGTTGGTAGTGGAGTTTGGTCTGTAGTTTCAGGAACAGCAACAATAACAACGCCTAGCTCTCCGACCTCGGGTGTAACTGGATTGACTATTGGAACTTCAGCAACTCTAAGATGGACAATTACTAATGGATTATGTGATGCATCTACAGACGATGTTGTTATTACATCAATTGGAACTGGTTGTTGGACTTATTGTACGCCAAGTGTAGCACTTTTATCTCCATCTGTTCCCATTACATCTGTTATATTTAATACTATAAATAATAGTTCAACTGGTACTGCTGGCTATCAAAACTTCACCTCAATTTCTACAACTGTAACTGCCGGATATTCATATTCATTAACTGTTTTAATTACTGGTCTAGCACCAAATCCTCATTATACAAGTGTTTGGTTTGATTGGAATAACAACGGTACATTTGATGTAGGCGAAGAAACCCAATTAGGAACGAATACTACATCGTCTAATGCCTTTACCACAACCATAACCATTCCTTCTACAGCTGTAATTGGAAATACTCGAATGAGAGTAATAAACAGACTCTTAACAGGATATGCTCCAGCTTGTGGTCCAATAAATTATGGACAATTTGAAGATTATACATTAAATATTGTTGCGCCACCAGCTTGTACAACCCCAACTGCTCAACCGACAGCTTTGGTATTAGCACCTAGCGGAACATCACTAGCAGGAAGTTTCACAACAGCTTCGCCTGCACCAAATAATTATTTGGTTTATATAAGTCAATTTAATACTGCTCCTACCTTAGTAAATGGAAATACATATACTACAGGTGCTTTTGGCTCAGGATTTATAGTTGATTTAGATTCTAATACTAGTTTTGTAGCGACAGGTCTGAACGTTTCAACATTATATTATGTTTTCATATATTCTTATAATTCTATTTGTAGTGGAACAACACCAAACTATTTAACAACAAGCCCACTGACTGGTTCAACTACTACTTTAGCAACTAGTTATTGTATCCCTACAGGTAGTTTAGACTGTACAAATGGCGATTATATATCCAATGTAACTTTTAACACACTAAACAACAGTAGCACATGTGCTCCTGGCGGTTATATAAATTATCCAATTTCTGGAGGTCTTACTACCACTTTAATTCGAGGAAACACATTTAATTTAAGTATTAGTACAGGACCAGCTTTCAAAAAACATGGTGCTGCAGTATGGATAGATTTTAATCAAAATGGCGTTTTTGAAACTACCGAATATTTTTTAATTGGTAATAATATTATTGCCAATTCTGTAAATACCATTGCTATTGCTATTCCTGCTGGTGCAACATTAGGTCAAACACGTATGAGAATTCGTTACGCTCAAAAAGTAACCATGGCAAATAATTTAGCATGTACTATGACAGGAACTTTGGGTGAAACAGAAGATTATACAGTTACCATTGCCAATCCAATTGTTTGTGTAGCACCAACGGCCCAACCAACAGGATTAATTTTAACCGCTACAGAAACTACAATCACAGGTAATTTTACAGCGCCTAGTCCAGCGCCAAATAATTATTTAGTGTTATATAGCACGTCGCCTTCAGTTCCTGTAATTACTAACGGAACAAATTATACTGTTATAAACGGGGCAGTTTCGACTGGGTTTTTGGCTGATAATGATTCCAACACAACGTTTGTAATTTCTGGATTAAGTACAACAATAACAACCTATTATATTTTTGTTTTCAGTTTTAATTCAATTTGTACTGGTGGTCCAGTTTATAATTTAATAAGTCCTTTAACGGGTAATGTAACAACTATTGCTAATAATTATTGTACGCCTACTGTCACTAGTGGAAGAGAAGATGATAATTATTTAACCGAAGTCAGTTTTATAGGTACACTAAATGATGTTTCCAATTTTTCAACTTTTTCATTAGGTGCTCCTTTGGGTTACCAAGATTTTACAGGACTAAGTAATTTAGCATTACAGGCGCAAGGTGAAGGTGTAAACGTTTCTGTTCAAGCCACTTTTTCTTCTTTTATGAAAGCATGGGTTGACTGGAATAAAGATGGTCTATTTGATGTAAACACAGAAAAGGTATATGATTCAGGAACTATATCAACTGGTTCAACTACTTTTGGATTTATAATTCCTCCATCTCAACCATTAGGGAATTACAGAATTCGTATTCGTGTAGACCTAAATGGCGGAGGTGGTTCGACTACATTTACCTCTTGTGGAAATCTAAACAATGGAGGTGAAACAGAAGACTATTTGTTTACCGTTATAGCTAATTGTAACGCTACCATTGCAACAATTACTAATGGCAAAACATGCGGAACAGGAACTGTTGATTTAGAAGCAACTAGCTCAGTAGTTGTTCCTTTAGTTTCCGAATTTAGATGGTACACCACTCCTACTGGAGCAACTTTAGCAGCTACAACCGCAACAGGAAGTTGGACAACACCATCTATAAATACTACAACCACTTATTATGTGACTGCATTTAACGGTTGTGAATCTTTGGTTCGTACACCTGTGAAAGCAATTGTGAGCCCTTTGCCTAATCTTACTTATTTACCAGCAAGTCCAGCTTCATGTGGTGAGGATATTGGTGTAGAAATATCTGCAACAGGTGATGTTGAAGAGGTCTTTTTAATAGATGAAGAATTTGATAGTGGTCTAGGTACATTTACCAATACAAATATCACATCTAGTATCCGTAATGCCGATACACAATGGCAAAACAGAACAAGCGCCTATATTCCAACGGCTATTTCAGGTACAAATACATGGTATCCTGCTGTAGCATCAGGATTATCTGGAGACGGATTTGCAATGGCTACTTCTGATTTTGCTGATGCTTTTCCATACGTTCAAAACCAAATTACTTCTGCGACAGTTAGTACTTTAAATTTCACAAGTTTAACTTTGAGTTTGAGATTGTTTTATTCAAGATACTTTATTGATGGTGTTAATCCAGCAGAAGAATTTATAACTATTGATGTTTCAACTAACAACGGAACTAACTGGATAGAAATAAAACGTTTTACTGAAGATGTTGGAATCGGAACAAAATTTGAAACATTAACTTATGATTTGTCTTCTTATGTCGGTGTAAATCAACTTAAAGTAAGAGTCCGATATTTCAATAACAACTGGTGCGATGGAATTGCTATTGATGATGTTGAATTGTATGGTAATAGACCAAATGTTAACTTGAATTGGACTACTACTTTACCAATTTATACAGATGCTGCTTGTCTAAATGTGTATAACCCTTTAACTACAGCTTCTGTTATCTATGTTAAACCAAATTTTGCACAATTAGAACTTACTAGTTTTAATTTTACAGTGAATGCTCAGCTAGATAATGGATGTATTTCAACAAAAGTAATCACTGTAACAAATAATTCTAAAGTATGGGCTGGAGGAACTAGTGGAGCTGAAACTCAATGGGAAAATGCAACTAACTGGAAACCTAACGGAGTTCCTACCGCTAGTAATTGTATAATTATTCCAGACACAACCTTTGACCCTATTATATCTGGCACTAGCTATGATGCATTTGGTAAAAATATTACCGTTAAAAATGGAGGAAATCTAACAGTAAACTCTAATAACAATATCACCATAACAGATGCCGTTACTGTTAAAACAGGAGGGTTATTTGACATACAAAACAGTGCGAGTTTAATTCAAACTAATGATGCTTCCATTAATAACGGGAGTATAAAAATGACCCGAACCTCTCGACCAATGACACGTTGGGCTTATGTATATTGGGGTTCTCCTGTAGTTGAGAATGTGTTTAGTCAAATTCCGAGTCAATTTGATTTAAAATACAGATGGCAATCAGGTACTTCTACAGGAGCATGGTTAGGATTATCATCAACTACACAAGGGCAAGGATTTATTGCAAGAGTGAGAAACATTGCTCCTTTTAGCACAGGAACTGGAACTATTGATTTTCCATATACAGGAACACCTGGAAATGGAGTTGTAACTGTTCCTGTTGACAGTTTTAATACAGATAGTTCGCTCGCTGGAAACACAATGCTTTTGGCTAATCCATATCCGAGTGCTGTAGATGGCGCCTTATTTTTAGGAAATATTAATAATTCAGAATTAGGTGGAATGCTCTTCTTTTGGACCTCGCTTACAGCTTATAACGGAACTGGGCCATATGCATATACCGATTATGGTAGTTGGAATCTTGCTGGCGGAACTGCACCAGGCAGCGATCCTTTTAACTTAGGTTTAAAACCAAACGGTAAAATAGCAGCGGGACAAGGTTTCTTCGCACAAGTTTTTGTGGATGGCAACATAACATTCAATAATAGTATGCGTGTTCCTGATTTTAATAATCAATTCTTTAAATCTGGAAACAGCACTACAAGTGACTCCGAAAAAAACAGAATTTGGTTGAATCTATATAGCGACACTACTTTTAGACAAATGCTAGTGGCTTATGTTGATGGCGCTACCAATGGCCATGACAGATTGTATGACGGAAATAGTTTTACCAATAATGAAGTCAATCTTTATTCTATATTAGACGATAGAAATTTGGTAATTCAAGGAAGAGGCTTACCATTTGATGAAAATGATGTTGTTCCTTTGGGATACAAAATCACAAATCAAGGTGTTTATAATATCGCCATAGATGAATTAGACGGTTTGTTTTTAGGAGAACAAAACGTTTACCTACGAGACAAATTTCTATCTATTGATCATGATTTAAAAGCTTCACCATATAGTTTTACTACTGCAGCAGGAACATTTAATAATCGATTTGAAATTGTGTATGTCAGCAACGCATTAGGCACGAACAACCCTAGTGAAATAAATACTTTTGCTTCGATTTTCAACAATGTAATCAAAATTGAATCAAGTGAGTTTATAAAAGAGATAACCCTTTATGACATAACAGGAAAACAAATCAATAGCTATTCTTTGACAGAGTCTAAAAAGCAATTTTCAGATGTATTCAATTATCCAAATGGTGCTTATATAGCAAAAATTACTTTTGATAATGGTATAGTGGTTTCCAAAAAACTAATCCACTAATAATTATTATTCAATAAAAATCCCGACTAGTTTCTTGGAATGAGTTTGATTTTGAGAAAACCAAAGCTGGCAGCAAAAAAACAATAAGAAACTACTTTTCATTTACTTGTAAATTGACTCTACAAGAAAGACATATGAAGTTTATTATTAGTATTTGAATGGAAGATTTAAAGCAAAAAAAAATCGCCTAGAAGTTAATCTTGGCGATTTTTTTTTATGCTAACAGTGATTACTTAACCAATGTCATTTCGTCAACAATGTTTTTGGCACCTGATAATGTTTCAATAACCCAAAGCACATAACGAATATCAACGTTAATTGTTCGCTGCAGTTTTTTATCAAAGATTACATCACCAGCCATAGCTTCGATATTTCCATCAAAAGCCACTCCAATTAGCTCTCCTTTACCGTTTAACACCGGCGAACCAGAGTTCCCACCTGTGATATCATTATCCGTTAAAAAGTTAACATGTAGCGAACCGTCTTTATCAGCAAATCTACCGTAATCTTTGTTTTTATTCATTTCTAAAACCTTCAATGGCAAATCGAATTCTTCATCGCCTTTTTTATACTTTTTCACCTGACCATCAAGAGTTGTATAATTGTTGATTTTGGCATCATTGCGTTTGTCAGCCGGCAAAGAACGCACTTTTCCATAGGTTAAACGCAAAGTAGAATTGGCATCTGGATATTTGATGGTTCCAATTTTTGATTCTCTTAAACCTTCTACTAAAAGTCGGAAAGAAGCGCCGAAATCATTTTGTGCTTTTGCAATATCATCAGACTTAGAATTAAAATGTGTTGTCAAATCATTTGAAAGCACATATAACGGATCATTATCTAAAATCCCCTGACTTGGAATCGCCAAGAATGCTTTTACTTTTTCGATAGAAGTGAAAAGACTTAAATCAAAAGCAGCATTCACATATTTAGTAAAATCGTTATTGTTTTCCTCTCCAATCTTTTTAGCTAACGGAGCAATAGCATATCCTGTCGATTTCGTGGAATATAATTTTAATTGAGCAGCAAGTATATCTTTCTCTGCAGGCAAGTGAGTTTCTTTAAACATTTCAATTGCCATTTCTTCTATGGTTGAAGCCAACTGGGCACGTTTGGCTGGATCAGCTTTTACGTAGTTGTCTAATTGACGACCTAATGTTCTTCCGATAGCACCAAATGTACTCGTTCTGAATAATTGTTGTAAATAGTTATCATGTCTGGATTTTTCATTCGTAAGCGCATAATACTTATTGATGGTGGCTACTACATTACCATACTTAGTTTTATTCTCAGGCTTGTTCGCCCATGTATTAAATTTGGCTTCTTGAGCTGCTTTGGTTTTAGAAGTTCCAAATTTGGTTAATGCATCAATCATTCCTTGACGGTTCTTCCAATAATTGGCTGTTGAAGCGTATTTAGAAGCATAAACCAAACGAAGTGCATCGCTTTGATCCATGTATTTTTTCATGTTATCCATTCCTGTTTTGGCACCTTCAACCCAAGCAGGATATGCAAAATTAACGTTTTGCTCAATTCCACCAGCTGGCATCCAACGATTGGTTCGTCCAGGGTACCCTAAGATCATTGCAAAGTCATTTTCTTTTACGCCTCCAAGATTTATCGGTAAATGATGTTTTGGTTTCAAGGGAACATTATTTAGCGAATAAGCAGCTGGATTTCCGTCTTTGTCAGCATATACTCTGAACATCGAAAAATCTCCTGTATGACGAGGCCATTCCCAGTTGTCGGTATCTCCACCAAATTTTCCGATGCTTTCTGGTGGTGTTCCTACTAAACGAACATCTTTATAATCTTGATAGACAAAATAGTAATATTCATTTCCTTGAAAAAAAGAACGAACAGATACGGTATATTTTCCTCCTTCGTTGTTTTCTTTTTCAATAAGAGCAATTTCTGCATTGATGGCTTTTTCTCTATCTGCCTCTGACATTGCTGGATTTATTTTTGATAAAATTCTTTTAGAAACATCATCCATACGAACGAAGAAACGAACAAACAAACTTGATGGTTTAATCTCAGCTTTTCTGTTTTCTGCCCAAAAGCCATCTTTCAACAGATTTTTTTCAGCAGTTGAAAGTTCAGCTATAGCATCATATCCACAATGATGATTGGTTAAAACTAAACCGTCTTTGGAAACCATTTCGGCGGTACAACCTCCGTTAAACTGAACAATAGCATCTTTTAAACTATGGTTATTAATGCTGTAGATTTCTTCGGTAGTCAGTTGCAAGCCCATTTTTTGCATATCGCGGTGGTTTAATCGCTCGATGAACATTAGGAACCACATTCCTTCGTCGGCTTTCATGCTCATCGGCATTAATAATAAACCAACAATTAGGGATAGAATAATTTTCTTCATTTTTAGTAATAATTTATTTAGATTGAATGTAAGTAGTCTATTGCTGATTTAGTTTGTTACAATAACAACTGTCAAAAAGCGTGACGAATATAGTTTTTTTTTTAATAAATCAATAAAAGAATTTTAACAAATCATTGTATCGAGAAACAAAAAACCCAACGAAAAGAAGGGTTTTCTATATTAGATTCCATGACTATTTTCCGGTTCTTCTGTATCTACGTTAAGCATTTCCCAAAGCTTGTCTTTTAGTTCAATTAATCCCTGTTGGGCAACCGATGAGATAAACATAAAAGGGATTCCTTTGATTTCCTTATTTAGTTGTGCTTTTAATTCGGCTTTTAATTCGTCATCAAGCATATCGCATTTTGATACGACCAGCAATTTATCCTTATCCAACATTTCCGGATTATAGCGACGTAATTCGTCTAATAGGATTTCGTATTCTTTTTTGATATCATCGGCATCGGCAGGAACCAAAAATAAAAGCGTTGAATTTCGTTCAATATGACGTAAGAAATAATGTCCTAATCCTTTTCCTTCAGCTGCTCCTTCTATAATTCCGGGAATATCAGCCATTATAAAAGATTTGAATTCACGATAAGCGACAATTCCCAAATTAGGTTTCAAAGTCGTAAACGGATAATCGGCAATTTTTGGTTTGGCCGAAGTCAAGACTGAAAGCAAAGTTGATTTTCCTGCATTTGGAAAACCTACCAAACCAACATCTGCCAAAACTTTCAACTCTAAGACAACATCCAATTCCTCAGGTGGCATTCCGGGTTGAGCATAACGCGGTGTTTGATTGGTAGAACTTCTGAAATTCCAGTTTCCTAAACCGCCTTTTCCGCCTTTGGCCAGAATTCTTTCTTCTCCATTTTCGGTTATTTCAAATAAAATCTCATCTGTTTCCTTATCGCGAACCACTGTTCCAAGAGGCACTTCAATTGTAATATCTTCTCCATCGTGACCTGTACTTCTAGAACTTCCTCCATCGCCACCATGACCTGCTTTGATATGACGGGCAAACTTGAGGTGAAACAACGTCCATAGACCTTTGTTCCCTTTTAAAATAACGTTTCCGCCACGACCACCATCACCACCATCGGGCCCACCTTTTTCAATAAATTTTTCTCTGTGTAGATGCGAAGAACCCTTCCCTCCTTTTCCGGAAGAAACATATATTTTTACGTAATCTACAAAATTTCCTTCTGTCATAATTTTAGTTGTTGGTTGTTGGTTGTCGGTTGTTGGTTGTTGGTTGTTTCCATCAACTATTAACTGTTAACCATCAACTATTCTTTTAACGTTTTTACCAGCACTTTATCAATCTTCACGCCATCCATGTCAATGATTTCTATCTCTAATTTGTTCCAAATTAATTTTTCACCAGTTGTTGGGATTTTACCCATTTCGGTCATGATTAAACCACTAACAGTTGTTACTTCATAATCGTTGGTCAACTCATCCATGTCAAAATAAGTTAAGAAATCGTGCAGTGAATATAATCCATCAACTAACCAAGTTCCATCTTCACGAGCTATCAATTGGTATTCATCTTCATCAAAATCGGAGGCGTCACCAACCAAAGCTTCAAGTATGTCATTTAGTGTAATTATTCCTTGAAAAACACCATATTCATCCGTTACAAAAGCATAATGTACTTTAGATTTTTTGAAATTCTCCAATGCTTTATAAGCTGAAGTATGTTCAATCAAATACACTGGCGATTTGGTAATTGATTTTAAATTGAATTTACCCTTTTCAAAACTCGCAAATAAATCTTTTAACAAAACAACACCTTCAACATCATCCATATTCTCTTTGCAAACCGGATAAAACGAATGAAGTTCTTCAAGCATCTTAGACTTTAATTCTTCAACTGTATCTTGATAAGAAAGATAAACAATGGATTGTCGGTGCGTCATCAACGAATTGATTTTTCTGTCACCAATGTGAAAAACGCGTTCCACTATATCCTGTTCTATTTCCTGAACTTCGCCGCCTTCGGTTCCTTCTTTGATGATAGCTTTAATTTCTTCTTCCGTTACTTTTCCGTCAGCTGTTGGTTTTATTTTTAGAATGTTCAAAATTCCATCAGTAGATTTTGTTAGTAACCAAATGAAAGGCATCGTAATAATTGAAACCATTTTCATAGGAACCGCTACTCCTTTGGCAATAGCTTCAGGATAATTTAATCCAATTCTTTTGGGCAATAATTCACCCAAAACCAAAGAAAAGAAAGTCAATATTACTACAACAATTCCAACACCAATACTATCTGCATAAGGCTTAAAAATTTGAAAACCAGCTACAAAACCTTGCACATCGTTAGTAATTTTCTCTCCTGAATAAATACCGGTTAAAATACCGATTAAGGTAATGCCTATTTGAACTGTTGACAGAAACTTGTTTGGTGAATTAGCCAAGTCTAAAGCTACTTTGGCATTTGTATTTCCCTTTTTTGCAGCGGTTTCCAAACGGTTTTTACGTGCAGATATCAACGCAATTTCCGACATAGAGAAAACGCCGTTAAGTAGAATTAAAAAAAGTATTATTAGAATTTCCATTTATTGTGGTTGTTGGTTGTTGGTTATTGGTTGATAGATATTTACATTACTATCAACTGACAACGATAAACAATCAACTATAATTTATTGAAAACGTTAGTCAAACGCTCAGTTACTTCTGCTATTGTTCCAATGCCATCCACGGAATGAAATTTGCCTTGTTCTTTGTAATAATCCATCAAAGGAGCCGTTTTTTGGTTGTATTCGTCGTAACGGTTTCTGATTTTTTCTTCGTCCTGATCATCAGGTCTTCCTGAAGTTTTTCCTCTTTCTAACAAGCGCGCCACTAAAATATTGTCATCAGCTTCTAAAGCAACAGTGGCTTTAATATTTTGACTTTTAGATGCTAAAAATTTATCCAAAGCTTCAGCTTGTGCAATAGTTCTTGGGAATCCATCAAATAAAAAGCCATCAGAATTTGGATTCTTATCCACTTCGCTTTGCAACATCTGAATGGTAACTTCATCTGGGACCAAATCGCCTTTTGCCATATAGGTTTGAGCCAATTTACCTAATTCGGTGTCATTCTTAATATTATATCTAAAAATATCTCCCGTTGAAAGATGCGTCAGATTGTATTTTTCTTTTAAAAATTCAGCTTGTGTGCCTTTCCCTGCACCTGGTTTTCCGAAAAGAACGATGTTAATCATTTTATATAACCTTAAAAATTTTAGTGTTTTTTTTATAATATTTTTTTATACTCTTAAGCATTTCTTATTGTGCTAATTGGTATACATCTGCTAAATTTCTTCCCAATCCATCATAATCTAAACCATAACCAACTATGAATTTATTTGGAATTCTGATTCCAACATAATCAATTTTAATGTCTTTTTTATAGGCTTCAGGTTTAAAAAACAAGGTGGCAATTTTTAAATGTTTTACCTTTTTTTGTTTGAAAATAGCTTTTAATTCCTCTACTGTATTTCCTGTATCAACAATATCTTCTACGACTACAACTGTTCTTCCTTCTAAATCTTGATTTAGTCCAATCAATTGTTTCACATCGTTTGTAGAAGAGGTTCCTTCGTATGATGCCATTTTCACAAAACTCACTTCACACATACCGCGATACTGTTTCATCAAATCGCTCATTACCATAAAAGCTCCATTCAAAACACCAATAAATACAGGCACTTCATCAAAAAAATCATCGTCCATTTGCTTAGCCATATTCTTGATTGCAAAATCAATTTCTTCTGAAGAAATAAATGGCTCAAAAGTTTTATCGTGAAGGTGTATCATGTGTGGTTGCTTTTAAAAATAAAGTGGCAAATTTACGAAGTAATAACTATTTAGTACCAAGTATTTTGACTTTTTTATAAAAAGATAATTATATTTGTTAAATTCAATTTTAAAAGACATAAGCTTTTAAAAAACAACTATTTATATATGGCATCACTAATTCAAAGCACAGCTGTTTTAGGAGACAAAAATGCTAAACATTTATTGAGACGAGCTTCTTTTAAATATACCAAAACTTTAATCAGTCAATTTTCTGCATTAACGCCACAACAAGCCTTAGACTTATTGACAATAAACAATCCATTAACTCTTGCTTTGCCAAATGATCCTATTACAAATGGTGGTGCCGATGGCTATTGGACAGAGTCCCCTGTTTTATCCTCAACATTTACTGGACAACAACGAAAAGTAATTTATGTTAGCGGTTGGTGGTGGTATAATGCTATAAACGATGCGACTTTAAAATACAAGCTAACTCATTTTCTTTCAACAAGGTTTACAATTGAAAAGGGAAATTCTTCGGGTACTTCAACTGATTTTTATGATTATATACGGTTGCTTTTGTTCTTTTCGTATGGGAATTACAAAACGCTAGCAAAGAAAATGACACTCAACAATTCGATGTTGTTGTATTTGAACAATAATGAAAATGCTGCGAGTGCACCCAACGAAAATTATGCTCGTGAATTTTTTGAGTTATTTACTATTGGAAAAGGCGAACAAATAGCACCAGGAAATTATACCAATTATACCGAAAATGACATCGTTGAAGGAGCAAAAGTTTTGACTGGCTTCCGACGTGTAGGCGATCGTTCCATTATCGATTCAACCACCGGAATTCCAAAAGGAGGAAATTTATTCGGTCAACACAATACCCAAACAAAGGTTTTTTCAGCTGCTTTTTCAAATACTTCAATACCGCCAGCTACCAACTCGGCGGCTATGGATATAGAACTTGATACCTTTGTAGAGATGATTTTCAGCAAACTAGCAACCGCTAAAAATATTTGCCGAAAAATGTACATTTACTTCGTTAAAGGAACCATCACTTCCGAAGAAGAAACAGATATCATTACACCTCTTGCCCAAGATTTATATACTAACGGTTACGAGATACTACCAGTTTTGAGAAGGTTATTAGAGAGTCAACATTTTTATGATTTGGATGATTCTATTGCTATTGATGAAACTGTCGGAGCAATAATTAAATCTCCTTTGCAGCAAATCTCAGAAATCTGTACCTATTTACAAGCAACGATTCCAGATCCGACAATAAATGCATCATTTTTTTACAACACTTTTTATAGAAATTTTGTTCATGACACCTATTTTTTAGGAAGCAACATGCCTTTATTTGGTCCCGATAATGTGGCTGGTCATCTTGCTTATTATCAAGACCCATCTTATGATAAAAATTGGATTTCATCTTCTACCCTAATTGCAAGATATCGTCTGGGAGAATCATTATTAGATGGCTTTAACAGAATTAGTGGAAATAATAATATAGCCGGAAAAATTTATATTTCAGATGTAATCAAAAATGGCGGGTTAATTTCGAATGCTTCTGATCCTTTTGTTTTAACAACTGAATTATGTATTGCTCTATTTGGACAAGAACCTGATGTTGACAGGATAAATTATTTTATGAATTCTTTTTTACTTCAGGGGTTAGCTGACTATTACTGGACAGGTGCCTGGCAAACTTTTATCACATCAAACAATAATGCTGTTGTAGAGCCTCGTCTGAAATTATTGCTAACCAAAATCTTAAGTGCTCCTGAGTCTCAAGTTTTTTAATAACAAGCCCGATGAAAAGAAGAAACTTTATAAAATTAACTTCAACAGCAAGTGCATTAAGTCTTTTACCGACTGAGGTTTTTGCATTGTTCAATTCAGCCGGATTGAAAACGTGTCCTAATGTAAATGCTAAAAAAATTGTGTTAATTCAACTTTCTGGTGCTAATGACGGATTGAATACTGTTGTACCTATTAATCAATACGATACTTATGCCGCTTTGCGACCAAACATAAAATTAAATAACGTAGGAGGAAGTAACGGAATAATTAATTTAGACGCTACTCTTCCAATTGAAAACCAAGTTGGGCTTCATCCTGCTTTAACGGGCTTTAAAAGCTTATATGACAACGGTTTGATGCGTTTAATTCAAGGTGTTGGTTACCCAATACAAGATAAATCGCATTTCAAATCAACCGATTTATGGTTGACTGGTGGTGATGGAACTCCGGCAAATAACGTTTTGGAAAGTGGTTGGGTTGGGCGTTTTTTAGAAAACTATTTTGCCAATTTTTTAACTGCCAATTTCCCTCTTGGAATTCAATTAGGAAGTAGCGAAAACTCATTAGGATTTCACGGCGAAGTAGAACACGGAATGTCATTGAATATTAACGGTCAAGATCCCTCAGGTTTTTATTCGGTAGTCAACGGATTGGGCGGAATTGCTCCCACAACAATACCAAATTCTGAATACGGCGATTTAATTCAATATATTTTAAATAATGACACTTCCACCAATACCTATGCTCAAACTATTTCGGCTGCATTTAATGCTGGTTCAAATTCTATTACTTATCCAAATACCAGTTTATCTAATCAACTAAAAACAGTTGCGAAATTTATTTCTGGTGGGTTAGAAACCAAAGTTTATTTAGTAAAAATTAGCGGTTTTGATACTCACAATTTACAAGTGGCATCAAATACAACTACACATACTGGAAGTCATGCCGATTTGTTAGCCCAAGTTTCTGAAGCTGTTACCAATTTCATAACCGATTTAAATAATCAAAATATTGGAGATGATGTGCTTGCAGTAACTTTTTCTGAATTTGGCAGAAAAGCTGGTGAGAACGGCAATCTTGGAACCGATCATGGCGAGATTGCACCAATGTTTGTTTTTGGAAGTTCATTAAATGCTGGAATATCAGGTACAAATATTAATTTGACCGAAGCCATTGCTGGAAATAATTTTCAGATACAAACGGTACAACACGATTACAGAAGAGTATTTAGCACAATTCTCCAGGATTGGTTTGGCGTCAGCAATCCAACTTTAGATTTAACTTTTTATGATCATACTAACAATATCGGATTTGCCGGAAATAAAATTAGCAGCTTAATTAACTCTCAAAACAGCGTTCCTCCATCCTGTTATAATGATTTTTTATTAAGTACTAATTCAGTTAACCATAGTAACGAAGTCATAGTTTATCCAAACCCTAGTGCAGAAACAGTTAGTATAAATTCAACTTCAACTATTAACGATATTTCCATTTATACCATTGATGGCAAACTAATTGGTGTTTATAGAAATCCGTTAACAAGCAATACTTTCACTGTTAATGTACAAAGCTTATCTATTGGATTGTATAGTTTTAAAATAAATACCGTTAATGGTAGCCTCAGTAAAAAAGTTATTATTAGAAGATAATCTTTTCTACAAATGAATTCTGAATTTCAAATCTGTTTGCTGTAAAAGATATTTTAAGAAAAATCAATAACTAAAATTATCAATTATCAATTGTCCATTATCAATTGAATAGTATCTTTGCCCAAACACAACTGCAATGAACTACTTCTCATCCGAATTCAAGCTAGGAATGCTCGGTGGCGGTCAATTAGGCAAAATGCTATTGGCTGAAACTCGGAAATTCGATATTCAAACCTATGTTTTAGATCCAAGCGCAGCAGCTCCATCACAATTTGGTGCTACTCATTTCTTTGTTGGTGATTTAATGGATTTTGATACCGTATATGAATTTGGGAAAAAAGTTGATTTGCTAACCATCGAAATTGAAAATATAAATCTTGATGCTTTAGACAAACTGGAAACCGAAGGGCTAAAAGTTTTTCCATCACCAAAAACATTGCGACTCATTCAGAACAAAGGTGTTCAGAAAGATTTTTATTTTCAAAATAACATTCCAACATCAAGACACCAACGTTTTGCAGATATAAATCAACTAAAATCTGCTGTCTCATCGAGCGCAGTCGAGATGCCCTTTGTATGGAAAGCTGCACAGTTTGGTTACGACGGAAACGGTGTAAAAGTAGTTCGTTCGTTTTCGGATATTGAAAATCTTCCGAATGTAGAATGCATCGCTGAACAAATGGTTCCGTTTAAAAACGAACTGGCTGTAATTGTTACCCGAAGCGAATCTGGAGAAGTAAAAACGTATCCTGTCGTAGAAATGGAATTCCATTCAGAAGCCAACCAAGTAGAATATGTAATTTGCCCAGCACGAATTGACGAAAGAGTAGCTAAAAAAGCGACCGAAGTAGCTTTGAAAGTTTCAAATGCTTTTAACCATGTTGGATTATTAGCTGTTGAAATGTTTCAAACGAATGATGATGAAATTTTAGTCAATGAAGTTGCGCCAAGACCACACAATTCAGGACATTACAGCATAGAAGCCAGTTATACTTCGCAATTTGAAAATCATTTGCGTGCCATCCTGAATTTACCTCTTGGAAATACCGCTAGCATTGTTGCCGGAATTATGGTAAATTTGGTCGGTGCCGAAGGTTATAATGGAAACGTTATATATGAAAATATCGAAAAAATCATGGCAATCGATGGCGTTACTCCACACATTTACGGCAAACGTGAAACACGTCCGTTTCGTAAAATGGGTCATGTAACCATCGTAAATGAAGACATGGCGACAGCCAGAAAAATTGCCGAAGAAGTGAAAAAAAGTATTAAAGTAATCGCAGAATAATTATTAATTAATCAATTAATATGAAAGTAGCCATCATCATGGGAAGCCAAAGTGACTTACCAATCATGCAAGAAGCTATCGACATCCTAAAAAGTTTTAACATCGAAACCGAAGTCGATATTGTCTCAGCACACCGAACGCCTGAAAAATTATTTGATTTCAGTAAAAAAGCACACACTCGAGGCATTTCGGTTATCATTGCCGGAGCTGGTGGTGCGGCACATTTACCAGGAATGGTAGCATCAATGTCGCCTTTGCCCGTAATTGGCGTTCCCGTAAAATCGAGCAATTCTATTGATGGTTGGGATTCCGTTTTGTCCATTTTACAAATGCCTGGCGGAGTTCCTGTAGCAACTGTTGCTTTAAATGGAGCCAAAAATGCCGGTATTTTGGCAGCCCAAATCATTGGCAGTCACGACAAACTCGTTCTCGATAAAATCATTGTTTATAAAGAAAGTTTGAAAGACGCGGTGAACAAATCATCGGATGAAATGAAAAAATAACAGGAGCTATTCCCGCTTTACGTTCAAATCTGTCATTGCGAGAAACGAAGACACCCGAGCGTAGCGAACTGAGCGAAGCTAATCTCATCAAAATTGTGCATCGCAATGTCAGGATTTCCACTGCAATCGGGGCTAAAACATCCACAAACGTCAACACCATATTTAAATACATTACTAATTATAAACTTCGCGCCTATGCGCCTTTGCGAGCAATGAAAATCTTAACAGAAAAATTTACTACCAAACATAACACGGCGCCTTTTAGCCAAATTAAACTTGAAGATTACCAACCTGCTTTCGAAGAAAACATCGCCAAAGCCAGAGCCGAAATCGACGCCATAACCAACAATCCTGAAGCACCAACTTTCGAAAACACAATAGAAGCTTTAGATTATTCTGGCGAAGCTTTGGATAGATTATCGTCTATTTTCTTTAATCTTAATTCGGCTGAAACTTGTGACGAAATGCAGAAAATTGCACAGGATGTTTCTCCGTTACTAACAGCTTTCAGTAATGATATTGCCTTAAACGAAGATTTATTTAAACGAGTTAAAGTCGTTTATGAACAAAAAGAGAAACTGAATCTATCTCCGGAACAAGCTACTTTATTGGATAAAAAATTCAAAAGTTTTTCTAGAAACGGCGCCCTACTTCCCGAAGACAAAAAAATTCTTTTAAGAGAAATAGATACTGTTTTAGCCAAACTAAAATTGACTTATGGTGAAAACGTCTTGGCAGAAACTAACAGTTATAAATTACACATTTCCAACGAAGACGCAATTAAAGGTTTGCCAGATGATGCTAAAGAAATGGCACGTTCGTTAGCCAAATCAGATGACCTAGATGGTTGGATGTTTACGTTAGATTTCCCAAGCTATTTGCCTTTTGTAACCTATGTTGAGAACCGTGAATTGCGAAAAGAAATGGCGATTGCTGCAGGCAGAAAAGCATTTCAGGGAAATGATTACGATAATCAGGAAAATGTAAAAAACATAGTTTCATTGCGCCATGAAAGAGCTAAATTATTAGGATATGAATCCCATTCGCATTTTGTATTAGAAGAAAGAATGGCTCAAAATCCCGAGAAAGTGAAATCGTTTTTGAATGATTTACTGGCAAAGGCAAAACCGGCAGCCGAAAGAGAATTTGCAGAGTTGTCTGATTTTGCCAAAGAATTAGATGGAATTGATCAACTCCAAAAATGGGATGGCGCTTATTATTCTGAAAAACTGAAACAAAAATTATTCGATTTTGATGATGAAAAACTAAAACCCTATTTCAAACTGGAAAATGTTTTGAACGGTGCCTTTACAGTTGCTGAAAAGTTATTTGGCATCACTTTTAAAGAAGTATTTGATATCGAAAAATACCACAAAGATGTGCAAACCTTTGAAGTTGTGGACTTTCAAAATGAACTTGTTGCCATCTTCTACTCCGACTTTTTCCCAAGAAAAGGAAAACGCAACGGCGCTTGGATGACTTCTTTCAAACCACAATATAGTAAAGATGGCATTAACGAAAGACCACATGTTTCTATCGTTTGCAACTTTACACCACCAACAGAAAGCAAGCCATCATTACTAACTTTTAACGAAGTGACAACTCTGTTTCACGAATTTGGTCACGCTCTACATGGCATGTTAGCCAACACCACTTATCCAAGTTTATCGGGAACATCTGTGTATTGGGATTTTGTGGAGTTGCCAAGTCAAGTTATGGAAAATTGGTGCTACGAACCGGAAGCTTTGGCTTTGTTTGCCAAACATTATAAAACCGGAGAAATCATTCCACAAGAATATGTCAATAAAATAAAAGAAAGCGCGAGCTTTTTGGAAGGCATGGCAACCTTACGACAATTAAGTTTTGGACTTTTGGATATGGCTTATCATGCTAAACCGCAAACTATTGAAAACGTAAAAGCTTTTGAAAAAGCAGCAATGAATAACACTACTTTATATCCTGATGTTGAAGAAAACTGCATGAGTGTTTCGTTTTCGCACATTTTTCAGGGCGGTTATTCCTCTGGCTATTACAGCTACAAATGGGCTGAAGTTCTCGATGCCGATGCGTTTGCGTATTTTCAGGAGAAAGGTATTTTTAATAAAGAAGTCGCTACTAAATTCAAAGAAAATGTATTGTCGAAAGGCGGAACCGAATTACCAATGGAATTATACAAACGTTTCCGCGGACAAGAACCAAAACCAGAAGCGTTGTTAAAACGAGCGGGGCTGATTTAGATTGATTGAATTTTAGATAATTATAAACCGTCTCGTCAGTTTAACAAGACGGTTTTTAATGAAATAACATCAACAAAACCCACCACAAAATTGGCACACTCTCTACCCAAAAAGAAGTATAATAATGATTTCGTTTTAAAGTAGTAAATCGAATAAAAAGTGCCGTTATAATGGCAATAACAATAACAACATAACTTGGATTTGACTTGAAATATTCTAAAACAATAAACGGAATTACCAATATAATTCCAAAGATTTTAGTTGTATTGATGCCAAACAATTGAGGTAAGGTATTCATCGTTTCTGAGTCGGTTTTGCTATCCATAATTTCAAATGGAATAAGCAAACTAGTAAGAATAAAAAAACGTTGTGTCAAGCTCACATAAAAATCATTTGGTAACCATTTTAGATTTTGAAACGGAATAAAAACCGTTACATAGGTAACAACAATACTCACTAAAAACAATTTTAGCCAACCATACTTTCGCAATAAAGGATAAACCAATACAGCCATCCCAGAAATTAGTATATGAATTTGAATATTTCTTTTTAAGCACAAAAAGAAAAAGAAAAACCCAAAAAATGCTAAAATACTTGTTAGCAAAATGCCGTAATATTTTTTGGAATGATAGTTTTCTTTCCAGAAAAAATAAAAATATTTTAAAAAATTATACCCGAGAACAGTTCCAAAAAAAACACAGCAAGGATAAATAATATGTTTGCACAAATCATCAGAAAAAGCAGTAACATAAACCAAACAAAAAACCGCAACACCAACGTGTATTGAAGAATTAATATAAAAATCGAGAAGTTGCTTTAGGAATCGCATTTCATAAAAGTAATCAAACTGTTAATAAGAAGCCTTTTTGGTTGAAAAATTCTCATAACATTAGGCTTTGTTTAGCGCAAAATTAGAACATTAATAATTACTTTTGTTGACGTTAAAAAACAGCACACTTTTACACTTAAGAACTTACCATTTAATGAGAACAGACGCATTTGCATTACGCCACATAGGTCCACGTGATAGTGACCTTAACCACATGTTCAAGACTATCGGAGTTGAAACTTTTGACCAACTTATTTATGAAACCATTCCAGAAAACATTCGTTTAAAAAACGATCTGCAATTAGAACCTGCTATGACGGAATATGAGTATTCACAACACATACATGAACTTGGCAAAAAAAATAAAATATTCAAATCGTATATTGGTTTGGGTTATCACCCTACGATTGTTCCGGCGGTTATTCAAAGAAATATTTTTGAAAACCCAGGTTGGTACACGGCTTACACACCATATCAGGCCGAAATTGCACAAGGAAGATTGGAAGCAATTTTGAACTTCCAAACGACTGTTATCGAGTTAACCGGAATGGAAATCGCCAACGCCTCCTTATTAGACGAAAGTACAGCAGCAGCAGAAGCTATGACTTTATTGTTTGACGTTCGAACTCGTGACCAAAAGAAAAATAACACTAATAAATTCTTCGTTTCAGAAGAAATATTACCACAAACTTTATCGGTTTTACAAACCCGCTCTAATCCAATTGGTGTAGAATTGGTAATAGGAAATCACGAAACTTTTGATTTCTCAACCGAGTTTTTCGGGGCTATTCTACAATATCCAGGTAAATTTGGGCAAGTAAATGACTACAGTGCATTTATCGCTAAAGCAAAAGAACAAGAAATTAAAGTAGCCGTTGCTGCTGATATTTTATCATTAGTAAAGCTAACTTCTCCGGGAGAAATGGGTGCTGCTGTAGCGATAGGAACTACACAACGTTTTGGTATCCCAATGGGTTACGGAGGTCCTCACGCAGCTTACTTCGCTACTAAAGAAGAATACAAACGATCCATGCCAGGAAGAATCATCGGAGTATCAATAGATGCTAACGGCAACCGTGCTTTACGAATGGCTTTGGGAACTCGTGAACAACATATCAAACGTGAAAAAGCAACTTCGAATATTTGTACAGCTCAGGTTTTACTTGCTGTTATGGCAGGAATGTATGCTGTTTATCACGGACCAAAAGGATTAAGATATATTGCCAATAAAGTACATTCATCAGCCGTTACTTTGGCGGATGCCTTGAATAAATTAGGGGTTTACCAAACAAATACTGCTTTCTTCGATACGATATCTGTAAAAGCGGATGCACAAAAAGTAAAAGCGATTGCTGAGAAAAATGAAGTGAATTTCTATTATGTGGATACTGAGACGATTTCAATTTCGCTAAATGAGACGACTTCGATTTCAGATATCAACCAAATCATTGCGATTTTTGCAGAAGCGTCTGGAAAAGAAAAATTCACTGTTTCCAACTTATCTACTTCTGATAATTTCGTTTCTAACTTGGAAAGAAAATCTGCTTTCCTTGTGCATGATGTATTCAACAACCATCATTCTGAATCTCAGTTGATGCGTTATATCAAAAAATTAGAACGCAAAGATTTATCCTTAAATCACTCTATGATTGCGTTAGGTTCATGTACCATGAAATTGAATGCGGCTTCAGAAATGCTGCCCTTATCAATGGCAAATTGGAACAGCATCCACCCTTTTGCTCCAATCGAGCAAGCAGAAGGTTATATCACGATGCTCAAAAAATTAGAGCAACAGCTAAATGTAGTTACTGGTTTTGCTGGCACTACTTTGCAACCAAACTCCGGAGCACAAGGCGAATATGCTGGACTTATGACAATTCGTGCTTATCATTTATCACGCGGCGACAACCACAGAAATGTATGTCTAATTCCATCATCAGCACACGGAACCAATCCAGCATCGGCAGCGATGGCAGGAATGCATATTATCGTGACCAAAACTATGGAAAACGGAAACATTGATGTGGAAGATTTGAGAGCAAGAGCTATTGAGAACAAAGACAATTTATCAGCATTAATGGTAACCTATCCATCAACTCACGGTGTTTTTGAAAGCGCTATTTGCGAAATCACAAAAATCATTCATGACAACGGAGGTTTGGTTTATATGGATGGCGCGAATATGAATGCTCAGGTTGGTTTAACCAATCCGGCAACCATTGGAGCTGATGTTTGTCACTTGAACTTACACAAAACTTTCTCGATTCCTCATGGCGGTGGCGGACCAGGTGTTGGACCAATTTGTGTTAACGAAAAATTAGTTCCATTCTTACCAACGAATCCAATCATTCCTGTTGGCGGAGACCAAGCAATAACCGCTATTTCTGCTGCGCCATATGGCTCGGCTTTGGTTTGTTTAATTTCTTACGGTTATATCAAAATGCTCGGAGCTGAAGGATTAAAAAATTCAACTGAACATGCCATTTTGAATGCTAATTATATGAAAGCTCGTTTAGAAGAACATTATCCGGTTTTATATTCAGGTGAAATGGGGCGTGCGGCACACGAAATGATTTTGGATTGCCGTTCGTTCAAAAAAAATGGTATTGAGGTAACTGATATAGCAAAACGTTTGATGGATTATGGTTTCCATGCACCAACGGTTTCTTTCCCTGTAGCAGGAACCTTGATGATAGAACCAACCGAATCAGAAGATTTAGCCGAATTAGATCGTTTTTGTGACGCGATGATTTCCATCCGTAAAGAAATTGAAAGAGCAAATGCTGATGACACTAATAACGTATTGAAAAATGCTCCCCATACTTTAGCCATGCTAACAACTGATACTTGGGTTTACCCATACACTCGTGAGCAAGCAGCATATCCGTTGGATTATATTCATGATAATAAATTCTGGCCAAGTGTTCGTCGTGTAGACGATGCGTATGGCGACAGAAATTTAGTTTGTTCTTGTGCGCCTATTGAAGCATATATGTAAAATTAAAAGTCGTAACGTCTTAAAGTCGAATGTCACAAAGTCTAAACACTTGACATTCGACTTTTGACTTTATTACCTTAAGACGAAAAAGATGAATGACATACAAAACCAAGACGAATTGTATTTACTTGTAGATGAGTTTTATAAAAAATTACTTTCTGATGATTCCATCAGCTATATTTTTACCGATGTAGTCAAAATAAAAATTGAAGAACATTTGCCTATTTTAGTTACTTTTTGGTCTCAAGCTATTCTTGGCACAGGTGGATACATCAAAAATTTGACTCAAATACATTTGGATGTTAATGCTAAAGAACATTTAACTCCTGAATTATTCAAAATCTGGCTTAATCATTTTAACAATAGTGTTGATGAAAATTTTAAAGGTGAAAAAGCAGAACAAATCAAAACACAAGCATTGAGTATTGCAACTATAATGCAGATAAAAATTACTCAAGCCGAAGACAAAAAGGGCTGAATTTAATTCCAACCCATTTTGCTAATTTTTTACCAGTTTTTTAACCATTACTCCACCATTTTCATCTTCTATCTTTACAAAATAAATACCATTTGGTAGAGATGGTATTGAAATTCTTTTCTGTTTTTCAATCAATACAATTTGTCCATTGACATTAAATAAAGTTACCTTATCAATATTTAAATTTGTTTCTATTTCAAAAAAATCATCAACTGGGTTAGGATAAATTTTTATTTGTTTTAAGATGTTATGTTCAATGGAAAGTGTTGGATTTTGAACACAGATGTTAAAAGAGGTTGTTAGTAATACCGATTCATTGTGATACACTCTAACATAATACGTTTGACCAACTGTAAATGTATTGCTTTGATAGAATTCATTTGACGTACTACTCGAGCTATTATCACAAACAAAACTTGTCCCCGAACAGGAACCTGTAATGATTTCCATGCCTAAGTTTACGACTACTCCATTGGTAATAGATATGCTCATTGTTGGATCGGTGGCTACAAAACTATACCATACATCTTGCAAGGAAGATGCAGAACACGACGTGGAAGTTCCAGTATTGCTTGAACCACTAAAACTCCCTGTTGTAGTAACACAATTGGTACTTGGCGTTAAAGCTACTGCACTTGCACATACATCATTAACAGGTGTAGGATAACTTAGAACACAGATGTTAAAAGAGGTTGTTAGCAATACCAATTCATTGTGATACACTCTAACATAATACGTTTGACCAACTGTAAAATTATTGTTTAGATAAACCTCACTAGAAGTACTACTCGAGCTATTATCACAAACAAAACTTGTCCCCGAACAGGAACCTGTAATGATTTCCATACCTAAGTTTACGTTTACTCCATTGGTAATGGTTACACTCATTGTTGGATCGGTGGCTACAAAACTATACCATACATCTTGCAAAGAGGATGCAGAACACGATGTGGAAGTTCCAGTATTGCTTGAACCACTAAAACTCCCTGTTGTAGTTACACAATTGGTACTTGGCGTTAAAGCTACTGCACTTGCACATAAATCATTAATGGGTGTAGGATAACTTAGAACACAGATGTTAAAAGAGCTTATTAGCAATACCAATTCATTGTGATACACTCTAATATAATACGTTTGACCAACTATAAAATTATTGTTTAGATAAACCTCACTAGAAGTACTGCTCGAGCTATTATCACAAACAAAACTTGTCCCCGAACAGGAACCTGTATTGATTTCCATGCCTAAGTTTACGAATACTCCATTGGTAATGGATACACTCATTGTTGGATCGGTGGCTACAAAACTATACCATACATCTTGCAAGGAGGATGCAGAACACGATGTGGAAGTTCCAGTATTGCTTGAACCACTAAAACTCCCTGTTGTAGTTACACAATTGGCACTTGGGGTTAAAGTAATAGCTCCAGAACATAAATCGTTTGCAGGTGTCGGATAGTTTTGAACACAAATAATAAAACTTGTAGTTAACAAAAATGCTTCTGAATGATATACTCTAACATAATAGGTCTGACCCACTACAAAAGTGTTGTTTTGATAAAATTCACTTGACAAACTACTTGAATTATCATCACAAACGAAACTAGTGCCTGTACATGAACCTGTGATAATCTCCATACCTATGTTTACGTTGTTACCATTGGTAATCCAAACACTCATTGTTGGATCGGTGGCTACAAAACTGTACCAAACATCTTGCAAGGCTTTTGGAGAACACAAAGTAGTTGCACCTGTGGTGCTTGAACCACTAAAACTTCCTGTGGTGTTTACACAATTGGCATTTGGTGTTAGTACTACAGCATTTGAACACGCATCGTTTGCTGGTGTGGGATAATTTTGAACACATATTGTAAAAATTGATGCAATTTCAAAAGTTCCAACGTGGAAAACTCTAACAAAATACGTTTGTCCTACAACAAATGCATTACTTTGAAAAGACTCACTTGTAAGACTACTTGAAGTATTATCACAAACAAAACTTGTTCCTGAACAAGAACCTGAGATGATTTCCATACCCAAATTTGCATTAGCTAGATTAACAAGTGTAATACTCATTGTTTGATCGGTAGCAACAAAACTATACCATACATCTTGCAAGGAAGATGCAGAACACGACGTGGAAGTTCCAGTATTGCTTGAACCACTAAAACTCCCTGTTGTAGTTACACAATTGGTACTTGGCGTTAATGTTATAGCATTAGCACACAAATCATTTTGTGAATACGAAAAAAAAGTTGCAAAAAATGCAACCATTAAAAAGTATTTTATTTTCATAAATCTTATTTTTTTCAAAAATACAATAAAGACAGCTACTTAAAAAAGTCAATATATTAAATATTGATAAAAAATGGCTCGAATAAAAAGGTTTTCGTAAAAATTTTGAAATTTTCATTAAATATTCTTTGAGTAATAATGTAATTTGTAATTTTATAAAAATTTAATATAATGCCTATAAAAATTACAGGTTCCGGAAGTTATATTCCAACAGAAACAGTATCCAATATAGATTTTGCTAAACATGTTTTTTTGAATGATGATGGATCACCTTTTCCTCACCCAAATGATATAGTTGCCGAAAAATTCCTAGAAATTACAGGCATCCGGGAACGTCGCTATGTTACTGATGATTTACAAACTTCTGATATTGCTTTTATTGCTGCAAAAAGAGCAATCGAAGATGCAAAAGTTGACCCAGAAACACTGGATTATATCATTTTTGCACACAACTTTGGGAATGTAAAAAAAGGAGCTATTCAAACCGATTTATTGCCGAGTTTGGCAACGCGTGTAAAATACGATTTGCGTATAAAAAATCCAAAATGTGTTTGTTACGACATGCTTTTTGGTTGTCCAGGTTGGGTTGAAGGTGTTATTCAGGCACAAGCGTTTATAAAAGCCGGAATGGCAAAAAAATGTTTGGTCATTGGGGCAGAAACACTTTCGCGTGTAGTTGATATACACGATAGAGATTCTATGATTTATTCTGATGGTGCAGGTGCCACTATCATTGAGGCAACAAATGAAGATGGTGGAATTTTGGCTCACGAATCGGCTACATTTACTTATGATGAGGCATATTATTTATTTTTTGGAAATTCTTTTAATAAAACCCACGATCCGAATGTCCGCTATATAAAAATGCACGGAAGAAAAATATACGAATTTGCTCTAAGCCAAGTGCCAAAAGCCATGAAAGAATGTTTGGAGAAAAGCGGTATTGCAATTGATGATGTAAAAAAAATCCTTATTCATCAGGCCAATGAAAAAATGGATGAAGCTATTATCCAAAGATTTTATAAGTTACATGGTCAAACACCACCTGATGGTATTATGCCAATGAGTATTCACAAATTAGGAAATTCAAGTGTGGCAACTATTCCAACATTATATGATTTATTAGTGAAAGGAGAACTTAAAAATCATTCCATAAAAAAAGGTGATATCATACTTTTCGCTTCGGTTGGAGCGGGAATGAATGTAAATGCTATCGTTTATAAAATGTAAAAAAGTTGGAAGCTCGAAGTTGGAAGTTGAAAGAAAGAAGTAAATTTGCATTCCAACTTCTTCAATCATGTATGAAAAAACATATCCAAGCAAGCGCTTTACTTTAACGTTAGCTTTTCTGCAAAAACACATTAAAACTTCAGAAACCATTTTTGACCTTGGTGTTCCAAATCCATTTTCAAAAATTATGGAAGAAAACGGATATTCCGTTATCAATACCAAAGGGGAAGACTTAGACAAAGATCAAACTGCATTACAAAATGAAACCTATGATGTCTTTACGGGTTTTGAAATTTTTGAGCATTTACTAAATCCCTATACCGTTTTAGAAAACATAAAATGCGACAAATTATTAATCTCAATTCCGTTGCGATTGTGGTTTTCGTCTGCTTACAGAAGTAAAACAGATAAATGGGATAGGCATTATCACGAATTTGAAGATTGGCAATTGGATTGGCTTTTGGAAAAAACAGGTTGGAAAATTATCGACCGACAAAAGTTCACACATCCGGTTAAAAAGCTAGGTTTCCGTCCATTGTTGCGCTATTTCACACCGCGCTATTATATGGTTTATGCTGAAAGAGTAAAATAATGAATTACTACATTGTCATACCTACTTATAATGAAGAAAAGTTTATTTCTCTAACGTTACAATCGTTGGTGGAACAAACCGTTTTGCCCAAAAAAGTTGTTGTGGTCAATGATAATTCTACAGATAAAACCGAAGAAATTGTTTTGGCTTTCGCTAAAAAGTATCCTTTTATTTCAGTTGTAAATAAAACTTCTGACGCCATACATCTTCCCGGAAGTAAAGTAATTCAGGCGTTTCAAAAAGGCTTTGAAACATTAGATCAAAATTATGATTTCATTGTAAAAGCAGATGGTGATTTGATTTTTCCAACCCATTATTTTGAAACTATTATTTCTCATTTCAAATCAGATGACAAAATCGGAATGGTTGGAGGCTTTGCCTACATCGAAAAAAATGGCGACTGGATAATAGAAAATCTGACTGACAAAGATCATATTCGTGGTGCATTTAAAGCCTACAGAAAAACATGCTTTGAACAAATTGGTGGATTAAAACCAGCAATGGGTTGGGACACTGTTGATGAACTGCTTTGCAAATTTTACAATTGGAAAGTAATAACCGATGAAACGCTAAAAGTAAAACACCTAAAGCCTACTGGCGCCAATTATAACAAAACTGCACGATACAAACAAGGCGAAGCTTTTTACAGTTTAGGTTACGGCTTTTTTATTACTACTATTGCTTCAGCAAAATTAGCAATGAAGAAGAAAAAACCTTTGCTATTTTTAGATTATATAAATGGTTTTTGGAAGGCAAAATCAGCCAAAAAACCACTTTTGGTTACCCAAGAACAAGCCAAATTCATTCGAAAGTATCGCTGGAAAAAGATGAAGGAGAAATTGTTCTAAGAAAGGTGCGTTAGGGATAGCAGTGAAAATCCTTTTGTTTTGTCTTCCCGAGCGCAGTCGAGGGAATTTTACAAAACAAAAGATTGTAACGGATAGCCCGACCTGAAAGGAAACGCCAAAAAAACTCACAGCTGCTTCTCAAGTTCAAAAAATAAAGCAATTTATTTTTTTCGAGTCATTACTCATAACTCATAACTTCTGCCTATTTTTGACAATATTTTTTAACTCATGATGCTAATCCGTTATTTATCGCAAATAGGAAAATATTTCCTGATGTGGAAAGAGATTTTCAACAAACCAACAAAATGGTCGGTCATGAGAACTTTAATATTCAAAGAAATTGACGATTTAATCATAGACTCACTGGGCATTGTATGCTTTATTTCATTCTTTGTTGGTGGTGTTGTTGCCATTCAAACGGCTTTAAATTTGACTAATCCGTTAATTCCAAAATACCTTATTGGTTTTGCTACAAGACAATCCGTAATCTTAGAATTTGCTCCCACATTTATTTCGATAATTATGGCTGGAAAAATGGGTTCGTTTATTACATCAAGCATAGGAACGATGCGTGTTACCGAGCAAATAGATGCATTAGAAGTTATGGGTGTAAACTCTTTAAATTATTTGGTTTTTCCAAAAATAGTTGCCCTTTTACTCTATCCATTTGTGATAGGAATCAGTATGTTTTTGGGTATACTTGGTGGTTGGATTGCAGCAGTTTATGGCGGTTTTGCAACGAGCAATGATTTCATAACCGGAATTCAACAGGAATTTATTCCGTTTCATATTGCCTATGCTTTTATTAAAACTTTTGTTTTTGCCTTAATTTTAGCTACAATTCCATCGTTTCATGGCTATTATATGAAAGGCGGTGCGCTTGAAGTTGGAAAAGCAAGTACGGTTTCATTTGTATGGACAGCAGTAACGATTATCTTGGCAAACTACATATTAACCCAATTACTTTTGACCTAATGATAGAAGTTAAAAACATAGAAAAATCTTTTGGAGATTCTAAGGTTTTAAAAGGAATTTCTACCATTTTTGAAACTGGGAAAACCAATTTAATCATTGGTCAAAGTGGTTCCGGAAAAACGGTTTTGCTCAAAAGTTTACTTGGAATTCATACTCCTGACAAAGGAACTATTTCTTTTGATGGTAGAGTTTATTCTAACTTAACGCCCGATGAAAAAAGAGCCTTACGTACCGAAATTGGAATGGTATTTCAGGGAAGTGCACTTTTTGACAGCATGACTGTGGAAGAAAATGTTGGGTTTCCATTAAAAATGTTTACCACCAAAACCGCAGCCGAAATCAAAGAGCGTGTCGATTTTGTAATTGACAGAGTTGATTTGAAAGATGCACATCATAAAAAACCTTCTGAACTATCGGGCGGAATGCAAAAACGTGTGGCCATTGCGCGCGCTATTGTAAACAATCCGAAGTATCTTTTTTGTGATGAACCCAACTCAGGCCTCGATCCAAAAACGTCTATAATTATTGACAACTTAATTCATGAGATTACGGTAGAGTATAATATAACTACCGTAATAAATACTCATGATATGAATTCTGTGATGGAAATTGGTGAAAAAATAATCTTTCTAAAAAAAGGAATTTTGGCTTGGGAAGGAACGAAAAAAGAAATTTTCAAAACCGATAACGAAGCTATAACCGACTTTGTGTATTCATCCAATCTTTTCAAAAAAATTAGAAAAGCGCAGAATAAAGAAGAATAAAAAAAGGAGCTAATTTGCTCCTTTTCTTTTATAATTTGTTAGCCAAAGCTGTAATTCTCTTAATATCCTGTTCTTTACTTTTCGGATAAATCATCAGTACATTTTCGTTATCCACAATAATGTAATCATCCAAACCATCAATAACAACGAGTTTTTTGGCTTCAGAACGAATGATATTATTTGATGCGTTTTCTAAAATTACTGTGGCATTTACAACCGTATTATTATTGTCGTCCTTATCTAATTTATCATGTAGTGAACCCCAAGTTCCTAAATCATTCCAGTCAAAAGTAGCAGGTAAAACAAATACGTTTTTTGCTTTTTCCAGTATGGCATAATCAATTGAAATGTTTTCTGCATTGCCATAATTGTCAGCTATGAATTGTTTTTCTTTAGAAGTATTAAAACTTTCAATTCCTTTTTGAAACAACCCATTCATTTGCGGTTGAAAAATTTCAAATGCTTCGGTAATCGATTTGACACTCCAAATAAAAATACCTCCATTCCAAAGGAAATTTCCGGCTTCCAAAAACGTTTTTGCCGTTTCATAATCGGGTTTTTCGCGGAACTGATTTACTTTTTTAATCGGATTTACATTAGTCTTATCAAATTCAATGTATCCAAAACCAGTATTAGGGAAAGTTGGTTGTATACCTAATGTCATTAATGCATTTTCCTTTTGGCAAAAGTCAAAACATTGCTTCAGATTTCGTGAAAATTCATCTTCATCTTCAATCCAATGATCGCTTGGAGCAACAACCATAACAGCATTTGGATTTTGTTTTTGAATTTTTAAAGAAGCATATAAAATACATGGCGCGGTATTTCGCATGGCAGGTTCTAATAAAACCTGTTCTTGTTTTACCAGTGGTAATTGTTCCAAAACCAAATTGTTGTATCGTTCGTTGGTCAATATCAAAATGTTTTCTGCCGGAATTAGTTTTGATAAACGGCTAAACGTTTTTTGTATCAAGGTATCTCCCGAACCTAACATATCGTGAAACTGTTTTGGAAAATCGGTTGTGCTTACTGGCCAAAAGCGGGAACCAACCCCGCCTGCCATTAGTATTGCGTAATAATTTTTATTCATAGCCATTGGGAGTTTGCGAAGCAATCTCATTCTTAATTTAAGCTACAAATATATTTATAATAGTTGTGGTCAGCACAATTTAATAATTAAATACAATAGGAATTCTTAAAATGTCGTGATTATAAAGTTTATATCAATTTTCGTATTAATATGTAATACGCCTATAAATTTGGCCTCATGATAAAACAATTCATTTATTTTAAATATATTCGCTCAAATTTAAAAACATAATAAAATGAAAAAAATTATCTTATTACTAGTTGTATTGGTATCCTTTTCAGCAGTAACATCGTGTTCTAAAGATGATGGTGGTCCATCACTACAAGGAAAATGGGAGTATTTCAAAGAGGGAGATGCAATTGAAGGTGTCGAGACACTTTATAATTATAATCACCAAACTGGCTGCACAAAAGATTATTCTATGATTTCAGGCACGACAATCATGGATCATAATTTTTCAGGTAGTGCGTGTACAGAAGAAATAGTATCTTCTCCTTACACAAGAAACGGTAATATTATAACAATAACTTTTGGCGGAGAAACATTTACAGCCGAAATTAAAACATTAGATGAAAGTACTTTAAAAATTTATACTACTGATCCTGATTTTCCTGGAGTGTCCGAAGTCACTATTTTCAAGAGAGTAAACTAAGATTTATAAATCTAAAATATTTAACAGCATTAATTAAATTTAATGCTGTTTTTTTTTATCTGTTTGGTAAAATTTCCACCTCAGCGTTGGCGTTAAATAAATACAATCTTCCTGTTTTAACTTCCAAACATTCATACCGTTTTACACGTAGTCCTTTTTTTTGAAAAATTCTACCATTTTTTATTCGGAACAAACTGCCGCTTGGTACTTCGTGTATGAAATGAACATCGGGTTTTCGTTCATCAAATTGTTTCAAAGCAAAAGCTAGTCTTGCGTCGGTGTCACTGCTGGCAGTTGGGTTTCTGAAATGATTGGCAACCAAAGGCAATACCGAATGTGGAAAAATCTCTGGGCGAATAAACGGGACCATCAAGCGTTGAAAGGTATGTTTCCATTCGTTGCCGTGTGGTTTTATAAACCGACCATATTTTTCGTAAGCCACCAAATGTGCAATTTCATGAACTAAAGTTATCAAGAAACGATATTTATTCAAATTGGCATTGACTGTAATTTCATGTTTTCCACCAACAGCACGACGATAATCGCCATGACGTGTTTGTCGTTCGTTGACAATTTTGAGATGCACATTATTGGCTTTTATTAAATCAAAGCAGGAATGAACTGAGTGCTCGGGTAAGTATTTTGATAAAACTTCGCTCATATTCTGTTGTCGGTTGTCGGTTGTCAGTTGTCGGTTTTTGGGATTTTCATCAACTATCAACTGTCAACCATCAACTTTTTAAGGAGTACTTGATGAAACCTGAATTATTTTTCCGTTGTGATATTTGTTTCCGGTTAAGGCAAAATTGAAAATATAATCCGCCATTTCATTTGCTGAAATTGGTGCTTCATAACCTGGAAAAGCTTCTTGTAGCATTTCGGTATTTACAGCTCCAAGAGCCAAAACATTGAACGCTATTCCTTGCTCTTTGTATTCTTCGGCTAATAGTTCAGATAACGTAATAACGGCTCCTTTACTAGAACTGTATGCCGCTAATCCTGCGAATTTCACACTGCCTTGAATACCGCCCATGGAACTTATAGAAACAACATGACTTCCTTTTTGCAAGTAAGGCAAGCAAATTCGAGTTAGATTGGCAACTCCAAAAACATTGACTTTATATACATTTTCAAAATCTTGTAGTGTAGTTTGACCAAACGGTTTGTTTACCAAACTTCCTGCGTTGTGAATGATTATATCAACCTGTTTCCAAGTTTTTGAAATAAAATTTTCAATGGCGATAAGTTCGTTTTCTTTGGATAAATCAACGGAGAGACAAGTAATGTTTGAGTTTCCCAATAAGCCTTGTGGGATTTTTCGGGAAATGGCTAATACTTGATGACCGTCTTTAGCAAATTGTAATGCCAATTCGAAACCAATTCCTCTAGATGTTCCAGTAATGATGATATTTTTTTTCATTTTTTTCTTAATCGTCGTAAAGATACTAAAAGTGTGGTAATGAAATTAGTGATTGTATTTTCTAAAAAATTTATATCCTTGAAAAATCCCTAATCCAACAAACACAAGAGGAATGATGATTTGCATTAAATACTTTGCCAAAAAGTCGACATTGGAAGCAAAATAGTGAAGAGAAAGAATCAATGTCAGCATACCGAAAAATGTTCCGATAACGGTTCCCGAGACATAAAAGTATTCGAAAAATGGCTGAAGGCAATCAAATCATTATCATGAATTTCAACTTTATTTTTTTCTAAATCAGTTTGCGTGATGCTCAGTGTTTTTAAAGTATCATTTCTATTGATAACAAAGCCATGTTCGGTGTTTTCTTCTTCAGTATAGCGGTGAAAGTTAAACAATTCATTTTCATTAACTTCGGGCTTTGTATCGAGAAAAGTAGAAAACCAATTGGCTCTTTTTTCCCTGATTTCTTTTGAATACAAGGTGGAAGAAGACCAAATATGACTTTGATTTGTATCTAGTGCAATGGTGCTTTTTTTTAATTTCATTCCAGCGCAATTGATAGATCTTTTGATTTTCAAAAAGAACTAACGTAAAAGGTTCAATATTTTGTAAATCGATGTTTTTCCATTCTTGTAATGGCGAAAAACTGCTTATCAATTCCAAAACAATTTATGATCGCGGAGGCACCAATATTTTAGTTCTTCATACATTTTATAATTATAATTTTTATTTAACAAAAAACCCTTTCATTGCTGAAAGGATTTAGTGATTATTAACTTAAAATTTTGAAGCATTGTCAACCAAATGTAAAAAAATAGTTAAGAAACCAAACCTCTTGATATTACAATTCTTTGTATTTCTGAAGTTCCTTCATAAATCTGAGTGATTTTTGAGTCTCGCATCATGCGCTCTACATGGTATTCGGCAACATAGCCATTTCCACCATGAATTTGAACCGCCTCATTGGCAACTTCCAAAGCAATTTCAGAAGCATATAATTTAGCCATAGCGCCAGAGTGTGCAATATCTTTGCCTTCGTCTTTTTCGCAAGCAGCTTTCATGATTAACAATTTAGCAGCTGTTATTTTCACATACATATCGGCTAATTTGAAAGCGATAGCTTGGTGTTTAAAGATTTCTTTGCCGAATGCTTTTCTTTCTTGAGAATATTTTAATGCCAACTCATAAGCTCCGGTTGCGATTCCTAATGCTTGTGAAGCAATTCCGATTCTTCCTCCGTTTAAGACATTCATCGCAAAATTAAACCCGAAACCATCAGCACCAATTCGGTTTTCTTTTGGAACTTTTACATCGGTAAACATCAAAGAATGTGTATCGCTTCCGCGTATTCCCATTTTCTTTTCTTTTGGACCAATTTCAAATCCGGCCCAACCTTTTTCAACGATAAAAGCATTAATCCCTTTGTGTCCTTTTTCAACATCAGTTTGAGCCATTACTAAATAGGTTGATGCTGTTCCTCCATTGGTAATCCAGTTTTTGGTTCCGTTTAACAAATAGTAATCGCCCATATCTTTGGCAGTTGTTTTTTGTGAGCTGGCATCACTTCCTGCTTCCGGTTCAGACAAGCAAAAAGCGCCGATAACTTCTCCTTTTGCAAGAGGCACCAAATATTTCATTTTTTGTTCTTCCGAACAATATTTTTCCATACCGGCGCACACCAAAGAATTGTTCACCGACATGATAACCGCTGCTGAAGCATCAACTTTAGCAATTTCGGTCATGGCCAAAACATAAGAAACACTATCTAGTCCTGCTCCACCATATTTTGGGTCAACCATCATTCCTAAGAATCCTAATTCCGCCATCATTTTCACTTGTTCTGTTGGGAACTTGGAATGTTCGTCTCTTTCAATTACGCCAGGTAATAATTCTGCTATAGCAAAATCCTTTGCTGCTTGTTGAATCATTAACTGTTCTTCGGTTAAATTAAAATCCATAGTTGTGAAGATTTATGTTTGTTGTTTCTTTATTTTTGGTGAGCAAAAATAGAATATAAAAGTCAAAATTTCAAACGTTTTCGTAAATTTAGCCAATGTTTAAAGAAACCTACAATGTTATCGGGGTAATGTCTGGCACTTCATTAGATGGCATTGATTTAGCACATATCCATTTTTCAATTGTTGATGAGAAATGGAGCTTCAAAATCCTTGAATCCGAAACAGTTTCCTATACCAATGATTGGTTAAACAAACTAAAGACTGCTGTCGATTTTTCGGAAGTCCAACTCAAAAAACTAAATGAAGATTATACAGTTCTTTTGGCAAATGTTATTAATACTTTTATAGAAAAGTACAACTTAAAAAATCTAGATGCTATTTGTTCTCACGGACATACTATTCTGCATCAACCTCAAAACGGATTTACACTTCAAATTGGCAATCTTCCCGAAATCGCTAAAATCCTCAACCAAACCGTAGTTTGTGATTTCCGTGTGCAAGATGTTCAACTTGGCGGACAAGGCGCACCATTGGTTCCTATTGGTGACCGAATTTTATTTTTTGATTATGATTATTGTTTGAATTTGGGTGGCTTTTCTAATATTTCGTTTGAAACAAATGGTAAGAGAATTGCTTTTGATATTTCTCCGGTAAATACAGTTCTGAATTTTTATGCCAATCAGTTAGGATTAGACTATGATGATAGAGGGCAACTTGCGGGTTCAGGAAAACTCAATGTCAATTTGATGAAGGAATTAAATGCCTTGGATTATTACAAAAAACCGTTTCCAAAATCACTCGGATTTGAATTTGTAAAAGAAACTGTTTTGCCATTGATTGAAAAATACAGGATTCCAACAGAAGATAAAATGCGAACATTTATAGAGCATATTGCAATCCAAACTTCAGATGCTTTACCTATAAAAAAAGGCAAACTATTAGCAACCGGTGGCGGAACCTATAATGATTTTTTGATGGAACGAATGCAGTTTCATTTACCTCAACTTGAAATAATCATTCCCGACAAAAAAACTATTGAGTTCAAAGAAGCTTTGATTTTTGCGTTACTTGGCGTTTTAAAAATAAGAAATGAAATCAATGTTTTGAGTAGTGTTACTGGTGCAAAACACGATCATTCTAGCGGCATAATCCATAATCAATTCATTCTGTAAAGCAATCCAGAAGTAAAAACAAAATTTGGATTTAAGCTATTTTCTGAACTACTATTGACAGGTTCAAAATCATGTTGCAAAAAATTAAAATCTCTTCGCAATGTAACACCTGGCTTTACTTCTAACCATAACTTTTTGTTTAGTTTTATTTGAGTAAAGGCAAAAAAGTTAGCATTTAATAATTGAAGTCTTTGATAGGAATCATTGTCAACCTCAAAAATTGATGAATTTAAAGTAGCATTTAATCCATAATAAAATTTAGGATTGTTTCTAATTAGAAGCAAAATAGAATTAGGAAGTGTTACATTAAACTTCAACTTATGAGTTTCGTAATTAAAAATAAAAAAAGGCAGTATTACATTTTTTCCAAAATCATTGTTATAATTAACTCCAGTTGCCCAACGAATTGATTTGTTTTTTTGAGATTGTCTCATATAACCCAACGAAAAAGCTGGGTAAATAGCTTGATTTGTTAATTGAGCATCTGTTTGACTTCTATAATTAACTCTAATATTTCCGATAATAAAATTTTTTGCATTTTTTGTATACAAAAATGAAGAAACATAAGAAACATCATAGAGAGTAGCAGCCAATTCATCTTCTAAAAAAACAGTTTTATAAGAGAATGAATTATCCCATCTAACCTTTTTAGCTATTGATTTAGTCTTCAAATTATAAGAGAAATCTAAATTTGATTGTTGAATGTTGTTAAGATTATCCGATGAGGACGGAGCATAAAAAGAATAAAACAAAGTTGCTCTGTTTTCAATTTGAGCATAAATAATAGTTGGTAACAATATTAAAATAAATCTTAAACCTATTCTCATTTTTTATTATTTTTAAAAATCAAAAGTAAAGAACATAAAAAAAACTTTCATACTATTTTAAGAAGAATTTAAGTCGATTATCTTTCTTTATTTAATAAATTAGCTTCTCAATCTAAAAATTAAAAAACAATGAGAAAATTATTTTTAGCAGTAATTGCTCTACTGGGCTTTACTTTAACAGCATCGGCACAACAAGCCACAAAAAAAACTTCAAAACCAGCTACAGAAACCAAAGCTCCTCTGAAAAAAGATGGTACTCCAGACAAGCGGTTTAAAGAAAATAAAACGCCAAAAGGTCCATTAAAAAAAGACGGAACTCCAGACAAACGTTTTAAGGAAAATAAAAAATAAGAATAATGCGCTACTCAATGAGTGGCGTTTTTTTTATAGTCATATCCTAATCCTATTTCCTATATTTGCACCACAAATTAAATTATATAATGAAAGAATTATTAAAAAAATTCGAAAACAAAACACCCGAAATAGTATTCAATTGGAAAGATTCAGAAACTGAAGCTGAAGGTTGGACTGTTATTAACTCACTTCGTGGTGGAGCTGCAGGTGGTGGAACTAGAATGAGAAAAGGATTAGACATGAATGAAGTACTCTCGTTGGCAAAAACTATGGAAGTGAAATTTTCGGTTTCTGGTCCAGCCATTGGTGGTGCAAAATCGGGCATCAACTTTGATCCAAACGATCCACGTAAAAAAGGTGTTTTACAACGTTGGTATAAAGCGGTTTCTCCTTTGTTAAAAAGTTATTACGGAACCGGTGGCGATTTAAATGTTGACGAAATTCACGAAGTAATTCCTTTCACTGAAGAGTGTGGTGTTTGGCATCCTCAAGAAGGTGTTTTTAACGGACACTTCAAACCTACCGAAGCAGATAAAATAAATCGAATTGGACAATTGCGTCAAGGCGTAATTAAAGTTATTGAAAATCCTAAATTCTCACCTGATGTGTTGCGTAAATATACCGTTGCCGATATGATTACTGGCTATGGAGTTGCCGAAGCAGTTCGCCATTATTACGATATTTATGGAGGTGATGTTAAAGGCAAAAAAGCAATCGTACAAGGTTTTGGAAATGTAGGTTCTGCTGCTGCTTTTTATCTTGCCGAAATGGGAGCAAAAATTGTAGGTATTATTGACCGCGATGGTGGAATCATCAATGCAGATGGATTTACATTTGAAGAAATAAAAAAATTGTTCTTAAACAAAGACGGTAACAAATTGGTAGCACAAAGCATGATACCATTTGAAGAAATCAATCAAAAAATCTGGACATTAGGCGCCGATATTTTTGCACCTTGTGCAGCTTCTAGATTGGTAACCAAAGACCAAATCGATAATTTAATCAATCACGGTTTAGAAGTAATTTCCTGTGGAGCCAATGTGCCTTTTGCCGACAAAGAAATTTTCTTTGGCAGCATTATGGAAGAAACCGACAGAAAAGTAAGTTTGATTCCCGACTTTATTTCTAACTGTGGAATGGCAAGGGTTTTTGCCTATTTTATGGAGAAAAAAGTACAAATGACAGATGAAGCTATATTCTACGATATTTCAGAAACTATTAAAAAAGCATTGGAAAAGGCAAACAATTTAAATAGAGACAAAAAAAATATCAGTGCGACTGCTTTTGAAATTGCTTTGAAACAACTAGTATAGTAAAAAATTAAATATCGATTTACACAATATTTAATACATTTATACGTTTTAAAAGTTAGAGTTAATATATAAAATATGGTAATTCCCGTTGGATTAATATCAAGACTTTTAAGTAAAGCTGGTGACAAAGTTGTTGCAGCTCCTGGTTCCGACAGACAAAAATCTGTCATTCTAACCATATTATTCTATTTATTGCTTTTATTGCTGCTTTTCTTGTTGCGTTTTTGGCCTCCAGCTAATGTAAAACTGATGGGCGGCGGTGGAGGTGGCGGCATCGAGATGAACTTTGGCGATAGTGATTATGGATTGGGAGATAATTATAAAAGTGAAGTGCTGAACGTAAAAGATGAAGTAAAAACTGCAACAGCACCAACACCTGACGAAAATATAATTTCAGATGACAATGCCGATGATAATGTTGTTGTACCTAAAAAAGAGGACATTAAAACCAAGCCCATTCCTGTCAAAAAAGACGTAAAACCAGCAATTGTAAAACCTAAAGTTTCTCAAAATGCAAATGATGCTTTATCTAGCATACTTGGTAATAAAGGTGGCGATGGTAATGATACCAAAAGTGGCAATAAAGGCAGCGCTAACGGAAATTTAAATTCGAGTGGCTATTATGGCAACGGAAGTGGCACAGGTTCCGGTGGCGGAAACGGTTCGGGCAACGGAACAGGAAGTGGCTCGGGAAGTGGTTCAGGATCTGGAAGCGGAAGTGGCGGTGGAAATGGAAGCGGCTCAGGATATTCCTTAGGAAACCGAAAAGCATTAAATAAACCACAACCAGATTATACGTGTCAAGAACAAGGTAGAGTTGCTGTTCAAGTTTCGGTAGACAGAAACGGTAAAACAATTAGTGTTACAGCTGGAGTTCAAGGAACAACAAACACAGCCAAATGTTTGCTTGACCAAGCCAAAATAGCGGCTATGAATACCAAATGGCAACCTGATAGCAATGCGCCTGAAAAGCAAGTTGGAAAGATAATTTATACTTTCAGTTTGAATTAAACATAAAAAAACCCGGTTGTGAAATCGGGTTTTTTGTTTCTATCAATTTGAAAAGATTACCAATTCTCGGCTTTCTTCTTTTTATCCATAAAGGAAATAAGGCTTTTATTCAAATCATTGAAAAGTGATTCATAAGTTGCCGGCACTTCGTCTTTATATTTTTTCAAGGTACCATCATTATCATAATACTCTGAAAAATCATCCAAATTATGAACGGTCGTTTTCGCTGAATTATTTGCTTTTTCAATTAAGCCAATGGCTGCAAATTTGTATTTTCCATCTTTAAAATTTATTTCAATTGTAAAAGTTGCGGAAGTGCAGACTGTAGTTCCACCAGCTTTACTGCAAAGAAAATTTTCTTTAGTACCTTCGATAACTAGTTTTTCATTTTCTACTGATGATATTACGGTAAAGTTTCTCTTTGCATTATCTTTTACCCAAGCTAATGCCCTGTTGTATGTGTCTTTAGCAGAACCATCATAAGTGGTCACAATAAAATCTGTCAAACCGTCTTTGGAAAATTTAAATGCTGTGTCTTGAGCAAATGTTGACACCGTTACAAATACCATTAATAGTAAAGTTTTAAGTTTCATGTTCTAACTTTTTAATATAGTAAATCTTATTTTGGACTCGTTGCTATAACAAACTTGAGTTTGTTCTTTACCCCTATTTGCAATACATCCACCAAGTCTTGTACTTGCATTGTAGCAGGAATTCTAATAACTACAGTTTGTTGCTTTTCAGGATCTATTAATTCTAATAATCTTGTTTCGAGTTGATCTAAAAGCACTTCTTCTTTGTCAATGAAATATCTTTTCTCTTCAGTTACCGACAACGTAATAAGTTGCTTGTTTGTCTTTTCATTGGTTTTCGATTTTGGCAATGTCATTCGAATAACATTTGGATTTGCCAAGGTCGAGATGATTAAGAAAAACAACAACAGGAAAAACATAATGTCGCTCAATGAAGATGTGGCGACTTCTGCATGAAATCTTTTATTTCGCTTTATTGCCATTAGGTCTTTGAATTATATTTATAAATTCTAATACTTGCTTTTGAATGGATAATGAAAAGTCATCAATTTTTCCGTTGAATAAGTGATACGCACTGTAAGCAATAATACCAACAATCAAACCGGCACCACTACTAATCATCTTTTCATATAATCCGCCTGAAATATTCCCGATACTTATGTCTTCGGTTACAGAAATACTATAGAAAATTTTAATTACTCCCGAAATCGTTCCGATAAATCCGAGTGTAGGTGCAATTCCGGCAATCAGACCTAATTGCCCTAACTTCTTTTCCATATAACCAATTTCAATATTGGCGGCGCGTTCCATATTCGATTCTATTTCTCCAATATGTCTTCCAATAGTTAGCACACCTTCTTTTATGATGGCACCTTGAGCATTACCACTTCTTTCTGCAGAAGAAACCGCCATTTCAATATTAGCATTGTTCAAATGATTGCGAATATCTTTCATCAAATGTACGTCGATTTTGGCAGCTTTATGGATATACAAATAGCGCTCAAATACGAGATAGATGGTGTAAAATAACAAAATGGCAATAGGAATAAGGAATAAACCTCCTTTGAAAATAAACTCTAATACTGAGACTTCATTTGTTAAAGCAGCATTTGCTTTGTCTACAGTCGGAATTGCTTGAGCTAAAGTATCAGCTTGTAATTGTAAAAAAGTGCTTATCATATTTATGTAATTTATGGCAATTAATTCTGAAAATAATTTCAATTTTGTGTTTTCAAATGCGCATCACAATATAAACGAAAAAAAACGTATAAAAGTATATTGCTCGCCAATTTTTTTCCGAAAATTATGAACTACAAAGAAACACTAAATTGGATTTTTAATAAATTACCGATGTATCAAACACAAGGTGCGACAGCGTATAGAAAGGACATTACTAATACTGTTTTGTTAGCCAAACATATAGGAAATCCTGAAGTCCATATGAAATGTATTCACGTAGCCGGAACAAATGGAAAAGGGTCGACTTCGCATTTATTAGCTTCGGTTTTACAAGAAGCAGGTTATAAAGTAGGTTTGTATACTTCACCTCATTTGAAAGATTACCGTGAGCGAATTTCCATCAATGGAACGCCAATTTCAGAGGATTATGTTTGCGATTTTATAAATAAAAACAAAGCTTTTTTCGAAGCCAATGAGTTGAGTTTTTTTGAGATGAGTGTTGGATTGGCTTTTGAATATTTTGTCAAACAAAAAACTGATATAAACATTATCGAAGTTGGCATGGGTGGACGATTGGATTCAACGAATATCGTTATACCATTAGTTTCTGTTATTACTAATATTGGATTAGACCATACACAATTTTTAGGAGATACTTTAGAATTAATTGCTTATGAAAAAGCTGGAATTATTAAACCAAACATTCCAGTGGTTATTGGTGAATATGGTACCGAAACCAAGCCTGTTTTTTTGACTAAAGCCAATGAAACGGATTCCGAAATTTATTTTGCTTCCAATTTAATTGGAGAAACTTATCCTTCAGCTTTACTAGGAGATTATCAGATTGCGAATAAAAAAACGGTTTTGCAAACTATTAAAGTTTTGCAAGATAAAAAGTTAATATCCGTTTCGGAAACGGATATTAAAAATGGCTTTTTGAATGTGATAAAAAATACTGGATTGCAAGGCAGATGGCAAAAATTAGGAGAAAACCCGACCATTATTTGCGATACAGCTCATAATTCACATGGACTGAAAATTGTTTTGAATCAGATAAAGAAACAAAAGTTTGAAAAACTTCACATTGTTTTAGGTGTTGTAAATGATAAGAATTTAGAAGAAATTTTACCATTGTTTCCTAAAAACGCTAGATATTATTTCTGCAAGCCAAATAATTTAAGAGGTTTAGATGAGATAGTTTTAAAAGAAAATGCAACTAAATTTAATCTTGTCGGTCAAACATACATTTCAGTATCAAAAGCTTATGAGGCTGCCAAAGAAAACGCCAAGGAAAATGACTTTATTTATATAGGAGGAAGCACATTTGTAGTTGCAGAAATTTTATAATTTTTTTTAATAATGTTTGCATTATCAAAAAAGTAGTCTATATTTGCACACGCATTCAGGGCGATTAGCTCAGTTGGTTCAGAGCATCTCGTTTACACCGAGAGGGTCGGGGGTTCGAATCCCTCATCGCCCACAAGAAAAACCGAAACTTCAGTTTCGGTTTTTTTTATTTCCTAAAGCGTCGAAAGTTAACTTTCGTAAGGTTTAGGGAATAAAAAAACGACTTGCTGCAAGCAAGTTGGTTTTTCTTGCGCACAGGTTATCCAAAAAGGATCAACGCAGTTAATCCCTATTATTTCACGAGCTAAAGCTCGTATACCTGAAGCCCACTGGGCTTCCTCCTTTTAATTTCAAATCTCATCGCCCACAAGAAAAACCGAAGCTTCAGTTTCGGTTTTTTTTATTTCCTAAAGCGTCGAAAGTTTACTTTCGTAAGTTTTAGGGAATAAAAAAACGACTTGCTGCAAGCAAGTTGGTTTCTCTTGTGCACAGGTTATCCAAAAAGGATCAACGCAGTTAATCACAAATTTATTTACAAATACTCCAAAGTTCGTTCTAAAGCCATTCCCCTAGATCCTTTTATCAATAATGTTTTATGCTTTAATTTAACAGAGGAAAGGTACTTAGTAAAATCTTCGAATGTTTTATAAAAATGGAAGTTCTCTTTTTGAATACAGTTTGCAAAAAAATCTTTGCCAACAAAATGACATTCAAAATTGCTGTTTTTATATAAAAAATTGACAATTGCTTTATGTTCTGTCAAGCTTTCTTCGCCAAGCTCATACATATCGCCAATAATAATACATCTATTAGTCTTTTCTAATTGAATAAAATTCTCTAGAGCTACCAGCATACTACTAGGATTTGCATTATAGGCATCGAGAATGATTTCGTTTGTGTCCTTTGTCAAAAGTTGGGAACGATTGTTTTCGGGAATATAACTCTCAATAGCGTCTTTTATATCGCTAAGAGAAACACCAAAATGTTTTCCTATAGTAATTGCTGCATTAATATTATTAGCGTTATAGAGTCCAATTAAATGAGAATTAATCTCAACT
>Ga0315907_10000516_pt1 | contig 55784 bp, 56 predicted proteins | sample LakEriMetagenome_3_FD_203525 | JGI IMG/M metagenome (GOLD analysis project Ga0315907, IMG submission 203525) | Freshwater fungal communities from buoy surface, Lake Erie, Ohio, United States - Buoy 12 MA123 | ecosystem: Environmental > Aquatic > Freshwater > Lake > Lake biofilm | place: USA... | reverse complement strand
GAGGGCTTCGATGATGAGCTCGTCGGTCTTGCGCCCGAGCGCGTAAGCGCCCGAGTTCACGACCGCAGAGCGCTCGTCGCCTGCCGTCTTGATTTCGTCGAGCGCGTCGAGCCATTCGCCCGCGTAGCAGTCCTTGAGGAACACTTCGACGGTCGAATGTTCGACGTTCATCACCGGCACCGCCGCGTGGCGGGCCTTGGTTGAGGCCGCACCGCGGCCCATTTTCTGGAACACGGTGGACGCGCCCTGGACCGCCTTCTTCGAGCGGATCGTGGGACGCAGCTTCGAGCCCAGGCGTTGGTACGAGAGATGGACTTCGCTCTCGTATTGTTTGACGAACGATTGGTCGATGTTGGGCATGGTTGCCTCTCTGTCGCGTTTGGGGGTTCGGGGACAAGCAATGGGGTTGCCGCATGGCGCGCGAGATCGCGGCCGGTGCGACCCGGACGATTGCGAAGGTGGATGTCGGAGCCGGAGGGCCTGCCGGTCCGGCAGCCATGGAAGGCTTGCCGGATCGGCGGGTTATCCCGACGGCGGGAGGGGAAGGGAGACTTCGTTGTCCGGAAAGGCGGGGCTGGAGGCGCCTGCCTGCTTCGGGCGAAGTGTTCGTAGGTTTACTATCTTAGAGAGAAGTTGTCAAGACCTTTTGCCGATTTCAGTCGCGGTCGGGATAAAGGTGCTTGAAGCCCTCCGAAACGATGCGCACGATTTCGGGATCGTGGTCGCGCCAGTAGCGCTTGTCGGCCATCAGCTTGCGCAAGCCTGCCTCGTCGGCCGGGCCGCTTGCCCCGGCCGTCGCACCGCGCAAATTGGGCTCGCCCGAATTCATGAGCTTGTGGAGTGCCCGCACGCCTTCGGGCGTTGCCGCCAGCGCGCCGTAGACCGACGACGGCAGGTTCGCCTGGCCCCAGCTCGCAAGCTGCGGCGCAAGCGTCGCCCACGCCGCTTCGCCGCCGAATTCTTCGGCGAGCTTGGCCTGCGCCAATTCGGAACGGTAGCCTTCGGCATATTCGCGTACGAGCGGCACCATGCGCTCGACCGCAAGATCGTAGACAAGCTGGGCTTGGGTCGGCGAGAAGCCGGCCGCGTGCAGGCGCTTGTTGACCTCCGGATCGATCTGCAAAAGATCGTCCTTGAGCGCGATGCGGTAGGCATCCGGCGCTTCGGGCACGCCGAGCGCTTTGCGCACGGCCTGGTCGAAATCGGGCGCTTGCGGGCCCGGCATCATACTCGAGAGCTTGCGCTCGAGTTCGCCGTAGGATTTCGACATCACGTCGAGGCGCGGCTTTTTACCCTCGGGATCCCAAAACTTCTCGGGCAGATAACTCGGGCGATCGTTATCGCCCGACGCAACGGAGGCCGCAGCTTGCGTCGTGGCGGCAGCGCCGGGCGACGGCGTCGCAGTTGCGGTCGCAGCAGCGGTTTCGAGCGTCAGCAGATTCGCAGTCATGGTTTGTTCCTTTCGCTGGGTTCGGGTTCTATTGCGCAGGGGCCGGTTGGCCCAGCGCCTGGAGAAGCAGACCTTGCGCGTTCTGCAGCAATGCCTGTTCGGGCTGCGGCGGGCGCACGAGGTCGGCGGGCACGGACAATGCACGCGCCATCCAACGTGCGGCGGCGGCACCGTCGATCACGGCCTGGCCTTCGGGGCCGAGAGCCGTTGCCTGCTGCACCCACAGCATGGCGTTGCGCACATCGTCCTGCGCTTGGACGCGGGCGAGCGGCGATTTGTACTGGAGCTCGACAATTTTGCCGTCGACCAGCACGGGCGGAATTTCCCCGCGCCGACGCAGGATCGCCAACGCGCGCGCCACGAGCGGCGTCAGCAATTCTGTCTGCAGGCGCCCGTAGGTCGCCCCCAGCACGCGCGACATTTCAGCCGAGCGCTCCATCACTTCGGTCGCCGTCATCTTCGGCGCGTCGATCTGGCCGAGACGGTCGGCGAGCAGCGCATGCCGGATGCGTCCACGCAGATCTTCGAGCACGAGGTTCGACACGTCGAAGCGGCCGGGCGCTTCGAGCGGCGTCAAGCCGGCCGAGCCGACTGCTTTGGGAATGATCGTGCCGGGCGTGAGTTTTACGTTCGCGGGATTGAGCACGCCGTCGTCGTCGGCCTGCCAAATGCCCGTGACGGCGATCGAGGCATTTTTGAGAACAAGCTCGACCACTTTGTTCGCCGTCTTGATGTCGGGCAGCGCTTTCATGATCGGCGAGCGCCCGTAGACTTCGCCGGGTGCTTTGAGCCAGCGGAAGCACAGGAACGGCGACTGCGCGAAGCGACCCTCGGCCAGCACGATGGGGGCTGCGGCGTCGGGCGACGCTTCGAGTATCGCCATGTAGCGATAGCCTCCACCTTCCTGAATCGTCGCCTCGATCACAGTGTGGCGCCGCTCGGCGGCTTCTTTGCCGCCGGCGGCCAAGCTGTCGGGCAGCTGCGCCTTGGGATAGCGCGCACGTAGACGGTCGAAACGCATTTCGCTTGCGCGGAACACGATGTCGAAGGCGCCGTCGGCGGTTTCGTCGAGGGCGATCTGCGCGATCGGCACGGCCGTAAAGCGAAAGGCCGATTCCGATCCCAGCGGCGCTTCTTCGAACTGCAGTAGGGCCGTGCCCGCCACGACGAGATCGAGGAAGCATTGGTGGATTTCCATCGAGAAGTTCGAGCGGTCGAAATGGCCCTGCAGCAAGGCGGCCGCATTTTCGAGCACTTCGCCCACATCGGTGCGCTGCATCTCGGGAACTTGCGTGCCGGGCTGCAGGCCGAACCACCGCGACCAGGGCGGAACGAGCTGCGACATCAGCGATGCCGCAAGCTGCTCGGCCGCATCGGCGGCCGTACCGTCGAACAGACGGTCGCCGCGCCGGTCGCCGGCCGAAAACGGCGTGCGTTGCGGGAGTGCGAAATCGTAGCAATCCTGCCACGTCGCATCCCACGTGCCGCGCTGCTGCTTGGCCCGCCGATAGCGCGCGATTAGATCGCTCGCATCGAACGTCGCGGTTGCTGGAGCCTGGGCCGTGTTCTCAGGGGCCATGGCTCACTCTCCCAATTTGGTGCCGAGACTGTCGGCGCTTGCAGCTGCCGTCAGAACGCCAGGCGCGCCGGCAACTGAGAGCCCGGCCCGACCGCGACGGCGGCGGATCAGAGCCTTGATGCGCGCCTCGCGCGCTTCCTTTTCGGTGTCGACCGGCTCCGGCAACGGTTGTTGCGGCGGCAGCGGCGGTGCCGACGGCGTCGAGAAAAAACCACCCATCGAACGTCCTCCTTTCAGGACCTTAGAAATCAGCCTCCGCAGCGCCTGCACCGGCCCCTTCGGCAGGTTTTGGCCCCAAAGAGTTCGCTCGAAGAAGCGACTTGGAGTTAATATTCTGTATTAGGTGAATTGTCAAATACAAATTTTTGATCCTGAACAAGATGCCGGTAAAGCTGCCAAGGTGTCACGATCGACCAGGCGTGGATCCCGAGAATCCGCTTGACCGCTTCGACGCAAGTGAACGGCAGGATTGGCGCCATACGCGCTGGCGGCGTTTGCACCCGAACTTCGATGGCGTGCAGATAGGCTGCGCCCAAGCGCTCGACGATTTCCAGGGATGGTCTATTAAATATTTGTTTTATATAAGTTTTATTCGACATTGTGTCGCAAATAACCCAACCTTGCTCGACCTCGACGAGGACGGCGCAATGGCGAAATCCACGCTTCAAAAACCGCAGCCAGCGAATTTCGGTGGCGTCGCGGAACACCACGATGGCCCGGCCGAGGCCGGATTCCAGCGATCGCTCGGCGCCGAGACCACTCAAATCGTTGTTCACATTATGCATATTTAAAGCACCCAAAAAGAGAAGAACAAATACTAAACTTTTTTTTAGTAGCTTTCAAGACGTGAAAAAACTGTTAATTTACCTGACATAAAAAAAAATTGAAAAGGTACCTAATGCAAAGCGCTGCGTTTTGAGCAAAAATTCTCACATGATTCTCCGACATGCAGATGTTTGGCAGGCCATCGATCAGCTTGCGAGCGATCACGGCTTCTCCCCCTCGGGTCTCGCGCGCCGCGCCGGGCTCGATCCAACAACCTTCAACAAGTCGAAGCGCATTTCGCGCGACGGCCGTCCGCGCTGGCCCTCGACAGAGAGCATTGCCAAGATTCTCGAGGCAACTGGCGCCACGATGTCGGAATTCGTCGCCTATATCGGCACGGTGCCGAGCGTGGCAGGTGCAATGCGCCGCGTGCCGGTGATCGGCTATGCGCAGGCCGGCGAAAAAGGCTTCTTCGACGACGCCGGATTCCCGACAGGTTCGGGCTGGGACGAATTGCTGTTTCCCGAGCTTGCCGACACGCACGCCTATGCGTTGATGGTGGCCGGCGACAGCATGGAGCCTGTCTATCGCGACGGCGACACGATCGTGATTTCGCCGCAAGCCTCGTTGCGTCGCGGCGACCGCGTGGTCGTCAAAACGACGGCCGGCGAAATAATGGCCAAGCAACTGATCCGCAAAGGTCAGCGCAAGCTCGAACTGACCTCGCTCAACGCCGCACACGGCGAACGCGTGCTCGACGTAACCGAAGTCGTGTTCTGCCACCGCATTTTATGGGTGAGCCAGTAGGCTCGCGGCCAATCGACTCTTGAAGGGTCAGCCCTTCGCAAGCTCGCCCGCAAGGGCGCGCTTGATGAGGGCGATCGTTTCGTCGATGCCGTAAAGTGCCACAAATGAGCCCAAGCGCGGGCCTTGGGCCGCGCCGAACAGGATCTCGTAGCAGGCCTGGAACCAAGCCTTGAGATCGGCAAACGCATGGCGCTTGCCGACGGCGAACACTTCGTCCTGGATGGCCGATGCGTTCGCATCGCGCGGCAGCTTGTTGATCGTCTCGCAAAGATCCTGCAAGGCCGCGCGTTCCATGTCGGACGCAAGCCGGTACTTGCGCGTCGGCAGCACATAGTCGCGGAAATACGCGATCGCGTGGCCGACCAATCGGTCGAGCATCGGATTGGCCTGCGGGTTGGCCTTGGGCGCGTAGCGCGAGATGAAGCCCCAAAGCACGTCCTTGTCCTGCGAATTCGCCACGCCGGCGAGATTGAGCAGAATGTTGAACGGCAGACCGTTGGGCTCGGCCGGCGGCGGCTTGCCGCCGTGGATATGGAAGGCCGGATTGTCGAGCGCTTGCTGCGTCGTCTGCGTGGGCAGACGTTCGACGAAGGTCAGGTAGTCGTCGACATGGCGCGGGATCACGTCGAAATGCAGGCGCTTGGCGGCCTTGGGCTGCTGGTACATGAACAGCGACAGGCTTTCGGGCGGCCCGTAGGTGAGCCACTCTTCGATCGTGAGGCCGTTGCCGCGCGACTTCGAAATCTTCTCGCCGTTTTCGTCGAGGAACAGCTCGTAGGTGAAGCCTTCGGGCGGCTTGCCGCCGATGGCGCGCGCGACCTTGGACGAGAACTTGACCGAATCGATCAGATCCTTGCCCGACATTTCGTAGTCAACGCCGAGTGCCGTCCAGCGCATAGCCCAGTCGATCTTCCATTGCAGCTTGCACGCCCCGCCGGTGACCGGCGTTTCGACGAGGCTGCCACCTTCGTCGCGATAGACGATGGTGCCGGCCTCGGCGTTGGTCTCGAGCGTGGGCACTTGCAGCACGCGGCCCGTGCGCTTGCAGACCGGCATGAAGGGCGAATAGGTCTGGCGACGCTCCTCGCGCAAGCTCGGCAGCATGATCGCCATGATGGCCGCATAGTTGCGCAACACCGCACGCAGCGTGTCGTCGAAAGCGCCCGCCCGGTACATCTCGGTCGAAGACTTGAATTCGTATTCGAAGCCGAAGCGGTCGAGGAACGAGCGCAGCATCGCGTTGTTGTGGGCGCCAAAACTGTCGAACTTGCCGAACGGATCGGGCACCGACGTCAAAGGCTTGCCGATATGTTCGGCCAGCATCGCGGCATTCGGCACGTTGTCGGGCACCTTGCGCAAGCCGTCCATGTCGTCGCTGAACGCGAACAGTTTGGTCGGCACGTCCGACAGCATTTCGAAGGCGCGGCGCACCATCGTCGTGCGCGCAACCTCGCCGAACGTGCCGATATGCGGCAGGCCCGACGGGCCGTAGCCGGTCTCGAACAGCACATAACCCTTCGGCGCCGGTTTGTCGCCAAGCCGCGCCAAAATCTTCTTGGCCTCTTCGAACGGCCAAGCGCGGCCCTTGAAAGCGTCGTCGCGGGACGGGCGGACAAAAACATCGGTCATGGGCGGCACACAAACCTGTCGCAAATGCGCAAATAGGGAGCGCGAAACTAAGGTGCCGGGGCCGGTCGCGTCAACGTCCCCTACGGCCTATATTGAGGCGATGCGCGATTCGCCCCCTCTCCCGCCAGCCGCCAGCCCAAGCGTTGTCCCGTTTCGCGGCGGCAATCCGCGCAGCAGCATCGTCGCCGTCCCGGCCGCAAGTGCGCTTGCCACAGGTGTCGCGCACGCCGCGTTGCTTTCGCCCGAGGGCGAGATCGTCGAACTGCGTCTTGCCGATGCCGCAAGCCACGCTTTGGCCGAAGCGACCATCGTCGTGCACGGGCCGGCGACCGCGCGCCGCCTCGGCCTCGACCGGCTGGCCTGCTACGACGCGCTCGAGCTCTTTGCCTTCGTGCGCCCGGCGACATTCTGCTTGCCGACGATCCGCGGACTTGCCCATGCGCTGGGGCTCGCTGTTCCGCACGGGCTCGCCGCCGAAGCCACAAGCCTGCACGAAATCGTCGGCCGCCTGCTTGGCGAACTTGCCGAGCCTTTGGTCGCGCGCAATGCCGACACCGTCAACGCCGCACGCGCCATGGCGCGCGGCGGTTGGCGCTGGGGGAGTGCAGTGCTGGCCGCCCTCGGCGACAGCCCCAACGCGTTCGAATCCGACCGCTCGGTGCAGGGGCTCGAAGCGTGGCGGCGCATCGAAGAATGGAGCGAGCAAGCGCCCGAGCCGCCGCCGGGATCGCTGCCCGTCGATCCCAACGATGCGCGCAGGCGCTTGGCCGAAATGCTCGGCACCGACAGCGAGGCGCGCCCCGAACAGGCCGACTATGCCTCGGCAGCATCGGCCGCGTTTGCGCCGCGCGACGCCGCCGACAATCCGCGCCTCGTGGTGGCCGAAGCCGGCACGGGTGTCGGCAAAACGCTCGGCTATCTTGCACCCGCCACTTTGTGGGCCGAGAAAAACGGCGGTGCGGTCTGGATTTCGACCTACACAAAAAATCTGCAGCACCAGATCGACCGAGAGCTCGACCGGCTGCACGACGAGCCGATCGAAAAAGCGCGCAAGGTCGTGATCCGCAAGGGCCGCGAGAACTATCTGTGCCTGCTCAATCTCGAAGAAGCGGTGCGCGCCGTTTCCACGCGCCCGCAAGATGCCGTCGCCCTCGGCCTCATGGCGCGCTGGGCGGCCGTCAGCCGCGACGGCGACATGGTCGGCGGCGATTTTCCGGGCTGGCTGCCCGATCTCGTCGGCAAAGCGCGCACGCGCGGCCTTGCCGACAGGCGCGGCGAGTGCATCTACGCCGCATGCCCGCACTATATGCGCTGCCCGATCGAAAAATCGGTGCGGCGCGCACGCCGCGCGCAGATCGTGATCGCCAACCATGCGCTTGTGATGATGCAAGCAGCACTGGGCGCGGCGACGGTCGATCTTGCGGCAGGCTCCGCGCAATCGAACGTGCCCACGCGCTACGTGTTCGACGAAGGCCATCACGTGTTCGACGCCGCCGATTCGGCGTTCGGCGGGGCGCTCACCGGCCAGGAAACGGCCGAGCTGCGGCGCTGGATCGTCGGGGCCGAAGGCGGGCGAAGCCGCTCGCGCGGCCTCAAAGCGCGGGCGGGCGAACTCGTCGCCGACATCGACGGCGGCGAAGCTTTGCTCGACCGCGCGATGGCGGCCGCCCGCGCCTTGCCGGGCGAAGGCTGGCTGCAGCGCATCGCCTCGGGCCAAACGCAAGGCCCCAGCGAAGCGTTCTTGGCCGCCGTGCGCCGCCAGGTGCTGGCGCGTGCCGCCGACCAGCCCGACGGCTATTCGATCGAAGCCGACGTGCAGCCCGCCCTCGAGGATGTCATCGAGACCGCCGACCGGCTCGAAGCGGCACTTGCGCGCATTGCCGAGCCGATGCTCGAGCTTGCCAAGCGGCTCGTGGCACGCCTCGACGACGAGGCCGAAGAACTCGACACCGCCACGCGTTCGCGCATCGAGGCCGTGGCGCGCGGCATCGCGCGGCGTGCGACCAACGAGCTTGCGGGCTGGCGCGCAATGCTCAAAGCGCTTGCCGCCGAACGCCCGCCCGAATTCGTCGATTGGCTCGCCCTCGAGCGCAGCGACGGGCGCGAGGCCGATGTGGGTCTGCATCGGCGCTGGATCGATCCGACCGTGCCGTTTGCCGCTGCCGTGTTGCGCCCCGCGCACGGCGCCCTCGTAACGTCCGCCACGCTCACGGATTCGACCGGCGACGTCGAAACCGACTGGCAGGCAGCCGCCGTACGCACGGGGGCAGCGCACATGCCGGACTGGACGCGCGCACAAGTCGCCTCGCCGTTCGACTATCCCAAACAGACGCGCGTCTTCGTCGTGACCGATATCGACCGCGATTCGCCCGACCGCATTGCGGCCGCCTATCGCGCGTTTTTCCTCACAGCCAAAGGCGGCGGGCTTGGGCTCTTCACGGCGATCGGGCGCTTGCGCGCCGTACATGCGCGCATCGGCGCCTCACTCGAGCGGGCGGGCTATCCGCTCTATGCGCAGCATGTCGACCGGCTCGACGTTTCGACGCTGATCGACATTTTCCGCGCCGAAGAAGATTCGTGCCTGCTCGGCACGGACGCCGTGCGCGACGGCGTGGACGTGCCGGGCCGCTCGTTGCGCTTGATCGTATTCGACCGCGTGCCGTGGCCGCGGCCCGACATTCTGCACAAGGCGCGCCGCGCGCATTTTGGCAAAGGCGCTTACGACGACCGGCTCGTGCGCCTGCGCCTTAAGCAAGCCTTCGGGCGTTTGGTGCGGCGCGCGGACGATACGGGCGTATTCGTGCTGCTCGATTCGCGCTTTCCCTCGCGCCTCGCCAAAGCCTTCCCGGAAGGAGTTGCGATCGAGCGCGTGGGCTTGGCCGAGGCCATCGCCAAGACGGCCGCGTTCCTCAACCCGGAATTGCCGCGGGCTTGATCCCTTCGAACAGGATCATCAGGATCGACAGCGTGATCGGCGACAGCACGGTCGATATCAGGATCGTCGCCGACGCGCGCTCGACAAATTGTCTGTATTGCTGCGCCAGCACGAAGCACAAAGCGGCTGTCGGCAATGCCGCGAGAATGACGGCAGCCCCGCGCCAATAGGCGTCGAGCCCAAAGATCCCCGCAAGCCACCAAGTAGCGAGCGGCTGCACGATGAGTTTCACATAGACGAGCCAGCTCACCTCGGCGAGCTTCTTGCCGCCGACGAGCGTGCCGAGCGAACGGGTCGACAAAAACAGGCCGATCGCGAACAAAGCGGCAGGACCGGCCGCCGCCCCCAGCAGCTCGCCGAAATTCACGACGGGCTTGGGCAAGGGCGCGCCGCCGAGGTTCCATGCGAGGCCCAGCAGCGGGGCGACGACAAGCGGGCTCTTGGCGAGCCCCCTCAGCACATTGACCGCGGCCGTTGCGACATTGCCGCGGCCCGACAGATCCGCCTCGACGATCACGACCGTCGCACCTACCAGCAGCACTGTGTAGCTCACGGTCGCGATCACGGCCGGCAGCACGCCCTGCGGGCCAAACGCGGCCAAGAACAGCGGGATGCCCATATAGCCCGCATTCGAGAATGTGCCGCTGAGCAAAGCGAGTGCCGTCACCGCCGGGCGATCGCGAAACGCAACGACGCCGACGACGAGGGCGATCGCCCAGGTGATCGCAACACCGCCCATGAAGGTGGCGATAAATGGCAGATTGAAGACTTGGTCGAGCGGAACGCGCGCCGGACCCAGAAACAGCACCGGCGGCAAGGCGAACCAATAGCAGAATTTGTTGAGCGCTTCCGAACTGTCGGGGCCCAGCACCTTGATGCGCCCGGCAAGATAGCCCGTCAGAATGATCGCAAAAACCGGCAGGATGACGTCGAGAATGGCGCGCATGATCGGAAGCGACGCTAGCCTCTCGGGCCCACAGGCGTCCACACCTGATATGCTGGTCTGGACGGCTTGCAAACCCGTCCGCCCAGCCCCATTTGATCGGCAGCAAGAAAAGGAACACGCTCGGATGCTCGCACTGCAAACCGCCTTGATCCACACGATGGTGATCGTCGCTGCCGCCGACGGCGACATGCCGGATGCCGAGCTCAAACACATGGGCAATGTCTGCCGCACTTGGCCGATCTTCCGCGGCTTCGATATCGACACGCTGCCGGATGTGGCGCGCGAATGCGCCGTGATGCTGCAGGTCGAAAACGGCATGGAGAAAGCGCTCGCGCGCATCGGCCAGAGCCTGCGCGGGGCCACGGGCGAGACCGCCTACTTGCTGGCCTGCGAAATGGCCGCGATCGACGGCGATGCGAACTGGCAGGAAACGCGCGTGCTGAGCCAGATGCGCACCGCACTCGGCCTCGGGCGGCTCGAGGCCGCCTGCCTCGAGCGCGCCACGCAAGCGCGCTACCGGGCGGGTGAGCCGATCCGCTTCCAGTAAAGCTTGGTGCCGGTGAGGCCGCCCTGCGGCTTCAGCGCGAAATCGGGAATCTCGCCCGCAAAGCTGAAGCCGCATTTTTCGTAGAGGCCCGAAGCGCCTTCCTCGCTCGCCGTGTCGAGTACAAGCAGCGTGCGCCCGCGTTCGACCGCCAGCTTTTCGGCCGTTTCCAGCAATGCGCGCGCAACGCCGCGCCCGCGCCAGGCCACGCGCGTCATCATCTTCGCGATCTCGGCGCGGTGCGGCTGGTTGGGCGGCAGATCGAGCAGGAGCGAGACCGTGCCGACGATGCGGTCGTCCGCCCAAGCGCCCAACACAACGCGGCCCCCACGCGCGGCGGCCGCAAGTGCGCCGTCCCAAAATGCTGCCGCGTCGCTGGGTGCGAGCGGATGCATGAACCCGACCGAGCCGCCATGCGCCACGGTTTCGACCAGCGCCTCGCACAGCATTGCGTGCGTGGCAGGCTCCGACTCAAGCGGGCGAATTTCGAAGTTCGACATGACTTGAGCTTAGCCAACGCGCGGCGGGATCGAAACCAGGATTGAAAGCACGCTGCGACAAAGCCCGAGACGGACACATCTGGCGTCCGCAAACGAAAAAGGGCCGCCGTTCGCACGGCGACCCTTTCCGTATTCAGCCTTGGAAGCGGGCTGGGCTTAGTAGTCGCCCATGCCGCCGCCGGCCGGCATCGCCGGGGCCTTTTCGGGCTTCGGCGCTTCGGCAACCATGGCTTCCGTCGTGATCAGCAGACCCGCAACCGAAGCGGCATCCTGCAAGGCGAGGCGCACGACCTTGGTCGGGTCGATAATGCCGTCCTTGATCATGTCCACATATTCGCCCGACTGGGCGTTGAAGCCCTGGGTCGTCGACTTGCCTTCGAGCAGCTTGCCGACGATGAGCGAACCGTCCGCACCGGCATTTTCGGCGATCTGGCGGGCGGGCGCCTGCAGCGCCTTGCGCACGATCTCGATGCCGACCTGCTGGTCGTGGTTGGCCGTCTTGATGCCTTCCAGCACGCGCGTGGCGTAGAGGAGAGCCGTACCGCCGCCGGGAAGAATGCCTTCTTCCACGGCCGCCTTGGTGGCGTTCATGGCGTCGTCCACGCGGTCCTTGCGCTCCTTCACTTCCACTTCCGTGGCCCCGCCGACGCGGATAACGGCAACGCCGCCCGCGAGCTTGGCCAGACGCTCCTGGAGCTTCTCGCGGTCGTAGTCCGAGGTGGTTTCCTCGATCTGCGCCTTGATCTGCGCGATGCGGGCTTCGATGTCCTTCTTCTTGCCCGTGCCGTCGACGATCGTGGTGTTGTCCTTGTCGATGCGCACGCGCTTGGCGCGGCCCAGCATGGTGAGCGTCACGTTCTCGAGCTTGATGCCGAGATCTTCCGAGATCACCTCGCCGGCCGTGAGGATCGCGATGTCCTCGAGCATCGCCTTGCGGCGATCGCCGAAGCCCGGCGCCTTGACGGCGGCGATCTTGAGGCCGCCGCGCAGCTTGTTGACCACGAGGGTGGCCAAGGCTTCGCCTTCGACTTCTTCGGCGATGATGAGCAAGGGCTTGCCCGTTTGGACCACAGCTTCGAGCACGGGCAGCAGCGGCTGCAGGCTCGCGAGCTTCTTCTCGTGGATCAGGATGTACGGATCGTCGAGTTCGGCCGTCATCTTGTCGGCGTTGGTCACGAAATACGGCGACAGATAGCCGCGATCGAACTGCATGCCTTCGACGACGTCGAGCTCGGTTTCGAGGCTCTTGGCTTCCTCGACCGTGATCACGCCTTCCTTGCCGACCTTCTGCATCGCCTTGGCGATCATCTCGCCGATTTCGCGCTCGCCGTTGGCCGAGATCGTGCCGACCTGGGCCACTTCGCCGTCGGTCGTGATCTTCTTCGAGCGCTTCTTGAGGTCTTCGACGATCTTTTCGACCGCGAGATCGATGCCGCGCTTCAAGTCCATCGGGTTCATGCCGGCAGCAACCGACTTTGCACCCTCGCGTACGATCGCTTGGGCCAGAACCGTGGCCGTCGTGGTGCCGTCGCCGGCCGCATCGTTGGTCTTCGACGCGACTTCGCGCACCATCTGGGCGCCCATGTTCTCGAACTTGTCGGCAAGTTCGATTTCCTTGGCGACCGTCACACCGTCCTTGGTGATGCGCGGGGCGCCGAACGACTTCTCGATCACGACGTTGCGGCCCTTCGGGCCCAGCGTCACCTTGACGGCGTCGGCGAGAATGTCCACGCCGCGCAGCATGCGCGCGCGCGCATCGCCTGCGAATTTGACTTCTTTAGCAGCCATGTTCGTTGTCCTCTTTGCGAATTTGAATCAGGCGGCCTTCTTGGCCGGCGCAGCTGCACCTTCGAGGGTGCCCAGGATGTCGCTTTCTTTCATGATCAACAGCTCCTGGCCGTCGATCTTTACTTCCGTGCCCGACCACTTGCCGAACAGGATGCGGTCGCCCGCCTTGACCGACATGGCAATGAGCTCGCCCTTGTCGTTGCGAGCACCCGGGCCCACGGCCAACACTTCACCCTGCATCGGCTTTTCCTTGGCCGTATCGGGGATGATGATGCCGCCGGCGGTCTTCGTTTCTTCCTCGACGCGGCGCACGACCACGCGATCATGAAGGGGTTTGAATTTCATCGGTTCGTTCTCCCTGAATTGGCACTCGCTTGGTGCGAGTGCCAATGCAAATAGGGAATGTCGGCGGCACCGTCAAGGGGTTGGCAGCACTCACCGAGATATGCTGCTAATACACTGATTTATATATTGAAAATGAACTATGACAGTCGCACACTTGTTGCATGGCCCGCGTGACTAGGGCCATCGAACAGGAGGTGTAAGATCATGTCGGATTTTGCGCGTCAACTCGAAGACTACCGGCTTACCACAGCCGAGATCCTCTATCGCATGCCGGACCATCCCTCGGTGCTGCAGACGTTTGTTTGGCAGGATTTGGATCTGGCGCCGAAATTTCCAGTCCTGCAGAAGTTTCTCGATTTCTGGGAGAAAAACCTCGACGGGCGCCTGTTCAAGGTGCGCGTCGCGAACAGCACGTTGATCCGACCGGCCGAGTTCCGGCTCAACGCGCATCTCGCCACGCTGCACTAAACGCGCGTCACTTTTCGACGAAGGCGCGCTCGACCACATAGGTTGCGGCGTTGGCCGAGTTGCCTTCGACAAACCCGCGCGCCTGCAGGATCGCCACAAAATCGGCCAGCAGCGACGGGCTGCCGCAGATCATCGCGCGGTCGTGGGCCGCATCGAGTGCGGGCAGACCCAAATCTTGCTCGATCTTGCCTGCATCGATCAGATCGGTCACGCGGCCCTGGTTGCGGAACCCCTCGCGCGTGACGGTCGGGTAATAGAGCAGCTGTTGCGACACGAGTTCGCCGATCAGCTCGTGCTGCGGCAGTTCTTTTTCGATCAGGTCGGCATAGGCAAGCTCGGCCACTTCGCGGCAGCCATGCAGCAGCACGACGCGCTCGAATTTTTCGTATGTGGCCGGATCGCGGATGATGCTCATGAACGGCGCCAAGCCCGTACCCGTACCTACGAGATAGAGATTGCGGCCGGCCACCAGATTGTCGATCACCAGCGTGCCCGTGCATTTGCGGCCGACCAAAATCTTGTCGCCGGGCACGATCTTGCAAAGATGCTGCGTGAGCGGGCCGTCGGGCACTTTGATGCTCAGGAATTCGAGATGCTCTTCATAATTGGCGCTGACCACCGAATAGGCGCGCATCAAGGGCTTGCCGCCGATCGGCAAGCCGATCATGACGAACTGGCCGTTCAGAAAGCGGAAGGTCGGCTCGCGTCGCGTGGTGAAGGAGAAAAGCCGTTCGGTCCAATGGTGGACGGTCAGAACTTCGGCATCGAAAAAAGCGCTCATCGTGTTTTTGCGTCCTTGGAAATCCGTCGTATCAGGCAAGACCGGAGAGTTTCTGCAGCAGCAACGCAAGGGCCGCTCGCGCGCGCGCATCGAGCGGTGCGAGCGTGGCTTGCGAAACCTCTTCGACCTTCACGATCGCGTTTTTGGTAAGGGCCAGGCCCGCAGGGGTCAAACGCAGCAGCGTGGCGCGGCGATCCGACGGGTCGGCGCGCCGCTCGATCAGATTGCGCGCCATCAGCCGCTGGATGACGCCCTGGATCGTCGCCGGATCCATCGCCGTGTGGCGGCCGAGCAGGTTCTGCGACACTTCGCCGCGCTCGCCGATTTTGGCCAGTGCCGCGAACTGCGTGGGCGTGAGATCGAGTGCCCCCAGACCCTTTTCGAAATTCGCCACGTGGCGCTGGTGCGAACGGCGCAGCAAATGGCCGATATGCTGCTCGAGCACATAGTCCGATTCCAAACGCAGCGGTGCGCCGGCGACGGCAGGCGGAGCGGGCGGTTTGGCAACGGCAAGGCGACGCGCGGCTGTCTTCATGGGCCTCGGGAGCTTTGTTTGTGTGCGTACGTTTCTCGCGCCGGGGCTGTAAAAGTCAAGCCCGGACACACTGGCGGCGCGCGGCTTTTGGGTCTATGTCCCTGGCATGATCGATATCGCCGCCCCTGCCAGCGCCTTACCGCGCGCGTCCGCAAAGTCCGCCGATCGCACGATCGCGCACTGGCTATTTGCGTGCTGCGCGATGATTTTTGCGATGGTCGTGATCGGCGGCATCACGCGCTTGACCGAATCCGGCCTGTCGATCGTCGAATGGCGCCCGGTCTCGGGAATTTTGCCCCCGCTCAGCGACGCGGCCTGGCAGGCCGAGTTCGACAAATACCGCCAGATCGACCAGTACCGGCTCATGAATGCCGGCATGAGCCTCGAAGCGTTCAAGACGATCTATTTCTGGGAGTGGTTCCATCGTTTCTGGGGCCGGCTCATCGGGATCGTGTTTGCGGTGCCGTTCTTCTGGTTCGTGCTGCGCGGCCAGTTGCGCGGACGCCAGGCGGTGAAATTGTTTGCCCTTTTCTGCCTCGGCGGCCTGCAAGGGTTGATCGGCTGGTGGATGGTCTCAAGCGGCCTCAAGCCCGACATGCTGGCGGTCAGCCAATATCGTCTCGCCACGCATTTGAGTTTGGCGCTCGCTTTGTATTTGGGCTTGCTGTGGACCGCGTTGGGGCTGCGCTTTGGCCCGAGCCCGGGCAGCCCGGCCGGCTTTGCTGTGCTGGCCCTCGTCTTCACGACCGCGATGGCGGGTGCCTTCGTGGCCGGGCTCGATGCGGGGCTTGCCTACAATACATTCCCGCTGATGGACGGCGCTTTGGTTCCGGCTGGCTACGGCGACATCGCCCCCTTCTGGAGAAACCTGTTCGAAAACCATGCGACGGTGCAGTTCAACCATCGCTGGCTCGGCATTGCGAGCCTCGTGGCGCTAAGTCTGCTCGCGTGGCGGCTGTTCAAATCAGTGCCGCGCGCGGCAATCGCGATGGCGCTTGCAGGGGCAGCGCAAGTCGCCCTCGGCATTGCGACGTTGCTGCTGTGGGTCCCGATCCCGTTGGCTGCCGCCCATCAGGCGGGCTCGGTCGTACTGCTGACGGCCGTCGCCGTGGCCGTGCATGCGGCAGGGCTAAAGCAAGCTCAGCGCAAAGAGTAGGCTTGCGGTCAGCACCACCGACGGCCCCGACGGCGTATCGAGCAGCAGCGAAGCGCCGAGCCCGCCCGCGACGGCGAGCGCACCGATCGCCGCCGCCCCGATCGCCATCTGCTCGGGGCTGCGCGCAAAACGCCGTGCTGCGGCGGCCGGGATGATCAGCAGCGCCGTCACGAGCAGAGCGCCGACAATCTTGGCGGCGACGGCCACGACGAGGGCGAGCAGCAGCACGAAACAAAGCCGCACGTGGCCCACGCGCGTGCCCTCGACGGCCGCAAGATCGGCGTGCACCGTCGTCGCCAAAAGCGGGCGCCAAAGTGCGGCAAGGCCGCCAAGCGCCACCAAAGCGCCGCCCCAGATCCAGATGAGATCGCTCGGCGCCACGGCCAAAAGATCGCCGAACAGATAGCCGATCAGATCGACGCGCACGTTGTCGAGAAACGACAGCACCACGAGCCCAGCCGACAGCGCCGTAAAGGCCGAAATCGAAAGGAGCGTATCGGGTGCCAAACGCGAGCGTGCAAGCAATCCCGTCAACGCGAGTGCAAACGCGACGCACATCGCGACCATGCCTAGATTGACGTCGACATGCAGCAGGAAGCCCAGCGCCACGCCGAGCAAGGCCGAGTGCGCAAGCGCATCGCCGAAAAACGCCATGCGCCGCCACAAGACGAAACTGCCGAGCGGGCCTGCGATCGCGGCCAGCCCCAGCCCCGCCGCCAAGGCGCGCAACACAAAATCATCCATGGCGATGCCCATGCGGGCTGTGCCCCTGCGGGCTGTGATCGTGTGCGGGATCGGCACACACCGCATGTTCGTGGTCGTGGCTGTGGCGATAGACGGCAACGCTCGCCGCCCCGCGCGCGCCGAACAAAGCTGCAAAAGCGGGATCGTTGCCCAGCGAAGCAGGCTTTCCGGTGCAGCACACATGGCCGTTCAGGCACACGACGCGGTCGGCGCGCGCCATCACGAGATGCAGATCGTGGCTCACCAGAAGCACGCCGCAGCCATGTCGCGCCACGACGCGCGCCAAAAGATCGTAGAGCGCGTCTTGGCCCGTCACGTCTACGCCCTGGGCCGGCTCGTCGAGTACCAGAAGCTGCGGTCGGCGCAGCAGCGCGCGCGCCAGCAACGCGCGCTGGAACTCGCCGCCCGACAAGGCTTGGATGGGTGCCTCGAGCCGAGCGGCAATGCCCGTCTCGGCGAGTGAAGCGGCGATCTCTGTTTTTGTGTAACGCCCGGCCAAGCCCACAAATCGCGCCACACTAAGCGGCAGATTGGCGTCGATTTCGATCTTCTGCGGCATGTAGCCGATCGTGAGACCCGGCTTGCGCACCACATTCCCGGCATCCGCCGCCTCAAGCCCCAACACTATGCGCAAGAGCACGGTTTTGCCGGCCCCGTTGGGACCGATCAGCGTGACGATCTCGCCTTGTGCAACGGCAATGTCCACGTCCGACAGCACGCGTCGTGCGTCGTAGGCTTTGGCAAGACCGCGCGCATCAATGAGAGTGGTCACGCGGTCTGGCACGCCGCACAAAGGCCCATGGCTTCGACCGTCCGCCGCTCGACCGCGAAGCCCGCGCGCTTGGCATGGCGGTCGATCGCGGTTGCGATATCGGATTCTTCGAGCTCGGCCGCCGTTCCGCACTGACGGCAAATCAGAAACTGCGCCGCATGGTCGGAAGCCGGATGCGCGCAGCCCAAATACGCGTTCAACGATTCCACGCGATGCACGAGGCCTAGGGCCAACAAAAATTCGAGCGCGCGATAGACCGTGGGCGGAGCGGCCGAGCGCCCGTCGGCGCGCAGACTGTCGAGCAGCGCGTAGGCGCCGACCGGCCGGTGGCTCGCCCACACGAGTTCGAGCACGCGCTTGCGCACAGGCGTGAGCTTTTCGCCGCGCGCTTTGCACACGGCTTCGGCCGTGGACAAGGCGGTGTGCACACATTTGCGATGATCGTGTTTGCCGGGGTCGCGCGCAGGGGCGTTGCGTTTCATGGTATTGTTATACTATAACCAATGCCTCTGTTATACTATTTCATTGACGAGGCAAAATGCGCTTCCTTCCAATCTTGGCTGCAATGCTCTGTCTGCTCGGCACGCCGCTTGGTGCCCAACCGCGCGTGGTCGCGAGTTTCCCGGCGATCCAGTCGATCGTGGCAGGCGTGATGGACGGCATCGCAACGCCCGAAACGGTCGTCAAAGGCGGGGCGTCGCCACACGTCTATGCGCTGCGCCCGGGCGATGCGCGCCTGCTTGAAACCGCCGATCTGGTGGTGTGGGTGGGCCCCGCTTTTGAAGCTCAGATGGCGCGTGCACTCCGCGCCCTCGGCCCCAAGACGCGCCAGATCCTGTGGGCCGACCTGCCCGGCACGGTGCTGCTGGCCGCACGCGAAGGTGGCCCGTGGGAAGGCCATTCGCATTCGCACGGCCATGCACACGGCGAAACACGCAACGACGGGCATCTTTTTCTCGATCCGCGCAATGCGATCGTGCTTGCCGGTGCGACGGCCGCAGCCTTGGCCGAGATCGATCCAGCCAACGCGCAGCGCTATCGCGCCAATGCCGCGCGCGTGACGGCCAATCTGGAAGCGCTCGACACGAAGCTCGAAGCGACGCTGCGCCCGCTTGCCGGCAAGCCCTTCATCGTGTTCCACGACGCCTTGCAGTATTTCGAAACGCGCTATGGCCTGACGCCCGCGGGCTCGATCACGGTCAGTCCCGAACGCCGGCCGGGCGCCCAACGCCTGCAGCGCATCCGCGAGCGCATACGCCGCGCGCAAGCGATCTGCGTATTCGCCGAACCGCAATTCGAGCCGAGCCTCGTTGCGACAGTCGTCGAGGGGACGTCGGCGCGCGTGGCGACGATCGACTATGTCGGCGTTGGGATTGCCTCCGGCAAAGACGCCTACGCAGCGATCTTGACCAAACTCGCCGACGATTTGGCCGGGTGCCTTAAGGCTTCTTGACGGCGTTCTTCTGCAGACCGTGCGCGATGAGTTTGCGCATCACGGTCGGCAACGCCTGAGCGGCTAAGGCCTCGGCTGCAACCCACTGCCCGCCGGAAACGTCGCTGCGCCGCACGTTCGCGCGCCACACGACGGCTTCAAGCTCGAAATGCGTGAAGCCGTGCCGCACCTTGCCCGGCAGCGCATGCCACGCCGCCGAGGCCGGGGCGGCCTTGCGCGCTGCCGCTTCGCCGGCAGCGCCAACCCGCCATTCGGTCGACGGGACTTCCATCATGCCGCCAAGCAGCCCGCGATCCGGGCGTCGGCGCAGCCACACCGCACCGCTGCGGTCGGTCAGCACAAACGCGATCGTGCGCCGCGTCGGCCGTTTGGGCTTCGGCGTTTTGACGGGATAGCGTTCGGCCTCGCCCGCGCGATGCGCCAAGCACGCAAGTTTGAGCGGACATAAGAGACAGCTCGGTTTGCGCGGTGCGCAGATTGTGGCGCCGAGATCCATCGTCGCTTGCGCAAAATCACCAGGCCGCTCGGGCGGGACCGCATCGGCCACATGCGCGCGAAGCTCGGTCTTTGCTTTGGGCAGCGGTGTCGCCACCGCAAACACGCGCGCGAATACGCGCTCGACATTGCCGTCGAGTACGGCGGCCGGGCGATCGAACGCGATCGCGGCGATGGCGGCGGCCGTATAGGGCCCAACGCCCGGCAATTCGAGCAACCCTTCTTCGGTGTCGGGGAAAACGCCGCCGAGATTGTGCGCCACATATTGCGCGCATGCGTGCAGATTGCGCGCGCGCGCGTAATAGCCAAGCCCAGCCCAAGCTTCGAGAACGGTCTCGCGCGGGGCCGCCGCCAACGCGCCGATATCGGGCCAGGCGCGCACGAATTTCTGGAAATATGGGCCCACCGTCGCGACGGTCGTCTGCTGCAGCATGATCTCGGCAAGCCAGACGCGATAGGGATCGGGCGTCGCACCCGGCAAAGCGCGCCACGGCATCGCGCGTCGGTGGCGGTCGTACCAAGCCAGCAGGGCGGCGGCGAGCGCGTTCATTATTTGCTGAATCTTCCGGCGTTGGAGTCGGGGCGGGCACAGTTTAGACTGCGCCCCATGGCACTCAAGGCAATCGCCGCCCAAGTTCCCAAAGTCACCAAAGAAGCGCTGAAGCGGCGCGGCCCCGCCTTTGCCACGATCGTGGCCGAATGGGGCGAGATCGTGGGCCCCGCCCTCGCGGGTTCCTGCCTGCCCGAAAAACTTTCGACTCCGCCGCGCCCGCCCAAGGGCGTTGCGGCACCGCCTTCGGCCGGCACGTTGACAATCCGCGTTTCGGGCGGGGCGGCCATGGAATTGCAGCATCTCGCCCCCTTGCTGCTCGAGCGCATCAATCGTTTTGCAGGCTTCAAAGCGGTCGAGAGACTGCGATTTATCCAAGGGCCGATGCCCGAACGCCCGATTTCGGCGGCGGAGGCCCCCATGCCGCTTTCGGACGCCCAGAAAACAAGCATTGCCGCCGCTATCGAGTCGGTCGCGGCACCGGAGCTGCAGGCAGCCCTTGCGCGGCTCGGTGCGGGCCTTGTGGGCAAACGCCGCGGAAAAGCCCAAATTTCTCGGTGATATAGGCCGAGTTATCCCCATCGGGATTCAGGCCTTGAGGAGTCGCACTTCGAGTCGTTAGTGTCACAACATCTTGTGGGTGGAACCGTGAAAAACCAGCATATCTCGATAATCGTCGCCTTTCTCGCCGCTTTCGCGGCCTTCGTCTCGGCGCCTGCCCAGGCCCAACAGGGCCCGCGCGCCGAGGGGCTCGATTTTGTGGTCGGAGCCGCCAACGCGCCGGTCACGATCATCGAATACGCCTCGATCACGTGCCCGCATTGCGCGCGCTTCCATGCCGACGTGCTGCCGCGCCTCAAGGAAAAATACGTCGAAACCGGCAAGGTTCGTTTCGTGTTCCGCGATTTCCCGCTCGACCGGCTCGCCCTCAATGCCGCCATGCTGGCGCGCTGCAGCGGGCCGGAGCGCTATTTCACCTATCTGGACGTGTTCTTCGCCGAGCAGGCGAATTGGACGCGCGGCTCGGCCGAGCAGGCCATGACCGCTTTGCGGCGCCTCGCGCGCACCGGCGGCATGAGCGAGCCCGCGATCGACGCGTGCCTTGCCAATGTCGAAATCCAGAACGCCGTGCTCACGCAAGCCATGACCGGCGAGCGCGAGCATCGCGTCCAAGCCACGCCGACCCTGGTTGTCAACGGCCAGGTGCAGCGCGGTGCGCCCACTTTCGAAGAGCTCGAGCGGATCCTCGCCCCGCTCGTCAAGTAAAGCTACGCCCTAAGGAGTACCGTCGATGCAGTTCGTCAAGCTTCGCCTGTCCGGCTTCAAATCGTTCGTCGAACCGACCGAGTTCGCGATCGAACCGGGGCTGACCGGCATTGTCGGCCCCAATGGCTGCGGCAAGTCGAACCTCGTCGAGGCGCTGCGCTGGGTGATGGGCGAAAACCGCGTAAAGGCTTTGCGCGGCGGCGAAATGGACGACGTGATCTTCGCGGGCACGTCGAGCCGGCCCGCGCGCAACGTCGCCGAAGTGGCGCTGCTCGTCGAAAACCCGCTTCACAAAGCGCCCGCCGCCTACAACGACATGGCGGATTTCGACGTCGTGCGCCGCATCGAGCGCGAAAAGGGTTCGGCCTATCGCATCGGTGGGCGCGAAGTGCGCGCGCGCGACGTGCAGCTATTCTTCCAGGACGTCGGCTCGGGTGCGCATTCGCCGTCGTTGGTGAGCCAAGGACGCATCGGCGCAATCATCCAGGCCAAGCCCACCGAACGCCGCCAGATCCTCGAGGAGGCGGCCGGCATCACGGGTCTGCATTCGCGCCGCCACGAGGCCGAGCTAAAACTCAAAGCAGCCGAGCAGAATTTGGCCCGTCTCGACGACGTGCTGACGACGCTCGGCGTGCAGCTCGAAGGCCTCAAGAAGCAGGCGCGCCAAGCGGCCCGCTATCGCAACATGAGCGACCTCGTGCGCCGCGCCGAGGCGATCCTGTTCCATCTGCGTTGGCAGCAGCAGATCGCCGACACGCAAGCTGCGGCCGAAAAGCTCGCTGCTGCCGAAGCTTTGGTAATCGACATTACGACGCGCGCGGCCGCCGCATCGACGGTGCTGGCCGAAGCGCAGGCAACCTTGCCCGACTTGCGCCAGCACGAGCAGGAAGCCGCCGCCGCCCTCACGCGCCTCGAAGTGGCGGGCGAACAGCTCGCCGACGAAGAGCGCCGCACACTCGCACAGATCGCCCAGCTCGACGTGCTGCTCGAACAGCTTACGCGCGACAAGCAGCGCGAAGAAAACCTGCTCGCCGACACGCAGAATGCGCGCACGCGCCTCGAAACCGAGCTTGGCGAATTGGCCGAGGCCGACACCCGCGCCGACGGCGAAGCAGCTGCACTCGGCGACGAAATCGCCAGCCAACGCGACACGGTCGAAACGCGCGACGCAGCCCTTGCGCGCGCGACCGAAGCCGTCGCCAAGGCCGAAAGCGAGCGGGCTGCTCTGCAGCGCGAAATCGGCGATGCGCAAGCGCGCTTGGCGCGCATTGGCGAGCGTTTGGCGGCCCAAGAAGCCGACAAAGCCAAGCTTGAAGCGCAGCTTGCCGGGTCCGATGAAAAGCGCGCCGCCTTCGATGCGCGCTTGGCCGAGGCCGAAGCGCAATTGGCAGCCGCCATGTCGGCTGCCGAAGACGCCGAAGGTGCGCGTCGTGCGGCCCAAGAAGAGGAATTCGCCGCGCGCGAAGCGCTGCGCGAGGCCGACCAGACTTTCTCGAAGCTCGACGGCGAGCGCCAGGGCATTGCGCGCGCGGTCGGGGCAATCACCAAGAATGCCGGGCCGTTTGCACCGGTGATGGACGCGCTCAAAGTCGCCCCCGGTTTCGAAACCGCCCTCGGTACGGGCCTGGGCGACGACCTGTCGGCCGGTCTCGATGCGGCGGCTCCGCGCCAATGGCGGGTGCTCGACATCGCGGGCAATCCGCCGCCGCTGCCCGTCGGGGCGGTTGCGCTTGCGTCTTACGTCGAAGCGCCCGCCGCTTTGGCGCGCCGCTTGTCGCAGATCGGCGTTGTGGCAAACGAAGCCGAAGGTGCGGCCCTGGCCGCACAACTCGCGCAAGGCCAGCGCCTCGTCACCAAAGAAGGGGCCCTCTGGCGCTGGGACGGTTTCGTGCAGGCAGCAGGGGCCCCTTCGCAGGCCGCAGAATTGCTGACGATGCGCAATCGTCTTGCGGCCCTCGAAGACGAGTGCACGCGCGCACGCGAAATCGCCGATGGTGCCCGCACGCGTTACGGTGCGGCCCAAGCGGCTGCCAAGACGGCAGAGACCGCCGACCAGCAAGCGCGCCAGCAGACGCGTAGTGCGGGCAATGCGATCGAAGCCGCGCGCGGCGACATCGCACGCCTCACGCGCGAAACCGAAGCCGAGTCGACCAAGCTTGGTCTGCTCGGCGCCGAAATCGCGCGCATCCTCGCCGACCGCCAGGAACTCGATGTGCGCCGGGCCGGGGCGCAAGAGCGCTTCGATGCGATCCCCGATCCCGCCCAAGCGCGTGCCCAGCTTGCCGAAGACCGCCAGGCTTTGAGCCAGGCGCGCCAGCTTTTGGCCGAGCGCGAAGCGGCATCCCAGCGCCTCGCACGCGAGCGCGAAAACCGCGCGCGCCGCCGCTTGAGCATCGGCAACGAGCAGCAGGCGTGGGAAAGCCGTGCCGACTCGGCCCAGCGCCAGATCGCGACCTTGGTCGAGCGCCACGAACTGGCCGAAAGCGAGCGTCTCGACCTTGCCGAGCGGCCCGCCAAGATCGCCGCCGACCGTGCGAGCCTGGCCGACAAGACGCAGGAAATGGCGCAGCTGCGCCGCAACGCAGCCGACCAGCTCGCCGCCGCCGAGACGGCCGTGCGCGACGCCGAACGCGCGCTCAAAGCCGTTGAAGCATCCCTCGTCGAAGCGCGCGAAGACCGCGTGCGTGGCCAAGCCCACAGCGAGCAGCAGACGCAAGCCCAAGAGCAGCTCGCACTAACGATCCGCGAGCGGCTCGATTGCGCGCCCGAAGAAACGCTTGCCGCCGGCATGGTCGAAGCCGACGAAGATCTGCCCGCGATCGGCGACATCGAACGTCGCCTCGAGCGGCTCGTCAAAGAGCGCGACAATATGGGCCCCGTCAATCTGCGCGCCGAGCAGGAAGCCGAAGAGGTCGAAGCGCAGATCACCGGCATGACCAACGAAAAGGACGACCTGGTGCAGGCGATCGGCAAACTGCGCCAGGGCATCGGCAGCCTCAACAAGGAAGCGCGCGAGCGCCTGCGCGAAGCCTTCACGAAGGTCGATGGCCATTTCCAGGATCTGTTCCAGCGCCTGTTCGGCGGCGGTCGCGCGCACCTGACCTTGAGCCCCGTGATGGGGGCCGACGGCCAGGTCAACGACGACCCGCTCGAAGCCGGGCTCGACGTGATGGCCTCCCCGCCGGGCAAAAAGCTGCAGTCGCTCACGCTGCTGTCGGGTGGCGAACAGGCGATGACGGCTTTGGCGCTGCTGTTCGCGGTGTTCCTCACGAACCCCGCCCCGATTTGCGTGATGGACGAAGTCGACGCCCCGCTCGACGACGCCAACGTCGATCGCTTCTGCAAGCTCCTCGACGAAATCGGCCGTTCGAGCGGCGTGCGCTTCATCGTCGTAACCCACCACCGCTTGACCATGTCGAAAATGGACAGGCTGTTCGGCGTGACGATGGCCGAGCGCGGCATCTCGACCCTCGTCTCGGTCGATCTTCGCAGTGCGGAAAGGCTGCGGGCGACCGCCTGACGCGGCCTTTTTTCCAATGGCGGATCAAGCACTTGACGTTCTCTAAAGGCGCTTGACAGAGCCCAGTCCCATCCCTATTGTCCGCGCCGTCAGACGGGTGGAAAGGTGCGGATTTCCGTGTCTTTTCCGCCGTTTTCACCGGAGCTTCGAGCATGGCCGATTCCGACGACCGGAACCGCGAGCTTGAAGCCTTCACGGCCAAGGTTGCGGCCGTGCAGCAACGCCGGGAGAAATCGGCAACGCGTTCGGCCGCCGCTGCAGGTGCCAAGACCGGTCAATTGGGTCTTGGCTTTCGCATCTCGGTCGAATTGCTGGCGACCTTGGCGGTCGGCACCGGGATGGGCTATGTGCTCGACCGGTGGCTTTCGACGAGTCCCTGGCTGACGCTCGCGTTTTTCATGCTGGGGGCTGCTGCCGGCATGCGCAACGTGATCCGGGTGGCAACCGCCGCCCAGAAAAAAGTTGCGGACGACCAGGCCGCAAAGCCCGGACCGCCCGCCTGAGCTTGTCTGCCCGAGTTTGCCTGCCCGAGACTGCCTGCCCGAGACTGCCTGCAACGCCATCGGAGATTTGAACCCCGTGTCCAGCCCCCTTGACCAGTTCCAGATCAAGCCGCTCGTGCAGCTCGAAGTGGCAGGCCTCAATCTCGCCTACACGAACTCCGCCTTGTGGATGACGCTGGCCGCCGGCGCGGCCGCTCTGTTCCTGCTGGCCTCGGCCAACGGCGCGCGTTTGGTGCCGGGCCGCCTGCAGTCGATGGGCGAGCTCATGTACGAATTCATCGCGGGCATGGTGCGCGAGAATGTCGGCGACGAAGGCAAAAAGTACTTCCCGTTTTTCTTCACGCTGTTCTGCTTCGTGCTGTTCGGCAACTTGGCCGGCATGATCCCGGGCTCTTTCACCTTCACGAGCCACATCGTCGTGACCTTCACGATGGCGCTGCTCATCTTCCTGGTCATCACCGGCATCGGCTTCGCGCGCCACGGCACGCATTTCTTCCACCTGTTCTTCCCGTCGGGCGCACCGCTTGCGACCGCCCCCATCCTGATCCCGATCGAAGTGATCTCGTACATGGCGCGGCCGATCTCGCTGTCGGTGCGTCTGTTCGCCAACATGACGGTCGGCCACATCATCATGAAGATCTTCGCGGGCTTCGTGATCAGCCTCGGCGCCTATTTCGTGATCCCGGGCGTGGTGCCCTTCTCGGTTCTGGTCGGCATCTCCGCCCTCGAGTTTTTCGTGGCGGCGCTGCAGGCCTACATCTTCACGATCCTGTCGTGCATCTATCTGAACGACGCGATCCACCTGCACTGAGCGCGGTCGCCTTCCGCCTGCCCCGAAAAAAGTGGACCGGCGGACGGAAAGCGGCGAGCGACCAGTAAACTCGTAGAAAAGAAGGAAATAGGACGATGGAACCAGCAGCAGCAAAACTCATCGGCATGGGCCTGGCCGCAATCGGCATGATCGGTGCAGGCATCGGCGTGGGCTCGGTGTGGGCCAGCCTGATCGCCGCGGTCGCCCGTAACCCGGCCGCCAAGGACAATGTGCAGGTGTTCGCCTATATCGGCTTCGCCGTGACGGAATTCATCGCACTGCTCGCCTTCGTCATCGCGATCCTGATCTTCGTCTCCTAACAAGCGTTCCTGCCGGGCGGGCCCGCATCTTCCGCGGCCTGCCCGGCCCCTCTTCTTCTCGCCTCGGGGCTGTCGATGCCGCAATTCGATCCAACCTGGTTCGCCAGCCAGATTTTCTGGCTGGTCGTCGTGTTCGCGGTGTTCTACCGCGTGCTGTCGCGCAACGTGCTGCCGAAGCTCGGGGCCGCGATCGAAGGCCGCGAGAAGCAGATCGAGGGCGACCTGAACCGGGCAGCCGCCCTCAAGGGCGACAGCGACGCGATGATCGCCGCCTACGAAAAAGCGCTCGCCGAAAGCCGGGCCAAGGCCCAGGCCGTGCGCCTCGAAACCGAAGCGGCACTCGCCAAGCAAGCCGCCGCCAAATCGGCCGAGCTCAACGCGGCCTTGAGCGTCAAGATCAAGGCGGCCGAAACCACGATCGCCGCGTCGCGCGCGACGGCACTTTCGAACGTCGAAGCGCTCGCCGCCGAAATCGCCGTCGATGTTGCCCGCAAGATCGGCGGCCTCGCCGTGAGCGAAGCCGACGCCAAAGCCGCCGCCGCCGCCGCGCGCGCCTAAGGAAACAGCCATGGCCATTCTGCAAAGCGAATATCTCTGGATCACGCTGGCGATCCTCACCTTGTTCTATCTCGCCTGGGGCCCGGCCAAGTCGGTCGTAATCGGCGGGCTCGATGCGCGCGCCGAGCGCATCCGCAAGGATCTCGACGAAGCCGCCAATCTTCGTGCGCAAGCTGAAAAGCTGCTGGCCGAGTACCAGGCCAAGCATCGCGACGCGATGGCCCAGGCCGACGCGATCGTTACAGCTGCCAAGGAAGAAGCTGCGCGCCTCGCCGCCAAAGCCGAGGCTGATCTTGCGACGTCGCTCAAGCGCCGCGAAACGCTCGCCCTCGAGCGCATCGCCCAAGCCGAAGCGCAGGCGACGTCGGACGTGCGCAGTGCGGCGGTCGATCTGGCGATCGCGGCGACGTCCAAACTTCTCGAAAAGAACCTCGATGCCGGCCGCCAAGACGCGATCGCCGGCCAAGCGATCCAAGCCCTGCCCGCGCGCCTGAACTGACACGTTTCGGCCCTTTGGCCGCCGAAAAACCCGCCCCGCCGCAATCCGGCCGGGCGGGTTTTTTTGTTCCTGGGGTCGGGAGACAGAGGTCGCGCGGCTCAGAACCAGAACAATTGCAAAGAATTCGATAAGTATGTAAAGTAAAACAAGATTATACGATCAGTTTTTGTAATCTGCGCATGACACAGACGAAGGACACCTTCAAATGGGCTTGAAACTCAAGTTGGCGACGCTGGCGAACATTCTCGGTTTCCTCGTCATCGTCGGTTTTGCCGCAACCGTACTGACGAGCGACACGGCCTTGCGCAAACTCAAGGTCGGCGGTCCGGTTTACGAGCGCGTCGTGCTCGGCAAAGACCTCGTCGCCGACATCCTGCCCCCGCCCGCCTATGTACTGGAAGCCTATCTCGAAGCGACTCTTGCGATGCAGCCAGGCAGCGACGTGCCCGCGCACAAGCAAGCGCTCGCCAAGCTCAAGCAGGACTACGACACGCGTCAAGCTTTCTGGCGCAACCCTTCGACCGACATCGACGCCGACGTGCGCCGCAAACTGACGGTCGAGGCGCACCAGCCGGGCGTAGAATTCTGGAAGATCGTCGACGAGCAGCTGATTCCGGCCCTCGAAGCACGCGACGCACCGCGCGCGCAGACGGCCTATAGCGGCCTGCAGGCCGCCTATGCGCGCCATCGCGCGGGCATCGACGCGGCCGTCGCTGCGACCGAAAAAATGAACGAAGCGACCGAAGCCTACGCCGACGCCCAGGAAGGCACCTTCGTGCTGGTATTGTGGCTGGTCTCGGGGTTCGTGATGCTGGTCGCGATCGTCGGCGTGGGCGGTGTCATTTTCGGCATGATCCGCCCGATCCGCACCATGACCGGATCCATGCGCGCCCTTGCGGACGGCGACACCACGCTCGAAATTCCGGCTCGCGAACGCGCCGACGAAATCGGCGAGATGGCCAAGGCCGTCCAAATCTTTAAAGACAACGCGATCGAAAACGAACGCCTCAAGGCCCAGCAGGGCGTCGCGCGCGCGGAAGCGGAAGCCACCAAGAAAGCCGCAATGCGCGGCATGGCCGAAACGGTCGAGCGCGAAACGACGGCGGCCGTCGAAACGATCTCGCGCAACACGCGCGCAGCCGACTCTGCCGCCGACGGCATGACGCGGCTTGCCCAAGAAGTGTCGAACGATTCGCAGGCCGTTGCCGCGGCTTCCGAACAGGCGCTCGTCAACGTGCAGACCGTGTCGTCGGCGGCCGAAGAGCTCACCGCCTCGATCGGCGAGATCTCGGCGCAGATCGCGCGCGCCTCAAGCGTAACCAAACAGGCCGTCGCCAGCGGCGACAATGCACGCGCGACGATCCAGTCGCTTTCCGATGCCGTCGCCAAAATCTCGGAAGTGACGAAGCTCATCGGCCAGATCGCGGGCCAGACCAATCTCCTGGCCCTCAACGCCACGATCGAAGCCGCCCGTGCGGGCGACGCGGGCAAGGGCTTTGCCGTCGTGGCCTCGGAGGTCAAAAACCTCGCCAACCAAACCGGACGCTCGACCGAAGACATCGACCGCCAAGTCGGCGAAATCCAGGCCGCAACCCAAGCGGCCGTTGCCGCCGTTACGGAGATCGGCGAGCGCATCCGCGAGGTCGACGAAGTCGCAGGTGCCATCGCCGCCGCGATGGAAGAGCAGGGGGCGGCCACGCAGGAGATTGCGCGCAATGTCGTGCAGACGGCCGAAGCCTCGCGCGAAGTCGCCGCCAAAATCGGCCGCGTCAGCGCCCAGGCTGGGTCGGTCGAATCGAGTGCCGCCGACGTGCGCTCCGCCGTCGCCTCGGTCACCGAAGAGATCGCAAGCCTGCGCGACACGCTCGTGCGCGTGGTGCGCACCTCGACTGTCGAAGCCGACCGACGCGCCTACCCGCGCTATGCGATCAAGGCCGACGTCGAACTAACGGACGCTGCCGGCAAACGGCACGACGCGAAGCTTACAGATGCGTCCGAGCAAGGGGCCTGCGTCGTCACGACGCTCAAGCTGCCCGAGGGCGGCAAAGGCACGTTGCGTTTCGACGGACTGCCGTCGGTGCAACGGTTTGTCGTGCGCTGGGCCGAACCCGAGCGCCTGCATCTTGAATTCGAGACGACCGATACCGCCTATCTCGAATGGTTTGGCCGACGCAAAGCCGGGCTCAAAGTGCTTTAAGGGTCAGACGCTGGCGTCAGTAGCAGCGGCGTCGGTTGCATCAAGCGCGCAACCGGCGCAGCGGCGGCCTTGGGCCCGCGACGGGCAGGCCCGGCACATGTCGATCGCGGCAATCAGGCGCTCGATCTGTGCCGCGGCGCCGACATTGCCGTCGGCCTCGCGCAGACCTTCCTGCAGACGGACTTCCTGCTCACGATTCATCACGTCCCCCGGTTTTCGGTTTCCCGTTACCGCTGGACTATCCTTGTTTGCACTGCACAAGTCACGGGAAAACAGGCTTGTTTTCCGACACTTGCGTGTAGATAGAGCGCTTTTGTCCGCACCCTACTCCGCAGCCTGGGCCGTTTTGACGGGCGGTTTCCAACGCAGCACAGGGGCACGCGCCGCCCGCGTCTCGTCGAGGCGCCGGCGCGGCGTCAAGCGCGGGGCCGCCTGGAACCAGGCGGCGGCACCGGGCTTGCGCGCTTCGACCGCAAGGTAGCGCAGCGTGTCGATGAACGCGTCGAGCGATTCCTTGCTCTCGGACTCCGTCGGCTCCACCAGCATGGCCCCATGCACGACGAGCGGGAAATACATCGTCATCGGATGGTAGCCCTCGTCGATCATCGCCTTGGCGAAATCGAGCGTCGAAATGCCGGTGTCTTTGAGGAACGTGTCGTCGAACAGGGCTTCGTGCATGCATGGGCCGCCGTCGAAGGCCGGGCTCATCACATCGCGCAGGCGAGCCAGGATGTAGTTGGCATTCAGCACCGCGTCGGTCGAGGCTTGGCGAATGCCGTCGGCCCCGTGGCTCAACATGTAGGCAAGGGCGCGCACGAACATGCCCATCTGGCCGTTGAAGGCCTTTAGGCGGCCGAAGGGCTTGGCTGCACCCGTCGCAGTTTCGACGAGCGCAAAACCGTTCGCCCCGTGCACCACGTAGGGCAGCGGCGCATAAGGCGCGAGCAAGGCCGAGAGCACGACCGGCCCCGAGCCCGGGCCGCCGCCGCCATGCGGGGTCGAAAAGGTCTTGTGCAGATTGATGTGCATCGCGTCGACGCCGAGATCGGCCGGGCGCACGCGGCCGGCGATGGCGTTGTAGTTGGCACCGTCGCAGTAGAAATAGCCGCCCGCCGCATGGATGAGATCGGCGATCTTGCGGATGTCGTTTTCGAACAGGCCGCAGGTGTTGGGGTTCGTCAGCATGATCGCGGCCACGTCGGGCCCGAGCTTCTTTTCGAACGCGGCGAGATCGACGCGCCCGCGCGCATCGGCCGGAATCGGATCGACCGTGAAGCCGAGCAGGGCCGCGGTCGCAGGATTGGTGCCGTGCGCGGACTCAGGGACGAGGACACGCGTGCGCGTGGCGCCTTCGCCCTTCGCCTGGATCGCCGACCAGATCGCGACCATGCCGCAAAGCTCGCCATGCGCACCTGCCGCCGGGCTCATCGCCACGGCCGGCATGCCGGTCAGCGTCTTGAGCCAGTGTGCAAGCTCGTCGATGAGTTCGAGCGCACCCTGCACGGTCTGCACAGGTTGCAGCGGATGGATGTCGGCAAAACCCGGCAGCCGCGCCATCTTTTCGTTGAGGCGCGGATTGTGCTTCATCGTGCACGAGCCCAGCGCGAACAGGCCACTGTCGATGCCGTAGTTCTTCTGCGACAGGCGCGTGAAATGGCGCACGACCTGCGGCTCGGACAGGCACGGCAAGCCGATCGGCGCTTTGCGCTTGAAAGCGCCCAGGCGCGATTTGGCAGCGGGTGCGGCGGGCACGTCGACGCCGATGCGCCCCGGCACACCCTGCTCGAAAATCAGCTTCTCTTCGAGCATCAGGCCGCGATGGCCGGAATGCGTGACAACCGGTGCAAGCGCTTCGCCTGCCGACGGAACGGCCGCAAGGCGGCCCTGGCTTTTGTCCATGTTACAGCACCCCCCCAAGTTCGGCGGCAAGAGCGGACGCGAACAGGTCCATCTCGGCTTGCGTGTTGGTTTCGGTCGCGGCGACGATCAGCAGATTGGCCATATCGGCATTGCCCGGCCACAGGCGCCCGCCGGGCACGCCGCCAAGCACGCCTTTGGCCACGAGCGCATCGACCACGCTGGCCGCATCGCGCGGCAGGCGCAGCGCAAACTCGTTGAAGAAAGCGTCGGTCAAGAGCTCGACGCCCTTGATCGCACCGAGCTTGTCGGCAAGCAGGCTTGCATGCGCGTGGTTGAGGGCGGCCAGCTGCGCCATCCCCTGCTCCCCCAACAGCGACAGATGCACCGTGAACGCAAGCGCACACAGGCCCGAATTGGTGCAGATGTTCGAAGTCGCCTTCTCGCGGCGGATATGCTGCTCGCGCGTGGAAAGGGTCAGCACCCAACCGCGCTTGCCGTCGGCATCGACCGTTTCGCCGCACAGACGGCCCGGCATCTGGCGCACGTATTTTTCCTTGGCCGCAAACAGCCCCACATAGGGGCCGCCGAAATTGAGCGGGTTGCCGATCGACTGGCCCTCGGCCACGACGATGTCGGCCCCCATGTCGCCGGGCGGCGTCACCGCCCCCATCGACAGGATTTCGGGCACGGCACACACGAGCAGCGCACCCGCCTTCTGGCAGGCGGCGGCAAGGGCCGAGAAATCCTCAAGGCGGCCGAACACGTTAGGATATTGCACGACGACGCAGGATGTTTTGGCGTCGATGCGTTCGGCCAGACCCTTGAGCCCGTCAGGAGACGGCGCCAAAGCTTCGACCGCGAAGCCTGAGAAGCGGCCGTGCGTTTCGACCGTTTCGCGATAATGCGGATGCAGCGCACCCGACAGGATCGCTTTGCCGCGCCGCGTAATGCGGTTGGCCATCATCACGGCTTCGACGCAAGAAGTGGCCGCGTCGTACATCGACGCGTTGGCGACTTCCATGCCCGTCAGCAAAGCGACCTGGGTCTGGAACTCGAACAGATACTGCAACGTGCCTTGCGCGATCTCGGGCTGGTAGGGCGTGTAGCTCGTCAGGAACTCGCCGCGTTGGATGATGTAGTCGACCGAGGCCGGCACGTGATGGCGATAAGCACCGCAGCCAAGGAAACTCGCCATCGAACCCGCCGGGCGATTCTTGGCGGCGAGGGCCTGAAGATGGCGCTCGACCTCGATCTCGCTTTTGGTGAGACTCAAGCCCGCGACGGGTCCGGAGAGCCGCGCATGGGCCGGCACATCGACGAACAGCGCCTCGTCGTTGGCAAAACCGATCGTCGCCAGCATCGCTTGGCGGTCTTCGGCAGTATGCGGCAGATAGCGCATGGCGAAATGCTCCCTTAGCCCAGCGACGCGACGAACGCGTCGTAGGTGGCTTGGTCCATCAGATCCTGGAATTCGGCCGTTTCGGTGGCCTTCAATTTGAAGAACCAGCCGGCCCCGGTCGGATCGGTGTTGACGAGGCCGGGCTCGCCCGCAAGCGCATCATTCGCCGCCACGACCGTGCCCGAGACGGGCGCGTAGATGTCGGATGCCGCCTTCACCGATTCGACCACGGCCGCTTGGCCGCCTTTTGCGACCTTCTTGCCGATCTCCGGCAATTCGACGAACACGACGTCGCCAAGCTGGCCTTGCGCGAACGCCGTGATGCCGATCGCGTAGACGTCGCCGTCTTCGACGCGGATCCATTCATGGTCTTTGGTGAAACGCAGTTCGGACATGGGGCAACTCCTTGAGGGGGCGTATCTGCGGCGGCTTATCCGCGGAAATAGCGATGGGGGGCAAAGGGCATGGGAGCGACGCGCGCGGGCAGCGTCTTGCCGCGCACGACGAGGCCGATAGGCGTGCCGGGGGCTGCAAAAGCGCTCGCGACATAGCCCATCGAGATCGGCGCGTTGACGCTGGGTCCGAAACCGCCCGACGTGACGGTGCCGATCTTCGCACCGGTCGCATCGACGATTTCCGTACCCTCGCGCGCAGGTGCGCGCCCGTCGGGCAGAATGCCCACACGGCGGCGTGCGGGGCCTTGCGCCAATTCCTGTTGGATGCGTGCGGCACCCGGAAAGCCGCCTTCTGCACGCCGACGCTTGGAAATCGACCAGGCAAGATCGGCCTCGATGGGCGACGTCGTGGTGTCGATATCGTGGCCGTACAGGCAAAGTCCGGCCTCCAAGCGCAGCGAGTCGCGCGCCCCAAGGCCGATGGGCTTCACTTCCGCCTCGGCCAGCAAGGCCGTCGCCAGGTCGGCAGCACGGGCGGCGGGGACGGAAATCTCGTAGCCGTCTTCGCCCGTATAGCCCGAGCGCGTGAAGAAACACGGGATGCCGGCCACATCGCCCGTGCGGAACGTCATGAATTTCTGGCCGACCGCGTTGGGGGCAAGGCGCGCCATCACGGCTGCCGCCGCCGGCCCCTGCAGGGCCAACAAGGCGCGGTCTTCGTGGTATTCGACATTCGTGCGGCTGCCGATTTTCGCGCGCATATGCGCGATGTCGGCGAACTTGCAGCCGGCATTCACCACCAGAAACAGGTTCGAGCCGCGCTGCGTGATCATAAAATCGTCGAGGATGCCGCCCGCCTCGTCGGTGAACATCGAATAGCGAATGGCCCCTTCTTTGAGGATCGCAAGATCGCCCGGCACCAGCGTCTCGAGGGCGGTCACCGCATCGGGGCCGTGCAGCGTGACTTGGCCCATATGCGACACGTCAAAGAGGCCTGCGGCGTTTCGCGTATGCAGATGCTCGGCGAGGATGCCAGCCGGATACTGGACCGGCATGTCGTAGCCGCCGAATTCCACCATCTTGGCGCCGAGAGCCACATGCAGCGCATGCAGCGGCGTCTTTTGCAGCTTTTCGGATTCGGCCACGCGACGTACTCCCACGCACACTCTGCCAAGGACGGGACAACGCATGCGCCGGGGCGGTCTATTCCGCCAGCGCATGCCCCCTCTGTCCTTGGACCTGAAAGAATCGTCCGCGATCGTCGGCGGACTTACCTCTTCGGTGGAGCGGCACCCACAGATGCGGCTCGCTTTCCAGAGTTACGGCTCGCCACGCGGTCCGTTTGCCTGAGAGTTTCCGGGGCGGTTGCTCCTTCGGCGTCCCCAACCAGGACCGGGACGATGGCCGGTCGGGGCTCTCTCCCGCGTGGGAGGCGTTTCGCGGATATGGCAGTCCGCGGATCGCAGGAAACACCATAGCTTGCGTAGGCGCCCGGTCAAGGCGGATCGCACAGACGCACCATCGGCGGCGTCCGAAAACTGGGGATAAATCTCAGCGTGTCGGGCGCTGGCTGCGGTTCCAGGCCAATTGGTCGGCCGTCAGCTGGAATCCGACCAGCACCTGGTAGCTCGGCCCGTCCATATTCCGCTGGAGCGGAATATAGGGCTCCCAGATATCGACGCGGCCCACACGCGGCCGGTTATCGGTCCATTCGAAGGCGGCCGTGAACGTCTCCTTGGCGACGACGTTGCGCTCGGCATCAACGATCGCGACAAAATAAGGCACTGCGGCGCGCCGCGTGCGATCGGCGGGCCCGCGCTCGGCCGCAATCGCGATCTGCAGTTCGAGCGTGACAGACGGGCGCCTGCCGCGCGTTGCATAAGTGCAATCGACGCGCACTTCGACGATCTGCGACTGGACCAGCATGTCGGTAATGTCGCGCCCGCTGCCGTCGCGGAACACGGCGACGGTATTGGCGTCGGGCAAAATGCCCGGTCGCGGGCAGACCACGGAGGTCGGCGGCTCGCCCGAACAGGCAGCGGCAAAAAGCGCCAACCCGGCTGCCGCCAATATGCGCACAGGCGGCATCACGGGAGGTTTTTGTGCGCGCCGTCGCAGAAGGGCTGGTTCTTGCTGGCCTTGCAGCCGCAGAAAAAGAGTTTCTTGGATTCCGTCGCCTCGAACTTGATCGGCTGCATGCCGGAGCCCGCATGGCTGCCGTCGCAGAAAGGCTGCTTTTTTGACAACCCGCAGCTGCACCACCAATAGGCTTTGCCGGCTTCGACGTCGATCGGATAGGGCGCTTTCTGGGGCACGTTGGGAGCGGTCATTGCAGTCTTCCTGGTCGGTTTGGGGGCCGGAAACCGGGGCTGGCGCTGCTGCGCGACTCCGGTGTAACTATCTTCCCGACACTAGAGAAACCGCCATGACCGCACAAGCGCCGCTGACCGTCCTGCTGGCTACCCCGCGCGGATTCTGCGCGGGCGTGGACCGGGCCATTCTGATCGTCGAACGCGCGCTCGAAAAATACGGCGCACCCGTCTTCGTACGCCACGAAATCGTCCATAATCGCTTTGTCGTCGAAGCGCTCGAGGCCAAGGGGGCCGTTTTCGTGGACGAACTCGACGCCGTGCCGAGCGACCGGCCGGTCGTGTTCTCGGCCCACGGCGTGCCCAAAGCCGTGCCCGCCGAGGCCGAGCGGCGCGCTATGTTCTATCTCGACGCCACCTGCCCGCTCGTCAGCAAGGTCCATTCGGCGGCCGAGCATCATTACAAAGCCGGGCGCCATATCGTGCTGATCGGGCACGACGGCCATCCCGAAGTGGTCGGCACGCTGGGCCAATTGCCCAACGGGGCCATCACGCTCGTCGAAGACGTCGAACAGGCCGAGCGCGTCGAACTGCCCACCGACCGCGAATTGGCCTTCTCGACCCAGACGACTTTGTCGGTCGACGATACGGCCGGGATCGTATCGGTGTTGCAGCGCCGCTATCCGCAGATCCGCCCGCCGCGCTCGGACGACATCTGCTACGCCACGACCAACCGCCAATCGGCCGTCAAGGCGATGGCCGCCGATACCGATGCAGTACTCGTCCTGGGCTCGCCCAACTCGTCGAACTCGATGCGCCTCGTCGAAGTGGCGCGCAAAGCCGGCTGCCGCAACGCGCATCTCGTCCAGCGTGCGGTCGATATCGACTGGGACGCCCTCGGCCCCTTGCGGCGCATGGGCATAACGGCGGGCGCATCTGCACCTGAGATCCTTGTGCAGGAGACGCTGGCTGCGGCACGGGAACGCTACAACGTGACGATCGAAGAGGTCGTGACGGCGCGCGAGGATGTGCATTTCAATCTGCCGCGCATCCTCGAAGATTGAGCGCGCGGAATGGCCGTCTATACCGAGGTTGACGACGACGCACTCGCGGCCTTTCTGGGCCAATACGCGATCGGCGGGCTCCGGGGCTATCGCGGCATCGCCGAGGGCGTGGAAAATTCGAACTTCCTCGTCGAGACGACGCAGGGGCGCTACATCCTCACCCTCTACGAAAAGCGCGTGAAGCGCGAGGATCTGCCGTTTTTCCTCGGCCTCATGGACCATCTCGCGGCCAAGGGCCTTGCGTGCCCCACGCCGATCCACCGCACCGACGGGGCCGTGCTCGGCGAATTGTGCGGCCGGCCCGCGGCGATCGTGAGTTTCCTTGCCGGTGTGTGGCCGCGGCGCGTAACCCTCGCGCATTGCGCACCAGTCGGCGACGCTCTCGCACGCCTGCATCTGGCCGGGCAGGATTTTGCGCTGACCCGCGCCAACGCGCTGGGACCGGCGGGCTGGCGGCCGCTCTTCGAAGCCTGCCGACCGCGCGCCGACACGGTCGAGGCGGGTTTGGCCGACGCACTCGCGCGCGAGCTCGAATATCTTGAGCGCAATTGGCCCAAGGACCTGCCCTTCGGCGTGATCCACGCCGATCTGTTTCCGGACAACGTGTTTTTTCTAGACGACGCGTTTTCGGGCATGATCGACTTCTATTTCGCGTGCAACGATTTCCTCGCCTACGATCTGGCGATCTGCCTCAACGCTTGGTGCTTCGAAGCCGACGGCGCTTTCAACGCGACCAAGGCACGCCGCCTCGTGGCGGGCTATATGCGCACGCGCAAGCTTTCGCCCGAAGAGCTCGCCGCCCTGCCGATTTTCGCGCGCGGCTCGGCGCTGCGTTTTCTGCTGACGCGCCTTTACGACTGGCTCAACCATCCGCCAGGCGCTTTCGTCAAACCCAAAGACCCGCTCGAATATGCGCGCAAGCTGCGTTTCCATGCCGGGGCCGGCAATCTTGCCGCCTACGGCATCGAAAACGGAGAGACCGCGTGAAGCACCTGATCGCAGCCCTGCTGCTGCTTGCGTTCGCCGCCACGGCGGATGCGCAGACCGTGCTCACTTTAACCGAGTCGGCCGAGCGCGAAATTGTGCAAGACCGGCTCACCGTGTCGCTGCGCGCCGAGGCAAATGCCGCCACGGCTGCTGCCGCACAAGCCGAGGTCAACCGGCGCATGGAAGCCGCCGTCGCGCGCGCCAAAACCGTTGCGGGCGTGACTGTCCAAACCGGCGGGGCCTGGGCCAACGAAGAGCGCGTGCAGGGCCGACCGGTGCGCTGGCGCGCGGTCGCCACACTCGATCTGATTTCGAGCGATGCGGCTTCGCTGCTCGCCCTCGTCGGCGGCTTGCAGGAAACCGGCCTCGCGATTTCGGGCATGGGCTTCGATCTCACGCGCGAGGCTGCCCGTGCCGCGCAAGACGCGCTGACCGAGGAAGCGCTCGTACGGCTGCAGGCGCGCGCCGCGCGCGTGGCAGCCGCCCTCGACCGGCGCGTGGCCGCGATCCGCAGTATCCGCATCGGCGAAACCGGCAATGCCATGCCGCAGCCGCGCATGGCATTGCGTGCCGCCGCCATGGCCGATGCGGCCCCCGCACCCGTCGCCGAGCCCGGGCGCACGAGCGTGCGCATCGACGTCGAGGCCGAAATCCTGCTGGAGCCCAAGTGAGTCCGGACGACAGCACTGCGGACGGTACGGTCGAAATCTTCACCGACGGTGCATGCAGCGGCAATCCCGGCCCCGGCGGCTGGGGTGCCTTGTTGCGCTTTCGCGGCATCGAAAAAGAATTGTCGGGCGGCGAAACCCCGACCACCAACAACCGCATGGAACTGATGGCAGCGATCGAAGCGTTGAAGGCCCTCAAACGGCCCGCGCGCGTGCGGCTGTGGACCGACAGCGTTTATGTGCGCGACGGCATCACCAAATGGGTGCATGGCTGGAAGCGCACCGGCTGGAAAACCGCCGACAAGAAGCCGGTCAAAAACGTCGATCTATGGCAGGCGTTGCTCGCGGCGGCCGAGCCGCACGACGTCGAATGGCGCTGGATCAAAGGCCATGCCGGCCACGCCGAAAACGAACGCGCCGACGCGCTCGCGCGCGGTGCGATTGCCGCCACGCGCGGCAACTAGAAAAAGAAAACGCCGACCGTGCGGTGGGCACGGTCGGCGTTGGATACGCGAAAAGGCCGGCGGATCAGCCGACTTGCGTGAGCATCGTCTCGACGTTCGAAACTTCGAAAGCGCCGGGCTTTTCAAGGTTGAAGGTCTTCACTTCGCCGTCGACCACGTACATCGAGAAGCGCTTCATGCGCAGGCCCATGCCGAAGCCCGTGCCGTCCATCTCGATGCCGAGCGCTTTGGCGAAATCGGCGTTGCCGTCGGCCAGCATCATGACCTTGTCGCCGACATTCTGCGCCTTGCCCCAAGCGTCCATAACGAACGCGTCGTTGACCGACACGCACGCGACCGTGTCGACGCCCTTGGCCTTCAGCGCGTCGTAATGGTTGACGAAGCCCGGCAGGTGCTTGGCCGAGCAGGTCGGCGTGAAGGCGCCGGGCAGGCCGAAGATCGCGACCTTCTTGCCCTTGAAGATGTCGTCGGTCGTGAAGTCCTTGATGCCGTCCTTGGTCATCGACTTGAGCTTCACTGCCGGAACCTTGTCGCCTGCCTTGATCGTCATGGGAATGTCCTTTCGCCCCCTAAGGGGGCGGCTGTCGGGGAAAGGGTACAGGACTAGGATTTAGAGGGGTGCTCGCGAGATTGCAACGGGGGCGGCGGCTTGGGCTAGGGCGCCGAGCACGGCGTCGGCACTCAGCAATTCGGGCAGTGCGATGCCGCCCGGTGCGCCCGGCCCGTAGACGGCGTTGAACGGGATGCCGTAGCGCCCGAAACTCGCCAAATAGGCCGAAATGCGGGCGTCGGGCCGCGTCCAATCGGCGCGCATCGCGACCACGCCAGCACTCTGCAGCCGGTCGAGCACGGGAGCCCGCACCACCACGAGACGCTTGTTGACCTGGCAGGTCACGCACCAATCGGCCGTCACATCGACAAAAACCACGCGGCCGGATGCGACCGCGCGGTCGATCTCGGTGCGGTCGAACGCGACCCATACGATCGCAGGATCGGCCGCCAAAGCGCTTACCGGTGTCGTTGCCAGACGCGGCGGCACCGCAACGGCCACGAACACACAAATGATTGCGAGCCACACGCGCTGCCGCACGTGGCGGCGCGCGCGCAACAAAAACAGCCCGAGTGCGAGACCCGCCAGGGCAGAAGCCAGCGACAGTGCTGCCGCAAACCCAAGTTGGGCCGCCAGCACGCTTGCAAGCCATACGGCCGTGCCGACAAGGGCGAGGCCCAGCACCGTACGCAGCACGCCCATCCAACGGCCGGGGCGCGGCAGAGCCTGGGCGAGGCCCGGTGCGGCCGCGACGGCGAGATAGGGGGCCGCGAGCCCAAGGGCCAGCGCCATGAAGATCGCAAAAATCTCGACCGGCCCTTGCGCCAGCGCAAACCCGACAGCGGTGCCGACAAAGGGTGCCGAGCACGGTGTCGCAAGCAATGTTGCAAACAGGCCGGTCGCAAACGACCCGCCGAATTTGGGGTCGCCCACGCGCCCGAAGGCGGCCGGCATTGGGATTTCGAACCAGCCCCAGAGATTGGCGGCAAAGCCCACGAGGACGAGCGCCATCGCCGCCAAGAACCAAGGCTGCTGGAACTGCAACCCCCAGCCCACCGCCTCGCCCGCCGCTTTGAGGCCAACGAGGCTTGCGGCCAATATCGCAAACGCCACAACGATCCCGGCGGCGGTTGCCAGGAACGAGAGGCGCGTCGCACGCCGGTCTTCGCGCGCGTGCGACACGAGCCCCGCAAGCTTCATGGCGAGCACGGGCAAAACGCACGGCATCAAATTGAGAATGAGGCCGCCCAACAAAGCGACCGCCAACATCGCCAGAAGCGAGCCCGACAAAGCGGCCGGCGGGGCCGTTCCGAGCGTCAGCGTGCGCTCGACGGCACGGCCGCGATCAACCAGCGTGAAAGTCGCGCTGGCACCGGGCCCAAGTTTTTCTGCACCCGGCCCTGCTGCGGCCGGCACGATCATCGTCGCAAGCCTGCCCCCGTCGGAAAACTGCACGATGGGTTTGGCAAAGCTCCAGCCCGGCGGGCCTTCGACATAAAGATCGGGGGCCGACAAAGGCGGCTCGGCGCGCACCTGCACAAGCAGCGACGCCGGTGGCCCCGCCCTTAAATCGGCCGCTTCGATCGCCAAACCGTTGACGCCCGCACCGGCCGCATCAACCGGCGGAACGGACGACGCAAAGCGCGCCAAATCATGCGCCTGGTCCGAGGGCACGCCGGGCCCGGCTGCAAGATCGAGGGCAAGTTCGGCGCGATAGGGAATGCACACGACCTCGCACACCAGCACGTCCACGCCTGCGCGCACGCGCAACGCCTCGCCCGGCGTATGCAGCGCCGCCTCGATCGGCAGGATAACCGTGCCGCCATAGCCGTAGGTTTCGAGCCCGAACAGCGTGAAGCGTTCGGGCACGGGGAAGCGCAGTGCTGCGTTCGCGAGATTGTCCGAGCCCGCCCAGTCGATTGTCGGCGGCAGACCGGCATCGCCGGGCGAACGCCAATAGGTTTTCCAGCCCGGAGCCAACTGCATCTCGAGCCCCAAACCGACGGCGCCTTGCGTGCCCGTGCCCGAATTGGCGGCGACCAGACGCAAAGCGATCTCGGGATGGCGCACCCAATCGGACGCAGCCGCAAACGCCGCACCGGGGTGTGCGAGCAGCGAAAGAGCCAGCAATATCCACAGTCTGAAACGCGTCAATTCAGTCCCTCGGCAAGCCTGCAAATTCGCCCGAAGCTGTGCTATTCTATATTGGATATGGCGCGCACACGCATCGAGATTCCGACCTTCTTCGCGGGGCACCTGCTGGTCGCGATGCCCTCAATGTCCGATTCCCGCTTCGAGCGCTCGGTCATCTACATGTGCGCGCACAATCCCGACGGCGCCATGGGCCTCGTCATCAACCGGCCATTCGAACAGATGAGCTTCCCCGACCTGCTCGAGCAGCTCGAAATCCCGAGCAGCCCGCGCACGCGCCAAATCCTGCTGCGCTCGGGCGGGCCGGTCGAATCGGGCCGCGGTTTCGTGCTGCATTCGGACGACTACATGCACGACGGCTCGATGCGCGTGATGCCGGGCATCGCCCTTACGGCGACGATCGACATTCTGAAAGCGCTCGCCATCGGCGACGGGCCGCAGCGTTCGCTGCTGGCCCTGGGCTGTGCCGGCTGGTCGGCAGGCCAGCTCGAGGGCGAGATTCAGCGCAATGGCTGGCTCACCGTGCCGACCGATGCCGATCTCGTTTTCGACCAGGGGCTCGATACGCTGTGGCAGCGCGCGATCGGTCGGCTCGGTGTGGATTTGAGCCGCCTCTCGGGCGAAGCGGGCCACGCCTAGAATCTTACGCGGCGATTCGGGCCGCGATTTTTTCGAGACTTTCGAGATTGGCAAGCGGCCCCAAAGCCGCCAAGGTCGGGCGCCCGGCGAAGATGCGCGCGGCCGCGCGCATCAGATCTTCGTGCGACACGGCTTCGACCTTCGCGGTCACTTCCTCTGGCGTGATGTCGCGCCCGAAGATCAGCAGATTGGCGCCGAGCGCATCCATGCGCGCATTCGTACTTTCGAGCGACATCAGCAGACCTGCGCGCATCTGCGCTTTGGCGCGGCGCAATTCGGCGTCGCTGGCCTTGGCGCGTGCACCGCGCAGCTGGTCGACAAGGGCCGGAATGAGTTCGGCCATCTCGGTTTCGCCGGTCCCTGTATAGATATCGAACATGCCGCCGTCGGCGAACGAGGCGGCATGCGCCGAGATCGAATAGCACAGGCCGCGCTTTTCGCGGATCTCCTGGAACAGACGCGAGGACATGCCGCCGCCCAGCATCGTCGCCAGCACCTGCACGGCCCAATAGTCGGGATCCGCAAAACCCACGCCGGGGAAACCCAGCACCAGATGCGCTTGCTCGAGATCGCTGTCGTCGCGGAACTCGCCGCCGGTGTAGCGCGCCACTTCGTTGAGTGCGGCACCGTTCGCACGCCAAGCGCCCAGCAGCGCATCGGCACGGCTGGCGAGATGGGTGGGGTCGAAATTGCCCGCTGCTGCGAGCACCACATTGCTCGGCGCATAGATCGCCGCACGCCAATCGAGGGCGGCCGCACGCGGCAATTTGCGGATGATATCGGCCGTCCCCAGCACGGGCCGGCCAAGCGCCTGGCCCGCATAAGCCGTTTCCTGGAAACGATCGAAGATCACGTCGTCGGGCGTGTCTTCGACTTGGCCGAGTTCCTGCAGGATCACGCCGCGCTCGCGTTCGAACTCGGCCGGGTCGTAGGACGAGTTCAGGAAAATGTCGGCGAGGATGTCGAGGGCCAAGTCGAAATCCTGCTTGAGGCATTTGATGTAATAGGCGGTCTGCTCGCGCCCCGTATGCGCGTTCATAAAGCCGCCGACATTCTCGATCTCTTCGGCGATGGCCTTGGCGTCGCGCCGGGCCGTGCCCTTAAACGCCATATGCTCGAGCATGTGCGCGACACCGTTCAAGGCCGCCGGCTCGTGGCGCGTTCCGGCACCCACATAGATGCCGACCGAAACGGTTTCGACCTGATCCATGCGATCGCTCGCCACGCGCAGGCCATTGGCAAGGCTTTCGACGCGTACGCTCATCGTGCCCTCGCTGCGAGATCGGCCACGACCTGTTTGACGCGCGCAAGATCGTTGGGCAGCACTTCGACGCGTTCGGGCCGTTCGAACAGATCGGTCAGACGCGGCGGCAAAGCCGGGCGCACGCCAGTCGCACGCTCGACCGCATCGGGAAATTTCGCCGGATGCGCTGTCGAGGCGACCACGACCGGGTTGTCGCCGCGCCGCGCTTTACGCGCCACATGCAGCGCCACAGCCGTGTGCGGATCGATGAGTTCGCCCGTCGTGCGGTAGGTTTCGCCGATTTCGGCAAGCGTGGCTGCTTCGTCGCAGGCACCTGCATCGAATTCGGCGGCAAGATCGGCATGCTGCGAGGGGGCGAATTCCAAGCGTCCGTCGGTGCGGAACTTCGCCATCATGGCGGCGGTGGCGGCCCCGTCGCGCGCGTTGAGTTCGAACATCAGCCGCTCGAAATTGGACGAGATCTGCACGTCCATCGACGGCGATACGGTGGGGGCGACGGCTTCAAGCGCCATGCGACCCGTGGCGACCGTGCGCGCCATGATGTCGTTGCGGTTGGTCGCAACGATCATGCGGCCTACAGGCAGACCCATGCGCTTGGCGCCATAGGCCGCCAGCACATTGCCGAAATTGCCGGTCGGCACGCAGAAATCGACCGCACGGTCGGGTGCGCCCAGCGACAACGCCGCATGCGCGTAATAGACGATCTGGGCGGCCACGCGCGCCCAATTGATCGAATTGACGGCCGAGAGATTGTAGCGGTCGCGGAATTCGAGATCGTTGAACAGGGCTTTCACCGCGTCCTGGCAATCGTCGAAGGTGCCCTCGAGTGCAATGTTGCGCACATTCGCCGACAGCACCGTTGTCATCTGGCGGCGCTGCACGGGCGAGGTGCGCCCGTTGGGATGCAGCATCACGATATCGACGGCCGCCCGGTCCATGCACGCGGCAATGCCTGCAGGCCCCGTATCGCCCGACGTAGCCCCCACGACCATCACGCGCGTTCCCTTGGCGGCCAGCACATGGTCGAACAGGCGGCCGACGAGTTGCAGCGCATAGTCTTTGAAAGCAAGCGTGGGCCCGTGGAACAATTCCATCGTCCACAGGCCGGGGCCAAGCTGCTTCAAGGGGGCGACCGCCGGATGGCCAAAGCCCGCATAGGTCTCGGCTGCAAGGCGCTCAAGATCGCGGTCGGCAATGGTGCCGCCGACGAACGGGCGCAGTACGGCAGCCGCGATCTCGGCATAAGGCCGGTCGCGCAACGCGCGCCATTGGCTTTGCGAGAATTGCGGCCAGGCTTCCGGCACGTATAGCCCGCCGTCGCGCGCGAGGCCTGCGAGCAGCACGTCGTCGAAAGCAAGGGAAGGCGCTTGGCCGCGGGTCGAAATGTAGCGCACGAGCTTTTTCGTCTCCGTCGATAAGGCGCGCGTCAGGCGTCGAGATAGCGCGCCTTAAGGTGCGCTTTGAAGATTTCGGCGTCCAGCGTCTTGCCGGTGGCCTTCACGAGCAGCGCATCGGTGTCGAGATGCGAGCCTTGTTCGTGCACGTTTTTGCGCAGCCACGCCATCAGCGGCGCAAAATTGCCCTTGCCGATCGACGGCACGATATCCAAGTCCGCGCGCTTGGCGGCGTCGAACAATTGGGCGGCCGTCATGGCTCCCAGCGTGTAGGTCGGGAAATAGCCCCACGCACCGCCGGGCCAATGGATGTCTTGCAGGCAGCCGTCGCGGTCGTCGGGCGGAACGGTGCCCACGAGTTCGCGCATTCCGTCGTTCCACGCCCCCGGCAGATCGCGAAGCGCCAAGCTTCCCTCGATCATCGCGCGCTCGAGCCGGTAGCGCAGGATCACGTGTGCAGGATACGTGGCCTCGTCGGCATCCACGCGGATGAGGCCGCGCTGCACGCGGCGATAGACGCGCGCGAAATTCTCGACCGTCCAAGCCGGACCCGATTTGCCGAAGGCTGCCGCCGCCTTGGGGGCGAGGTAAGCCAGGAACGCGTCGCTGCGCGCGGCCTGCATTTCGACGAGCAGCGATTGGCTCTCGTGCACGCTCATGCCGCGCGCAAAGCCCACCGGTTGATGGCGCCACTTGAGCGGCAGGCCGCGCTCGTACATCGCATGTCCGGTTTCGTGCATCACGCCCATCAGGCCCTTGGCGAAATCCGCCTCGTCCCAGCGCGTGGTGAGGCGCACGTCGTCCGGCACGCCGCCGCAAAACGGATGGTGGCTCGTGTCGAGGCGGCCATGCGCAAAATCGAAACCGACGGCCGCCATAAGCTCGGCGGCAAGCTTCTTCTGCGCATCCGTCGGGAACGGCCCGTCGAAAGCAATGGGGGCGGGCTTGCGCGCCTGGCGCTCGAGTGCTGCAGCAATGAAGCCCGGCAGGAACGCCGCGAGATCGGCGAAGATCGCGTCGATCGCGGCGGACTTGCCGCCGGGCTCGTAGGCGTCGAGCAAGGCGTCGTAGAGGCTGCAGCCGAATTTCTGCGCCTTGATCTGCGCTTCCTCGCGCGCAAGATCGAGCACGCGCTGCAAATCCGGCAGCAGGCCTTTGAAGTCGTTTTCCTTGCGTGCGGTGCGCCAGCGCATCTCGCATGTGGAGACCGCGCGCGACTGCGCCTCCACGAGATCCGCAGGCAAAGCCGTCGCGTGCACGAAGCTGCGCTTCATCTCGCGCAAGTTTGCGCGTTGCCACAAGTCGAGCCCCTGCCCTTCGTCGGCTGCATCGAGCCATTCGGCAAGGGCGGGCGACGTCGCCTGCTCGTGTACGACGAGCTTGAGCGCCGCGAGTTGGTCTGCGCGCGCGTCCGAGCCGCCGTCCGGCATCATGGCGGCGGCGTCCCATTCCAGCATCGCGATCGCGTCGCGCACCAGATTCATGCGTTTGAAGCGCGCTTCGAGATGCGCGTACGCGTTCACGGCTTGCGCCTTTGCGAGAGGAGATAGACCGCCGCCAAGGCGATCGCGAGGCAGAACCACGTGAACGCATACTGCAGATGCGGGCGCGGCAATTGCGTCTGGGTCTGGCCGCCGCGCGGCCAGCCGCCGGGGTTGCGCGGCTCGAGATCGGCCTCGACATAGACGGGCAGCATGGCGGGCAAAGACGCCGCCTTCTGCATCGCCGGCAGATCGAACCAGAACCACTGGTTCGAGGCGATTTCGTTGTCGGGCATCCAGGGGCCGCGGCGCGGCTCGTCGCGCAGAATGCCCTCGATGCGCTGCACGCCGCCGAGCTGGCCCGCAGTCCGCAGGGACGCATCGCGCAGTTCCTTGCGAACCCAGCCGCGATTGACGAGCACGGCTTGCTTGCCCTCGCGCAGCAGCGGCGTCACCACATAGAAGCCTTCGTTGCCGCGCTGCGAGCGCGCATAGACATAGAGTTCCTTGTCGTGCGCGAAAGTTCCCTCGGCCGTCACACGGCGAAAGCGATGGGCCTCCGGATCGGCCATAGCGGCATCGACATCGACGGCCGCCAAAGCGAGACGGGCCGCGCGAAAATCGTTTTCGGCCCCGCGTTCGATGTGGCGCGAGAACTGCCAGCCCGCGAGTCCGAACAGGATCACCACGCCGGGCAGGCTCAGCAGAGTCGGCACCAGGCGCGGCTGGAAGCCGGCGAAGAACCGGTCAAACATCAACGACGCCTAGGCTGCGAGCGGCGAGCAGGCCGATCAGCTCGACCACGGGCCGTGGCCCGGCAGGCTGACGGGACCTTCGCCGAACACGTAGATGACCGCGAACAGGAACAGCCACACCACGTCGACGAAGTGCCAGTACCAAGCCGCCGCTTCGAAGCCGAAATGGCGCTCGGGCGTGAACTGGTTCTTGATCGCGCGCACGAGGCACACGGCCAGGAAAATCGTACCGACGAGCACGTGGAAGCCGTGGAAGCCCGTCGCCATGAAGAACACCGACGAATAGATGTTGGCGTCGAACGAGAAGGCGGCGTGGCTGTATTCGTAGACTTGGCAGGCCGTGAACGCGATGCCGAGCGCCACCGTCGCAACGAGACCCCAGATCAGACCCTGCCGGTTGCCCTCGATCAGCGAATGGTGGGCCCAGGTGACGGTCGCACCCGAGGCCAGCAGGATCAGCGTGTTGAGAAACGGCAGATCCCACGGATCGAACGTGATGATGTCCTTAGGCGGCCACACGCCGCCGATCGTGTGCAGGGCCGGATAGAACGAGAAGTGGAAGTAGGACCAGAAGAACGCGACGAAGAACATCACTTCCGACGCGATGAACAGCACCATCGCGTAGCGCAGGCCCAAACGCACGACCGGCGAATGCAGGCCCTTGGTCATGCTTTCGTGGATGACCTGGCGCCACCAGCCATACATTGTGAACAGCACCATTGCGAAGCCGAGCACCAGCTTCCAAGGGCCCAAAGCCTTGAAGAAGGCCTCCGAACTTGCGCCGAACAGGTCGGGATGCATCACGAGCAAAGCGCCGACGGCGAGCACCAGGGCGGACAGCGAGCCGAAGGCCGGCCAGCCGCTCGGTTCGACCAGATGGTAAGGGTGCTTGCTCCCGTGTGCGGAGGTCTGGGCCATGATCGTGGTTCCTCAGTTGGGTGTCGCTGCCGCCAGTTTCGCCTGGTCGGCCGCGCGGTACAGCGAGTAGGACAAAGTAATGGTCGTCACGTCGCGCATATTGACGTCGGTTTCGATCGCCGGATCGACGAAAAACGACACCGGCATGGAAATCGTTTCGCCGGGCGAGAGCGTCTGTTCGGTGAAGCAGAAACACGCGATCTTCTGGAAATAGGGCGCGGCTTTCAGCGGCGTCACGTTGAACGTCGCCGTGCCGGTCGTGGTTTCAGCGCCGCGATTGACGGCCGTGTAGAAGATCAGATGCTCTTCGCCGGTCGTGACCTTGACCGACGACGGCGCCTGGAAGCGCCAGCCCAAAGCCTGCGGTCCGCCCATCACATTGGCGTCGAACCGCACCGTCACCTGGCGCGTGCCGATTTGGGCCGGGGCTGCGGTTGCAACCAGCGGCGTGCCGCCGAAGCCGGTGATCTGGCAGAACAGCCGATAGAGCGGAACGGCCGCAAAGGCCAGCGCCAGCATGCCAAGGCCGATGCCGGCGACGGCAAGGCCGGTCGCGCGACGCTGTTGGGCGGCAGTGCGGGGGACGGGTTCGGTGCTCATTTGATCATCTTGACGACGGTGATGGCGTAGAACAGCGCGCAGAAGCCGGCAAGCGTCAGCGCAATCGCAACGTTCTTGGCACGGCGGCGCTTTTCGAAATCGGGGGCGACCTTGGGCGCTTCGTCCATCAGAAGCTCCCGTTCGCGTAGGGAACGCGGTCGAAGATCATGAGGCCGAACAGCAAGAACAGATAGACGATCGAATAGCCGAACAGGCGGCGTGCGGCTGGCTCGGCAAAATCCGGCGCATCGGCACCGTCGGCTTTGCCGTCGCGCCACACGGCGAAGGCACCGGCGACGAACACGAGCCCCAACACGGTTGCGGCCGCCGCATAAATCGGGCCGACCAGCCCCAGCGCATAGGGTACGACGCCGAGCGGGGCCATCAACACCGAATAGATCACGATCTGACGGCGCGTCTCGGGTTTGCCCGCGACGACGGGCAGCATCGGCACGCCAGCCTTCGCGTAGTCGCGGCAGCCGAACAAAGCGAGCGCCCAGAAATGCGGCGGCGTCCACATGAACACGATCGCGAACAGCACGATGGGGGCGAGGGTCACGTCGCCGGTCGCAGCCGCCCAGCCGATCATCGGCGGGAAGGCGCCGGCAGCCCCGCCGATCACGATGTTCTGCGGCGTGCTGCGCTTGAGCCACATCGTGTAGATGAACACGTAGAACGCGATCGAGCCTGCGAGCAAAGCACCCGCGACCAAGTTGGTCGCCAAGATCATCGTCACGACCGAGGCGATCGAAAGCACCACGCCGAAGGCCAAGGCTTCCGACGGATCGACGCGGCCCGCCGGAATGGGCCGGGTCGATGTTCGCCGCATCAACGCGTCGATGTCGGCGTCGTACCACATGTTGATCGCACCGGCCGCTCCGGCGGCAACCGCGATGCACACGACCGCAACCGCAGCTTCGAACGGGTGCAGGCTCGGCGGTGCCAGCATCAGCCCGACGAGGCCTGTGAACACCACAAGGCTCATCACGCGCGGCTTCAGCAGCGCCACGAAATCGGCAACGCCGCCCGAAGCGGTGGACGCGCCAAGCCCGGGCGCGTCAAGCGCCGGATTCAGCGTTGCTTCGTAGCCACCGTCTGCGGACATTGCCGTGTTTTCCCTGTCCGTTGCTTAGTGCGTGCTTGCCGGATTGAATTTCGGCAGCTCTTCGAACGTGTGGTGCGGGGCCGGGCACGGCACCGTCCATTCGAGCGTGTCGGCATGCGGCCCCCACGGATTGGCTTCCGTGACGCGCTTGCCCGAGCGCAGCACCATGATCGTCATCACGACGAACATCAGTGTGGCGCCGAAGGCAAGGTAGGAGCCCCACGACGACACGAGGTTCCAGCCCGCGAACGCGTCCGGATAGTCCGGAATGCGGCGCGGCATGCCCGCGAGACCCAGGAAATGCTGCGGGAAGAAGGTGAGGTTCACGCCGATGAAGGTCAGCCAGAAATGCAGCTTGCCCCAGCTTTCCGGGAAGATCGTCCCGGTCATTTTGGGCCACCAATAATAGAAGCCGCAGAAGATGCCGAACACGGCGCCCAGCGACAGCACGTAGTGGAAATGCGCCACCACGTAATAGGTGTTGTGGAGTGCGATGTCGGCCCCGGCGTTCGACAGCACGACGCCCGTCACACCGCCCAGCGTGAACAGGAAGATGAATCCCACGGCCCACAGCATGGGCACCTTGAACTCAATCGACCCGCCCCACATCGTGGCGATCCACGAGAAGATTTTGACGCCCGTGGGCACGGCGATGACCATGGTCGCGGCCGTGAAATAGGCGCGCGTATCGACGTCGAGACCGACCGTGTACATGTGGTGCGCCCAAACGACGAAGCCGACCACGCCGATCGCCGTCATCGCGTAAGCCATGCCGAGATAGCCGAAGATCGGCTTCTTCGAGAAGGTCGACACGACGTGGCTGATGATGCCGAAGGCCGGCAAAATCATGATGTAGACTTCCGGGTGGCCGAAGAACCAGAACAGGTGCAAGAAGAGCACCGGATCGCCGCCGCCGGCCGGATCGAAGAAATGCGTGCCGAAATTGCGGTCGGTCAGCAGCATTGTGATGGCACCGGCCAACACCGGCAGCGACAGCACCAGCAGGAACGCCGTCAGCAGCATCGCCCACAAGAACAGCGGCATGCGGTGCATCGTCATGCCCGGCGTGCGCATATTGAAGATCGTGGTGATGAAGTTGATGGCGCCCAGGATCGAGGATGCGCCCGCCACGTGCAGGCTCAAGATCGCCATGTCCATCGCGGCACCCGGATGGTACTGCGCGTTCGACAGCGGCGGATAGATCGTCCAGCCCACGCCCGCACCGCCGCCCAGAACGGCCGAGCCGATCAGCAGCAGGAAGGCGGGCGGCAGCAGCCAGAAACTGATGTTGTTCATGCGCGGGAAGGCCATGTCGGGGGCCCCGCACATCATCGGGATCAGCCAGTTGCCGAACCCGCCGATCAAGGCGGGCATCACGACGAAGAACACCATGATCAGGCCGTGCGCGGTGATGATCATGTTCCATTGGTGGCCGTCGGCCACGTACTGCACGCCCGGATGTGCAAGCTCGAGACGCATCAGGATCGAGGCTGCCCCGCCGAGGAGACCCGCCACGATCGAGAAGAACAGATACATCGTCCCGATGTCTTTGTGGTTGGTCGAATAGACCCAGCGCCGCCAGCCCGTGGGGGTGTGGTCGTGATGGTCGTCGTGTCCAGCTGCGTGTGCGGTTGCGCTCATTGCAATGGTGTCCTTGGCGCGAGAGTTCGAGAGGCGAAAAGAAAGACGAGGCTTACTTGGCTTGGTTCAGCGCCATGCGCGGCGCTTCGAGGGCCAGAACGTCGGCCACCGACAAAGGCGGCAGGCCGCTGTCGGCGAAGCGGCGCTTGGCTTCGGCTGCCCAGCGTTCGAAAGTCTGGGGATCGACCGCCTCGACGGCGATCGGCATGAAGGCGTGGTTCACGCCGCAGATCTGGTTGCACTGGCCGTAATAGACGCCGGGCTTGTCGACGCGGAACCAGATTTCGTTCAAACGGCCCGGCATCGCGTATTTCTGCACGCCGAGGGCCGGCACGAACCAGGAGTGGATCACGTCCGCGCCCGCGATCACGACGCGCACCGTGGCCCCCACCGGCACGACGGTGCGGTTGTCGACCTCGAGAAGGCGCGCTTGGCCCGGCTTCAGGTCGGCGTCGGCCACCATGTAGCTGTCGAACTGGAACGCACCGTGGTCCGGATACTCGTAGCTCCAGTACCATTGGTGGCCCGTCACCTTCAGCGTGAAGTCGGCGTTGGGCGCCTTGTCGGCGAAATAGATGAGGCGGAAGGACGGGACCGCGATCACGACGAGGATCAGCACCGGCACAACCGTCCAGGCGATCTCAAGCATCGTGTGATGCGTGGTCTTGGACGGTGTGGGGTTGGCCGAGGCGCGGAAACGCACGATCGTGTAGAGCAGCAGCGCCAAAACGAAAATCGTGATCAGCGTGATGATCACAAGCAGCATGTTGTGGAACGAGCCGATGAATTCTTTGACCGGCGTGGCGGCCGGCTGCATGCCGAGCTGCCAGGGCAGCGGCTGGCTCGCTTCGGCCGGAAATGCCAGCAGCAGAAGCGGCAAAAGAAGAAGAGCGGCGCGCGATCGGATCGAAGCGGTCGAGAACATGGCCTGCCTATTGTTTCGGATGAGTGCCGGATCGACGTTTTTTTGCGTTCTGGCCGCAAGGCACCGGCGAACCGGACTCCCCACGAACCGGGGTCAACGTACACGACATAGCGTGGCAATCTCAACAGCGCATACGGCCCCCCGCTTGGGTGCCCACCGATCGCGGCGATCCGGGCGCCAAACCGCAGAAAACAAGGCAAAAACCTCGCTTCTGCGCACCCCCTGCGGCGCTATGCCGCACCTCGATTTCGGGGGGCAGCCCGGCCCTTCCCAATTGCGGCAGTTCCGGGCAAGGTTCGAGACGCAAAACAAGAAAGCGCACAAAAGCACGAGGGAGACGCGACCGATGGCGACCTATGCGGAAATCCACAGCCGTTCGCGACGCGATCCGGAAGGATTCTGGGGCGAGATCGCCAAAGGCATCGACTGGATTCGCCCGCCCGCCCGCGTGCTCGATGCCGATGCCAAACCGGTTGCACGCTGGTTTCCGGGCGGCGAACTCAACACATGCTGGAACGCGATCGACCGCCATGTCGCCGCCGGCAACGGCGAGCGCCTTGCCGTGATCTATGACAGCCCCGTGACCGGGACGATCGCGCGTTTCACCTATGCCGAGATGCAGGCGAAAATCGCCGCCCTTGCGGGTGCGCTCAAAGAAGCGGGTGTCGCCAAAGGCGACCGCGTGATCGTCTATATGCCGATGGTGCCCGAAGCGCTGGTAGCGATGTTGGCCTGCGCGCGCCTGGGTGCGGTGCATTCGGTCGTGTTCGGCGGTTTTGCGGCAAACGAGCTTGCCGTGCGAATCGACGATTGCACGCCCAAGGCCATTCTGTCGGCCTCGTGCGGCATCGAGGGTGCCAAAGTGGTGCCCTACAAACCGCTGCTCGACGCGGCGATCGCGATCGCCAAGCATAAGCCAGCCGCCTGCCTCATCCTGCAGCGCAAGCAACTCGCCTGCACCCTCGTTGAAGGCCGCGACCGCGATTGGAGCGAGGCGGTCGCCGCCGCCGCACCGGCCGATTGCGTGCCCGTACTCGCGACCGACCCGCTTTATATCCTCTATACATCGGGCACCACCGGTGCGCCCAAGGGCGTGGTGCGCGACAATGGCGGGCACGCGGTGGCCCTCCATTATTCGATGCAAGCAATCTACGACATGAAGCCCGGCGAGGTTTTCTGGGCCGCGTCGGACGTCGGCTGGGTCGTCGGCCATTCCTATATTTGTTATGCCCCGCTGCTCGCGGGCTGCACCACCGTGCTGTTCGAAGGCAAACCGGTCCGCACGCCCGACGCGGGCGTCTATTGGCGCGTGATCGAGAGCCACGGCGTCAAAACCTTGTTCACGGCCCCCACGGCGTTCCGCGCGATCCGCAAGGAAGATCCCGAGGGGCTGCTCATCCCCAAATACGATCTATCGGGCTTCCGCGCACTTTTCCTCGCGGGCGAGCGCTGCGATCCGGCCACCCTCGACTGGGCCACGCAGAAGCTACAGCGCCCGGTCGTGGACCATTGGTGGCAGACTGAAACCGGCTGGCCCATCGCCGCCAACTGCCTCGGCATTCCGACCGGTACGGGGGCCCTCTTCCCGATCAAGCCCGGCTCGCCGACCAAGCCCGTCCCTGGCTGGGACGTGGCCGTGCTCGACACCGACGGACATGCGCTGGCAGCCGGCGAGATCGGCGCCATCGTATGCCGCCTGCCGCTGCCGCCGGGCACGTTCCCCACTTTGTGGAACGCCGAGCAGCGCTTTATCGATGCGTATCTCGCCGAATATCCAGGCTGCTACAAAACCGGCGATGCCGGCTATATCGACGAAGACGGCTATCTCTACGTAATGACGCGCGTGGACGACGTGATCAACGTGGCGGGCCATCGCCTGTCGACCGGGCAGATGGAAGAAGTGCTGGCAAGCCACACGGACGTCGCCGAATGCGCCGTGATCGGCGTTGCCGACGAATTGAAGGGCCAAGTGCCGCTCGGCTTCGTCGTGCTCAAATCGGGCGTCAACAAACCCGACGCTGCGATCACCGCCGAAATCGTCGCCCTCGTGCGCGACAAGATCGGCCCCGTCGCGGCGTTCAAGCAGGCTGTGATCGTCAAGCGCCTGCCCAAAACGCGTTCGGGCAAAATCCTGCGCGGGACGATGCAGAAAATCGCCGACGCGCAGAGCTACAAGCCGCCCGCGACGATCGACGATCCCGCAATCCTCGACGAAATCCGCGCGAGCCTCAAAGACGCAGGCTACGCGAAGGAAGCCTGAAGCTTACGCTTCGGCCTTCGCGGCAGCCGCGTCGGTTGCGGCTTTGGCCGCACGCTTGGCCGCACGTTCCTGCTCTTTGCGCGCGCGCTCGGCCGAACGGGCCGCACGGTCGATCGCTTCGTCGAGCGCGTCCTGGCTGCACAGGCCGAGCACGACCGGATTGGTCGGCTTGATGTTGGCCATGTCGAAATGGCTGCGGTCGCGGATCTTCTGGATCGTCGGCTTCGTGGTGCCCACGAGCTTGCCGATCGCCGCATCGCCAAGTTCGGCATGGTGGCGCAGCAGCCACGCGATCGCGGCCGGGCGATCCTGACGCTTGGACACGGGCGTGTATTTCGCCCCCTTCGGACGCTGCACCGGCATCGGCAGATCGACCTTCAGCAGTTCGAGGCGGGCGGCGGGGTCGGCTTCCGCGCGCGTTATCTCCTCGCGCGTGAGCTGGTTGTTGGCGATCGGATCGAGACCGTTGATCCCCATCGCCACTTCGCCGTCGGCAATGCCCTGCACTTCGAGCGAATGCATGCCGCAGAACTCGGCGATCTGCTCGAAGCTCAGCGCGGTGTTTTCGACCAGCCACACGGCGGTGGCTTTGGGCATCAAGGGCAACGACATCGGAAGTCTCCTGGCGGCGGCACGCAAAAATCGACCCTGTCTGCCAGGACGCAATCCCATGGCAAATCGAACCGAGGCGTACCGAATTGTGCGAATGGCACGTTTTATATAGGCCGCCCTGCAGCGGGTCAAAACTCTTTGCCCATTTTCCACAAAAATAATTTGATTGTTAATCCTAGATCGGATATTTTTCTGCATATCAACTTAGGAGAACATTATGGCAAAAACAATCAACAAAGTCGAAGCAAATCTGATCGCCCGGATTGATCGCGGACAGCGTCCGCCGGGGCCAATTGGCTCCTATGGCGCCAGCCACGGCAGTGTCGATCGTGTTTTAGAACAAAACACGAATTCGAGCGGCGCCAACCCGCGGATCGGCCTGCATCCGCTGTTTGTGCGCTGGCTCGAGCTGACCTTGGCGTTGGCC
>Ga0315907_10000513_pt1 | contig 55975 bp, 49 predicted proteins | sample LakEriMetagenome_3_FD_203525 | JGI IMG/M metagenome (GOLD analysis project Ga0315907, IMG submission 203525) | Freshwater fungal communities from buoy surface, Lake Erie, Ohio, United States - Buoy 12 MA123 | ecosystem: Environmental > Aquatic > Freshwater > Lake > Lake biofilm | place: USA... | reverse complement strand
AGAAACACTCTGCCGTTTGCAACCATCTGGATAACTCCTTACGAATTAATCATCGATCGGAGACTGATGCGCGAAACATTCATCATTAGTCGTCGAATACCAAACTTGACCAAATAAGGAATAATCAATGAAACTAAGATTTGCACGTTCACTAGCCGTTTTAGCATTTGCAGTTGGATGCACCACATCTGCGTTAGCCGACGGTCCTATTGTTGTAATGGGCGAGCGGATTCCACCGGACGACCCCGTCTGCTACGTCTTTGGCGATTGCGCACCGTTGGCCGACTCCTACCCAATTGATCCCAACATATCTGTTACCGGACTCCCACCAGGTGGATTTGGGACGTTGATAAACACCAGCATGGCGTTCTGCAAGCGCGGGTCAGAAACTTGCGCGCAGTGGGGTCAACGTATGGTTTTGCAGGTTTGCCCCAGATTTGGCATAGGCGCGCAAGGCGGATGCAACGCGGCTGTTGGCGTAGAAGTCAATGTAAACGGATGCTCTAATCCTAAGCCGTGCGTGAACTAGTGTAGTTTTTTTTGATCGCAAAAAATCGATGAGACGACTGAGGTTGCAAATGCCAAAAACACGAGCAGCATTTTTAGCGGCGGCAGCATTAGCGGGCATTTGCGGCTTAGTTTGGCTTTTGGTTATGCGTCACGACGTAGCGCGCAGCGCCCACAAAGTCTTCGTGGAACAGTTCGCTCCCGTGACTGCCGAAAGCGTGGCTCGACCGAAGCAGACGACTGCCGAACGTGCGGGGGCGCAAGCCCCCGTGCTTTGGTTGCAAGGCACCGACGCTCGACAACTCCTGCGTTCCTCTGAAATCGGAAAGGTGGACTACGCAGCGCTGCGACTGCGCACACAATGTGCGTCCTTCATCATCTATTCACCACAAGGCAAACCCGTTTTTGCAGAGATCATCAAGGAGCTATCAGCGGAGAAAGGATTTGCCGCACTTCTCGTTGGTTCGGGCACGTTGCCTGAACGCGAAACCGCATTTGAGAGGTCCAGAGCAAATTGCGACAGAATCTTTGGAACCGGTGATCTTTCTCCTGAGGAGGATTCAGTGGTTAAAGTCCAGCCAGAATACAAACGCTTTCAAGCCGTTGCTCAACAAGCGCTGTCAGATAACAACGCCGTTTCCAATGGCCAAAGAAACGAAGCACTCTCGACGGTAGTAAAGGCTCCAATGTTTGGCGTTTTGGAAGCAACACTGTATTCGAAGCTGGATGTCTCGGATCTATCCAAGAAGGTTGGCGAGGAGCAAGCCGAGATGTTGCGAACCCAAGTCGTAACCCTCGTACTCTGCAAATTTGGTGACGACTGTGGACGCCACGGGATCGTCACAGACCAATTTTGCTGGCAATACGGGGTCTGCGGTGACGCGTTGGAGACCGAAATTCTCCAAAACCTGACGAGGCGTGGATTTAGTGCGAGCGCAGTTCATGAATTTGCTACCGATGTATATTCTCGGCTGCAAAGCAGGGACTTTTCCCAACTGCGGCGCTAGGAATTGTCAGCATTTTCTGAGTACTTTAACTTGGAAAAGTTTGCATTGGCCGATTGCGGCCGCCGCTGCCCAGCCAAGAATTCAGTGCCCTCATAACGAGTGTGTCAGCCAAGGTCAAAACGACTTAAACCGACCCGGCCTCTCGCGTCAACACTCAGAGCACTTTCGCGCGCCAAACGTTATTTCGGCAACACCCTCACCGCCTCCACCAGCTGCGCAAATGTCACCGGCTTTGACAACAGCGCCGCACCAGCGGCATCAGCGACTTCGCGCTTCATCGCGCCATCGGCAAGGGAAGAGATAAAGATCACGCGACGTACGGACTTCGGATTGCGGTTGCGCGCGTTTTTGAGGAAGCTTAATCCAGAAAGTTTGGGCATCCGGATATCGCACAAGACCAAATCAAATACATGCTCGCCGCAGAGATTTAGCGCCTCCATGCCGTCAGTTGCGGTAACCACGTCGTAGCCCATTTCTCTCAGGCAATTAGACAGCCAGTCGAGCATGGTCTCGTCGTCTTCAACGGCGAGTGCCTTGGGCTTTGGCTCCGCCGCAACTTTCACGGTCGAGACTTCGAGGTTCACAGGCGTACGCAGTCCACAAAATAACACAACTCGCCACCAACATCGTCTTCAACGAGTCCGTGAATGTCTGTTTCAAAGCCGGGGAAACGGGCGTTGAAGTCCCGAGCGAATTTCAAATATTGAACAATCGTCTTGTTGAATCGTTCACCGGGAATCAACAACGGAATACCCGGTGGGTACGGAGTAAGCAAGATGCCGGTGATGCGTCCTTCCAGATCATCAATCGGCACACGATCGAGTTCACGATGTGCCATCTTGGCGAACGCATCGGCGGGTTTCATCGCAGGCTGCATATCCGAGGTATACATCTCGGTAGTGAGGCGCGCGATGTCGTGCGCCTTATACATGTCGTGTATTTGCTGGCAGAGGTCGCGCAATCCCACACGCTCGTATTGCGGCTGTGTCGCCACGAACTCAGGCAGAATCTTCCACATCGGTTGGTTACGATCGTAGTCATCCTTGAACTGCTGCAACGCAGTGAGCAACGTATTCCAGCGGCCTTTGGTGATACCAATGGTGAACATGATGAAGAACGAATAGAGCCCCGTCTTCTCCACGATCACGCCGTGCTCGGCCAAAAACTTTGTGACGATAGATGCCGGAATACCGGTCTTCGCAAACTTGCCGGAGACGTCAAGCCCCGGCGTAATGATGGTTGACTTGATCGGGTCAAGCAGATTGAAGTTTGGCGCTAGGTTGCCGAAGCCATGCCACTTTTCATTAGCTTTGAGCAGCCATTGATCGCGGTTGCCGACGCCCTCTTCCGCGAGTTTGTCCGGCCCCCAGACCTTGAACCACCAGTCTTTACCAAAGTCATCATCGACCTTGCGCATGGCGCGCCGGAAGTCGAGCGCCTCGGCAATCGATTCTTCTACTAACGCTGTACCCCCGGGCGGCTCCATCATCGCCGCCGCCACGTCGCACGAGGCGATGATGGCGTATTGCGGACTGGTCGAGGTGTGCATCAAATAGGCTTCGTTGAAGCGCGTGCGGTCAAGCTTAACGGTGTCGGATTCTTGCACCAAGATTTGTGAAGCCTGCGAAATACCGGCGAGCAACTTGTGTGTCGAGTGTGTGGCAAAAATTACCGCGTCTTTGCAACGTGGGCGGCCATTGTTGACGTCGCCAATGGCGTGCATATCTTTGTAGAACGGATGGAATGTGGCGTGCGGCAACCACGCTTCATCAAAGTGTAATGTCTCAACGCGGCTACCCAGTGAATCCTTCAGCATTTCGACGTTATACAACACGCCATCATAGGTCGATTGGGTGATGGTGAGGATACGCGGCTTGGCGGTTTTGTCGGTAATAAATGGATTCGCGTCGATCTTGCGCTGAATGGCTTCCGGCGAAAACTCAGACAATGGAATTGGACCAATGATGCCCAAGTGGTTACGCGTCGGCATCAAAAACACCGGGTTGGCGCCCGTCATGATGATCGCGTGCAAGATCGACTTATGGCAGTTACGGTCAACAATTACGGTATCGCCCGGTGCCACATTGGCGTGCCACACCATCTTGTTTGAGGTTGAGGTACCGTTGGTAACAAAGAAGCAGTGATCGGCGTTAAAGATGCGTGCCGCGTTTCGTTCCGACGCCGCCACGGGGCCGGTGTGATCAAGCAACTGGCCCAATTCTTCCACCGCATTACACACGTCGGCGCGCAGCATATTTTCACCAAAAAACTGGTGGAACATTTGCCCGATGGGTGACTTCAGAAACGCCACGCCCCCCGAATGGCCGGGGCAGTGCCATGAGTACGAACCATCCTGCGCATAGTTGACCAGCGCGCGAAAAAATGGCGGCGCCAGCCCATCAAGATAGGACTTTGCCTCACGAATGATGTGGCGCGCCACAAACTCTGGTGTGTCTTCAAACATATGAATGAAGCCGTGCAACTCGCGCAACACATCATTTGGCAGATGGCGCGATGTTTTGGTTTCGCCGTACAGGTAGATTGGGATGTCGGCGTTCTTGAAACGAATTTCTTCGATGAACGCGCGTAAATTCAACACCGCCGGGTCAAGTTCCGGCCCCGGTGTAAATTCTTCGTCGTCAATCGACAAAATAAATGCGGAAGCACGACTCTGCTGCTGCGCAAATTGGGAAAGATCACCGTAACTTGTCACCCCCAATATTTCCATACCCTCGGTTTCGATGGCGGCCGCAAGCGCGCGAATGCCCAAGCCCGAGGTATTTTCGGAGCGGAAGTCTTCATCGATGATGACGATGGGGAAACGAAATTTCATGGTGGCTTTCTGGGCGCTTATTGAACTGAAACTGGACAGAAGCGGGGTTTTGAAAAGAACGGGCGGATTATATGTGAGTCACGCCAAGAGCGTGACGTTTGGCGCGGCATTGGACGAACACCGGCGAATCAACTTTATAAGAAAGACTCATTGCCGCGCAGAAACCGCCATTTACCCGGTGGCAAATCGCCCAGTACCACCTTGCCGATACGAATGCGCTTTAGGCCCACAACCTTTAGGCCGACCATTTCGCACATTCGACGAATCTGACGCTTTTTGCCTTCTCGCAAAACAAAATTGAGTTGGTCGGCGTTTTGCCATTTCACCCCGGCGGGTTTCAGCGCCTCGCCGTCCAGTTCGAGGCCGTGCCGCAATCGTTCCAGGTCACCAAGCGCAAGTTTGCCCTCAACACGCACGAGGTATTCTTTTTCGACTGGGCTGTTTTCACCCACCAATTGTTTGGCAATACGCCCATCCTGGGTCAATACGAGGAGTCCGGTGGAGTCGATGTCGAGCCGCCCGGCCGGCGCCAAGCCGCGACGATTAATGTGCTGAAAGCGTTCTTCGTCCGACTCAACCTGTGTCTCGGCTGTAATGAGCACACTCGCCGGCTGATAACCATCTTCCGCCTGGCCGGAGACATACCCGATGGGTTTGTTTAGCAGGATTGTGACGCGCTGATCCTGCATCATCGAGGCGTGTTGGTCTAGCGTCAGCTTGGCAGTTGGCAATACCCGCGTGCCAAGTTCCGTAACACGCTCACCGTCCGCCCATACCCAGCCGCGGGCGATGTAGCTGTCCGCTTCCCGCCGCGAACAAAGGCCTTGTTCCGACAACAGTTTGGAAACCCGGATCATGCCGTCTGTCTCGCGCGCTGGTGCCGCAGAGACCAAGCCCGGCGTTGCCTTGGGGATCGGTTTGTTATCGCGTTTACCATCGTAGCGACCGGTCTTGCCGTCGATACGCGAAACCTGGGCACGATCTCCTCTCGGCACGGCTCCGGGATTACTACCGATACCCATTCCAGTCGATCGTCGCCCAACTGCACGTTGAACAAATGTCCGAGAAGTTTCCGCATCACGCGGTAAAGCGCCACTTCGCCTTCCTCCTCCGTGTTCAGTACGTTCATGGCCCCCGGCCGGTTTTCCTGCTGCGGGTTTCCCATCTGCTCGTTCGCCGAACTTGCCCGGTGGCCTCAGCGGCATCGGTGGCTTTTGTGACTTCGATCGATAGTCCTTGCCGCCAGATGTTGTTGATGGCGTCGCATTGATCAGTGGGTCCTTAATCTTTGCGCGCACAACCGGCAGCTCGCGCCCATCACGACGCGCTGCTTGTTTGGCACGTGTAGAGTGACTTCTGCCGGTGCCCACGTTTGCGTTGGTACCAGTCGCGTCAGCGCCACGCTTGGCGACGGATTTGGCAAGAGTCAGGGTCGGTTTTTTTGTTGCCGGTTTTGTTGCCGGTTTTGTGGACATATCGGTCGGTATCGATTCAAGTGCAATGAGATGGTGGGCGCGCAGTTGGCGAACGGGAAAATCGCCGATGCATGCGACCAAATTGCCATTATGGTGGGTTTACGCTTAAACTCACGTCCGATACGTTGGGGCGGTTAACTCAGCGGTAGAGTGCCACCTTCACACGGTGGAAGTCACTGGTTCGATCCCAGTACCGCCCACCAATCGCTCGCCGAGCAGCGGTGCTGAGCGTATTGCTAGCGCTAAAGCGCGTTTTGAAACTCCTTTATCCACGCGCTTTTCGGGACATTCCTGTCTGCAAATGCCCGCCCCTATTAGACTTTAGACTTTCGATTTACGGCCCCCCGCCGCAGCTGGTCAGCGATATGCAGCGCGAAGGAAATTAACAACGCGCCGCCGATCCAGCCGACGCCAGCACCAACCAGTGCGCCGCGAAATGCAAGCACCAAACCGGCACCTGCTCCCAGACTGAACACCAGATCGAGCGGCGGGATTCCACGCCCGGTACGCTGGTACATCACCGACAGCGCCACCAGCTCTAGCAGCATCACAAACAAAATGACATCTGCGGCCAGGCCGCTGGCGAAAAAACTTGCGATGGTCATCGCGGGTTGTCGTCGTCACTGCCAACAACACGTCGTCTCGCGCGCCTCACCGCGAGTGCCACGAGTAATACAATGATCGGGATGGACAGACCGGTGGCAAACTCGACATTGACGTCAACCCCGCCCGCCGCAATCGCCTTGAATACCCAATTGATCAACCCGACAACATAGTAAGTAATGGCGGCAACGGACAATCCTTCAACCGTTTGTTGCAGTCGCAACTGTAGTTTGGCGCGTTTATCCATCGACGCCAGCAGCGCCTGATTCTGCCGTTCGCGCGCAATGTCGACACGCGTGGACAGCAATCCGCTGGTCTGCGCAACTCGGTCGGACAGATCACGGAGGCGCTGCGAGACGGTGGTACAAGTCGCCATTGCCGGCGCTAAACGGCGAGTCATGAACTCATCGATCGTTTGTACACCGGCAATGCGGCGTTCACGCAGCTCAGCGATTCGCGTCCGCACCAAATCGTAGTAGGCCCGACTCGCGCCAAAACGATACTGGCTGCCGGCCAGCGCATGTTCGACTCCGGCTGCTAAGCGCGTGAGCTCACCCAGCAGGTGCTCATCATCAACCGCTGCGTTGGATTTATCTGCACCGATGTTATCGGTCACACTGCTGAGGCGGCGCTCCATCGCCGATACTTCTGCACCACGCTGGCGCGCCACCGGCAACCCGAGCAATGCAAGCATTCGATAGGCCTCAATCTCGAACAAACGCTGCACCACACGCCCCGCCTGGTCGGGTGTGAGGCCGACATCAATCACCAGAAAACGTGAATACCCATCCTTATGAATTTTGAAGTCGGTGAATGCGATGCCAGCCCCCTCACTGACCTCGGCACCGACTGCAATGTTGCCTAGGAAAAAAGCTTCTAGTTCAGCCGCAGTTGGAACGGGCTGACGCGGCACCAAGGCCGCATGTGCGGCGACCATTCGCTGGCCGGGAATGCCCTCCAGCCAGTCCTCGGGCAAAAACGATACCGCCGATTCAGTGAACGGCTGCGGACTAACACCAGCGACAAAAAATGTATAGCCGGAGAACTCGCCATGTCGTTCCCACTTGATTCGTAGATTGTCCAGTTGCGCGCTGAAATGGGTCGCCCCGGGCTGGGGCGGGGTGACGCCGAAGCGCTCACAAAGTGTAACGATGTGCTCCAACTCTGCGACTCGGTCCTCCGGTGTGACCAGCACCGCGACATAACTTGCGCGTGTTGGCGCATGGATCTCGACTGAAAGACGTGCGTGTACTTCCGCAGCGAGGGTGTAACGATCTGCGTGATCAACGAGACGAGGGGACATGGGAGACGCCAAGGGAAGTTGAGGATAAATTGCCGATAACCGTGAAAGACTGCCAGCAAATGCCCTTCGCCGTCAACCGCCAGGATTGTTCCGGTGGGAACAACCCGACGGCGGTGCCAATGACGCTATACGCGCGCGAACCCCATCAGATGTGCCAAATCCTTGAAGAAGATTCGGACGTGTGCCAGCGGCTTGGCGCGAACGAGTTTCTTGTGCATGTATGCCTGCCACGTGAGTTCTTGTACGTCTTTGTCGCGACAAATGCTGACAAACCGCTCACGGCGCTTATCGCTGTTGTACCAAAACGTCTGCATGATGCCCAAAATCCAAAATACGCGGCCATGCGCTTTCATGAACCGCTTTCTCGCGGATGCGAGCGCGCTGACTTGATTGGTTGCAAAAAATTGCAGCGCCGCCTCAGCGGCCAGCCGACCGCCTAACATCGCGTAATAAATACCCTCACCGGAAGCAGGTGCCACGACGCCGGCTGCGTCACCTGCAAGCACCACATCACGACCGTTATCCCAACGCTTGAGTGGCTTCATCGGTAGCGGTGCGCCCTCGCGGCGTACGGTTGCGGCGTCCTTTAGTCCCGCCGCCTCACGTAATACTGCGGTGGCGTTTCGAATGGAGAAACCCTTGTGCGCGGTTCCCATGCCGACACTCGTCGTGTTGCCGTGTGGGAACACCCAACCATAAAAGTCAGGCGAGACAACACCTTGGTAGTAGACATCACAACGCGCCGGATCGAAGCTGGTCGTCGCCGCGGGCGACTGCACAATCTCGTGGTAAGCATAGACATAGTTCACATCGGCTGCGGCATCGACTTCCTGACGTGCAACCTTTGACGAAGCCCCATCGGCACCGATCACCAGACGGGTGCGCACCATGTGTGATCGCTTATGCTCAACCCCATCCCCACATTCATTACCTGTACTGTAGTGCACAATTGCGTAGCCGGCGCTATCACGCGTGATCGACTCATAACTGCCGGTGACGCGGGTTGCACCCAACAACTCTGCGCGCGCACGTAGCCACTCATCAAAATGTTCACGATCGACCATGCCGACAAATCCACCGGTAATCGGCATATCGACGGCAATGCCCTTTGGTGACACCATACGCGCCGATGTGACCTTTGCCACCAGCAATTCATCTGGGATGGAAAACTCTTCAATGGCAGCGGGCGGGATTGCACCGCCACAAGGCTTGATACGGCCGGCTTTATCTAGCAGCATGACGCGTTTGCCCTTGCGAGCCAAGTCGCTCGCTGCGGTTGAACCCGAAGGCCCGCCCCCTACAACCACTACGTCGTACACGTCTAGGTTCAGCATGTCAGTCGCTCCCTTCCATTCGAGGCGTCAATTCCAGCGGTTTATGATTCATGCGATCGTTGACTGCGGTGGTAACTACAGCACCGGTCGTACGATCAATACGAATATTCATTGCTAACCAAGCAGCCGCGACGAACGCGATTGCTTCCAGTCCAAACACCAATGCACAAGCACTTCCCTGGCTGGCGGTACCGCCCATGAGCAGTTTGCCGAGATCGGCGAGCACGGTACCCAAGAATCCACCGACACCAAAGGCGATTGCCTGTGATGCGCCCCACATCCCCATACGAACCCCCTCGCGGGCGCTGCGTCCTTGCGACGCCATCGCCATCATTGCGCCGATGGCGGCAATCGAAAAGGCGCCATTAGCAACACCCAGTAGAAATACGTTTTCGCGTAGCGGCCATGGCACGCCGGCAACACCAGCCACCACCAAACCAGCCTGTGCAATTGCGGAGGCGACACAACCGCCCACCACCCACGCCTTCAACGACGCCACCGCGCGTCCCTTAAACAGCGTTGTCATGAGCGCAACCAGCAACATGCCAGCGAACACACCACCATGTTGGATACCGGACAACTTGGTTGACTCGCCCGGTGTAAAGGCAAAAATCGCACCGGCAAATGGTTCGAGAATCAGGTCTTGTGCGCTATAGGCAATCATCGACACAAATACAAAAATGGTGAAATGACGCGCGTCTCGCTCTGACCAGACTTCCTTAAGTGCATCGAGGAATGCAGGCTTCGCGGCCTCAGTATCTGGCAATTCAGCCGTTTCTTTGCCATTGCCTTCGACACGCCAGATGGCCATCAGGGTGACCAAAAATGCAACCACCGACACGCCACCGGTCACAGAGATCATTCGCTCCGTAGAAAACGGATCGAGCAATTTACCGGCGACCGTCGCAGTAATTGCAAAGCCCGCAATCATCATCATCCATACCAATGTTGCCGCAGCGGCACGACGATCCGGTTGCACTCGTTTTGCAAGTAACACAAGGAGTGATGTGCCGCAGGCACTCACGCCGCCGCCAATCATCACAAACGACATAACCGCAAGCGCGGTGCCTGCGGCGAGGTTGGTGGCCATCAACGCGGTCGCCACTGCGGCCATTGTCCCCCCGATTGCCAACACCGCCATACCGCCGACAATCCAGGGTGTGCGGCGTTGCCCGAGATCGGAACCATACCCCATCCGTGGTCGTAGCATCTGCAACGCGTAGTGAAGCGTCACCAACGCGCCCGGCAATATGGCTGGCAATGCAAGTTCCACCACCATCACGCGATTGAGGGTCGAGGTAGTTAACACTACAATTGCGCCCAGCGCGGTCTGCACCAAACCCAATCGGAAAATACTCAACCAGCTAAAATTGTTCGTCAAAGAGTTCATATCGGTTTCGACCCTCAGCCGCCAGCAGCTTGGTTAAGGCCACGTACCGCGAATGCTGATACCAACATGCCAATGACGTAGAAGTTAATGCCCAGCGCGCTGTACCAAGTCGCCCGTTTTATCGGGTCGGCCAGAAAGCGCAGCATCAGCGCCCCCTGCACCAAAGTCAGCGCCGCAACCGCGATTGCATGATTTGGTGTCTGCCAGTTAAACAACAATCCCACCACCACACATTGCGAGAGCAACATGACGCCGCAGGCCACGCGCGCGGCACCTTGTGCACCCAGGCGAACCGGCAGCGATCCCACCCCCATCTGGCGATCGCCTTCAATTGATTTAAAGTCGTTTAGCGTCATGATGCCGTGTGCGCCAATGCTGTAAAGCAGCGCCAGCGCCAAGGTTTGTGTGTCGGGCATGCCACCGCTGAGCATTACCGCAGTCCCTGTAATCCAAGCCAAGCCCTCGTAGGAGAGACCGCAAGCGGCGTTACCCCACCAGCCATTCAGCTTCAAGCGAAACGGCGGCGCACTATAGGCCCAAGCCAGCACGAGACCGACCACCGCCGCAGAGAAGCCCCATACCCCCAAGAAACTGGCGACAATCAGCGAAAGCACCGTCCATAGAATGGCGATGTAGAGCCCCCACTTACCCGGCATGCGTCCTGACGGGATCGGTCGGTTTGGTTCGTTGATTGCATCCACGTGACGATCGTACCAATCATTGATCGCCTGACTCATCGCACAGACGAGCGGGCCGGCCAGAATTACACCCAGAATGATGTAGAGCCAACGCCCATCGACAGCAACACCGGATGACACCACACCGCAGCCAAACGCCCACATCGGCGGAAACCACGTGATTGGTTTGAGTAGCTCGGCGACCGTTGCAATGGACGGACGCGCCAACGGTAGTGTTTGCGCAACTGTTGTCATCGATTTGTAGGTGTCAATCGAGTGTGCCATCTAGATAAACGCATTCACCGTATCGTCAGTAAATTGATCAGAAGCAGCGCCTAGAGAGGTGTGGGTTCCTGATCGTCTGGCGGAAGATCGCCCAGTCCATGCCGGCGCATCTTGACGTACAAACTCTGCCGGCTCAATCCCAACATTTCAGCGGCTGCTGCACGGTTATCTTCAGTCAGCCCAAGCGCCGCCTCGATACAAAGTTTCTCAATCAGGTCCGTCGTTTCACCCACCAGTTCTTTCAGCGACACACGGCCGACCAACGCGGTAAGTTGCTCGACGGAACGCGCTGTTGGGCCGACTGATGTCGAGGCCACCGCTCCACTGGTCGCACCTGGGTAGAAACTGTCAGCTTGCTGATCAGAGGGAAGCATGCCATTTCTATGGGTCAGGCGTCCGCCTATATTGCGCACCGTGAACGCCATCGCCGGCGGATTGCTCGACGGTAGTGCAACGGCCGAAACCTCGACCTCGGCAATCAAACCATCATCACCTCGCACGCCGGTGGCAAACAGCCTTACCAGACCGCGTTGTTTGAGATTCGCCATCAACACATTGAAGTCGACTTCGTTGCGCCCCAACCAGCGGTCGAGTGCCTCACCACGTAATTTGTCGTGCCCCGAGGTATGCGCGAGCTCGGCAAATGCCTGATTTGCCCAAACAATGATGCCGGTCACGGTGGCGATCACGAACCCGTCGGCTGCCCGAGCGACTGCATCCAACACACTCTTGGCTTCACCGTCCACTCGTGGATCGACCGGTGTCTGCGAAACGCGGACCAGCAAAAGGGATTGTTGTTCGTGACGGAACAGCGATGTCGAAATCAAATATTCACTTGCGCCACTGGTGCCGAGCGCGTTCGCGTTGGTGGTTTCGTCGCCTCTGGCGGACAGCCATACACTGACCTCCTCAGCTCTACCGTTGGCACGAACCCGTGCGAATAGCGACTCGATCGTGTCAACGCTGCGTTGATCAAATCCCGAGGGAAAGCGTTGTCCGACGATTGGCATCGATACATCGCCGAGCATCTTGGAAACCGAAGGATTGGCTTCGATGATTTTCTGCGTACCAGCATCAAGTACCAACACGGCTTCACTCGACATCTGAAACAGCAGCCGGTAACGCGTCTCGGCATTGCGCAATCGCCAGTAATCCCGCTCCATCGAATGCTGGGCATCAACAAGACGCTGCTGGAGCGCCGACGTTGCGCGCAAGTCGCGGCCGAAGGCGATGATGCTACCGTCCCCGCCGAACCGGACAGTTGAATATAGAACCGGAATATCAACCCCCTTGGAGGAGGGGTGATTCACTTGTCGCCATTTGGACTTTGTCGACGGGCTCTTTCCGGTGTACTCAACGGCCTCACTCAACAGGGCGGCAACTTTTTGTTGGGTTTCCTGGGTGACCGAGTCCGACCACTGCCGACCAACAAACTGATTCAACCCATCACGTTCGAATTCCGCCCCGTAATCCATGGAACGAATAACGCCTTTTGCATCAATGACAAGCGTGATATCGGCAGCCGATGCGATTAGCACTGCTGCCGCTGCGGCATCCATTCCTACTTCACCATTTGCGGTCGCATCCCCCGCGCCCTCGGCGGCCAATAGAAGATCGGCTTGTGCAGCACCAGTTGGTTGCTGCCCGATGGTCAAGACCGAACCCCGTAACCATTAATATTGTCGAAAAACTTCACAAAAGCCCTTCAATTAACATGCGTCTACTGGCTACAAAGTCACCCGGTCACCATAACAAGCCTTGGTGACAAACCGTTCACCCCTAATCAGCGCATCTGTCACGCTACCCACACAGAAATCCGCACCGACAGTTGTCGGCTTGTTCGGATCGTTAACAAACATCCATCCGCCGACCATGACCACCAGATTCGGGTTGCGTGAGGCTTTTCTGACTGCAGCCAATACCTCTGGCAAATGTTGTAGCGCCGCCTCGCTCGAAACGGACAATCCGAGCAAATCGATGTGTTCACGACTAACCGCTTCCGAAAGCGCCGCGTTATCAATCGGTAGTTCGCTGGAAACATCCCAGCCATCACGACGGAAGAACTCAGCTGTCATCATCAAGCCGAGCGTGTGTTGTTCCAGAGCCATCGGAGCCAGTAGCAGACGGTAACCAGAAGGGGTGACGGCAGCACCTTCGGCAAAAAACGCCGGGCGCAAGTCATACATCACCTGCTGGATGCGCCAGACTGCCAAACCGACTTCGCAAAAATTGCAATCGTCATCGCCCCACAATTCACCCAAATACCGCGCCGCGCCGGTTAGTAACTCGAGGTAAATCGTCTCAACTGACGTCCCTTTGGCACGCCACAAATCAATCAACGAGCCAATCGCCGACATATTGTTTTGCAGCAGAAGGTGGGTGAACTCGGCGATGTCGTCGCGATTAATGTCCGTAAAACTGGATCGGATGCCATTGCTGCCAAACCGGGCTTTGCCAGGTGCCGCGGGCCGGTCTGCTGCGAGTAGTTGCGGAATGATCTGCGATTCAATCACGCTGACAAGTTGAACGCTAGTGGCGGCAGGTGCGGAGGGTTTACCCATCCTTCGCGATGATGCTCTTGACCTTGTGTCGGCCTGCACTCCTGCGCCCATCATGGATCCGTCACTCATATATGTACTCCTTCTCTTTTCACTACTCGCACCACAACTTGCCGTGACGAACCGAATCTGTCTGCGTTGCCCGCCCCTGCTGCCGTTGATCGATTGCGCGCCATACGTCCACAAAACACGGTCTTTGGGTGGTGGAGGCATGAAAACTCTTATTTGGAGTAGGCACTTGTATTCAATTAATGTCAATACTTGTTGACAAAATACCCTCCAAACTTGCGTAGACAATCGGAAACTTGACAGTTTTACTCAGTTTATTTGCTGATTACATTCCCTTAAAAGGCTAATAGGCCACAAATAGTCGAATTAACTGAAAATACCGCTAAGTCGAAATTTCAGTGTCAACTGTGATTTCAAAATATATGTCCATTTTTCTTGACACTCCATTATTTACAGCCTAAATTTGGCCAGCGAGGACATTTAAGGATTGCGAAGATGCGCGGCACAGCGCCACTGCAGCAAATCGGTAACAAGGACAAGTTGCACAAGTCCCCATACACGCTATACACGCCCGACGAGCGCCTTAGAAGAGACGCGTCCGTTTGGACGTTGGTGCAAGGCATCCTCGCGCCGATACAGTTCGTCGTCTTCTTAGTAAGCCTTGGACTGGTCTGTCGCTATCTGGTGACCGGCGAGGGCCAAGCAGCTGCAACTATCTCGATTGTGGTCAAGACCTTGGTCCTCTACACCATCATGGTTACGGGAGCTATCTGGGAAAAAGTCGTGTTTGGCAAGTACCTGTTTGCCCCGGCGTTTTTCTGGGAAGACTTTGTGAGCATGTTTGTCATTGCGCTCCACACCGCTTATCTATATGCACTGATTGCCGACGCGCTCAGCGTGCGCGGACTCATGTGGCTCGCCCTCGCCGCTTATGCGACGTACGTGGTTAATGCCGCCCAGTTCCTCTGGAAGTTGCGCATGGCGCGTCTGCAACAGAATTTGTCACTAGAGCAGGGAGTGGTTGCATGAGCGCGGTTCTTGAATCCGGCTGTGCTGATACCAAAGTGATCCCGATTCTGAAAGAACGCGGACAGCGTGAAGTGTTTTGTGGTCTTACCGGCATTATCTGGCTGCATCGCAAGATTCAAGATGCCTTCTTTCTTGTGGTGGGGTCACGTACCTGTGCGCACCTGATTCAATCTGCAGCCGGTGTCATGATTTTTGCCGAGCCGCGTTTTGCCACAGCCATCATCGACGAGCGCGATCTCGCAGGCTTGGCCGATGCAAATGACGAACTCGATCATGTTGTGAGGCGCCTCTTGGAGCGCCGCCCCGATATCAAATTGCTGTTTCTGGTGGGTTCATGCCCATCAGAAGTCATCAAGCTGGATTTGTCACGCGCCGCGCAACGCCTGTCGTCGCAATTCAACCCAGGCGTACGGGTCCTGAACTATTCCGGAAGTGGCATCGAAACCACCTTCACCCAAGGCGAAGACGCTTGCCTTGCCTCGTTGGTGCCGACACTGCCTGCCGCTCAGGTCGAAGCCGCCCCTTCCCTAATGATCGTTGGCACCCTAGCCGACGTCGTCGAAGATCAGTGGACTCGGCTGTTCACCGAGATGGGCATTCACAACGTGTCGTATTTTCCGCCACGACGCTCGACCGAGCTGCCGTCCATTGGGGCAAACACACGTTATTTGCTCGCGCAGCCATTCTTAGCCGATACCGCCCGAGCACTTGAGGAGCGCGGTGCGCAACGCTTGCCAGCGCCCTTCCCGCTCGGCGTAGAAGGCACCACCGCTTGGCTAAAAGCCGCCGCAGAAATGTTTGGTGTGAGCGCCGAAAAATTTGACGCGGTGACATTGCCGAAACGTGAACGCGCGATGCGCGCCCTGCAACATCAACGTCCACAGCTCGAAGGCAAACGGATATTTTTCTTCCCTGATTCACAGCTCGAAATTCCAATCGCGCGTTTCCTGTCGCGGGAGCTTGGTATGCAGCTGACTGAAGTCGGAACACCCTTTTTGCACAAGCAGCACCTTGCCGAAGAGATGGCGATGATGCCTGTAGGTATTCAGATTTCCGAAGGCCAACACGTCGAAAATCAGATTGATCGCTGCCGCGCGGTAAAACCTGACCTCGTCGTCTGCGGACTCGGGCTGGCGAATCCGCTGGAAGCCGAAGGTATGACAACCAAGTGGGCAATCGAATTGGTGTTCACGCCAATTCAAGGATATGACCAGGCCGCCGACCTGGCAGAACTCTTCGCTCGACCACTCAACCGCCGCATGAGGCTCGTCGCGTAATGCAGCTAACCCTCTGGACATACGAAGGTCCTCCACACATTGGTGCGATGCGTATCGCCACCGCCATGCGCGGCCTTCACTATGTGCTGCACGCTCCACAGGGTGACACCTACGCTGACCTGTTGTTTACGATGATTGAGCGTCGTGACCAGCGCCCACCTGTGACCTACACCACTTTCCAAGCACGCGATCTCGGCAGTGATACGGCGGAGCTCTTCAAGTCAGCCGCACGTGATGCATATGATCGCTTTCAACCGCAGGCTATGTTGGTTGGCGCTTCCTGCACGGCCGAGCTGATTCAGGATGATCCGGGCGGTTTGGCGAAGGCATTGAACTTACCGATTCCAGTGATCCCACTCGAACTTCCTGCATACCAGCGCAAAGAAAATTGGGGGGCGTCAGAAACGTTTTATCAGCTGGTACGTGCACTTTGTACACCACATGCGCCGGCTCCGGGCACCGTCCGTGCGCCGCGTGAAAGGGGTAAGCGCCCGTCTTGCAACCTGCTCGGCCCCACCGGCCTAGGCTTTCGCCACCGCGATGACATCAAAGAAATCTCCGGTTTGATCATATCGATGGGCATCGATATCAATGTGGTCGCCCCGTATGGTGCCACACCGGCCGATGTCGCCCGACTCGGTGAGGCCGACTTCAACGTGGTGCTTTATCCGGAGACCGCGTCGCAGGCAGCGTCTTGGCTACAGCGGACCTTCGCGCAGCCATTCACAAAGATCATCCCAATTGGTGTTGGCGCCACTCGCGAATTCATCGCAGAAGTTGCGGCACTCGCCGGTATTGATGCCGCGCCAGTACTCAACGATCCACGCTCGCGCTCAACCTGGTATGCAAAGTCAGTTGACTCAACCTACCTCACCGGTAAGCGTGTATTTGTGTTTGGGGACGCCACACATGCGGTGGCAGCCGCTCGCATCGCCGCCAGAGAAATGGGCTTCAAAGTTGTTGGCATCGGTACTTACAGCCGCGAGTTTGCGCGTGACATACGCGAGGCCGCAAAGTTGTATGAAGTCGAGCCGTTAATTTCTGATGACTACTTGGAAGTCGAAGCGCGCATCGCCGAATTGCAGCCTGAACTGGTCCTCGGCACACAAATGGAGCGGCATATCGCCAAACGCCTCGGCGTTCCATGTGCGGTCATTTCCGCCCCAGTCCACGTACAAGATTTCCCTGCTCGTTATGCGCCGCAAATGGGCTTCGAAGGCGCAAACGTCATCTTCGATACGTGGGTACATCCACTGATGATGGGCCTTGAAGAACACCTGCTAGGTATGTTCCGCGAGGACTTTGAGTTTCATGATGACGCCGGCTCGTCACACCTTTCACATCTCGGCGCCAGTAAGGAAAAAACAGAGACCAAACCCCAGCAACAGAGCGCTGTTTCAGCTACAAACACTCCAAATAGCCCGCCAATAGGCGTTGTTGACGTTGTTGCGACGGTGACCGCCACGGCGCGTAGTGACAACAACCTGGCTGGCACACCGACCGCAGCAAACGGCCCATGGGTTGCTGTATGGGATGCCGATGCAGAAAAAGAGCTCGGCAAGATTCCATTTTTTGTTCGTGGCAAAGCTCGCCGGAATACCGAACGATTTGCGCAAGAACGCGCGGTAGCACCAATTACGGTAGAGACACTCTATGATGCTAAAGCTCACTTCGGTCGCTGATCCGAAGCCCGTGCCCAATGGCGGGACGCCTGTCCGCGTCACGTTGGTGACGATGGATAGTCACCTCGCCAATGCGGCGGAGCGCGCGCATCGCAAGCTCGTCAAAACCATGCCCGGGCTGTCGTTGACTGTGCATGCGGCAGCCGAGTGGAGCGACGATGCCGAGGCCATCGGCCGCTGCACCGCAGATATCGCGAGCGCGGACATCGTCATCGCCACGATGCTGTTTCTGGAAGACCATTTCCTGCCGGTATTGCCGGCGCTAAAAGCGCGGCGTGAGCAATGCGATGCGATGGTTTGCATCATGTCCGCCCCCGAAGTATCCAAGCTCACCCGCATGGGCAAGTTGGATATGAATGCCCCCGCCACCGGGGCAATGGCGTTTCTCAAGAAACTCCGTGGCAAGCCGAGCGATGGCGCGAATAAAGGCGGCTCCGGCACGGCCGGTGCGAAGCAGATGAGAATGCTGCGTCGCCTGCCAAAGATTCTTCGTTTTATTCCCGGAACCGCACAGGACCTGCGCGCGTTTTTCCTGACCATGCAATACTGGTTAGCGGGCTCTGAAGAAAACGTTGGCAGCATGGTTCACTTCCTCGTTGATCGTTATGCGTCCGGGCCACGAAAATCTCTACAAGGCTTGGCCAACGTAGCAGAACCGGTGGAATACCCTGAAGTCGGCGTGTATCACCCGAAAATGAAACACAGTACCGCCGTTGGCAGAATGGCACTTTCAGTCGACGCCCTACCAAGTTTTGCCACCGCCGGCAAACGCGGTACGGTCGGACTGCTGCTGATGCGCTCATATGTCCTCGCCGGCAATGCAGACCACTATGATGGTGTCATCACGGCGTTAGAAGCGCGCGGCCTGAGCGTGATTCCAGCGTTTGCAACCGGCCTCGACGGACGTCCGGCGATCGATGCGTTTTTTCTGAAAGACGGTCGCCCCACCATAGACGCGATGGTGTCACTGACTGGGTTTTCACTGGTAGGCGGCCCTGCGTACAACGACGCCAAGGCGGCCGAAGAAGTTCTCGCCAAGCTTGATGTTCCCTATTTAGCTGTCCACCCGGTGGAGTTCCAAACGCTGGATCAATGGGGTGGTTCGCACCGCGGTTTGATGCCGGTGGAATCCACCATCATGGTTGCGATTCCCGAACTCGACGGTGCCACCGGCTCGATGGTGTTTGGCGGTCGGGGCAGCTCGCAGCAAATTGCGTGTACCGGCTGTTCACATGCGTGCAAGTTCACGAACGTCGCGGACACCCACGACATGCACAGTTGCATTGAACGGGCTGACCGACTTGCCTCACGTGTTGGTAAGTTGGTTGATTTACGCCGCTCCGAACGCGCTAATCGCAAGGTTGCCGCGGTGATATTCAATTTCCCACCGAACGCCGGCGCAACTGGCACGGCGGCGTTTTTGTCGGTCTTCGAGTCGCTCTACAACACGTTGTCTGCATTAAAGCGTGAAGGCTACACGGTGGACATGCCGGCATCTGTGGATGCACTTCGTGAATCACTCATCACCGGCAATGCCGCTCGCTTCGGCGCTATGGCAAATGTACATGCGCGGATCGCTACTGATGATCACGTCCGCCGCGAAGAGCACCTGAAAGAAATTGAAGCGCAATGGGGTTCTGCACCAGGCAAACAGCAAAGTGATGGCAGCAGCATTTTCATACTTGGCGAGCGTTTCGGTAACGTCTTTGTCGGCATTCAACCCGCATTTGGTTACGAAGGTGATCCAATGCGCTTGCTGTTCGAGAGCGGCTTTGCGCCGACACACGCGTTTTCCGCCTTCTACCGCTGGCTTCGCGAAGACTTCGGTACGAATGCCGTACTTCATTTCGGCACCCACGGTGCGTTGGAGTTCATGCCGGGCAAGCAGGCAGGGATGTCTGCTAATTGCTGGCCGGATCGTCTGATTCGCGATTTGCCAAACATGTATCTATATGCGTCTAACAATCCATCAGAGGGAACCATCGCCAAACGGCGCGCTGCCGCGACGCTGATTAGCTACCTGACACCGCCAGTGGCCCAGGCCGGCCTTTACAAAGGTCTGGTAGAACTCAAGGACGTTCTAGAGCGATATCGCGGCCTTGAACCCGAAGCTCAGCACGAGCGCGCCGAACTTGCGGTAATGATTCAAATGCAAGCCGCTGAATTGCAGTTAGTTGCGGCAGAGCCGCTTTGGACAGCTGATACTGAAGCACAGATTTGTCGACTCAGTGAAGCGGTTTTGGAGCTCGAATACACACTCATCCCGTACGGACTGCACGTCGTTGGCAACGCGCCGACGCCACCAGAGCGCGTCGACCTCCTGCTCTCCTTTGCGGAGGCATCATTTAATGCGCGCCCTGAGCGTCAGGTGGTTGAAGCGCTGGTCGCGGGCAGCACGATCGAGTATGCCCTCTCGCTGGGCCAGTCAGTGCCTGCCGCACAAACGCTCGAGCTACTTGAAAGCTTACAAAAGACAGATCGCTTGATCGAAAAAGATCACGAGATTGATGGCATCTTGCGCGCTCTTGATGGTCGCTTCTTGCGTCCTGCGCCCGGCGGCGATTTGTTGCGCACACCGGCGATCTTGCCGACCGGTCGTAATCTGCATGGCTTTGACCCGTTCCGCATCCCCAGCGCCTATGCCGTTCAGGACGGCGCCCGTCAAGCTGAACGTTTACTGCAAAAACATCTTGCCGACGGCCACCGCTTCCCTGAATCCATCGCGATGGTCTTGTGGGGAACCGACAACCTGAAGAGTGAAGGTGGCCCGATCGGGCAGGCGCTTGCGCTGATGGGGGCCAAACCGCGATTTGATAGTTATGGCCGTCTTGCTGGTGCTGAGTTGATTCCACTTGAAACGCTCGGCAGAGCACGTGTCGATGTTGTCATCACGCTCTCCGGGATTTTCCGCGATCTGCTGCCACTACAAATCAAGCTACTCGCCGAAGCCGCCTTTATGGCCGCCTGCGCCGACGAGCCGGTTGAACAAAACTTCATTCGTAAACACGCCTTGGCGTATGTTGCCGAGCACGGTGGCGATATGGAGTCGGCCTCGCTGAGGGTCTTTGGCAACGCTGATGGTGCCTATGGTTCCAACGTTGGCAGCCTCATCGATAACAGCCGCTGGGAAGACGGCGACGAATTGGCTGAAACGTTCAGCCGTCGCAAGGGATTCGCCTACGGTCGAGCTGGCAAGCCGGTGCAACAAGCCGCACTACTGCAGAGCGTGCTTTCCAATGTTGATCTCGCCTACCAAAACCTCGACTCGGTCGAGCTCGGTGTGACCACTATCGACACCTACTTCGACACGCTCGGCGGCATCAGTCGCGCCGTCAAGCGCGCCAAAGGCGCTAACGCAGAAGTCGCGCCGGTCTATATCGGTGACCAGACCCGCGATAGTTTTGGTGGCGGCACCGTGCGCACCCTGACTGATCAAGTCGCACTCGAAACACGCACGCGTATGCTGAACCCGAAATGGTATGAGGGCATGTTGAAACACGGCTACGAAGGTGTACGCCAAATTGAAGTGCATATCACCAACACCATGGGGTGGTCTGCAACCACGGGTCAAGTGCAGCCATGGGTGTACCAACAGCTGAGCGAAACCTTCATGCTCGATCCGGAGATGCGTGATCGTCTGGCCAAACTCAATCCAACAGCCTCCGCACGTGTGGCAAATCGCCTGCTTGAAGCATCACAACGCCAATACTGGAAACCAGACGCCGCAATGCTCGAAGCGTTGCAGCGGGCTGGTGAAGAACTGGAAGACCGTCTCGAAGGCGTTTTTGAATCAACCGACAAACCCGTAACACCGCTGCAGCGCGCGGCGGCCTGAATCCCCCACTAAGGAACTCATATGAGTGTAGCAACCGTACCGTTCTCTGATATCAAGCGCGCAGATGGCACCAGTCTCCCTAAACGGCCCGACGGTGACGGCAGTGTCCAGGTTCAACTTGACCCCAACCTCAAAATTGGCAATGCCAAAGTTTTTGCCGTCTACGGCAAGGGTGGTATCGGCAAAAGCACAACGTCTTCGAACCTGTCGGTTGCGTTCTCAAAAATCGGCAAACGTGTTCTGCAAATCGGCTGCGACCCAAAGCATGATTCAACATTTACCCTGACCAAGAAATTGATGCCGACCGTGATTGATGTTCTTGAGTCTGTGGATTTCCACTCGGAAGAACTCCGCGTCGAAGACTTCGTCTATGAAGGCTACAACGGGGTCATGTGTGTTGAAGCAGGCGGTCCACCGGCCGGTACTGGCTGCGGCGGTTACGTCGTCGGCCAAACGGTGAAGCTACTGAAGGAGCATCATCTTCTTGAAGACACCGATGTCGTGATCTTCGACGTCTTGGGTGACGTCGTATGTGGCGGTTTTGCGGCCCCACTTCAACACGCCGATCGCGCACTGATTGTTACCGCAAATGACTTCGACTCGATCTTTGCGATGAACCGCATCGTGGCGGCGATCCAAGCCAAATCGAAAAACTACAACGTCCGGCTGGGCGGCGTAATTGCCAACCGCAGTCGCGAAACCGATCAGATCGACAAATTCAACAACGTCATCGGCCTGAAAACCATGGCGCAGTTTCCGGATCTCGACGTCATCCGCCGCAGTCGTTTGAAGAAAGCGACATTGTTTGAAATGGAAGACTCCGCCGAGTTGCGCGCCGTGCAAGACGAGTACATGCGTTTGGCGGCGAAGCTCTGGGCGGGCACCGATCCTCTGCACGCAATGCCAATGAAAGACCGCGATATCTTTGACTTGTTGGGATTCGATTAATGTCTGACATCTCCTATCAACAACGCCGGGGTGAGATCGAACACTACTTCGATCGGACTGCGGTCGATGCCTGGAAGAAACTCACGTCTGATGCGCCGGTAGGCAAGATCCGTGCGACGGTACGCGCCGGACGCGATGAAATGCGTAGTACGTTGTTGGGATGGCTGCCACAAAACCTCGAAGGTGCCCGCATCCTCGACGCAGGCTGCGGAACAGGTGCATTGGCAGTTGAGGCAGCGCATCGCGGTGCAAGTGTTGTCGCCATTGACCTATCCCCCACGCTTGTCGATCTCGCACGCGACCGTGCGCCGACAAAATTCGCCAATCAATTGGGCAAGATTGAGTTCAGAGCTGGCGACATGCTCGATCCCGCCCTAGGCAAGTTTGATCACGTCATCGGCATGGACTCCGTCATCCACTATGACACCGGCGATGTGGTCAAGGTGCTGGAAGGGTTAGCCGCGCGCACTCGCGGTAGTATTCTTTTTACCTACGCACCGAGCAACCCATTTCTCGAAGTCATGATTGCGGTCGGTCGGCTACTGCCGCGCAAGGATCGTGCACCGTGGATATCCCCTATCGCGACCAAACGCCTTCACCAGTTGATATTGCGTAGTGAGGCCATGGCCAATTGGAGTACGGGTCGCACAACCCGCGTATCACGCGGCTTCTACACCTCGCAAGCACTGGAGTTAGTTCGCGCATGAAAATGCTGCCGCTAAAATCGGCTAATGACAGGATAAGCCGCGGCTGGCAGTACGTCAGCAGGGAATGTTTGCCATTTGCCGACGCGGCATCAACGGAACTACCGCTTGGACGACTGTTACGACTTTCGCTATTTCAGGTAACCGTCGGCATGGCAACCGCCCTTCTTGTCGGAACACTGAATCGCGTCATGATTGTCGAACTTGGCGTCTCGGCCTGGTTGGTATCTCTGATGATTGCCCTGCCCTTGTTGTTCGCCCCCTTCCGCGCGCTGGTCGGGTTCAAGTCAGACACCCACCGCTCAATACTGGGCTGGAGGCGGGTCCCATACATTTGGTTTGGCAGCCTGATCCAATTTGGCGGACTGGCCATCATGCCGTTTGCATTGCTGATTCTTTCTGGTGATTCACACGGCCCGATCGTCGTCGGCCATATCGGCGCGGCCCTTGCGTTTTTGATGATTGGTGCCGGACTGCACACCACCCAGACGGCTGGCCTGGCACTTGCCACTGACCTCGCACCTCCGGAATCACGGCCTCGCGTCGTTGCGCTGATGTACGTCATGCTGCTAGTCGGATTGGTATTGAGTTCCTTTGCTTTCAGTTACTTCCTAGAAAACTTCAGCGCCATACGTCTAATCAAGGTTATTCAGGGTGCCGCCGTTATCACCATGGTGTTGAACGTCGTCGCACTTTGGAAACAAGAGCCGAGAATCCCGTGGCAGACCCGCGCAGCTGAAGAAAAATCACCGACCTTCGTAGAGGTTTGGCAGATCTTCCGCACACAGCCTGGCGCGATTCGAATGCTGGCAGCGGTAGGTTTCGGCACCGCCGCATTCAACATGCAAGACATCATCCTAGAACCATACGGTGGCGAGATACTCGGACTCAGCGTGTCGGCAACTTCGATGCTGACGGCGATTCAGGCGGTAGGTTCGCTGGCTGCATTTGCGGTTGCGGCGAAACTGCTGAGTGGCCAAACAAATCCGTATAGACTCGCGGCCTGCGGCGTGTTGATTGGTGTGGTCGCGCTCTGCCTGGTCATTTTTTCTGCGCCGATGGCCTCTCCCAATGTCTTTCGCCTCGGCGCACTTCTGATCGGCTTCGGCGGCGGCCTGTTTGCAGTGGCCACACTTGCAGCCGCGATGAGCGTGGAGTCAGGCGGCTACACCGGTCTTGCGCTGGGCGCATGGGGAGCCGTGCAGGCAACCGCCGGCGGCCTCGCCATTGCGATCGGTGGTGCGCTCAAAGACATCATCGCGCACTACGGCGCACTCGGTTACTTGGGCGAAGTGCTCGCCCAGCCGGCTAATGCGTATGGCATGGTTTACCACATTGAAATATTGCTGTTGTTTGCGACTTTGGTCGTCATCGGTCCGATGGCACGATATAGCTTTAGTTTGCCGTCCCTACCGGGCGACAAAGATTCACAGCGACGGAAATTTGGATTGGCCGAGTTTCCTAGCTAGAAATAGAAACGGTTGTCAGGTGCAGTTTTCTTGCGTTACCCGAGGAGGATAAACATGGTTGGTGCAATCACACAGTACATTGATGTCGCGCAATTAGTTCTCTATCTATTCTGGGCGTTCTTCGCCGGCCTCATTTACTACCTTCACCAAGAGGGCAAGCGCGAGGGCTCCCCCTTGGAGTCCGACATTTCTCATCGGATCAAGGTGCAAGGCTTCCCGGCGATTCCGGATGCAAAGACGTATGTGTTGCGCGACGGCACAACACGTATTGCGCCTAATGCCGCTAACAATGGTTTCGACAAAGACCTAAAGGCCATCCCAGCCCATGCTTATCCAGGCGCACCGCTGATTCCAACCGGCAACCCAATGCTCGATGGTGTTGGACCAGGCTCATATGCGATTCGCCCTGACATTCCGGACATGACGGTCGATCAAGAACCAAAGATTGTGCCGCTTCGGGTCGCCACCAATTTCCACATCGAGTCGAGTGATCCCAACCCTATCGGCATGAACGTCATCGCGGGTGACGGACACGTCGCAGGTCAAATCTCAGACGTTTGGGTCGACCGCGCCGAGATCGTGATTCGTTACTTGGAAGTCAAAGTTGCGGGCAGCGGGCGTACCGTACTCATCCCCAACAACTTTGCGCGCATCACCAGCAAGGAAGTCAAGGTGCGTTCCATATTTGCCAAACATTTTTCAGACGTTCCAGGCACCAAGAGCGCAGAAACCATCACACTGATGGAAGAAGAGCGGATCATGGCCTACTATGGTGCCGGCACCCTCTATGCGTCACCTGAGCGCGCCGAGCCGCTGCTATGAGCCGTCCACTCTTCATCGTGCCGGAGCACGAATTTGAGGCGCAGCTAGGCCTACCGGAACCCCTGCCAAAGGGAGAAGTATTGCTCTGGCAAGGCTCACCCGAATGGCGGACACTTGCAGTACACGCATTTCACGTGCGAAAGCTTGCTGTTTACTTCGCCTTTATCCTTTTGTTGCGTACTCTGTTTGTGCTGTCTGAGGGCGGCAACGTCGTCGAGCTTGCCATTTCCTTAGCGATATTGACACCACTCGCCGGCATTTCAGTCGGCCTAATGGCGTTGATGGCTTGGTTGACGGCACGCACATCCATGTACACCATTACCGATCAGCGCATCGTGATGCGCATCGGCATCGTCCTCTCGGTGACCTTCAACCTCCCCTTCAAGTCGTTGGATAGTGTCGGTCTCAAGCGCTTTACCAACGGCACAGGCGACCTGGCTCTCACAATTGGTGGGAACGATCATATTGCGTACCTCCACTTGTGGCCACATGCACGCCCCTGGAAATTCGCCAAGCCTGAGCCAATGCTCCGCTCCATCGCCGAGGTTGCCACCGTAGCTAACACTCTCAGTCAGGCGATGAAGGCTGCGACTGGCGGCGTTGCAATTACGATCAAACAAACGCAGGCTCCAGCAGCGGAAGCGAATGGACAACAACGCGACGGATGGGCAACCGCAGCATGAGCACAACAACACAGGCCATTGTTTCCGACAATTTTCCGCGCACGCCGCTCTACATCGCGGCCGCCGCGGTGGTATTGACTATCGTTGGCGTCGCGGTGGTGCGTTTCGGCAATCTCAGCACGTCGTATGTTTCGACGGCAACGCCGATCCAGGAGCGTTCGCTGCGATTCGAAGATCAGAAAGACGGCGGCATTGCAGTCATCGATGCCAAAAACAATGCTGTGATCGAAATTGTCTCGCCAGGCACCAATGGGTTTCTGCGGGGTGCGCTGCGCGGGCTTGCCAGAGAGCGCAAACGGACCAGCGCTGGTGCGGAACCACCTTTCGTACTCGTGTCGCGGACGGACGGCAGACTCACGCTGGACGATCCCACCACCGCCCGTCAGGTTGATCTCAAGTCGTTCGGACCCTCCAACTCGCAAGTATTTGAGCGCTTCTTGACCCAGCAAACACCAACACCCCGTGCCCCCAATGCAGCCCCGTTGAATGCAACTCCCTTTGCACCATTGTTCACCGGAAAATAATCAGGAATCGAGGATCAACATGTCAATCACAACTGTAATTGATACCCCAGAAGCAGCCAGCCAACGTGCCAAAGCAAACAGCATGATCAGCCCGCGTTTTTACACGACCGATTTTGCGGCAATGGACCGACTGGATGTCAGTTCGGTAAGAGCGGAGTGGGACAAGATGATGCTTGAATATGAGGGTGACAATAACCATGATCACTTCCAGCGCGACCCTGGCTTTGGCGCGGAAATCCATGACATGTCGCCTGAACTGAAGCAGGAATTTCTGGACTTTTTGGTTAGCTCGCTGACATCAGAGTTCTCCGGTCAAATTCTTTACAATGAAATTCGCAAAAACATTAACAATCCGGACATCAAGGCATTGATGGGATTCATGGCAAGAGATGAGTCCCGCCATTCCGGTTTTATCAATCAGTCATTACGCGACTACGGCCTCGCGGTTGATTTGGGCGACCTCAAAAAGACCAAGGCGTACACCTACTTCAAGCCGAAATACATCTTTTACGCCACCTATCTTTCGGAGAAGATCGGCTACGCGCGCTACATCACGATCTTCCGTCAATTGGAGAAGAATCCTGACAAGCGATTCCACCCAATCTTCAAATGGTTTGAGCGCTGGTGCAACGACGAGTTTCGGCATGGCGAATCTTTTGCACTCATCATGCGCGCAAATCCAAAGTTGCTCACAGGGCTCAACGTTTATTGGATTCGCTTCTTCTTGGTCGCCGTCTACGCCACGATGTATGTTCGTGACCATACGAGACCACAATTACACGTGGCGATGGGACTCGATCCCAAGGAATACGACTACACGGTGTTCCGCATCACAACGGAAATCACCAAACAAGTCTTCCCGATTTCTCTGGATACAGATCACCCATCGTTCCGCGCTGGCTTAGAGCGTCTTCACCAAATATCGGACAACATTGCCGCCGCAAAAGCACGTGGTGGGTTGGTCGGATTGGCGAAGCAAGGCATTTGGGCGGCCGCAGGGCTGGCCACCTTCACACGCTTGTATTTTTTCCCGGTGAAACACCACGCGCTGCCGGCAGAAATACGCATGGTTCCCGCTTGGTAGTCAGCACCCAACAGGTCTAACTCCAATGATCGAAACCTCGCCCGTTCTCTATACCATCCTGTTCGTGCTGCTTGCATGGTGGTCCAGCACGGGTGCGATTTTGTTTCTTGATCAGCTACCCGCCAGAACCTATTTGACCAGCATGGCGAGTGCAACCGGATTAGCGATCGGCGCGTTGATGATGTTGGCGCTCTCCAGCCACTCGACAGTAGTCGCTAATGCTTACATCGGCTTTTCAGCCGCCCTCGTTATTTGGGGTTGGCAGGAGATGGCATTCTTGATGGGATTCGTCACGGGTTCACGCAAGTCGGTTTGCCCACCAAATGCAACCGAAATGCAAAAATTTCTGTATGCCACGGAAACCATCATCTACCACGAGGTGGCGCTTGTGATCTGCATGGTAGCTCTGCTCGCAGCAAGTTGGCACCAGCCGAATCAGGTCGGCGCTCATACCTTCTTCATTCTTTGGGTAATGCGGCTGTCTGCCAAATTGAATCTGTTCTTCGGTGTGCGCAACAAATATGAATCGTTCTTACCTAGACAACTCTGCTATCTCAAGAGCTATTTCGGCCAGCGGAGTATCAACTTCCTCTTTCCGGTAGTTGTTACCGCGTCGAGTGTCGTGGCTTTCCTTCTCTGGCAAACCGCGCTTGCACCAACTGCGACGCCTTTTGAGCACGTCGGTTATAGCCTGTTGGCGACGCTACTCACACTGGCAGTCTTGGAGCACTGGTTTCTGATCATTCCACTACCCGTCGAAAAGATGTGGAACTGGGCGATGCGATCGCGTAACGCCAATTAACCATGTCACGCGACCTTAATTTCCATCTTGACGGACAAAGATAAACCATGCCGTTTGTGGTACCCCATTGGTAGCGTAGTTCGCTACTCAATACCCGCGTGCGGGTTCAGCACGATAGCAGGTGTAGTTTGAACAAGGAGAGATAGTTATGTCAGACGCTGAAAGAGTTTGGCCATCCGGCCTGACAGTATCCGAAGCCGAAGAGTTTCACAGACACATCATCGAAGGTACGCGTATTTTCTTCTTCATCTCGTGTATCGCGCACCTGATGGCGTATATCTATACGCCCTGGCTTAAATAGGAGGAAAGGAAGATGAATAACGGAAAAATGTGGCTGGTGTTAAAGCCAACAGTAGGAATCCCGGTGTTTTTTGCCGGGATGGTGGTAGCTTCGCTATCGATTCATACCTCGATACTGCTGAACTCTGACTGGTTCCCCGCCTTTCTCAAGGGCGGCCAGAAGGCGGCAGCAGCGGCACCCGCAGCAGCACCTGCGGCAGCGGCACCCGCAGCACCGGCGGCAAAGTCCAAGTAGAGCAGTAGCGCTTGGGCGGGACCGAAAGGGGGCAGGATGCTACTATCCTGCCCCCCGTTTTACCTGCCTGAGACTTGTCGCAGATGGATGCGCCGACACAATGCTGGGTATCAACCCGGCTAGTGTAGGGATGAGTGCTCGGCAGGCTTTATAAGTGGTGCCATGACACTCAATGCCGCAAGCATCAGGATTATTTCCAGAATGTACACAAACACGTAACCGCTTTCGGGTGACACCTGAACGACGCTGTCACCTCGGACCACGGTAATGCCGCTAACCACGTCTCGTAACACGCCCCCCAACGACACCGCGACTCCTGCTGCCGTTGCTTGTACCGCCCCCCATGCACCAAGCGCTAGTCCACGTTGATCGCTGGGGGCATGGTTCATCGTGGCCGTCAACGTGCCGTGGCTGAACAACCCGCCGCCCAAACCAATCAGGAATGCGCCAAAGGCAAAAAGTAGCGGGGACGAAAAGGACGCCGAAAAAATAACCGCAATAAAAGCAGGAACACCGAAGCCTGCTCCGTAAGAGGCGATTCGAAACGGATCAGCGCCTTGGGAAAGAACACGTGATGCGTAGCCAAAGCCGATCAGGCCTCCCAACGCCAAGGCAGCCGTGAGACGTGTCGTCGCAGAAACGGACATGTTGAGGATCTGGCCACCATAGGGTTCCAGTAGGATATCTTGCATGCTGAACGCCATCGTACCCAACCCAATAGCAGTTAAGCGACGAAGCGCCCGTCCATGCTCGGTAAAGTTATTCCAGGCTTGACGAAAGCTTGGCTGCATCTCTGTCAACATCGCGGATTTGCGATTGCGCGGCTCTTGCTTCCAAAGCGCAATGATGTTTAACACCATCGTTACGACTGCGGCAGCCTGTATCACTTGAACTAAACGTAACGGACTGAAATCTGCTAACGCCCAGCCAAACACCAGCGCACTGACAAGGGTGCCGAACAGTAGCATGACGTACATCAGCCCTACCACGTTTGGCTGCGACTCTTCCGAGACAAGGTCAGTCGCGAGCGCCAACCCGGCGGTTTGAATCATATGCAGACCCGCACCGACTAGGAAGAACGCCAAACCGGCACCGGCCTGCCCCACCCAGGCCGGCCATTCTTGTGCGTTACCGCCGCCTGACAACGCCAACAACGCAAAGGGCATGATCGCTAGGCCACCAAACTGAATCATTGTTCCGCGCCAGATGAACGGGACCCGCTTCCAACCGAGCGCAGATCGGTGTGTGTCCGAGCTGTGTCCGATCAAGGCGCGAAATGGTGCCACAATCACCGGAAGCGAAATCATGATCGCGACCAGCGAAGCAGAAACGCCGAGCTCAACAATCATCACGCGATTTATGGTCCCAACTAGTAAGACAAGCGCCATGCCTACCGACACCTGAAACAGTGAAAGGCGCAGCAACCGACTCAGCGGCACTTCCGCAGTGGCAACGTCTGCAAAGGGAAGATAACGCGGTCCGAGATTGGCCCACGTTTCAATTATTTTGCGGCTAACGCGGTTCATTTTTGATGTGCCTTCGACACAAACAACGCCCCGAGACTACAGGACAATTGGTCGCCATTCTTTTGCTGCGTGCGGAAGAATGAGAATTTCTTTTGCGGCAATTATTGCAAAACCTGCGTAGGCTAGTTTTGACCGAGTATGTGTTGGTGGCGTCCTACTCTACACAGCATTTGCGGCCCGGAGGCCGCAAATGCTGATACTACCAAAGAGAACAGTTTGGCTAACGCTTAGACACAACTTTCACAGGCGCGGCGGGGGCGTCTGTCTTGCTGATAAGTGCCGGAAAGTCCTTTGCCATTTGCGCGCCAAACAGTGGCTTGTAGGCTCCGGCATGACAAGTGGCGCAGTTCACTTTTGCCACGTCGCCACCCTCCCCCTTACGGCTTGCAGGGAATACGGAGGTGAGTGGCTCCATATACTCATTGTTTAGGTTGCGAGACATCCTGATGCCGTGCCAAGCCGTAACCCGTTGCGGCGTGCTGGATTCCCACGACGAAAATGCGCGCGTGTTGTGGCAATAGGTACAGTTCACGCCCAAACCCTCGGACATGTGCACCATCAACGAATAGGTCCACTCGGTTTGTTTGGTGGTCTGCAAATTGCGCGTCTCCCCGCGCATCGGCAGCGCCGTCGTACCATTCGTACGAATTTCCATTGCTTGGCTGAGATATGGTGTTAATCCATCGGCAGGAAGCGAGCTGAGACCAACATCTTTGGCGACCTTGTTCTGCAACCCATCACCTCCCACCATGCGTGAAGCTGTCTTGGCAGCCGGCGGCGTGAACCAGAAATTCGCGGGAATATGTTCACCCCGGTGGCAGGTATAACATGTCACGCCGGTGGCACCAACGTGTGCTTTATTGTCGACGTTGATGGCTTGTGTCATCTGCAACATCTTGCGGGCAACCACTTTTGTGTAAAGCGTGTCCGCCTCAAAGCCCTCGCCCGCCACGTGGCAGTAGTTACACCCTTCTTTGGGGGACACCCAGTTCGTAATCGACACCATGGTGCGGGTAAATTCACCCACGCTAATTCCGCCGAGCACTTGGACGTTCTTGTACACCGAGCTGGCTGGAGGCCCCCCATCTGCAATCGCCGGAATGACTTCAGGAACTGCATTCGCCGCCAGTTGTTTCGGGACATCGCGAGGATTGTTGAGCTCGACCATTGCTGTCCCACGGAAGCCGCGCTGGTAGCTATCCACTGGCGGTCGTTCCCAGCAACCGCTTAACAAAGACGTGCCAAGAAGTGCAACGGATACTGCGGCTAGTCTTGAAAATGTCTTCATTTCGGCGCTCCTTGCAGCAAGGCGGGATCAATCACAGGCCCCGGGTAGACAGAAGGATACATAGGCGCAACGCCGTGTTTGACCGCCCACAAGTACCAGTTGTCCACTACGGTACCCGTCAACAAGATTCCGATTCCACCAGTCAGCGGGCACAACACAGCGAACCACCAAGCCCAACGGTGGATAGACTCCATCGAGGCGTTGAAACCCATCGTCCAACGCCAGAACAGCGCTGCACGCTCGGAGGCTGTACCACGGTCTACGATCTGTTCAATTTCGCGCTCCCCACCGAACCTGCTCACCGCAAGAATTGTACCGGCGTGCATGGCGAACAACAGTGCCGATCCGTACAGAAAAACAATCGACAACATATGGAACGGGTTGTAGAACAGATTACCGTATCGAATCGAAAACGCTGCCGTCCAATCCAAGTGAGGGAAAATACCGAACGGTACCGCTTCACCCCAATTGCCCATGATGACCGGGCGGATAAAGCCGAGTACGAGATAGAGCCAGATCGCGGCCGCAAACGCCCACGCGACATGGGTTCCCATACCGAGCGATCTTGCACGTCGGTACATGCGCACCCACCATAACAAGATCGACATGGTTAGAAAAAAGCCCGCCATCAACCACCACCCACCTTCGTTCAATGGCGGGATACGCAGGCCATACGCGGGTGCCGGCGGCTCAAGTGCCAACCAAAACAGTTGCCGCACAAACTGCACCGGGTCCCAATTGGCCGATGCCATCATGTTGAGGCCGATGATTTCGAATGCGATGAAAAAACACAGTATCGATGCAACACCAAAGCCGCCTAGATAGAACGGCCCAACCTGGGCGTCGCCGAATTTGCCAAACCAGTAAACAAAGAATGGTTTGCCATCGCGTCCCCACCAGTCACTCTTCGGCAGCGGAACACCGTCATACGGGGCGTGGACTTGGACTCTAGTAAAGATGTTTTGATATTCCATATCTGTCTCCGTCCCTTATTTCCAAACCGGCAGGTTTAGCCACCAGCCCCACCACTCGGGCCAGCCGCGCGTCCAAAATGGTCCGCTGATCACAATACAAACAGCACTCCAGAACACCGCACTAAGCGCGAGGAACAGGCCGAGGCGATGTACGCCAAGGGTGCCAATTGAGTAGCCGATGGCGTCGCGGAAAAACGTGTTTTCGTGCTCGGCGGTTTTGACCGGCTCCCCCTTAGCGGGATTGGTAGACGACAGGATCAATCCACCATGTAGAGACAGTGCCAGTGCCGTTGCAAAGAAAAAACTGACAGCAATCATATGCGCCGGGTTGTAATGGAAATGCAGATACTGGTAACCGGTATTCGACACCCAGTCGAGGTGACTCATGATGCCGTAAGGGAAACCGTGACCCCACGCTCCCATCAGCAAGGGGCGTATCACCACCAAGGTAACGTAGGCAAGAATCGCGAAGGCAAACGCAAACGGGACATGGAAACCCATTCCCAGCTTTCGGCAGATTTCGACTTCGCGCAACGCCCAAGAGACGAATGCACCGATTGCGCACACGGTGATTATCTGCCAAAGCCCGCCTTCCATTAGCGGTGCCAGACCTAACCCGTACTTGAGGTCGGGCGGGGCAATGTTGATTTGCCACACATTCCAGGTTGGTCCTTGTGAGGCCCCCCATAAGATGAGCGCGGTGCCGACGACGGCAAAGAATATGGTGGTCACGCCAAAAAAACCAACGTAGAACGGCCCGACCCAAAAATCAAACAAATCGCCGCCTAGAAGCGTTCCCCCGCGAACTCGGTATTTCTTCTCAAAACTTAGCATCGCCATGGCGCACTCCTCGAACGTGTCTGATTTTTTCTAACGAATCCTCAGGACACCTGTGGGTTCCTGACAGATTTTTGGAAATTCTTATTTCATGTATTGATACAGTCGGCAAAAATTGCCACCCTACCTAGCTACGACAATCTTGTTGTAAAACGAGTACATACGTCGTCTTGGTTAAACAACGGACGAAGTCAGTGCCGAAGTTCTACTTCGAATATGCGTAACAGCCGCACCCGACTTCGCCCGCCAACTACAAATGGACCGTTGCCACCTTACTTCGGCGCCGGTGCCATCTGACTCACTGCCGGACCGGCTTTCGCCGAAGGGCCAGCAAGCCAATTGAACCTGTCCGTACTGAGCAAGATGAAATGAATCACGATTGCCAGAGTGAACAGAAACGCCGCCAGTGCCACGAGAGCACGACGCGGGTCGAATAACGTCCAAATTCGCCACATGTTCCTACCTCCTAAAAAATTGCGACACAGTTACAGATCAAACCAGTTTGTTTCTAACGAAACGTGCTGGCAGCTACTGAAACCATGGCTTCCAGTTCCACACCAACACATGAGCCACAGTCGCAATTGCCGTGAATATCACCATACTGGAGACAAACAGACCGTGAAACGCTCTTGCTTCCTCAGCGGAAAGTCCCGACAGGGATTTACCTTGTTCCGACATACAAAACCTCCTTCACGAAGTTCCGAATCATCCTTCGACAACTCGGTACAGCACCGTACGAATCCCGTACGGCGAGGATCACCATCCGCCGCTATAACCCGAGACGGATGATTAACGCCCTAAATTCAGGGCATATTCTTTTGAACGCTAATCCATGAGCGCCATGGCTAATGTTGAACGCGCTTGATTACTTGCTTCAACCAAAATCGACGGATGTTTCTTTGCATCGCTTGCGGCAGGCACCAGCCGTGTCGCCAAAACGATGACAAGAAATATTGGAAAGCTGATTAGGAAGAGCACTTGAAACAAGCGCTCATCACGCTTCTTCAGATTCTGTCTATCAGCTTCAACGAGGGTGCTATTGGATGTATTCATGCATTCGCTCCTTCCAAGAGTGCATCGCGTGCCTTTTCAACATGGGACTCCAAAACAATTTCGCCACCGGCGAGGCGCGTCTCGCGCTCTGCACGGTCGCGCAGGCGTTTGGCAACAGAGATGCGAATCAGGACAGGTTGATCATCAACCATGGACTCAAGCAGCGCTTTTGCGGCGTCATTCCATGGCAACGCCTTGGTTGGTTTGGCGAGCGTCGCATCAACCTTATCCATTTGACTGGCGAGTGGCAGGATGTGGAACAACATGTCAAACAGTGCGTTCGACACTTCCTGAATCAGATAGGTCGCACCCGAGTAGCCCATAAATGGGGTTCCGGTATGGCGTCGAATGATCGCACCTGGGAACGAAGCCGGGATGTAGGAAGACCGTGCGCCGGTTTCTGCGAGATACATTCGTTCGTTGTAGCTACCAAACATCACCAAAGGTGGTTTCTCGCGCACTAATTTTCGTACAGCATCGTTGTCCGTCTTTGCGCCGGCCAAACGAGGAATCGCAAAGTGGCATGGCAAGCCCATTTCGGTTTCGAGGAAGTGGCGTATGCCGCGGGTGTAGGTCTCATTCGCGACCACCGCAAAACTCGCGGTACCAAAAAAATCCTGCGTCACGGAACGCCATAGATCCCAAATAGGCTTGATCGTTGTGTGCTTTTCGCGCTCAATGAACGGCTCCGGGTCAAGACCCAATAACTCTCCCAGGCTGCGCAGGAACTTGGTCGTGCTGTGCAAGCCAATTGGCGCTTGTAGATACGGACGCTCAAGCCCTTCGCAGAGCATGCGGCCAAACTCGCGATACATACAAATATTGACCTCTGCGTCAGCAAGTTTGCGCACATCCGCAAGGTGACTGCCAAGCGGGAAAGTCATGTTTACCTTCGCGCCAATGCCCTCAACCAACCGACGGATCTCGGCCAGGTCGCTTGGCATATTAAAGGTACCGTAAGCAGGTCCGATGATGTTCACCAAAGGGCGAACGACGCCATCAGCATCGGGAGTGCGCGGCTTCGCTTCTGGCACTGCGCCGCGCTTGTTGCCGTACTCCGTCCACAGCCAGTACATTGCGCGGTTCGCACATTGCCACTGATCCTCGTCAATGGTGCGTGGCAAAAAGCGCAGGATATTGGTCCCTTCTGGTGTTACACCGCCGCCAATCATTTCCGCAATCGACCCGGTGACTACCACCGCCGGCAAATCGGGGTCAAGTGTGGAGTGCGCTTGTTTCATCGCGCCCTCGGTACCATCACGTCCAAGATGTTCTTCCGCCAGTCCGGTTACAACAATCGGCAACTCATGCGGCGGCAACGCATCGGTGTAGTGCAAGACGGAGGTAACCGGTAAATTTTCGCAACCCACCGGGCCGTCGATTACAACCTGCAAGCCCTTGATGGCCGTAAAAACATACACCGCCCCCCAATACCCGCCTGCGCGATCATGGTCAAGCACGAGCATCAGATCATCTCCTCGGCTTTTTTCATCTTCATCAGCTTGATCACTTGTCGCTTTGTGTAGTCCTTGAATTCAGGGCGATCCTGCGGCACGCCGTTGGCGGCTTCCCACACACCTGAGGTATGGCCTTCACCGACACCGGTGAAAAAATCTTTCATGGTTTCGAAGCGGCCTTTGTTCGCCAGCGCAGCATTGATCACCGTTGCGAGTGAGCCGGCACCAGCAGGCCCCATCAGCGGGCGGGCAGAAATCAGATTCGTGAAATACAAACCTGGAATGGTTGCCTCTTTGGCCGCTTGGACAATTGGCGTGGTGCCAATTGCGAGGTCGGGCTTGAATTCACGCATTGCTGCGAGGTCCTGCTCAAGCGAAGCCCGATACTGCACATGCACCCCGCGTGCCTCCAGCCACTCACGATCAAGATCACTCCACTGGGTTTGCGGGCATGCAGTACCGACGTAACGGAGATCCGCACCTGACTCCACCAGCAGGCGTGCGACCAACAGTTCTGATCCCTCGTAGCCGCTCATGGTGATGCGCCCCTTGATGGGCATTGCCGATAGCGCACCTTTAATCGCTGGAAGAATGCGATTTTTTGCCGCATCAATTTTGTCTTGCGGCGTATTGGTCGCAACACCAATGTTCTGCAACCATGATTCTGTGCCGTCGTAGCCCACCGGTGCCGAACCGACGATCGTGCGCCCGGCGGCTGAAAACTCTCGCAAGCTGGCTGTGTAGAAGGGATGAATGGCGGCGACGGCGGCACAATCAAGTGCGGCGTAGAGTTCACGCCACTCGCGTGTTGGCACTACCGGCCCTGCCGCCAACCCCATCGGCTCCAACATCATGCCGATGGTCATCGGGTCAACCGGAAAGACCTCACCAACAATCGAGATTGTCGGCTTTTCGTTTTTGCCGTGGCGTGGCGCTTGCACCGGCCCCTGCTCTGCTTCGCCACGCGCGTACTTGAGCATCGCACCAGCAAGAACGTCTTTCGCTTCGGCATGTGTCGGCACGCCAAAGCCGGGAACATCGATTCCAATGATCCGAACACCATTGATTTCTTTAGGCAGCAACTGTAAAGGCACGCCGCTGGCCGTTGGCACACACAAGTTAATGATCACAACAGCGTCATACAGCGAGGGATCCGCCAACTTGTAGGTCGCTTCGCGGATGTCTTCGAACAACTTACCGGTGACCAACGATTCCGAATTGAACGGAACGTAGCCCACCGTTCGACGCGCACCGTAGAAGTGGGAGGTGAATGTCAATCCGTAGACACAACAAGCTGAGCCCGACAAAACCGTCGCCGTACGCCGCATGCGGAGTCCGACGCGCAAGGATCCGAACGCGGGACACATCGACTGTGGCTGGTCGTGTGGTCCTTTCGGATAGTCTTTTGCGTACTGATCCAATGTCTCGGTCTTGCCTGCGCTTTTGGCGGCAGAGAGCATCTGCTCTTTGCCGGAGTGGCAGCCAAGCCCGTCAACCTTGATGGCCTCAGGGTTCGCGATTGGTGTTTGATCGATATCTTGCATCGTGTTGGCCTATACGGTGTCGTAGACCACTTCGAGGGAAGCGCGCTTGTCTTCGGTCTTGCCGCACATGTCGAATTGGGTGGCGGGCTCCAGCACATAGTCCCGACCGGTAACGTCCGAAGAAAACAGGCCGAGCAATTGGTCTTGGGTAAGCGGTGTTGGCCGCACCGGTGGCGCTTCGCCGACATTCTTCGCCAACTCTTCGAAGAGTGGACCCCACTGCGTATTGGGGCGACCAATGATTTCATAACTTGCTGATTTACGACGGATATCATCGTGCGCCGGTATCGCGGCGAGCACGGGGATTCCGGCACTTTCGGCAAACTTTGCTGCTTCACCGGTACCGTCGTCCTTGTTTATCACCATCCCGGCGACACCGACGTTGCCGCCGAGCTTGCGGAAGTACTCCACCGCACTGCACACATTGTTGGCGACGTATAACGACTGTAAATCGTTTGATCCAACGACGATGACCTTCTGGCACATGTCTCGCGCAATCGGCAGACCAAACCCACCACAAACGACGTCGCCCAAAAAATCAAGCAATACGTAATCAAATCCCCACTCGTGGAAGCCGAGTTTTTCGAGCGTTTCAAAGCCATGGATGATGCCGCGACCGCCACAACCGCGGCCAACTTCTGGTCCACCGAGCTCCATCGCATAAACGCCATCACGCTTAAAACATACGTCGCCAATCGCGACAGCCTCACCGGAGAGCTTCTTCTTCGATGAGGTTTCGATGATCGTCGGACAGGCCTTGCCACCAAACAAAAGTGATGTGGTGTCACTCTTTGGATCGCAACCAATAAGCAGTACTTTCTTGCCCTGCTGCGCCATCATGTAGGACAAATTGGCCAGCGTGAAACTTTTGCCGATACCGCCTTTTCCGTAGATCGCGATAATCTGCGTCGCTTTGGTCACCGGGCCGGTTGCGACCGCGTCTGGCTCGATCGAGGCTTCGGCCCGCAAGTTGTTCTTCATAAACTGCACGGGCGATATGGTTGTTCCAGCGGCTTCACTCATGCATCTCTCCAGTCGAGAATCATCTTTAAACAGCGCGGATCGCCGAATGCGGTCCGGTAGGCATTACTCGCGTCGTCAGCCGGCGAGCGGTGTGTGATAAGGCCATCCAGCGAAAGGCGCCCGGATGCGACCAGATCTCTTACTGCGACGAGGTCACTAGGCTGCCATTGGGCGGCAATACGGATACGAGCTTCCCTCATGAATGCAGGTGGGAACGTAAACGACATCGGTTCATCGTAGAACCCGGCAAGAATGATCTCGCCGCCCGGAGCCATGCGCGAAATAAGCAAATCCAAAATATTCGAGTCGCCGCTGACGTCACAAATGGCTTTGTAGTTGCGCTTGGCATCTGTGGTGGGATCAACCACTTCGTAGCCTTCGCCACCGAGCCTACGTTCTGCGTTGGTTTCCCAAACAACAGGATTTCCACCGCACAAGACAGCAATACGGGCAAGCACACGACCTAACACGCCGTGGCCAACGATCAAATCAGGTTGCGCGGCTGCGGCACCAGAAGTGACATGGTAAGCAGTCGCCGCTAAGGCGAGCAAAACACCATTTTCGCCGATCTGGTTATCGATCCGTAGCGCTCTTGCGCCGGGCAAGACCACCCGTTGCGCCGCTCCACCAAACAAGCCTTTGACGTCACCAAAACACTTGGCACCCGGGACAAATACATTGTCCCCCTCGGATAGGCCGGAGGATTTGCCCGCTTGCACCACGCGCCCTACTGACTCGTAGCCTGGCACTAATGGGTAGCCCATGCCCGGAAATGCCGGCATGCGACCAGACCACAACAATCGCTCCGTGCCGGTGCTGATGCCACTCCAATCAATATCGACGACGACGTCGGCATCACCCGCAGCATCCAGCGTCAAATGACTGATTACGAGTTGCTCTGGTTGCTCCAACACAACCGCTTTGGTCTGATTCACTCAAGTTCTCCGACTTGGGGGTAGCGCCAGTCACAGACAAAAAACACCTGTGTGACGAATGTCATAATACTCTGACACTTCACTATGTCAAGTTTTATGTACACTTTGTCGGAAGGTAACATAACCATATGAATTAATGCGCTTTATTGACAGGACTAGCTGCGATATTTGCGCCCGCCCGAGCGATCATCAAACTCGTTTGTAGCGGAATTCTGGTTGGAATCAGACGCGGCGTGTCAAATCCAGCCTCAACCAGCAAATCGGCAAGACGCTTAGGGGTCCGCGCTCGGCCTCGACCCATCGCCAGCAGGTAAAAACCAAAGTAGGCATCGCCAATCGGCTCCGCGCCCGGCGTCTCCGCCATCGGCTCCGCGATCACAATGACACCACCCGGCGAGATCGCTTTTCGTGCCGCCGCCAAGATGTGCCGTACACGTTCGTCATCGTGATCGTGGATCACACGGACCAGTGAGATGGCATCCATACCTCCCGGCAAAGGGTCGGCGAGAAAATTTCCACCGCAGGTTCGCGCACGATCGCTAAACCCGGCGTCGGCAAAACGCGTGCGACCGCGCTCAGCAACTGCTGGGAGATCAAACAGCACCAGTTCTAAATGCGGATAACGTTTGCCTACCGCGCTCAAGAAAGTGCCGTCGCCGCCGCCGATGTCGAGCAAGCGCTGGTGTCCGGCAAACGAGTAAGCATCGAGAATCTCTTCGGTCACCAGCGGCTGCGAGGCCGACATCAGCGCGGTATACGCCGCCACCCGCTCGTCGGACAATGAATTTGGCGATTCAGCGCCTGCGTACGGCCAGTAGTTGGCGAGCCCTGTCTCAGACTGTTCACCTCGTTCACCTCGCAGCAGCGCGACTGGGTCGTGCAAATCACGATACACCATCGCGTGGTGTTCGATCATTGCCTGAATGGCAACGTTGCCAACAATTGGCGCACCGAGCGGACCGAGACCAAATTTTCGCTGGTTGCGACGCTCGACGAGTTGCAGCGAAACGGCAGCATCCAGTAGCCGCTCAGTCGCGTCACGATCTAGGCCAATCTTGCCTGCGAGCGTGATCGAATCGAGCGGACCATCCTTTAAGTGTTCAAACACCTTCAGTCGCACACAAGCCAGTAGGATCTGCGAGTAGACGAATCCGGCGACGAGATCGAAGACCGAGCGAGCGCGGCGATTTGCCACCAGCCGCGTCAGCGGAAAACGTGTAGCCCAATACTGAAATCGGGCATTGGTGAGTAACGCGTTACGACGCGCTGCGAACCAATCCCCTATTACGCCAATCCAGGAGGACTCAGGGCTCCCAGATGACATTAAAGGCACCATCGACAAAGGCAGAAAACCGACTTGGTTCCGTCTCGACTACGCCGCGCGCCGCTGTAAACCAACTGGCAGTAACCCATCGGCCTCTTGCTGAATCAGTGCGCGTAACTCGTTGGCGCCAGGGCACGGTGGAATTGAGGCCAGAGCACCGCTGATCAGATAATCCAGTCTGGCGATTGCCCCCTCAATACCTAATTCGCGGGCGGCGCTGGGTCGGCCCAATGCCACGTCCTGCCCAATTGGTTTGCCGAGATCTTTCTCGCTACCCGCCACATCCCGAATATCGTCGGCAACTTGATAAGCCTCTCCGAGCCGTTCGCCCAGCATCCGCCAATCTTCCGGCCGGTGGCCCGCTGCGGCCGCACCGGCCATGGTGGCAGCGGCAAACAGCGCGCCGGTCTTGGCTTGCTGGTAGCGTGAAAGTGAGACCATCGGCTCACTCTCCCAAGCTTGTCCGGCACAAATACCCAGCGGGGTGCCGACCGATCTTGCCAAAATGCCGACCAACGTCGCCAACCGTGCGGGCTTCGATACTGCGCCGCGTGCCAAGCTTTCAAACGCCAATGCAATCAGGGCATCCCCCGCCAGCACTGCCAACCGCTCGCTGAATGCGCGATGTACGGAAGCTTTGCCGCGCCGTGTCGCCGCGTTGTCAAAACAAGGTAAATCATCGTGCACCAAGGATGCACAATGCATGAGTTCAATCGCTGATGCGGCGGCACAGGCGACGGCTGGATCATCTTGGCCACAGGCGCAGGCAACAGCCAAACTCAAACGAGGGCGAATTCGTGCACCGCCTGGAAAAACGGCATAACGCATCGCCTGTGCGAGTAGCGGTGGCGCATCTTCCGTCAAAGAGGCGCTTAACGCGGCCTCGAGGGTATGCTCAATCGTATTTGCCATCGCCAGTTCAATTTGCTCGTTTGTTGTCATCTTCCGTACCCCAATCCAAGTTAAGGTGAGATTCAGTCGCTTTTGTCGACATTTGTACCCCTAATAGCCATTCCGCCCGGCCAAAGCCCTTAGGCGAATGCCTTCACATAGTGTCAATTAAAAGTGACATACTATGTGTAAGTTTTGTTATACACCCCAAATTTTAAATCGTCAATTTTTTGTGACACATTCCTTTCGGGACGCGATTTTTGGCGTCAAAAAACGCCCCTCCAGTCAAAATGGCGGCCCGTTATTCACTGAAAAGGTGGATCGAAACGGCTACGTTTGGTGGTACGTGGACGCACTGAGCGACGATGGCAGCTACGGATTGACCATCATCGCCTTCATCGGTAGCGTGTTTTCCCCCTACTACGCATGGGCGCGCCAGCGGCCCGGAGGCGCGGCACCAGAGGAACACTGCGCCATCAACGTCGCGCTGTATGACGGGCTTGCTCCAGACAAGCCAAGCCAGGGTTCCCACGGCCATCGTTGGGCGATGACAGAACGCGGATCACGCCACGTCGATGTGAGCGATACATCATTTCGCGTCGGCCCCAGTTCACTTTCGTGGGATGGTACGAAGCTGATCATCGATATCGACGAAGTTTCTCTACCAATCCCGGCACGACTGTGCGGCCGTGTGATTGTTGAACCACGTGCAATCTGGTACGAAGCCTACCCACTAGACGCCGAGGCCAAACATCACTGGCGCCCCATCGCGCCGATTGCGAAAGTCACTGTTGAAATGCAAGAGCCAAAGGTGACGTGGCAAGGGACAGCCTATGTTGACTCCAACCACGGCCGCGCGCCGCTCGAAAGCGCCTTTGTGAGCTGGGATTGGTCGCGCGGCAAACAAACTGACGCTGCCGGGAACGATAGCGACCCCAATAAGTCGCCCGCCCCAACCTTTGTGGTCTACGATGTGCATCGTGTTGATGGCACGCGGCTGACACTGGCGAAGGAATTCAGCGTGCCGGCACCTCTGCAGGCGGCTACAGCTGACTTCATTCCGCCAGCGCACCAAAAACTACGAACCACTGGCTGGGGCATTAAGCGTGCCACGGCTTGTGACCGCGAAGCGGTAGCTGCGGTCATAAAGACCGTCGAGGACACCCCCTTTTACGCGCGTTCGGTGGTGCGGTCGGTCGTAAACCACGAACCAATGATTGCAGTACACGAAAGCCTATCTCTCACGCGCTTTAGCGCGCGCTGGGTGCAGTGCCTGCTACCGTTTAAGATGCCGCGGCGGCGGTAGCCGGGCTTGGCCGCAAGCCTACACCCCTACCCTTCAGCAGGCGGCTGCGCGGCTTGCTGCTGCTTGCGCTTTTCCTCTGCTGCTCGTTTCTTGTCGCGATTAAGTGACCAGTATTCGCGACCGAGCAGCGCAAGCGCAATGCCGAAGAAAGCGATCAATTCGATGATACCGAAGGTCTCACTGCTCATATCGAATCGCGTTAGCGGTGGAAGTGTTCGATTCTGTTGGCCGAACCATCGATGGTCAGCCCACAAGATCTGCAACAACACGTTGCGCCGCCAGTCTGCCAGAAATGGTTGCCATCGGGATACCGGCACCGGGGTGTGCCGAACCTCCGGCCAGATATAGCCCGCGAATACCGCTGGTCGCGCCGGGTCGGGCAAAACTTGCCATCGAGCCATGATTCGCCCGGCCATAAAGCGCGCCGCCCGTTGCCGGGAACAAAGCGTTGAAACCCTCGGGTGGCGTGGCCACTGATGACATCGTTGACACATCAATCTCCAAGCCACACTGACGCATGAGACCGAACGCGCTTTCTTGCAGCGTGGCGATCTGCGCAGCCGACAGTGATGACACATCGCCATCCGCCGGGGCATTGATTAACACCAACATCCGGTCACTATCGCGCTCGATATGCTGATCAACTGCGGCGTCGGCGCGGTCTTGCGCACAAACGTAAACCGTCGGCGCGGCTGTCACCGTACGACGGCGAAATACGGCATCAAACTCTTCTAAACAATCTTCGGCAAAAAACACATTGTGGTGATGCAGCGGAAAGCCGCGTGTTTTAGCACTCACGCACCATGTCACGGCGGACAGCGAGCGATCTTTACGCGCAATTGGCTTGGCCGCTTTTGTCACAGGTGCGCCCAGCAGCCCTGTGCCGAGCGCCGAAATGTCACCATTAAAGACCACTGCGTCACACGCAAGGATTTCCCCCCCGGCCAGTCGTACCCCCTCCACCCTGCCCTGGGCAATCTGAATTTCATCTACGTGGGTATTGAAGCGAAAACGCGCGCCGTGTTTTTCACCGAGTTGCTGCAACGCGTCAGCCACCCGTCGCATACCACCTTTGACGATCCAAACGCCTTCCTGTTCGACATGTGCGATCAACATCAACGTTGCCGGTGCAAACTGGGGAGACGAGCCGACATAGGTGGCATACCGACCAAACAATTGGCGTAAGCGCGGATCATGAAAGTAATTGCCGAGCTCTGCCCACAGCGTTTTCATAGGCGCCGTGCGCCACATCGCACCGAGGTTGCCAAAACCCACCCTCTGTACAAGCTCGAAGGGAGACGGCCGTTGTGCAGCCATATAGGTATCTCGCAAGGTTCGATAAATATCTGCGCCGCGTTTGCAAAACGCGCGGTACCCGTCGGCCTCGCGGCCACCAGCAAAGTCGGCAATGGCCGCAGTGCTCTGCTCGATGTCGGCAAACAAGTCGAGGCGGCTGCCGGTATGACTATCATTGCGCCATGCATGGCGGGCAAGAATACTCGCGGTTTGCAATTCCAAAAATTCTTCGAGTTTCGAACCAGCGTCGTGAAACAGTGACTCGAACACCCACTTCATGGTGAATACGGTCGGCCCAGCATCGATATACGATTCGCCGACCTTCACTTCCCGCATTTTGCCGCCCGGCGAGGAGGCACGCTCAAGCACCTCAACGTCAAAGCCCTGGCGCGCAAGATCGGCCGCTGCCGCGAGCCCGCCCATTCCCGCGCCAATTACAACCACACGCTTGACCGTCACGCGAACTGCCAATCCGCTAAAGAGCGTCCAAGGGACATCATGCGCCGCTGGCTGGACTGGCCGGTCCGTTGGTCATCTGCTGCAAAGGCCTCGACAACCGACGGTGATGATAGAGGATGATCACAAGTCCAACAGTCAGAGGAATCGCCCACAACACGGGATGTAGCGCCAGCTGCGGGAAGGTCCGCACTGCACCGAAGGCAAAAAATGCCGTGTAGACAGAAATTCCTGTTCCCACCAGGCCTTTCACGTGTTCCTTCAACCACTCGTTTGGCCCGACACTTGGCCGGTAGAGGTAATGGAGGTTGGTCACTACCGTCGCCCAGCCAATAAACGACATGCCAAGCATTAAGGGCTGGCCGATCAGATAACCCTGCCAGGCGCAATTGGTGGCCGCGATAAACGTCAACACCTGCAGCGCCATCGACCGCCACTCCCGGCTCGCAATACGGTCCCGGCGGTAAGTTACACACAACCAACCATACCAAGTCAGATTAATGGTCATGATTGCGAGCCCCAACATCATCCAGCCAAATATCGCTTTCACCAATGCAGGATTGCCGAAAATCGCATGATTCTCAAGCTGCGGATGAGTGCCCATCGGGTCATAGACCGTACACAGACTCATCAAGATCGCCGATACACCCGTCGCAATCATCGACCAGTTAAAGATGCGCCCAGCACGTTTGTGGGCATCGCTACCCTTTTTGGAAATCACCGGCACCCAAAACAGCACCAAGCCCACGGCACCGGTAATGATGTGCGCCGCAACAAAAACGTGAAACAAGTCGAGGATGGTCATAGGCAGGAGGTAGTCGTTCCGGCAGACACGGAGGCAAAGCGTTAAGTTGTGACACGTTTTTCTGCAAGACAGAATTTACACTAGCATAGCCATATCAATGCAATTCTGCCGCGTGTCGTTGTTTCGCGTGGCAAAAAATGGACGTTACAACACCCGCCGATGACTGCACAAACATCGAACAACCCCGCGTCAGACCAAAACGCATCGCCCCCTCCCTATACCCCGCCAAGGCCGCAAGCGCTTTCTCCGATCATTTCGCTGATGCGTCTGATCATACAAGGCGACGGCGATCTGCTCAGCCTGCTACCTGCGGACGCCTATCGGATGCCGGTTGGACATCTGGGTTATTCACGCCGTCAGACATTGATCGTTAACGATCCCCAACTATATAAACCGATCCTCCTCGACCCCGCTGACAGCTACCCGAAAAATGACCTGATGGTGGATGCACTTGCGCCCTTGGTCGGTAATTCGATTTTTGTCTCAAGCGGGGACGAGTGGCGGAGACAACGCCGCATGGTTGACCCAACGTTTTCACATATGCGACTGGGCGCAGCGTTTCCCGCGATGGCAGCTGGGGTGGCCGCGTATGAAGCCGAGCTCGAAGCACTCGCGACCAGCGGAGAAGCGTTTTCGCTTGACCTAGCGATGAGCCACCTCACCGCTGACATTATCTGCCGTACCGTGTTCTCGACATCGTTCAACACGCAGGCCTCGCGCGAAGTGTTTGAAGCCTTCGCCTTGTTCGAACGCAGTGTTGCCCAGGTCGAATGGAAGCGGCTCATCTTCGATGCGGCATGGACGCCGGTGCCGCAGAAGCCGGAGGTACAACATGCATGCCAACACATTCGCAAATTGTTGGGCGAAATGCTCGATACCCATCAGCGCCAGGTTATCCCGCCTAACGACATCTGCACCGAGATCGTTAATGCCCGCGATGCAGAAACAGGCAAGACGTTTAGCCGCGACGAACTGATCGACCAGCTCGGCGTAATGTTTTTGGCGGGACACGAGACATCAGCAAGTGCACTGACGTGGGTGTTCTTTATTCTGACCCAACAGCCGCAGATTGTTGAACGCATGCGCGCCGAGATTGATGACATCGTCGGCGAAAGCGAGGTCGGTTTCGAACACATCCGTAGCCTCACCTTCATCCGTAATGTATTCCGCGAGACGATACGTTTGTATCCGCCAATTACGTTTATCCCCCGCGTCGCTCTGAAAGCGACCAAGATTGGCAGATTTAACGTCAAACGTGGCGCGATGATCATGATTTCACCGTGGACAATTCATCGCAATGAACGTTACTGGAAAAATGCCAATGTGTTTGATCCAGACCGCTTCAGCGTAGAACGCGAAGGCGAGTTGGTCGCCGGTGCGTATCTTCCCTTCGGACTTGGCCCCCGCGTGTGTGTGGGAGCCGCTTTCGCCACCACCGAGGCCACCCTTATCATGGCGCGCCTGATTCGACGATTCGACTTTACCGCCGTGAACGCTGAGACGGTGCGCCCGGTCGCCCGACTCACCACTCGCCCCAAACAGCAGATAAAGCTTAAGGTCTGCAAACGCACATGAGCGAATCAACCAAAACCGTCCTCATCACATTAGGCCGGCTACCAAAGTGTCTCGACATTGCGCGCAGCTTTCACAAGCTTGGATGGCGGGTCATCGTTGCTGAGCCATTTGCTTGGCATCTCACGCGCATGTCCAATGTGCCGGCAAAGACATATCGGCTCGTCGCTCCTAACACTGACCGCGAAAAATACTTGGCGGACCTCACCGATATCATCCAGCGGGAAGATGTGACATTAGTGGTCCCGGTGTCTGAGGAAATCTTGCATCTATCATTTCTCCGTGATCGCCTGCCCGCTGGGGTGACTCTGTACGCAATGCCATCTGCGCTATTGCTCCGCTTGCACAACAAACGGACCTTCATCGACGTTTGCCGCGAGATTGGCGTCAGCGCCCCAGAAACGGCGCTGCTGGCCGAAGAACGCGCTTCGGAAATCGCCGCTGCGGGCGACTACATCAGCAAGCCCATTTTTTCATGTTCCGGACGTGGTGTGACCTTTCATCAGCGCGGCGACACATTGCCAGCCGTTGATCCTGCCGCACCGATGATTGTGCAGCGATGGGTGAAGGGCAATGTGCTCAGCACCTTTTCCATCGCTCGCTCGGGAGTTGTGCTCACCACGGTCGTCTACCGAGGCGCGGTGATGTCAGGCTCGGTTTCAGTCGCGTTCGAACGCGTTGCGGATTCGGAACCCGGTAACATCGCCATACTGCAATGGGTAAACCAATTTGTGAAGGCACTCAACTTCACTGGATTTATTTCATTCGATTTTGTCGAAGACACTGCTGGCCATGTGCATGCAATCGAGTGCAACCCACGGGCGACCAGCGGCGCGCACTTCGTACACATTGATGACCTCGCGCACGCAGTGGTCGACCCGACCATGAAACCAGGCGACATAGCCTTTCGCGACGAGATTTTTTTGCAGCAGTTCTACCCTTGCCTCACCGAAGTACAAAAAGCGATGTTCACCTCCAACTTTTTCCCACTACTCAATAAATTCATCCAGGCAAAAGATGTCACCTGGTCTTGGCGCGATCCGCTACCCTTCTGGACCATGACCTTCACCGCCTCACAAATAATTTGGCTGTCGATCAAACACAAAGCGACCTTTGGGGAAGTGGCAACACTTGATGTAGGTTGGTACAAAGATACACTCACACATCCGCCGCACCAAAATCAGTCACCCCGCATTTAGTCCGCAGCAAATTTGCTGTCAGATTGGTAAGCACCCGAAATGCGAAATGTCGGCGCTAGCAAGATGTTATGAGCAAATGCGCTTGGCATGCTGAATGGCAGAAGGAAGTGCGGAAGCATCCGCAGCGGCAACCCATGCTACATCTGCCTGAACAAGTGCACGAAGTTCCGGCTAACCCGCAATGCTTCATTGACGCCCTTCACGTGCAACAACAACCAGTCCGCGTCGGTGCGCTCAACATGATCGATCGCGTGCAGATTCACTATCGCCCCCCTTTGGATCTGTACGAATCGCTTGGGCTCTAGCTCACCCAGGAGGTCGCAGATAGATCGGCGTATCAAGACTTCTGTCGTTGAAGTGACAACACGGGTATATTTTTCGTAGGAGCGAAAGTAGAGGATATCGTCGACGTTAATGAGCTTCACGCGCTGGCCAACCGAGGCACGTATCCATTCCAAGAACTTTGGCTGTTCTGGGCGAATCTTGGCAGATAACTCCGCGAGAAACGCCTCCATGTCACGGCTCTTGATCGAGGCTTGATGTAGTGATGCCTTCAGTCGATCAACCGTTGCGCTAAGGCGGGCGGGTTCGATTGGCTTGATCAGATAGTCCGCCGCACCCGCCTCAAAGGCACGCACCGCATACTCATCGTAGGCGGTTACGAAAACAACGCGCGTGGAGGATGGCAACATGCGCGCGACGTCGATGCCGGAGATCAGCGGCATACGAATATCGAGAAATGCAATGTCTGGGCGATGTGTTTCACATAATTCCACGGCCTCACGTCCGTTCTGCGCCTGTGGCAGGATGGTGAGCTGGGGCCACGTCATCGAGAGAAGCGAGACTAGCCGTGCGCGCAGTAGAGGCTCATCGTCGGCAACAATAGCGGTCGGATTGGCGGGAATCATAGTGCTGACGCGTAGGCCCCGGAGGCAGTAGTTGACAGATCCGCGCGCGGAATCAAAATGCTGGCAACGGTACCGCCGCTCGGATTCGGCGTAATGCGCAACTCAGCGCGCGCCCCCCACAGCGTCAGGAGCCGTTCACGCACGTTGCTGAGGCCAAATCCATCACGCACTTCGCCGAAGGTACCCCTGCCGTTATCAGACACGCTAATCTCGATCACATCATCCTGAGTGCGAGCAACAACGCTCACGTCGCCACCGTGTTCCAGTGGATCGATACCATGTTGCACGGCGTTTTCTACAAGTGTAATGACGATCAGCGGCGGTATCTTACACTTCGCCAAGTCAGTCGGGAGCGAGAGGGACCAGCGAAGCCGACTGCCCATGCGCATTTGCATGATCGAAAGATAGTGGCCGACCATTGCCAGCTCTTGCCCGAGCGTAGTCAGGTCAGTGCGCATTTGCGGTACCGCCGCCTTCAAGTAGGCGATGAGGCTTGCAAGCATCGTCGATGCCGTGGGCGAGTTATCTTCGATCAGCTGCTGCACGTTCGCGAGGGTATTGAACAGGAAATGCGGTTCCACTTGTGCTTGCATGAGGCGCATCTGTGCGGCCAGCGCTTCACTCTCTAAAGTTTTCTTTTCGAGCTCGACTTGCAGCGCCTTGCGTTCTGCTGCGCGCAGGTTTTCCAACAGCATCGCGACCAATGCCGCCGTCACCCCCACCGTGACAGCCGTCAACGTCAGGATACGCCAGCCATAAGTCGCACTCCCTGATCGCATAAACGTCTCGAAGCTCCAATCATTTGTGCCAACGAGGAGCACTAACGCGCAAAGCGGGGCGACGAAGAGCATCGCAATGATGCGGCATGCGTTTCTATTGAGATGCCGAAGGTTCAGGTTTCCTGCAGTCACAAAGGCCAGCAGCAACGCCAATGCCGACGCGCTGCACAACGCCCAGACTTCAACCCAGGATGATTGGCAAAAAATATTCGCGAACACGTAGCCGAACGCGCTGAGTGTTCCCAGCGCGAACACGACGATAACCTGATGGGACGAAAGCCCAGCCAAGTAGCCGGAATCGACCCTATGAAGCGGAATGCGGTTGAAGATGTTTGTCATGGTCAAGCCGCATGTTTCACGGGCTTCGCTCTGGATAATGTGAGGCGCACTTAGGATCACAAACGTTGAGCCTTAATAATATAGTTTCGCAAGGCGAACTGTAAGTTTGATAACGGGCGAGTAGACGGTGATTTCCGGCCTGCCCCCGCAGCATATCTGGCAATCCACGGCTCGGTCAGGCAAGCATCCAATCGCCCGTCCGCCGCGATTGCGCGCGCCCTAATGACTCAAGCCGATGAGCATACGATAAAGCGACGTCTGGCGAGTGGCGACGCGACGAAGCGCGGTTAATGATCTAAAAAATGCGATTTTTCTGCAAATTCGTCTGCGTTCGGGGGGAACTCCATGCACCAGCGCGTGGACTTTCGTCAGCCGCAGCACACCTTTTCTAGTCTGTAACCTTCCCAATCGCGCCCTAAACCCCTGCGGCAGATAAGAGAAAAACCAGCAGCTGGATGGGAGCATTTGCCTAAAGCAGGTCTCTGGCGTGCAGTATGGCACGATTCGTCCGCTGGCCTCTGGTGGTGTGCCGCTGTGCTGATTAACTTGTAAATCAATCGAAGTAGCGGGCAGTCAGGTTTAACGGGCTAATCCGCTACCGGATATACAAGACCAAAGGCCAATATGCGAAACACCGACTCCGATATAGGACGCGTCCCGAGAAACACTTATCATTGGCCACCTCGAAGGCTTCTCCGATTGATAACGCGGCTCAGCGCAACGTTCCTATCGGCAACATTGATGTGTTTCGGGGTTTCATCATTTGCGCAGGAAGATCGGCGCATCCCCCCAGTCAGCGCATTACAAATCAGGCTCGACAGCGCGTTTAGTGGCGACAATATCTTCGACCCTAGTCTTTGGGACCGAGCGCCCGTAATTAGCCGGTTTTTTGAAACGCAACCTCGTGAACGCGAGAGTGTCTACCCCACCACGGCGAGCGTGTTGCTGTCTGACAAAGCGTTCTACATTCGACTGGTCGCCACGGATAGTGACTCGGCGCGGATCAATGCCGCCCCAGCACAACGCGACAAAGCGATGGATGGACAAGACTTCTTCACAGTCTATCTTGACCCCATTGGCAATCGTAAGTTCGCACAGTTTTTTCAGGTGAACGCTGCGGGCGCGATAGGAGACGGCATTTTCAATGAAGCATCGCAGACCGAGGATTATTCCCCCGACTTTCAGTGGACTGCGCGTTCGCAACGTACTAACACCGGATGGATGGCGGTATTGCGCATCCCCTATATATCGTTGCGGCATACAACACCGACGCCCCAAACATGGTCTCTCCTCGTTGTGCGTGGGCTTAGCCGTGATGACACCTATCGTCTGGCAAACGCCCAAATCCCGCTAGGACGCAGCTGCTGGCTCTGCTATGCGCAAAGCTTGGATGGTATGGGTGGGATCGAGGCTGGCCGGGAGCTCACATTGACGCCCAATGTGACCTATCGCAAAACACGCGAGGTGGAGAACAACTCTGGTGCCACCGCGTCTTCGCGCAAGGATAAATTTATCGCGAGCCTCGACGTAAAGTTTCGTCCCACAGCAGACCTCGTGTTTGATGCCACTATCAATCCGGACTTCTCCCAGGTTGAACTCGATACCCCGCAACTGGCCGCGAATGCCCAGTTCGCGTTGTTTCTACAGGAAAAACGTCCTTTTTTTCTGGAAGGTGCCGACATCTTGACCGCACCGCAAAGCGAAATCTACACACGTTCGATCACGGATCCGCGATGGGGGGCGCGCCTGACGAAACGCGATGGGTCAAGTGATGTTTCGGTGCTCACGGTGCACGATGAAGGCGGCGGCTTCATTCTGATTCCCGGTGCCTACCGCACACGCTTTGCGGTGCAGGATTCAGCCTCGCAAGCAACGATTGCACGCGGGCGTATCCACTCCGATACGACGACGCTAGGGGTGACGCTGACAGATCGCCGCTATGAGAAGAATGCGGCCGGAAAAGAAATGACTAATCAGGTCGGTGGTGCGGACTTTGTTTGGCGACCCCGAAGCGAACTCCGCATTGCAGGAAGCGGCTTGTTTTCACGAACACTTGATGAACGCAACTATGCGCCAGGAACCACGCAGCGCGACGGCTACAGCGGCTACGTGAACGCCGAGTGGAGCGGGCCCAATTGGTACTACTATGGATGGCTGAGCCGCAGCGGCAGAGACTTTCGCACTGATAACGGCTTCACCACTCAGGTTGGAGTAGAGGAGACCTACCACGAAATCAAACGCACGTTTCGTGAAGTCGGTGGATTTACGTCGATATCGCCATACTTCAACCTTCTTCGAAAGCATGATGTGTCGGGCAATGGCGTCTTAAACTTCAATCAGTTCGGTGTATCGATGTCGATAAACAAACACAACTTCAACGTTGAGCTACGGCCTGAGCAAAAGGTGCGCTATCTCCCTGAAGGGCCAACATGGGATCGCACGCAAATTCGCATGAATGCCGACGGTGCGCCGGGGACGTGGCTCTCAAATTACTCTGTACAACTCGTTACAGGTGATCGCGGTGATGTCGCAAACAATCGTATGGGGCGTGGTTACTTGCTTACCGCATCCGCAAAATTTCGCCTTGCGGAGAAACTGGCGTTCTCGCCGCAACTGGAAGAGGGTGTCGTAAATAGCAAGAATGACGTGGTGGGCTCGAAAACAATCCTCAAGGAACGTGGGCTACAACTCACCACAATTTACAACATCAGCGCTACGGATGACCTGCGTACCGTCTACCAATACAGCGGTGTTCGCCGCGCACCCTCGTTGTTTCAGTCCCCCGTTTCACCGTTCGAAAAGACGGAGACACTGTCCGTTGTCTACGGCCATCGGCGCAGCCTAGGCACGAGCCTCTATATTGGGCTCAGCACGACGAGAACGCATGTGCCCGGTGCCAACTTCAACACGCGCAACGATGAACTGTTCGTCAAGGCGTCGTTTGCGTTCGACGCCTTTTCCCGGTTGTTCCCATAGGCGTGCTGAACTCGGCACGGAGTGTAGCGGGGCGAATTAGGAGCTGATCTAATCAGTTCGCGCTCCATGCGAGTGGACGCGCCCCAGACAGAGCGGCGTCCGCATCAACCCGCGCTGCGCTTCGATGCTCCGCGCCGCCAATGGCTTGCTCTTGCGCTAGCCGGAAGACAGCGACCGCTTGGACAAGCTCACCAGCTTGCGTTTTGAGGCTGCTTGCGGCGGCGGCGGCTTCCTCAACCAGAGCAGCATTCTGCTGTGTTACCTGATCCATTTGCGAGACTGCCAGGTTAACTTGCTCAATGCCGTTGCTCTGTTCAGCCGCCGAATGTGTAATTTCACCGATCAAATCGGTCACCCGCGTTACGCGGCTCACAATATCCTGCATCGCCGTGCCCGCCGCCTGAACAAGATTGCTGCCGGCCTCAACGCGTTCAACCGATTGGCTGATGAGCGTGCGAATTTCTTTTGCCGCGTCCGCGCTTCGCTGTGCTAGCGTGCGTACTTCCGTCGCCACGACCGCAAAGCCGCGCCCTTGCTCTCCTGCACGAGCGGCTTCGACAGCGGCGTTCAGCGCCAAAATGTTTGTCTGAAACGCGATGCCGTCAATCACGCCAATAATGTCGGCCATTTTCCTGCTGTTGGCCGAGATGTTTTCCATCGTTGTGACGACCTCACCGACGGTCTGGCCACCCGCTGCGGCCGCTGTCGAAGCGGACTGCGCCAGTTGATTTGCCGTGCGCGCATTTTCCGCATTCTGCTTCACTGTGCTCGTAAGCTGTTCCATCGAGGCGGCGGTCTCCTGCAAGCTTGCCGCCTGCTGTTCAGTACGGCTAGAAAGGTCTTGATTGCCAGCGGCAATTTGTGCACTCGCGGTCGTCACGTTCTCAGCATTCTCACGTACCGTACCGACGACTCTCGCGAGGCTGGCGCGCATTCTCTTCATGCTCCGGAGCAATTGCCCAAGTTCGTCGCGGCGGTCATCGGTGATGTCGACGTCCAAATCTCCGTCTGCGATGCGATCCGCTACCGTAACAGCGGTGTCTAAGGGAGCTGTCACACTGCGTGCCAAGCGCCAGGCAATCACGATACCGACGACAGCGCACGTAAGCGTCATGATGGATAACAACCACATTGTCCGGCGAACATCGTCGAGCGTTTCGATGTAACTTGCGTTCATGAGCTCGGACTGATACGTGATCAGATCACCAAGTGCTGCAAGATAGCCTGCCTGTGCTGGCATGAGGTCGCGCTCAATCAATGCGCCCATCCCTTCATAGTCTTTCGCGACCGCCGCGGCCATCGCCCGATCACGCACACTGAGAAACTGGCTGCGCTTCGTGTCAGTCGCTTGCAAAAACGACTTTCCCTTGTCGGATGTGATGGTTTTGACAAGGCGATCAAATCGTTCGGCATTCTGGGCGGCGGCATCACGAATCCGTTTGCTCTCGCGTTCGACTACGGCGTCACCCTTGATGAGGGCAATCGTGCGAATTGCCTCCCCTTGTGCGTTGACTCCCGCCTTGATGTCATAGACCTGAATCACCTTCACGGCGCGGTCGTTGGCCCAAAGGGCAATCGCCTCGTAGTTGTCGGCTAACTGCTTCCAACTCATCGCGGCGATGACGATACTGAATACAATGAGTATGCCGAAGCCTAACCCCAGACGCGATCCCACCTTCATGTTGTTGATGTTTAGCATGTGAAACTCCTTAGAATATCTCTAACAAAATCAATCGTTTGCTGTTCGTTCGACTCGCTCCGATGTCATCAAGATAGAACCAACGCAGCTTAAGTTTGGTTCGCCTGCTTCTGGCCGATTCATTGCGGTGCATACATCCTACACACGCACGTATAGTCCAATCGAATGAAAAGAGACGAAGAATCCGGCTACTTCAGCGATTAGGGTTGTCTTCGGCTTGCTATGCTTCCGGCGTAGAGAAAGACCGTACGCAGAGAAAGGCCGTATTTGGACACTGCCCTTGAATTGATCCTAAATCCGGCAGTTACCCTGCCGCTGTAAGTTGGGCTGACGGTAGCCAAGGTGGCAGTGGGCGCGTGATTTTGGCCACTACGTATTCCAGAAATGTCTTCCATCGATCCGTAAAAGGCAAC
>Ga0315907_10000512_pt1 | contig 55994 bp, 40 predicted proteins | sample LakEriMetagenome_3_FD_203525 | JGI IMG/M metagenome (GOLD analysis project Ga0315907, IMG submission 203525) | Freshwater fungal communities from buoy surface, Lake Erie, Ohio, United States - Buoy 12 MA123 | ecosystem: Environmental > Aquatic > Freshwater > Lake > Lake biofilm | place: USA... | reverse complement strand
CCGCTCAATCCCGCCTGGCAGAGCGCACGCCCGCCTCCTCATTCATGACTACATCGATGCCTTTTACAACACCCGCCGCCTCCATTCATCCCTCGGTTTCCAATCGCCGCTGGACTTCGAACGTACCCTCAACCGAACTCAAAACTAATTGATCGTTTTCGTGTCCACGAATTACTGGCAAGATCAGTATAGCGCAACGATGTGACACGACCGCACTCAGGCCCCTGACGCCAGCGGCGTAAAAGCCCAGTGCTTTCCCCACGGCGCACCTTCAGCGATCCCCCGCTGCAGAGTCGCGATCTGCGCCGGAGTGAGATCCTTGTGCGCCTCCGGCGGCGGCATCAGTTCATCCCGGTCCTTCGACAAAATGCGCTGCACCAGCATGCTCTTCTCCGATGCCCCGGCTACGATGGCGGAGTGCAAAAACAGATATTTCGGACGGTTTAATTGGATGCTGAAGCAACGGAATGGCCAGCCATGGCGGGTGCCACATTTCACGCGATGATGTCGTGCACGACGTGGCCGTGCACATCGGTGAGGCGGTAGTCGCGGCCGGAGTAGCGGTAGGTGAGCTTCTCGTGGTTGAGGCCCATGAGGTGAAGAATGGTGGCGTTCATGTCGTGGATGTGGACGCGGTTTTCGACGGCGGAGCAGCCAAATTCGTCGGTGGAGCCATAGCTGAAACCCTTTTTTACGCCGCCGCCGGCCATCCACACGGTGTAGCCGTAGTGGTCGTGATCGCGGCCTTTCTCCCCTTCCGAAGTGGGGGCGCGGCCGAATTCGCCGCCCCAGACGACCAGCGTTTCATCCAGCAGGCCGCGGCCTTTGAGATCCGTGAGCAGGGCGGCGATGCCCTGGTCGCAGGCTTTGGCCAATGTGGCGTGTCCTCCAACGATGTCGCCGTGGCCGGTGTCCCAGGCGATGTCGTAGCCGTCAATGCTGTGTGACAGCTGCACCACGCGCACGCCTTCTTCCACGAGACGGCGGGCAATGAGGCAGCCTTTGGCGAACTCGGAATCGCCATACAGGGTGCGGGTCGCTTCGCTTTCCCTGGAAACATCGAACACCTCCGGCACGGACGCCTGCATGCGAAAGGCCATCTCCATCGCCTGGATTCCGGCTTCGAGATTCTGATCCTGTTCGAGGCGGGCCAACTGCATCTGATTGATCTTGGCTAGAAGATCGAGCTGCTCGCGCTGCTGGGCAGAGGAAAGCCCGGCGTTCTTCAAGTCTTTGATGACCGCCTCGGGCTTCATCTCGTGGATGTTCACATAGGCACCGGCATAAGCCCCGGGCAGGAAGGCGTTGCCCCAGTTTGCGAATTTGCCGCGGGGCAAAGCGCGCGGCGACATGGCGACAAAACCTGGCAGGTTCTGGGTTTCCGCGCCCAGCCCGTAGGTCAGCCATGCCCCAAGACTCGGGCGGTTAGGCTGAAGCGCACCGAGGTTGGTCATGAGGATGCCGCCGGCGTGTTCCGGAATATCGGTGTGCATCGAATGGACGAACGTGATGTCGTCCACGCACTTCGCCACTTCCGGAAAAATGTCGCTCACCCACTTCCCGCACTGGCCATACTGCTTGAAGCCAAACGGCGAGGGCATGAGGCCCATTTTGGTATTCCGCAGCGTCTTGCGGTCCACGAGGGCAGGCCGCTCGCCTTTGTGTTTCGCCAGCATGGGCTTGTAGTCGAAAGTATCCACCTGCGACGGACCCCCTGGCATGAAGAGCTGGATAAGCCGCTTGGCCTTCGGTGCGAAATGCGGCAGCTTCGGCGCAAGCGGTGACGCCTGCTCCGCCGCCACCGCATTGCTGCCGAACATGGACGCGAGTCCGATGCCGCCGATGCCGGCACCCATTTTGAAAAGCGCTTCCCGTCGGGAAAGCTGGCGCTGCGTGGCAAGACGATAGGCGAGTTCGTGCTGGAGGAATTTCATAGCATTACTGAACTTGGATGAGTTCGTGGGCGCTGAGCAGGACTTGAGCGTAGCGGTACCATCGTTCGGGTTCGGAGTTCGTGCCCAGCCATTGGGCACCGAGGTCTATTTCGGGGGGCTCAGGAGCGCGTGAGTAGAGGCGCAGGTAGGTAGCGTGGAGTTTCTGCGGAAGCTCTCCCGGCAGTTCGTGCATCCAGTTGCCGAGGGCTTCGGCGCGGGCCTTCATGAACGCGCTGTTCATCATGAAGAGATACTGCTGCGGCACCGTGGTGGTGACGCGCTTCTCGCTGGTGGCGGCTGGCGACGGCAGATCGAATAGCCGGAGGAAGCCGTCGGATTCGAAGACGTCGCCGGACCGGCTGATCTTGATATAGAGTGTGCGGCGTTTGCTGTTCCAGATGGCATCGGACGAGGGGCCGCCGGGCTCGCGCTCCAGTTCGCCGGTGATGGCCAGCAGACTGTCGCGCCACGCCTCGGCCTCGAGCTTGCGGGGATTCATGCGCCAGAGCAGCCGGTTGTCGCCGTCCCGGGAAAATTTCTCTTTGTCGAACCGGCTGCTCATTTGCCAGGTGGACGAGAGCAGAATCTGCCGGTGCAGTCGCTTGAGCGACCAGCCGTGCTCCATGAAATCGGCCGACAGCCAGTCGAGCAGTTCCGGGTGGGTGGGCTTTTCGCCCAGCGTGCCAAAGTTGCTCGGCGTCCGCGCCAGCGGCTCGCCGAAGTGCCAGCCCCACACGCGATTCACGATGACGCGGGCCGTGAGCGGATTGTTCCCGGCGACCACGGAGCGGGCGAGTTCCAGCCGGCCGCTGCCTTCGGTGAATGCGGGAGGCTCTTTGCCGGCGATGATTTCAAGGAACCGCCGCGGCACCATTTCACCAGGTTTGCGCAGGTCGCCGCGCAGCGCCACCGGCATGTTGGCGTTCCCGGCTTCCTGAAGACAGTGCGCCGTTTCATAGGGTGGCGGCGCGGACTTCTTCAACTCCTCCAGCTGTGTGCGGAGTGCGGCCAGTTCGCGTTTGGGCTCCTCCTCCAGAACCGCCTCCACCTCATTCGGCTTTTTCTCCAGTCGTTTGGCGGCAGCATGGACGAAATCGTGGACCCGCTTGTCCTGCTCCCGGATGGCCGCCTGAGCCGCTTCGAACGCTTCCACCTCGGCCTTGGGAGACACCGGGTGCTCCCGCTGCCCGGTGTTCCGGAAGACGCCCGCGATGGCATAGTAGTCCTTCGTGGTGATGGGATCGAACTTGTGATCGTGGCACCGGGCGCAGGCGGCAGTGAGGCCGAGAAAGGCGCGGGAAAAGGTATCCACACGATCAGATAACGTCTCTGCATCGAACACCGCCTTCGCTTCGGGATCGCCGCCGTCGTCTCTGTATGTCGGGCCGACGACAAAAAAACCCGTCGCCACGGGATCAGGGTTTTCCTTCAGCGCATCACCGGCAATCTGACGCATGACAAACTGATCGTAGGGCATGTCGGTATTGAACGCCGCCACGACCCAGTCTCGGTACCGCCATGCGTTAGGCAGGGCGCGGTCGTCGCCAAAGCCGCCGTGACCGTCGCTGTAGCGGGCCACATCAAGCCAGTGGCGCGCCCAGCGTTCCCCGTAGTGAGCCGATGCCAGGAGGGAGTCAACGACCTTCGCGAAGGCCTCCGGCGATTCATCTGCAAGAAATGCCGCGACCTGCTCCGGCGAGGGCGGCAGGCCGGTGAGATCCAGAAACGCACGGCGGATGAGCAGGTGCCGCTCGACTGGAGAGTTAGGCTTCAACCCCGCGGCTTCCAGCCTGGCGAGGACAAAGCGGTCCACATCATTCTGAATCCATGCGGCTTCCGTGACCTCCGGCTGCGGAGATTTCACGACGGGCCGGAACGCCCAGTGGCCGGTGCGGAATTTCGCCCAGTCGTAAGGCTCATCGCCATGCGGCCCGGCCACCGCGGCATCACTGCCCGGCCAGGGTGCACCCATTTGCACCCACTCCGTCAGGATTTGGATCTGCGCTTCGTCCAGCTTCGCCTTCGGCGGCATGGCCATGTCTTCATTCCGGTAATTCACCGCTTCCACAATGAGACTCTTCGCGGGATCACCTGGCACGAGCGCCGGACCGGAGTCCCCGCCTTTCTTGAGGCCCTCCAGCGAATCCATGCGCAGCCCTGCCTTGAGCTTTCCCTTGGCCTCCGCCTCCGCCGAGTGGCAGCTATAGCAATGCTCCACCAGCAGCGGTCGGACTTTGTTTTCGAAGAATTCGACCGGCTCCGCCGCGGCGAGCCCGGACAGAGCTATCCCCATGCTCCCGGCGAGCAGGAGGAGTGGATTGTGGGGTGCAAAGACAGGCATGTCGGATGGGTGAGTAGGGCGTTGCGAGAGATTCGACAGGAAGGCGCGGCGCTAAGCGATGATTTCTGAAATCACGTCGCCGCCGATATCCGTCAGCCTCCGGATGCGGCCGGCGTGGAGGTAGTTCAGTTTTTCGTCATTCAATCCCATGAGGTCGAGAATGGTGGCGTGGATGTCGCGGACGTGGATAGGTTCGCCGACGGAGCGCAGGCTGTAGTCGTCGGTCTTGCCGGCGGTGGCACCGCCTTTGACATTGCCACCGGCCATCCACATGCAGAGGGCGTAGGAATTGTGTTCGCGTCCCGGAGTGCCACTGGCTGACCCGTTCACGAAGGGGGTGCGCCCCATTTCCGAGGCCCAGACGACGAGAGTTTCCTCGAGCAGGCCGCGCTGTTTGAGGTCCTCGAGCAGCCCGGCGACGGGCAGGTCCACTTCGGCTGACTTTTTAATCATGCCGTCTTTGACCTTGCCGTGGTGATCCCAGCTATCGCCGCCAATCTGGACTCCGTTGATGAGCATGGTGTAACGAACACCTCGCTCGACGAGACGGCGGGCGAGGAGGCACTGGCGGCCGAAGCCGGCGGTTTTGTCGTTGTCGAGACCATACAGCTTCTGGATGGACTCTGGCTCACCGGATATATCCACAATCTCCGGGGCGGCGGTCTGCATGCGGAAGGCGAGTTCGTAGGCGCTGATGCGGGCCTCGAGTTCCGACGCTCCCGGACGCGCGGCAAGATGGAGTTGGTTGAGGCGTTTGATTTTGTCGAACTCTCGGCGCTGCTCGGCTTCGGTGAGGGAATGCGGGCGGGACAAGTTGAGAATGGGGACGCCCTTGTCGCGCAGCAATGTTCCCTGGTAGGCGGCGGGCAGGTAGCCATTCGCCCAGACCGCCGCTCCGTTGACCGGTGCACCACGAGGGTCCTGGATGACGACGTAGCCGGGCATGTTCTGGTTCGCGGTGCCGAGACCATACTGAATCCATGAGCCGACGGAGGGATTCCCGGGAAACTGGCTGCCGGTGGTCACGTGGTAGGTGGACGGGCCGTGATTCTGGTTGTCCGTCTTAATGCCGTGAATGAAGGCGAGATCGTCCACCTTTTTCGCTAGATGAGGAAACAGCGAGGACATCCAGCGCCCACTCTGACCGTGCGGCGCAAACTCAAACGGGCTGCCCACGCATTCGTGAGGGAACGTCAGCCGCCCCTGCAACTCCCCCGAGACGCCTGTATCCGGCATGCGCTGGCCGTGGAGTTCGCGCAGACGCGGTTTGTATTCGAACGAATCCATCTGCGAAACGCCCCCCTGCATGAAGAGGAAGATGCAGTGCTTTGCTTTGCGCCCATGCACCTGGAGCCGTTCTCGAAGGGGATCACCAGGCACCGGCGGAACCTCCGCCAGCAGATCATTTCCCCGCAAGTCGTCGGCCAGCAGTCCACCGAGCCCGAGTGCGCCAATGCCATTCCATGCCCGGTGGAGGAAATCCCGGCGGGTCTGGAATGGATGGTGAAGGGAATCGTCAGTCCACATAGACAAATTCGCTGGCGTTAAAGAGAATGCGGCAGAGCCCGGTGAGCTTCTCATCACTTGCGGCGTCGACCCTCAGTTCGGTGATTTCTGCGGCGGTTGGAGCGCGGCCAAAGGCGATGGCGAACGCGCGTTCGAGGCGGCGCTGCGGGTCGTCGCCCGCGTCCTTGATGACCCGGGCCGCGAAGTGCTTGACCTCTTCATTCACAAGATCGCCGTTGTACATCTCGAGCGCCTGGAGCGGCGTGACGGACAGCCTCCGTTCCGGCACGGAATCTTCACACACCAGCCCGTCGAACGACTGCATGAAGGGCATGGTCAGCGTGCGCTGCTGGTAGATGTAGATGCTGCGCTTGCGCCCATCCGGGCCCCTGTCGGTCGCCCACTTGCTCTGGTCATACTTTACCCGCTGCGCGATGTCTTCCGGCAGAGGAGGGAAGATCGGGAGACCGAAAACCTCCGGATTGAGACGACCGCTGACGGCCAGCACGGCATCCCGCACGGCTTCGGCCTCGACCCGGCGACGGTTGGAGCGGGAGAGCAGGGTGTTGTCAGGATCCACGAGCGCGGCCCGGTCGCTCCCTGCCATGGAGGATTGCCGGTAGGTGCCGGAGCTGACCATCAGCCGGTGCATGGCCTTGAGGCTCCAGTTGTGCTCGACAAAGCGGTGGGCGAGCCAGTCGAGCAATTCAGGGTGCGATGGCCCGCCGCTGAGTTTGCCAAAATCGCTGAGGGTTGGTACGATGCCGCGACCGAAGTGCTGAGCCCACAGGCGGTTGACCATGACGCGGGCAGTCAGTGGATTTTCCGGACTGGCGATCCACTGCGCCAGGGCCATGCGCCGGCTCCGTGTCGGCCAGCGTTTGAACGGATCCAACCGGATCATGGCCGGCTCCTGGCTCCCGGTGATGCAGCTGAGGAACCCCGCTTCCACCGGTTCGCCCGGCTTGTCGTATTCGCCGCGCAGCATGACACGGGTCACCGGCACTCCTGGCTCATAGGGCGGCCCTAACGAGTGGCGCAGCGTCATGGCCATGGGTTGCAGCCTCTTGAGATGCTGCTTCACAAACGGGAGCCGCTCCTTCAGTTCGAGGAATTGCTCCCGTTCCGCGGCACTGATGGCCTCGTTGGCAGGATCGCCGATCCACTCGTCCAGCTTGTCGGCGCGTTGCTTCGCGTCAGGAAGCTGCTTTTCGTCCGGAAGGGCACCGCCCGCCCGCTTTCCAAAATCGGCCCGCAGGGCGTCGAGCTGCCCCTGGATCCCATGGAGTTCCGTGCGCTTGTTCTCCGCCCACTCCTTCTCGCCTTCCCTGTAAAAATCAGCCGGCAGCGGGCCTCCGATCTGGAAGATATCCCCACGCTCCGGAGGGGCGATCTGCACCGTGTTGAAGAACGCCTGCATCCGGTAAAAATCCTTCGTCGGGATCTTGTCATACTTGTGGTCATGGCACTTCGCGCATCCGACTGTCAGGCCAAGGAAGACGGAGCTCACCGTCGAGGTCATCTCGCCGAGCATCTCGTGCCGAGTCTCATCGCCTCGCGGCTCGGTGAACGGTGCCAGACGCAGAAAGGTGAGCGCGACAGCCTGCTCGGGCTTTACCGACGGCAGTTCACCAGCACCCATGATTTCTTCAAACTCGTCGCCGGCGAGCTGCTCCCTGATGAACTCGTCGTAGGGCTTGTCTCGATTGAATGCATTGATGACGTAGTCGCGGTAGCGCCAGGCGTGAGGGAGGTCCGGATCGCCCTCGTACCCGGCTGTGTCCGCATAGCGGGCGAGGTCCAGCCAGAACTTCGCCCAGCGCTCACCGTGGCGCGGATCGGCAAGCAGGGAGTCGACCAGGTCTCCGTAGGCGTTTTGGGCCGTATTGTTCACGAATGCCTCCACCTGCTCCGGTGTCGGCGGCAGACCGATGAGGTCAAAGTAAAGCCGGCGCACTAGAGCACGCCGGTCTGCTTCCGGTGCCAGTGTCAGCCCGTTCGCCTCCAACTTCTGCAGGACAAAGGCGTCGATGGGATTGACCACCCGGTCCGCCGATTTCACCTCCGGGGGCGGGGAATCCACCGGTCTGCTGTAGGGCCACTCCTCTGGGCCAGCCGCCCCAGCCCCTCTGGATCCGGCAGCAAGCGTCAGCAGCGCTGCGGCCGCAAAAAAGCACCGCCACCCCTTCATGAAATTTCTGGAAAGCGACCGGATTTCAGCCGCCATGGAAGCAGCATGGGGCCTCGGAATCTGATTCACCGGTAAAGGGCTGCGGCGGGAGCTCATGGTTAGACGAGACGGTGGCATACCTTGATGTTTGCTTCCTGCTTTGCAAACAAAAGGCTTGCAGCTTTGGTAAATAAGCGTCGCCGGCGGCCACATGCTCGGGGAGCATCTCATCAAGCTGGGCTGCCGCTCTCTGTGCTTTCTCCATCCGCCGCACTCCGCCCCCTCCGTCGCGGGCCGCATCGCGGGGATCCGGGCCGCCATGGAAGACTATTCCCTGCCGTGGAGTCCGAATCTCCTTCTCGAAGGCAATGCCGGCGATCCGGCATTTATCGAGCGACTGCTCCGGTCCGAACGCGACGCTTTCGTTGCGGTGAATGACCATACTGCCGCGCTGTTGCTGCAAGGTCTGCTCAAGCGCCAGATCGATGTCCCGCGGCAGATCCGAGTCGTCGGCTTCGATGATTCGCGTTCGAGGAACGCCGTCAGCTACTCGGATTTGGCGGGCTTCCCGCGGTTGGGTGCAGGGCTCGAGGGGAGAGCTTCGGCGAGCCGGGCCTTTACTTCGGCGAGGGCGGGGTCGGCGGCTCGGTTGGTGAACTCGTCAGGGTCGGTTTCCAGGTCGTAGAGTTCCTCAAAGCCATCGCCGTAACGGATAAACCGGTAACGTGCATCCGACACGGCATGTGAGGCGGTTTTCTCCCCGTGAAAAACGTAGGAGGTGAGCGAGGTGCGGGTGCACGGGGCGTCGGGGTATTTCAAATGCGGGACGAGCGAGGCACCGTCGCACTGCGCGGGCACAGGCAGGCCGGCGAGTTCGCAGAGGGTGGGGTAAAGATCCGTGAGGGTCGCGGGCTGGCGGGTCTGCTGACCATCGCGGCTGAGCCGGGGTGCGTGAATGAACAGCGGCACGCGCGTCGCCTGGTTCCAGAGGGTGAACTTCTCCCAGTTTTCCTTTTCCCCGATATGAAATCCATGGTCGCTCCACAGGACAATGATAGTGTTGTCCTTCATCGGCGACGCATCGAGCGCTTCGAGCAATCGGCCGACCTGGTGGTCCATGTAGCTGATGCTCGCCAGGTAACCCTGCAGGAGCTTCTCCCATTGTTTGTTTTCGACGACCCACTTGTGCCAACTGCGGCGATCGGGCTCATGCGCGTCGGCGAGATCGTCGGCCTGTGTGACGGGCAGTTTCACTCCGGCCAGTGGGTGAAGGTCGAACCACTTCTGCGGCACTTCGAAGGGGATGTGCGGACGGAAAAGGCCGACCGCCAGAAAGAGCGGTTTGGGCTGCGGTGCGCGCATTTCCCCAATGGCCCAATCCACCACCATGTGGTCGCCTGTCTTCTCATTGGGCACGCTCAAGGCGGCGGCACCGAAGAGTTTCGTGGGACCGAGTGGCCGGTCCGCGCCTATACCCATTTCCGCGTCGGACTCGAACTTCGCGCGCACCCAGTCTTTCGAAATCGGGTCCAGCGGGTCGCCGCGGTACGCGTCCCACGCAGCGGGATCGTTTTGCGAGTCGCCGGGTGTCCACTGCAAGGTGTGGAAAATCTTCCCGCCACCCAAGGCCCGGTAGCCGTGATCGCGAAAGTGTTGGGATAGGACGACCGCATCCTTGAGCACAGGCGACTCTTCGCGCCAGCGCGGTCCGTGGGCGCCGAAGAGATTGACGTAAATCCCGGACTTCGCGGGATGCACGCCCGTCATCACCGCGACGCGCGAGGGATGGCACGCGGGCGCCGCGCAGTGGGCGTTGGCAAAGGTGACGGAGCGCTTCGCGAGCCGGTCGAGGTTCGGGGTGCGGACGCCGGGATGATTGGCCAGCGGTGAGATGTAGTCGTTGAGATCATCGATGGCGATGAAGAGGACATTCGGCCTGGCGGGTGCGGGCGGCGCGGCGTGCAATGCGAGCGGGCTCGAGCAGACGAAAATGAGAAAGGCGGCGGTGAGGCGATTGGCAGGCATTGGTTGCTGGAGACTTGCGTTGGTGATTTCTGATTACCGCAACGTCAGCCGGAACTACGGCTCGCTAACCCTCGTCCCAGTGAAGATCGCCGCGTCGAGTCGGTTGAGCGGGCGTTTGGCCGTCCAGCAGAGGCCGCGGTAGGCGAGCACGCGAAAGAGCGGGTCGTCGTGGGTCCAGGTAAAGTGGCAGGGGAGATAGACGAAGATGCGCCCACCGCCGCGCTCGGCGCTCCATGCTTGTGGCTGCGCGGCGCCGTCGGCGTCCATGGCGGCGATGGTCGTGGTGCCTACACCGTCGCCGAGCAGATTCCAGTATGGCTCCTCGGGGCGGATGTCGGATTCGGGAAGTCCCTTGGTGATTTCGTGCGCGCTGAATTTCAGGTCCATGTCGCCGCGCAGCCATTTGTTGCCCGTCCACGCGCGACCGATGCGGTCCGCCAGCGGCTGGGGTTCTTTGTTTCCGTTGATGGAGAAATGCAGAAAGACCAGGCCGCCGCCGCGCGCGAGGAAGGCATCCAACTCCGGCCCCCTGGCCGCGGTCCATTCCGGATTGTGGTGGAAGAACGCGATGGCATCCGCCTTCTTGAACTGCTCTTCGGTCGGCCATTTGTCCGCGGGCTCGGCGGTGACGGCGGGCACCCCGGCGAGGATTTTCGTCCAGCGCTCGCGCCAGATGGGATAGTCGTGAAAGCCGGGTCCAGTGTGCCCCGGGTCCTTTTCTGCGGCGCAAAGGATGATGTGAAAAGGGCGTTGCTTTTCCGCGTCGGTCATCGGCGGAAGGGCGGCGAGCACCGGATCAACTTCCTTCTTCGAGCGCGGCGGGGGCATCTTGATGTTCTGCACCTCTTCCGGGCTGGGCCACGGTTTGGTGATGTCCACGGGCGCGGCGGCTGGTGGCGGCGGGGTCACGGGCGGCTGTTCCGCCAGCGCGCTGTAAATGACGGCGGCGACGGCGATGGCTAGTGGAATGGCGGGGGCGTATTTTTTCACAGTTTGGAATCAGTCGGTAGTTAGGGTCCGGCGGCGGCTGGCATTTTCTTCCTGGCAAAATGCACCCAGTTCAAATCGAGGACGCTGCCTTTTTGCGCCGGCTCGGTGCGGGCGAGGAAGACGAGATCGTTCACACCGCCGGGGTTGCTCACGGGGATGGTGACTTCGCGGAATCCGCCCGCCGCATCGAGCCAGTCGGTCTGCGCCACGAGCGGGCCTTGCGGCGAACCAGCGCGCACTTCGAGCACAACGGCAGCAAACGGTTGGAGATTGAGCGTGAGGCTTTCAATACCGGCAAGATTGACCGTGGAAAATTTCAGCCATCCGCCGTCCGTCAGCCGTGCCACGAGGCCATGGCCACCCTCCATGAAGTCCACGACTTCGACTCCCTGCGATGCATCGTGCAGGGCAGCTTTGCGTCTGCGCGCGTGCAGGATGTGCTCGGCGCTGCCGCGCAGGGGCGGCAGTCCGGCGGCACCGTTGTCCTGACAGGCGGCGGTAATAGCAAAGACGCCGCCGTCCTGCCGCTCGCCGCCTCCAGTAGTCTTGAGCGTGCCGGTCAGGCCAGTCACCGCGTCCGCTCCGGGCGAACGCGCGAGGCCGAGGACCCAGTCCGCCATGAGCTGCGTTTCGCCGAGCGTGTGCTGCGGATGCGGCGGCATGGCGATCAACTGCCCCCACACGCCGCCTCCGCCGGAGATGATCTTCGCCGCCAGCTTTTCGCGGGCGGGCGCGTCGTTTTGATACTTCCGGGCGATCTCCAAATACGACGGCCCAGCCGATTTCTCCCGCACGGTGTGGCAGGCGAAACACGTCGTGCGCTGCATCATTGCGAGGCCGGGATGGACGGCATCGCCACTGCGCGCCGCACGATACGCGCCCTGCACGGTCACACGCTCAGGAGCGAGGTTGCCGTCCTCGGCATCGGTCACGCGCACTTGGAAATTCACCGTCTGGCCGGCGTCGAAAAATCCACCGTTCGGCGGGTCGAGAATTTCCACCACCGGCGCGGCGTTGCCCACGGTGACGACGGTCCGCGTTTCGCTCACCGCGCCCGCTGCATCGGTGACTTTCAACGCAACGGCATGCTGACCGGGCTCGGTGAAAGTGAAGCGCGGTGCGGCTTCAGACGACGTTTTGCCGCCGCCAAAATCCCACGCGAACTTGAGCGCATCGCCGTCGGCGTCGCGCGAGGCACCGGCGTCGAAGCGCACCTCCAGAGGCTGTTTGCCCGCGAGCGGCAACGCGGCGAGCGCGGCCACGGGCGGACGATTCCCGCGCCGGTAGCTCAGTCGCAGCAACTGCCCGTCGGTGTTGTCGTGCCATTTGTCGCCATACTCGAGGACGAACATCGTGTGGTCCGGAGCGAACTTGATGTCCATCGGCTTGCGGAAGACGAACTGCGACGCGAACGGCTCAACGCCTGCCAGTTTTCCCTCCGCCGTGACCCGCACCACTTTGATCCAGTTGCGCGTCCATTCGTAAATGAACAGCGCGCCGTCGAAATGCTGCGGCAGCTTGAGGTCGGACTTCACCGCCGCGTCGAAATGATGGAATGGCCCGGCCATCGCTGAGCGCGCGCCGCTGCCGAGTTCGGGAAATTCCATCGACGCGGTCGTCGGATACCACAGCAGCGCCGGCTGCGCGGGCGGCAGTGCTTTCACGCCGGTGTTGCGCGGCGAGTGATTGAGGGGTCGCACGGCGTCGAAGCGTGCGCCGGGCTTTCCATCTGCACCGAGCGAGCGATACGCCTCGTTAGGCCCGGTGAACATCGGGTGGCCGAAATTCCCCGGCTTCGTCGCAAGGTTGAATTCATCGTAGCCCACCGAACCGGTCCCGGGATTGGTGTTCGGCCCCACGTCGCCCCACACGATCCAACCCGTCTTCGGATCGACCGACCCATGAAAGCCGTTGCGCACACCCATCGCAAAAATCTCCGGCCGACCCTGCGCGGGCTCGGCGAAAAGATTGCCGGGCGGGATGTCGTAGCCGCCATCGGCGCGCGGACGAATGCGCAGGATTTTTCCACGCAAGTCCTGCGAGTTGCCGCTCGACCGCAACGCATCGCGCATCAAGCCGCCCGGAGAAACATCCACCGCCGCGCCTTCGAACGGCGGCGCATTGTCACCCGTCCCGAGGATCAGATGCCCCTTCGCCTTGTCAAAAAACAGCCCGCCGCCCATGTGGATCGCGCCGTTGAATTCGATCGGGTACTCGAGCAGCACCTTTTCCGATCCGAGATCTAGCCGTCCATCCGCGCCGATGGTGAACCTCGCCAACCGCAGCGAGTCACGCTTTGCCGCCGGGCAGAAAAACAAGAACACATTTCCGCTCTGCGCAAAGTCGCCCGCCGCCGCCACGCCGATGAGTCCCAACTCCACCGATACCGTCACCGGCACACGCCCCACCTCGATCACATCCCGCGTCGCCGCGCGCCACCGTTTGAGCGTGCCGTGCATTTCCGCGATGAGCACATCGCCATTCGGCAGCGCGTCCATTTGCAACGGATCATGAAAGCCCGCCGCCAGCACCTCGCGCTCCAGCCGTGCCGGGTCAAAGGCTTCCGCCGCACGGGCACAGAGCGCGGCCTTGAGGACCAGCGCTCCAATCAGGAGGTGTCGGAGTTTGGGAGGTTGGCACATGGGCAAAGCCAGCTAAAGGATCCTAATTCGCGATGAAGAGTACGTTCGGCCTGGCTGGTGCGGGCGGCGCTCCGTACAGTGCGGGCGCGCTCAGGCTCAGGAATCCGGCTATGTGGCGCTTTGCGGGCACTACTGTTCCTCCAGCAGTTTCTTCAGCTCCGGTTCAATTGCCCTGGCCCAGATTTCGAATCCTTTCTCGCTCAGATGGGTCGTGTCCGGCGCGATCTCTTTCGACAGGACGCCATTTTCATCGAGAAACTTCGGGCCAAGGTCGAGTAGGCTGACGTTTTTCAAATCCTTGAGCAGGTTGGGCAGCAGGGAGTTGATCTCGTTGATTTGCTTGCGGTGTGGATGGTCCGGATTAACTCTTCTGGGAAAGACGGCCAGGACGAGTATTTTGGTCGTGGGATAGAGCTGCTGCAGCTTGTGAACGATGGCTTGAATCCCATCGGCAGCCTGTTTCGGGGTGTCACTGCCCCAGCCGATGTTATTGGTGCCGATCAGCAGCACGGCGCCTTTCGGGTCCTTCTTCGGCTTTGGCAAATTCTCCAGCCGCCAGAGAACATGCTGCGTGCGGTCGCCACCGAACCCTAGGTTGATCGCTTTCCTTGGCTCAAAAACCTCCTTCCAGAATTTGGCACCCACTGAGTCAAAACCGTGGGTGATCGAGTCCCCGATCATCAGCAGGTCGGTGTCCTTCTCCGCCATATCGCCGACCTTCTCCGCGTGGAGGGCAAACCACCACTTCTCAATCCGGGGGGCGGGCGTTACGGCTTGGTGCTTTGCTTCTGTGGCAGGCTTGGCTTCCGCAGCGGGCCTGGCTTCTGTGGCGGGATCGGCGGCGTGAATCTCTCCGATCCACTTCGGCACTTCTCCACTGCCAGTCCTGACTCCAGCGAGGAGCCAGCTCAGGTTGAAGCGCCACATTTCCCCGCCGGCACCCTCGGAGAACAGGTAAATCCAGCCTTCACTCTTCGTGTCGGGACGGCCCGCGTTGAGGGAAGAGTAGGCAAAGGCACCTTCGGTGACGAGGCGCTTCAGCGGCCAGGACTTGCCGCCGTCGAAACTGGCCCAGACCGTTCCATGGTGGCGGCCTCCGGGGCTCTCAACGTTGCTGAAGATGAGGATGTCCTTGTCCTTGACGGGCAATCGCACGAGGCCGCCCATCAAGCCATAACCGGTATCGCGCGGACCGTCCGGCAGGTCCTTGCACATGACCAGATCCTTCCAGGTCACCCCGCCATCGTCACTCATGGCGGTCCAGCGGGTGGAGTTGTCATCGCCTTCCGGCACCCAGTGTCGGCGGGTGTTGTAATAAATTCGTCCGTCGGACAGCTCGGCAATCGTGGCTTCGCCTGTGCCGTTGGCGGGAAAGGGTTCGCTCGTTAGCCAGGTCTTGCCGCCATCGTCGCTGTAGATGGCGTTGGTGTAATGGCTGGGCCATTCGTTATGATGGTTGGCCTTGGCATAAAAGCGGGAGGGGCGGATCATCCGGCCTTTGTGGGGGCCGCGCATCAGGGTGATGCCGTGATCGTTCATGTGCATCTCGGGCTTGTTACCCTTGCTGTCCGGCTTGATCACCGCGTCCATGACAGTCCATGTCTTGCCATGATCCTGGCTGCGGTAAATTTTCTCCGTGCTCGGCGGGTGGGCCTCACTGACAAACGCGAAAATGTCCCCGTTGGCTTCGTTCACAGTGACGCCGCCGCCCATGAATCCTGGTCCGATCGGGATTTCAGGCCCCCACGTCGCGCCGCCATCCTCGCTGCGCCGCACTTTCACGCCGTTCCAGACCGCCAGCACCGAGCCATCCCTTGCGACGGCCACGGTGGGAAAACGGTCGCTTTGATACACTTGCTGCCTTTCCATCTTTGGCTCACCCAGGAATGGCTTGAGTTCGCCTTCAGGGGCAGCTTCCGCCGCGAACGCCGCACCGCAGACGGCAAGCAGGGAAAGGATGGTGATTGATATGATTTTTGTTTTCACTAGGCGACTGTGGTTGATTGGCGGAAGCTTGACCGGATGTTTTCTATCTGGCGAGGCGTTTCAGAGGCCAGGGCTGCACGCCGACGCGGTCGGCCCACGCCTGTCATTTGTCCAACAGCTCCTTGAGCTTCTCCGGCTGCGTGGCAGCGAGGTCGTGGAGTTCGGTGCGGTCGGCTTCCATGTCGTAGAGTTCCCACTTGGTGGGTTGGTTGTCCCGGTATTCGGTGACGATCTTCCATTTGCCGTCGCGCAGCGCGCTGTTCCCGTGGTGCTCCCATGCCAGCGGGGCGGTGCGCGGCACGGGATGCCAAAAGGTCTGTCCACATGTCGACTCGGGATGTGTCCACATGTCGACTCGACCGAAGAGGTCTGTCCATTTGAAGAGGGACACGGGCAAGGCTTTGCTTTCGTTATCCCGAGCCTGCCTGTGGCGTACCGCTCTAATGCCCTGCTGGGTGAGGAACCGATTTCACCGCGGGAGCCACCGCCGTCAGAAGAAGGCCTGGCAGCAGGCCACCAGCTACCAGCAGGACCGCACAGGCTGCCAGGATCCAGCGTTCCCGCGGCAGTGCATCCGGCACTGCAGGCACGTGGCGAGGCAGCACGCCGAGAAAGATCAGACCGAACAGCCGGAGAATCGTGATCGCATTGAGGGCGGTGGCCAGGGGAAGCGCAACTCCCAGCCATGGGTGCGACTCAAGGGCACCGTGGAAAAGGAGGTCCTCTGCGCAGTAGCCCGCCGTTCCGGGCAGACCGACAAGGGAGAGACCGCAGATCAGAAAGAAGACAGCGAGGCGCGGAGCATGCACCGCCAGCCCAAGGGGCCCGGTTGGTTTGCGCGCATCCGCCACCCGGGCCTCCACGCCGCGCAGCACCACCGCCATTCCCAGGGTCGCCGCCGAAACCACCAGCCAGTGCAGCATGGCCCCACTGCGTCCGGCGTCGTTGCCCACCGCCAGTCCTGTCAGGATGAATGACGCCTGCGAAACCGCGAGCATTCCCAGAACGCGACGCGGACGGCGTTCCACGAGCGCCCGCACTGCCGTCAGCACGGCACTGAGAAGCGCCGCCGATCCCAGCGCAGAGAGGACCGCGCCGGAACCTTCCCCGTGGAGCCGCGCCGTCAGCAAGGCACCCGCGTGTCCGTTGAAGTACACGACCGCAGACAGCAGCGGGCCGCGGTCAAACATCTGCACTACGCCTCCATGCAGCGGAAAAATCCCCTTCCGCAGCGCCACCGCCAGAGCCACAAGCACCGCGGCGAGGGCTCCCGTCGCATCCCCGGAGCCGAAACCCATGGTGACCGCGAAGGCCAGAGCCACCACAGAGACGAGGAGAGAAATGCGCGTCTGCCGCGTAATGTCGCTCCCTTCCCCGCCAGGATGCAGAAACGGCAAACTGCTCAGCAGCCAGCCGAGCACAATGGCCCAGCCCGAACCCGCGAGCGCAAGGGAGGTTCCGGCGCCTATGAGCAGAAGCATGCTGGCATGGCCTCCCTGCATATCGCGGATCGGCAAAGCGACGATCGCCGCGAAGACCAGCAGGGCATGAAACACCAGCGGCACCCCGGAAAAGGCATCCACCGAAAGACCGGTCGCCAGAGGCTCGATCACCCGCGCACCATTGCCAGCCAGATGAGCCATCAGAAAACATCCCGCCGCCAGCAGCGACGACGCCGCCGCGGCTACTCGCTTCAACCGGAACCCGCCGCGCAGCAGGAGCGAACCTGCCAGCAGTACCGCAATGCCAGAAGACAGAAAAGGAAAGGAAAGCGTCAGCATGGAAAATGATTCAATCCGGTTTCACCGGCAGGGGCCCGGCTGGCCCGAAGCTGTCCGCGCCTCCAGCTTCGCAGCGTCCCAGCAGCCTGCCCAGCCACTGCACCGGAGCGACGAGGAAACGATCAATGACCGCATCGTAGAAGCCACGGCCCATGGCGAAGCGATACAGCCAGCGCTGCAGCCCTGCCGGCACCAGGGATTCGTAAAGTCCCCCAGTCGGAGCGAGATGCCCCCCGGCGGCAGCATGCACCCGGTGGTAGTCGTGAAGCATGGAAGGAGCCCTCAGAAACTGCAGCGTGCGCACCATCGCATGCCCCATGATGTGGACCGTAGCCAATGTCGTCCAGCCGATCCCGATCTCTGCAAAGATGAGACCAAGCTGGGTCTGCGAAGCATAGGCCAGCGACGTCTTCGCATCGGCACAGGTCCGGTGCACCAGGGTACCCAGAAAGGCAGTGCCTAGGCCGATTGCAATCACGAGGGCCGCGGCCGGAAACGACGCCCGCAGCAATGGCTCCGCACGCAGCAGCAGGTACGCCCCCGCATGAACGGAGATTGCTCCATAGAAAATAGCACTTGAGGGCGTCGGACCCTCCATGGCCCGCGGCAGCCATCCGAAGAACGGTCCCTGCGATGACTTGCCCGCTGCGGCCAGCACAAGAAGCCCCGCCAGCACTGCAGCCTGTCCCCCGGACAACCCGGCTGCTCCTACCAGCACTGCATCCCAGTTCGCCGATCCCAGCCAGTGATGCGCAAGGAAAATGGCGAGCAGCATGTGCAGGTCCGCCACCCGGTACGTTGCAAACACCCGCAGGGCGTTGCGCACGGGATCCCGCCGGTACTGGAAGAATCCCACGAGGAGCACCGAGGTAATCCCCACCAGTTCCCAGCCCGCCATGAGCAGATCCAGCGATCCCGCCAGAAACACCAGCAGCGCCCCCAGCGTGAAGAGATGCATCAGCAGGAAAAACCGGAAGTACCCGGGGTCCCGGTGCAGGTACCGCACCGAAAAGGCCGCCACAATTCCCGCCAGCACTACCGTCAGGCCCGCAAACGGCAGGGACAGCGCGTCCGCCTTCAGCATGAGCTCGAATCCGTAATGTCCGACGGAGAACCATGTGCCCGCCGCCACCGCCACACTGCCCGCACCGGATTGACGCAGCTGCACCACCAGTGTCAGCACCGCCAGCACCAGCACCGCGTAGACCGATTTCGTCAGGCGGGCGAGGAACCGTTCGGATGGATGTGCTCCGGCAAGCCAGAGAAGACTCAGCAGAAGCAAGGTGGCTCCGGGAATCATTACGATGGCCCGGCAGATGGTTTCGGAAGACATGGAAAAGCAGGATGCAGAAGTCAGTGGCCCGGGGAAATCGGGCTCAGGCGACCTTCGGGGAAGCCGCGGCAATGCGGGCGACAGGGAGATGTTCCCGGCGACCACGGTAGAACTGACGTGACGAATTGGCGAAGAGGAGTGGTTCCTCATCGCCCGTGAGTGGCTCGAAGACCCCATTCCGCAGGACCTGAATCCGGCCATCTTCGGGGTCCATGGTCGCCAGACGGATCCAGCGGTTGTCCACAAACTCCGTCAGTTCCCGGCTCGCCCGCACCACCTTCATGAGGCGCTCGGGCGTGGACTCGATCACAAAGAGAATCCGCACGGGCTCATGAATCTCCACCATCTGGAGCGGCAGGCCAGTCCGCAGATCGCCCTGGTAGCCGTTCATCACGCCGACCAGTCCGGAAACATTGTGCGGCAGCTTGGTTCCGCATCCATAGCCCTCATTGTCGACAAACGAGAAGTAGTACTCAAGGCTGATGCCTCCGCAGACCGGAATGACGGCCCCCAGCACCCGGGCGAGGGCCTCGTCCCGGGGATCCCTCTCCGGATCGTAGCTAACCAGAAAGGCCCGGCGGTCAAAGAAGAGTCCGCGAGACTTTTCCCGGCGGCCCACGAGGCAGACTGCATTCGTGCAGTGCCCGTACTCCGGTCTCGGCTCTCCCAGATGCTCGGACCGTTCCTCCACGTGATGCAGTGCTTCCTCGGGTTCGGCGTCCGGATCCGCCGCTTCGAAGCGCCGCGCCCGCTCGTGGGCACTGAGCGCCCGCGCCCGGTCGAGGGAGCGGCACAGCCGCTGGAAATCCGCGCGGTGATCCGGCGGTAGCGCTGACAGATCGAACCATTCAACCGCATCGCTGCAGGTGTCATGATAGCCGCCGACAAACCATGTATCGTCGGGAATCGCAATGCCCCGCTCCCGGAGGGCAGCCCGTACGGCCGGGCGGTTGGCCATGGCGGCAAACAAGCGCGCGTTTGGTCCGCCCCGCCTGCCACCGCAGGCCCCGCAGTCATGCGCCGATTCATGCGGATTGTTCAGGCTGGTCGACCCATGACCCAGCACCGCGACAATGCGTGCATGGCCCTGGTGCAGGCCAGCAGGCCCCAGTACGCTGGCCACCCGGTCCGCCTTCTCCGGAGTGCTGAAACCCGCCATGAGCCCAGCCGTCGCTTCCTCTCCGGCGGCATCGTCCCGCATGAAGGCCAGTTCCGTGCGCGGTTCCGGCAGAAACAGTGCATTGAGGCGCTTCATGAGCCGGGCATATCCCAGTGGACGCAGCACCCGGAACGTCAGTGGAAACACCGACAGAAATCCAAGGCAGGCCGTACTGAACCAGCCGCGCAGCAGGGAACGCGAGGACACATAGGAATTCCGCGCGACCGCCGCCCATGCACGCCGGAGATTCCGGCGGCGGGCATGAGCATCCGCATGGCCGTCCACCACGACTTCCCTGACTTCATGAGCCGGCTTCACGACCACCGGACAAAGGGCCACGCCATGCGCATCATCAATGCCGGCATAGTCAATGGCACAGCCGAAGAAGCCTGCTGCACCGAAGGTTTCAATCTCGGGATCGGTTTCCTCAAGGGCACGGCGGATGGATTCCTCGCGTTCATCAATGCAGAAAATCACCTGTGCCGCAAGGCGGCCCGGCCCGGACGGCGGCGCAGGCTGGCTGAGATGGCGTGCCAGCGGCACGAGAATGCGGCGTTCATGCCGTCGCTCGTAGGCGAGGTGGAGCAGACGGCGGCGCTCGAGGGCATCGCACGACGTCACTTCGTCACGGAAGGCGGCAAATGAGGCCTCCGGCAGCGCAGCCATCTCGCGGCTGGTCAGCCCGGACAGCTGAGCCGCATCAAAAAGTGCCGCCACCTCCACGCGTGCACCATTGTCGGCTGGAATGGCCACCTGCTGCCACCCCCGGCTGTCGCCGCAGACGCTGCGGAGTGCCGTCACCGTATAGCAGAGCCGGAGCGCCAGGAATTCCATGAGCGAACACGGCACGCGATCGTGCGGAGCCAGCGTGGGATCATCCTCGAGCCGGTGCACCATGCCGGCCCAGCCAGCCAGCGCGAGCAGTTCCGCCGTGATCAGTGGCTCGGCATCGCCAACGGCTACCCCGAGAGCATCCAGCATTTCGAGAACGGTGGCTTCCGCATCAAGGCTGCGGGCTTCATGGTCCCGGAGCAGGGCTCCCACGCCGGAAAGATGACGTGGAAACACAGCCGTCGGCTGCCCCATGATTTTCCTCGCCGCCCCCAGCAGACCCAGTTCCCGCAGCGGCATGGGCCAGTACGCGATGCCCTGGTCCAGAAAGGCTCCCGTCAGGCGGATGACCGGGGGATGCACGATATCATCCAGCCACAGCCCGTGGCTCCGCTGCACGGCTTCCGCCGGTCGCCGCGGGCGCACCATCACGCCTCCCGGTGCCGTGGGCACACGGGCCACACAGGCAGCCCAGAGCGCTTCCGGCATATCCCCGGAAAGCGCCATGGCCGCATCGGGGCGCAGATCACTCCGGAAGCGCCGCAGCCAGTCACCTTCCTGAAGATGCCATGCGAGCGTGCGCGGATCGACCGGGCGGGCCCCGGGATTGAGCAGCGCCTCGCGCAGCGCATGACGCTGCAGCCGGCCGGGAATCACCGCGGCGTCCGGTTCGCGGATGACCACATCGTGAATGTCTTCGGCCATGATCCGGCCCGCATCGAATTCCTTCCGGTAGGCGGCCTCGCTCATGTACGGCTCTGTCCCGTAGAGACGGGAGGCTTCCACGACCGCCTGCTCAAAGGGCAGATGCTGAAACGCGTGCAGCGTGTTGTGATGAATGAAGACACCAATCGGGCCCTGCGCTGGAAGCAGATGCGCGGCATGATCAACCATCCGGCGCAGCAGGCCGCGGGGATCGAGACTGGGGTGGGATGAATCCGAGGAATGCAAGATCCTGCACTTAACCCACGGATCCACGTCCCCGCCATTCCCTCCTCACGGGGTTTTGCCCCCCCTCTCCAGGGGACCCCCGCCATGGGGTCTGTAATTACCGTGCCGGGGCTATGGGAATCGGCGGGGGGCGTGTGCGTGATTGGCGGGGTTCAATACGCCACCATGTCCCACCCTGCTCCCTCCTCCTCCGCTGTCCCTGCCGGACCCAAGCCCGCAGGCAATCTCGCCGGCTTTGCCTCCCACTGGAAACACGATATCCTTTCGGGATTCCTTGTCTTCCTGATCGCCCTCCCGCTCTGCCTCGGCATCTCGGTCGCGTCGGGGGTACCGCCCATTGCAGGGATTTTCACTGCCGTGATCGGCGGCATGCTCACTCCCTTCCTGAGCAATTCGGAACTTACCATCAAGGGGCCCGCCGCGGGAATGATCGTCATTGTGCTCGGCTGCGTCCAGGAACTGGGATACGAGAAGGCGCTCGCCATCGGCCTGCTGGCCGGCGTCCTGCAGATGCTCTTCGGCGCCCTGCGGCTCGGCACCCTCGGTGAATTCTTCCCGGTGGCCGCCGTGCACGGCATGCTCGCCGCCATCGGCGTCATCATCATCTCCAAGCAGATTCACGTCGCGCTCGGCGTCGCCGCCCATGCCCGCGAACCACTCGAACTCCTTGCGGAAATCCCCCACAGCCTCGCCAATCTGAATCCCGAGATCGCCCTCATCGGCGGAATCTCCCTGCTGCTGCTCTTCGGCCGTCTCTTCGTGAAGAACCGCTGGGTACAGGCCATTCCAGGGCCCATGCTCGTGCTCCTCGTGGCCACCCCTCTGGCCGTTTACTTCGATGTCGCGCATCAGCACATGTACCAGTTCCACGGTCATCAGTATTCCGTCGGACCGAAGAATCTCGTGTCGCTTCCCCTCAATATGCTCAGCGGCATCCGTCATCCTGACTTCTCCGGGGTCATGAGCGCCGCGGGTGCCAAATGGCTGATCATGTTCGCTCTCGTGGGAACCCTAGAATCGCTCCTCAGCGCGAAAGCCATCGATCTCCTTGATCCATGGCAGCGGCGCACGAATCTGAACCGCGACCTCTTCGCAGTGGGAGCGGCCAACACCCTCGTCTCCTGCATCGGCGGCATCCCCATGATCTCGGAAATCGTGCGTTCCTCCGCCAACCGGAACAATGGCGCACGCACCCGCTGGGCCAACTTCTGGCACGGAACGTTCCTGCTCATCCTCGTCGCCAGCGTGCCATGGCTCCTGAACATGATCCCGCTGGCCGCCCTCGCTGCCATGCTCGTCTTCACCGGCTACAATCTCGCTTCGCCAAGGGAATTCCATCACATGTGGGCCGTCGGAAAGGGTCAACTGCTCGTCTTTGTGGTCACCATGATCGTCACCCTCGCCACCGACCTTCTCCTCGGCATCGCGGCCGGCATCGTTGCCAAGCTGATCCTTCACCTCTGCACCGGCGTCTCCCTGCGCAACCTCTTCAAACCCGAGATCCAGACCGAACGGAATCCGATCACCGGCGAAACCGTTGTCCGATTCCGCAAAGCTCTCATCTTCAGCAATTGGCTGGCTGTACGCCGCCAGTTGCTCGCCCTTCACGGAGTTTCCCAGGTCCGGCTCGACCTTTCGGAAACCAGCCTTGTCGACCATTCCGTCATCCGGAAGCTTGAGGAAATGGTGCAGGACTGGAAGCTCGAAAACCGGGAACTCCTGCTCGAAGGACTTGATGGACACCAGCCTGTCTCCCATCATCCACAGGCAGCCCGGCTCCAGCGGGCCTGAGCCAGACCAATTCGCATCCCCTCAGATCCTGATGAAATCGACCGCCTCTCTCATCACCGCCGCGGCCCTCTCGCTGACGGCGGCCGCACACGCTGCTTCCGTCTTCGATTCCAATGGCAACCTCTGGGTGAACTATGTTGGTGATCACCCCCTCGGGAAAACCCCGTGGGGCATCCACCTTGAGGCCCAGGTGCGGCGGGCCGACTTCGGCGGCGACTGGCAGCAGCTCCTCATCCGCCCCGGCATCAACTACACGCTCAACCCGAACGTCACCTTCTCGGCAGGCTATGCCCGCGTCACCACCTACCCCTACGGTGACTACCCCGCTGCCGATGACTTCCCGGAAAACCGCCTCTGGGAACAGGTCGCCATCACCCAGAAGGGATTCGGCCTCGAATGGACCCACCGCCTCCGCCTCGAGCAGCGCTTCATCGGCGAACTCGGACCAGCCGACCGCTCGGGCGATCGGCCCGTGGCCAACTGGCGCTACGAGAACCGCATCCGCTACCTCCTGCGCACCTCCATCCCGCTCAGCAGCGACCGGCGCTGGTACATTCCCGTTTGGGACGAAGTCTTCTTCAACTTCGGTGACAACGTCTCCCGGAACTACTTCGACCAGAACCGTGCCTTCGTCGGCATCGGACGGAAACTTTCGGACTCCAGCCGTGTCGAAGTCGGCTTCATGGAACAAACCCTCCAGCGGCGTGGCGGACACATCTGGGAGAACAATCACACCGTTGCGGTCTGGTTCCTCTCCAAATGGCCCTTCGACTGAAGCAAGACACCGTTTCGGCAGTTCCCTGACCGCTCAGTCGGCGGAGGCCGTATCCTCCGGGCGCACGGCCGGCACCACTACCTGAATCTGCACGCCACCCCCGGGCGTCGCCTTCAATTCCACCGTCCCGCCGCACTGCCTCGCCCGCGCCCGCATTCCCGTGAGCCCAAGCCCCCGCGGGCTGCCATCGCCGTCTTCCGGAATGCCCCGGCCATTGTCCGCAATCGTCAGCCTCAGCCAGCCACCCGACTCCGTCAGTGAAACCCTCACCACCGTCGCCCCGGAATGCCTCGCCACATTCGTGAGCGCTTCCTGCGCAATCCGGAACAGATGCGTCTCGGTGGCATCCGCATAGCGGGCCGCCACATCCGATTCATACCGCAGCTCGATCCGTGCCCGCTGCGCAAACTTCTCGGTCAGCGACCGCAGTCCCGCATCCAGACCGAAGTCATCCAGAATCACCGGCCGCAGAAGCTGCGAAAGCTCCCGCACATTGGCAATCGATTCATCCACCAGATGCAGACAGTCCGAACGCAGGGACTCAAGGTCCGACGTCTCGCTCTTCACCAATCCGCTGCGCAGGGCCGCCAGTGACTGCCCCAGTTCATCATGGAGTTCATGGGAGAATCGCCGGGCCGCCTCCTCCTGACTCTGCAGCATCTGCCAGGAAACCCGGTTCAGTTCATCCGCCTGGCGCGCCATCCTCCTGAGCCCATGCCGCACGAACCCGACGGTCGCCGCCGCACAGAGCCCCGCCAGCGACAAGGATCCACCCAGCAGCACCGACGAATCGGTCGCCAGCGCCTCTGACTGGTCCGTCACCGCCAGCTCCGCAGACTCAAGCTGCCTCGCATTGTGCTGGACAATCGCCTCGATCGCCGTCGCCAGCCCATCGTGCTGACGGAACAGATCCTCCTGCGCGGGCCGCGCCATCGGATCGCCCATACCCAGCAGAAACTGCACGGTGGCAAAGAAACTGTCGGCATTACGCCTCAGTTCATGCCACAGGGGCGCCGCCTCTGTGACCGCGCCTTCAGCCGCCAGACGCCCCAGCGACGTCTCGCTGCGCTGAATCCGGTTGCCGAGTGCCTCCCGGACTTCCGCAGGCCGTTGAAATGTGAGGCGGTGCAGCAACTCGCGGATGACTGCCTCCTCCGCCTGCACTTCCTGCACCAGCCGCGCAATGCGGGACTGCTCCGCCACGAGACGGCTCGTGGTGGCACGGATCCCACGGCTGTCCTTAAGCACCGTCAGCCCCGCAACCGCGAGCAGCACCAGCACAGCCGCAAAGCCAATGATCAGAACCCTGACAAGGTGAGAAGGACTGTTCTCCGGAGGACTGGATGGCACAGCGGAGGACATGGCCGGGAAAAGTCAGTCAATCAGCCCGTTGCGCACTGCAAAACGCACAATCTCGCCCACGGAATGCAGATTGAGCTTCTCCATGATGCGGCCCCGGTGCGCCTCCACTGTGTAGACACTCAGGTGCAGGGCCGCGGCAATCTCCTTGTTCGTCCGGCTCTCGGCAATCAGCTGCAGCACTTCGCGTTCCCGGCTGCTCAGCAGATCAATCGGATTGGTCACGTGACGCCGGAAATCGTCAATCACCGCTCCGGAGACCGCGGCACTCAGAAAACCCTGCCCGTGGGCGACGGCCCGCACCGCTGTCAGGAATTCCGTCTCGCTGCAGTCCTTCAGAAGATACCCCCGCGCACCCGCCCTCAGCATCTCCCGCACATAAACCGCATCCTTGTGCATCGAAAGCGCCAGCACACTCGTCTGCGGCGAGACCGACGGCAGCCTGCGGGTCGTCTCGATGCCATTGAGCCCGGGCATGGTGACATCCAGCACCGCCACCTGCGGACGATGCTGCTCTGCCAGCTTGAGCGCCTCAGTACCGCTGGCTGCTTCCGCCACCACCGACATATCCCACTGGGCCGCCAGCAGATGACGGAAACCACTGCGGACTACCGCATGATCATCGGCAAGGAGAATCGTAATGACCGGTGCTGGCATGAAGACCCTTCATACAAGCCCGCCGGAACGGCCACTGCACGTGAAACCACGGTCACTTTTCCACGGGAAACCCAGCGGCTTCCCAGTCACCGAAACCACCGTCGAGATGGACGAGGTTCTTGAATCCCAGTTCCTTGAGCTTCGGAAGGGATCGCTTGCTGCGGCCACCGGCCTGGCAATGCACCACCACCGTGGCTTCCTTGTCGAGTTCCGCCACCGCCTTCGCAAACTCCTTGCCATTGAAGTCGGCATTGAACGCTCCCTTGAGGTGCCCGGCCTTGAATTCCTCGGGTGTGCGCACGTCCAGCACGATCACTTTCTTCTCCCTCGCCCCTTCCACAAGCTTCCGCGCCGCGGCGGCATTCACATGGAGAACTCCGTCCTTGACCGTTTCCGCGGCGGCCGCCGGTTTGCTGTCCTGACCGCACGCGGTCATCATGGGAAGGGTGGCAACGAGAAGAATGGCTGCTGACGTTTTCATGGGATTGGCTTGGAGGTTGTGTTCAGAGAGAATGACCCATCTTGAGCTTCTTGGTTTCAAGATACCTCTGGTTATGCTCGTTGGGAACCGGCCGCACCGGAACCTGTTCCGCAATTTCCAGACTGTGACCCTCAAGGCCCACGATCTTGCGCGGATTGTTGGTCATGAGACGGATTTTGCGGACACCGAGGTCGTGCAGCATCTGGGCACCCATGCCGTAGTCCCGCAGGTCCATCGGAAAACCCAGCTTCGCATTGGCCTCGACCGTGTCCAGTCCCTGTTCCTGCAGCTTGTAGGCATGAATCTTGGCCGCCAGCCCGATGCCGCGCCCTTCCTGCCTCATGTAGAGCAGAACGCCCCGATCTTCCTCCGCAATGCGCCGCATGGCCGCATCCAGCTGCCAGCCGCAGTCGCACCGCTGCGAACCGAAGACATCCCCCGTCAGACATTCACTGTGCACCCGCACCAGCACCGGCCGCCCATCCCCCACCTCCCCGCGCACCAGCGCCAGATGTTCCTGCTGATCGATCGTGCTCCGGTACAGATACAGCTGAAAATCGCCGTAGTCCGTCGGCAGCTGAATGACCTGCTCGCGCCGCACGAGGATTTCACTGCGGCGGCGGTACTCGATGAGGGCTGCAATGCTCGACATGCGCAGACCGTGCCGCTGCGCAAATTGCCGCAGCTCCGGCACCCGCATGGCCCGCCCATCCGGAGCCAGAATCTCAATGAGCGCTCCCGCCGGACGGAGACCCGCCAGCCTCGCAAGATCCACCGCCGCTTCCGTATGCCCCGCCCGCCGCAGCACCCCGCCAGGCCGCGCCACCAGCGGATTGACATGCCCGGGCTGCACCAAATCATCCGGCCCAGTCGCCGGATCCGCCAGGATCCGGATCGTATGCGCCCGGTCAAAGGCACTCACCCCGGTCGTGACACCCCGCGCGGCATCCACGGTAATCGTGTAGTTGGTGCGGAAGGCATCCCGGTTCTGCGCCACCATCGGACCAAGATGCAGGGCCGCAGCAATCTCCTCGGAAACAGGCGCACAAAGCATGCCCCGTCCTTCCGTGATCATGAAATTGACCATTTCCGGCGTGATCTTCTCGGCCGCCCCAATCAGATCACCTTCGTTTTCCCGGTCCTCGTCATCCGTCAGAATGACAAGCCGACCCGCCCGGATATCGGCAATGACGTCTTCAATCGGATCGAACGGCACTGCTTCTGCTGCTGGCATCATGGATAAGTCAGGGATGCGGAACCTCGGAGCCCCGCAGTCCCGTGCCGGTTCAGAGTTCGAGTTTCTTGCGGGTATAGCTGGAACTCTGCTTCGAAAACGGACGCCCACCCGGTGCCCGGTCCATGCCCCGGCAGGTGACCCGGTCGCCGTCGGCAATCATTTCAAACTGACTGGTCGACCCATTCTGCCCCCGGGTCTTCCAGACGACGTGTTTCCCGTCGCCACTGAGTTGTCCGACATACTGATTCTGCGCATTGTCGCCGAAGTACCATGCCCGGTAGACCTCCGCGGCCGCATCCCATGTGCAGATCCAGCGGTACGACGAGGAATTTTCCCCGGAAGCCTGGCCGGTCATCTCGAAATACCGTCCGCCGAAAGTATAGAAGCCCTTCCATTCGTCCTTCCACGATTTGTCGAGGGCCTTGAGCGGTTCATCCTCGTGCTCGATCTTCTCCGTTCCCGTCCACTCGGCTTCCAGTGGCTTGAAAACCTTCATCATGGTGGCCACCTGCGCCTTCTCCTCTTCTTCCTGCTCCTTGAGCTGCTGCTTGAATTCCTCGGCATCGAATTCCTGAGGCTCGGCTTCCTCCCCGCCCTCTGGTTCTCCTTTCTCCTCACTCTCTTCCTTCTCCGCTGACTCCGGCTTGCTGTCATCCTGAGCGATTACCGAAGGAGCCGCAGCGGCCAGCGCAACGCCGAGCAGCACAGCAAGAGGACGGAGCAGGTGTTTCTTCATGAGGCGCAATGATACGAATGATTGCCGGGGATGCAACGCGTCACTCCCGTTTTCGAGTGGCATCGGCTGCCAGCACCGCCAGCAGCCCGGGCCCATAGCGTTCCCAGACGGCTGCCGCAGGCACCGGAACCTGCCCAGGCAGCTCCATCGTGAGGATCGGACGTCCCACGGTTTCCCCGAACCATGCCCCCAGCGAACCCGGACGGGCTCCCAGCCGACGCACCGGCAGGCCACTTCCCCGCGCCACCACTTCCGCAAGGACCGCCGTCTCCGGCGGACCATCCCAGTCAATGCACGCCAGCGGCTGATGAATCGAAACAATCAGCGAAGGCTCCACCCGCCCGATGAATGCGGCGAGCGCGGCACTCTCCGGTTCAGAAAGCGGCCCCATGCCAAACCGGCTCCGGTCAATCCGGTTCCCCGCCGGAAAATTCCGGTTCAGATCAACCCCGCGCCGGTTGTGCCGCTGCCCGCGGGCCAAGCCATCGGGATTGGCGACCGGAAGGAGATACAGCGTCACTCCACCGAGAAGAGACGGATGTTCCCTGAGGTGCCTGCTCAGTTCCCCGAGCAGCGGCGTGCCCGCAGGCTCGCTCCCATGAATCGACGCCATCATCAGGATCACCCGCGGCCCATTTCCCAGCCGCTGCGCCGTCATCGGCCGGCCCGCAAGGCTGCGCCCCAGCGTCACCGGTTCCCCGAACACAGCCGCCGCTTCCTCCAGGCCCGCCGGAGCGGCGGACGGCACCGGGCTCCGCCGCAGCCCCACCGCCAGCATCAGCAGACCGACCAGCACCGCTGCCACCGCCCCTCCATACCTGCTGCACCATTCAGGATTCATCATGTCAGCGGCGACCGAATTTGCGGGCCAGTTCCTGAAAGGATATCTGAATCAGGGTCGGATTCCCATCCGGACAGCAGTACGGCATTTCGCACGAAAGCAGCGACGATACCAGCGCACGCGCCTCAGCCGCATCAGATGGCACCGGAATCTTCGCTGCCTGCCGCGCCACCGCCGCCGCCACCGCATCGTCATCCAGCCTCCGCAAAGTCAATGGCTCACCCGCTTCCCGGAGGTCCGCCAGCAGGCCGCTGATCCTTTCCGCCGTGCTGCCATCGGCCTCCCAGAACGGTGGCAGGCTGTCCACCATGACCGTATTCGCCCCGAACTCGGACGCCCCCACCCCCATGCGGCGCAGAGCCGGCAGGTGCGGACGCAGCAGGTCGAATTCCCGCGGGGCCAGCTGCAGGGTGATCGGACTCAATAGAATCTGGCCTGCCAGTGGTTCGCCCGACCGCCGTGCCCGCGCCTCCTCGTAAAGAATGCGTTCCCGCGCCGCCCGGCAGTCCAGCACCACCAGACCTTCCTCCCCTTCCATCAGCCAGTAGACATCTCCCAGACGCGACAGCATCCGGAACGGCACCTCCGCCGGCTTCCGCACGGCCGCCACCGCCTTCGCCGGCTCCACCGGTGCTCCCTCGCCTCCGCCTGCCGCCACAGCCGCCGCAGCGACAGCAGCCGCCGGAAAATCCGACCAGTCGTGCCGCAGCGCCCGCTGCTCCGGCTCGGGAATGAGGGTCCGCTGCTCCGGGGGCACCACCCACCGCGCCACCGGAACCACCACCGGAACAGGCTCCGGCACCGGAACGGCACGCCGTCCCTGCAAGGCCGCCGCACAAACCGAAGTCAGCGCCGCCTGCACCGCCTGACTGCTGCGGAACCTTACCTCCCGCTTCGCCGGATGCACATTCACATCCACTTCCCCGGGATCGATTCCAATGAACAGAAAGGCCACCGGCCACTGCCCCCGCGGCAGCGCCTCCCCATAGGCCCCCCGCAGCGCCATTGTGAAAACCGCACTCTCCACCGGCCGCCGGTTCAGAAAGCAATAACAGAGCGACCGGTTCGACCGGCTCGTGCCCGGCTCCCCAAGAAACCCCTGAACCGTGATGCCGGCTTCTGTCGTTTCCGGAATCTCCCGCAGCCGCTCCGCCACCTCCACCCCAGCCAGCCCACGGATCCGTTCCAGCAGCCCGCTGCCCCCCGGCAGCTGAAACACCAGCCGTTCATCATGCGTCAGACTGAACGCCAGCTCCGGATACGCCAGCGCATGCACCCTCACCTGCTGCTCAATGTGGCTGAATTCCGTCGCCTCCGCCCGCAGGAACTTCCGCCGCGCCGGCACATTGTAGAAAAGCGACCGCACCTCCACCTGCGTCCCCGGTGCCTCGCCCGCATCGCTGACCGCCACCAGCTGCCCCCCGTCCACCACAACCTCAGTCCCGTGCAGCGCCTCCCGCTCCCGCGTCTTCAGCACAAAACGCGCAACACTCGCAATGCTCGGCAGCGCCTCCCCGCGGAATCCCATCGTCCGGATCGCCGCAAGGTCCCCGCTGGTCCGGATCTTGCTCGTCGCATGCCTCTCGACACACAGCAGCGCATCATCCCGGCCCATGCCCACACCGTCGTCCACCACCCTGATCAGCGCCGTACCACCGCGCCTCACGAGCACATCAATCCGCCCCGCCCCCGCATCAATGCTGTTCTCCACCAGCTCACGCACCACCGAGGCCGGCCTCTCCACAACTTCCCCCGCCGCCACCTGGCTGGCCAGCACCTCGCTCATTACCTTGATTTTTTGCATCGCAAGACAAGAGAAGCGTTTGATTTCCGTAAGAAAAGACAGAAATGGCCCCTGCCCGCCAGACCATTTTCCGTCCAATCCGACTTCCTCCGTGCCATCATGATCCGCCTGACTGCCTCCGCCGTGGCCCAGCTGCGCCAGATCCTCGGACAACATCCGGAAAAAGGAGCCGGACTCAGGCTGGGTGTCGCCCGCGGCGGCTGCGCCGGCCTCCAGTACATCATGAAAGTCCAGTCCCCGGAACCCGGGGATGGCATCATCGGAGACCCGGGCGCTCAGGTTTTCCTCGATCCCCAGGCCGCATCCTACCTGTCCGGCTGCACGCTCGACTACGTCGACGACCTCGCCGACGCCGGATTCCGCATCGTCAATCCCAACGCCGCGAGGAGCTGCGGATGCGGCACTTCGTTCGAACCAATCCCGGAAGCCGCCGGAGACGAACCAATCCCGGAAGGCGAACCCTGCGCCACCCCAGCCTGAAGCCCCAGGCACTCACCCGCCACTCCCATGCGCCCACCCCGAGTCGAATTCATGCAGGCCCCCAGAGGCGCATGGTCGCGCTCCGCAGGTGGCACCATGCAGCGGACTGACGGCGGCATTTTCTGGTGGGCCGTCGCCATCACCATTCTCCTCGGGTTCGCCGCCTTCTCATGGTTCTTCTGCATCTCGGTCTTCAGCCACCCGGAGAAGCCGATGCACTACGAACTGCTCAGCCGATTCGATAAACTCGAGAAAATCCGCCGCTTCACGGATGCCGACGCCCCCACCGGCAAGGCATTCACCCGCACGGAACTGCGCGAAACCTTCGGCAACTTCTCCCCGGAAAGCCTCGGCGAAAAAAGCAGTGAACTGCGCCGTGCCTATCTGACCAATTACCGCGATGACCGGCCCATTTACGTAAGGGGCCGCTTCCGCATCCTCCATGCCCGGCCCCTCCAGCCAACCGATGCCTTCACCAGCGGCGTCGTTGCCCGGGCCGTGGCCCTCGCCGACGACGGTTCGGAAGACCGTTCCGTCATCCTCGAATACATCCTCCCCACAAGGAAGATGCCCAAAGCGAAATTCGGACCCGGTGACATCATAGAAATCGACGCCGCCGAGGCGGGCGTGCGCCGGAAAGTTCACGCAGCCCTGCTCAATGTCCAGCGTTTGCCCGACAGCAGCATGGTGTTCACGGCACTGCCCCTCGTCTATGGAGAGCACGCCATCAGTTCCGCCACCGAAAGCCGGATCCTCGCGGAACCTCCCGCACGCCTCAATATCAAGGCCGCCTGGCCCGTGACGGGACGCGATCCCTCCGTGAGCACCGAGGGCACCCTCACCGTGTCCACTCCCTGACCGTCAGGGACCCGCTGGACCTCGGCAGAACAAAGCCCCGGCAAAACAAGGTCAATCGTCCTGTCGTTGCCGGACAGAGCAGCCCCCGGAAGGCACGGATCAGTGCCACCGACATCGGGTACGGCAAAGGAAACACAGCCTGCCACCCTGGACCGCCGTGCGAGACCGCCGCATGCCCCCTCAGAAACTTTCCTGCCCGGTCGCATCCGGAACCGATGGCATCCGGCACGTGCCATCGAGCGAACACTGCGGCATGTTTTCCACCGCAGGCGCATCGAGCGGCGGGGAGATGACGTCCTCGGCGGCATTCTGTTCCGGAGCCACCACCAAAGCCTCCGCTTCACCTGTGGCAGCCTCCACCACTTCACCAGCCGAAGCCATATCAGCGGCGGCCACTGGTTCCGCCACGACTGCCGCAGCCTCTCCAGCCTCTGCCGTAGCGACCACGGCGGATGCTCCCCGCGGGGGTGCCGACGGCACCGGAGGACGCCCGAGCACGTGCAGTTCTCCCGCCTGAAACTCAGTCACATATCCCTCACCCACGAGCCAGCGCAGATCCTGAAGAATCGCAATTTCCTCCGGACTCAGAACCACCGCCGGAGCCGCCGGAGTCGCCTCAGGCGCTTCTGCAGCGGCTGCTTCCCCGACCGCAGACTCCGCCGCCGCTTCGGAAGCAACAGCTTCAGCTTCCTGCGCCACGGCTTCCCCGGAAACATCGCCAACCGCTCCATCAGTCACAGTCGCGCCCACCGGATCTTCCACGGGGACCACCGCATCCACCGCACAAGCTGCCTCTGCTTCCACGACCGGCGCTTCCTCCACGGAATCGACCGTCACCACCGCAGGAACTTCCTCCACCGCCGCAACCGCTTCTGCCACGACGGCTTCGGGCACCGCCGCGGCGGCCGGCACCTCGCCCTCTGCAGCCACTTCCACCGGTGCCGTAGTCGGCATCGCCGGAACCTCGCCAGACCGCACCTCGATGTGCGGAGCCAGCGTCGAGACCAGCCGCGTGTACGTGATCCCGGGATTCGCACGCACCATCTCCACAATCGACCGCACCCGGTCGCCGAGCACCACATCGTCCGCGAGAAAATGCGGCCGGTTGCGCGACACAAAGGTCGTCTTGCGGTCTTTCTTGAAAAACCTCAGCCCGGCCCGCTCGAGATCCCGGCAGAGATCCTGCACGAGTTGGATCGGAAACCGCTGCTGACGCTCGACTTCACTGCGCAGCAAGGCCAGTAGCGGCGGCGACAGCTTCCGGCCCGGAATGTTCCCCGGCACGGTCACATCCGTCACCACCCGCACCGCCTCAGCCGCATGATTCGCCCGGAAATGCGCCTCCATCTCAGCCGCATTCCTCAGCGGAACAGGAGCCTCACCCCCCTCCGGCACCTCGGGCAGCAATGGAATGTACTGCTGCGAACTGGTCTGCGATTCCTGCCAGCGCGCCAGCGTCGCCTCATCCTTCTCCACCCGGATGCGCGACTTGTAGCGATCCAGCGGCATATGGCTGAAACGCTCACGGTGCAGCCGGGCCACATTCCGCTGAAAATCATGATGGTTGGGCGGACCAAGGATCGCTCCGGAGAATCCACAGACGGCCACCGCCGAAAAATTTCCCTTCGGTGCCTCCAGCGTCACCGCCTCGGTCCGGTAGAACGCATCCAGAGCCGGGGAGGACAGCAGATGCCGGATCGCATCCTCCCGACCGCTCCACAGCGATCCATCCGCCATGCACTGAAACACTTCGGGCGCGGGAGGCGCGGGAGCCTCCCCTTTCGCCTGCGGCTGCCGGGGCCGCGCCACCCGCATCCTCACCAGGTACCGTGCCCGATCCTGCAGAAACAACCTCGCCACATCGAAAACAGAATAGGCCCGGCCCGACGCCTTGATCTGACGTGCCACTGCCTCAACAGACCGCGGATCGGCCACGAGACGCGCTTCCCAGCCTTCCAGCGGCGGAGGCCCCTCCCGGAATGGTGGACGCGGCCCACGATGATGCTCCTGTCCCTGCGGACGCGGCCCCCTTGGCCCCCCTCGGAATTCCCGGCGGTCCCCCGGCGGACGATCTCCCCGCGGCGGCCCTTCCGGCCGTGGCCCCCGGCGTTCTCCCTGCGGACGCGGCCCGCGGTTCTCCTGCCCCTGCGGACGCGGTCCACCTGGCCCACCCGGACGCGGTCCACCTGGCCCACCCGGACGCGGCCCTCGACGATCCCCTCCACCCGGTCCCCTGCGGTCATCCCGCGGCCCACTCCGCCCACGGCCATCGTCCTGCCCGCGCTCCCGCCGCAGTACCTCTGGCGAAACCTTGCCCCACACGACTTCTCCCGTCTCTTTCCCGGACAGATCCTCGACCCAGTCCGGTCGGAACTGGAGATTCTGCAGCTGCGACAAATCAATGGAGTCAGACTCGCTCATGACGGAAATCAGTTGGACAACGTTGGCTCGGACACTTTCCCCCGGACACAGGGAGCGCGATCGTATCGGAACCCCCTGCTAAATCAATCTCAATTGTCCCCGATCCGCAGAACGGCGGGACGGCTCCGGATCTGCCTCCTCCGCACCCTCACAGCCAGCCGGCTCCCTGCAGATCACGCGTCAGCTTCATCTGACGTTCCAGCTGCCCGCGGTAGAGCGCATGCGCCTCCGCGGAAGGCTCGCAGCGCGTTCCTTCATCAAGGGCCACCAGTCGGTCGGTCAGATGGCTGATCGGGTCACTGCTGCCTGATTCGGATGCAACCACCTGCGCGGCCTGAATCGCGGCCCCCAGCCCAGCACCCTCGGCTGTCTGCAGGGTCACCGTGGGAACGCCGAAGACATCGGCGACGACCTGACGCCATGCCGGACTCTTGCTGCCGCCACCCGTCAGACGGATCTCGGATGGATTGACGCCCAGTTCCCGGAAGCGCTGCAGTCCGTACGCAAGTCCTACGGTGACTCCTTCCACGGCCGCCCGGGCCAGATGCGAAGGCGTCGTGTTGCCCGTGCGCATTCCAAAGAGCACGCCCGTGCCCCCCGGAAGGTTCGGTGTCCGCTCGCCATTGAGATACGGAAGGAAAATCAGGCCGTCAGCCCCGGCCGGAACGGCCCGGATGTGAGACTCCAGAGCGGGCAGGTCCCATGAGAACAGATCGCGCATCTGCTCGGTCAGCACGGTCACATTCATGGTGCACACGAGCGGCATCCACTGGTCCGCACTGTCGCAGAACGCCGCGACTTCACCCTGAGGATCAATCACGGGCGATCCGGCACACGCAAAGACCGTTCCACTGGTCCCGAGGCTCACCGTCACCACCCCGGGGCGCACATTCCCCGTCCCGATGGCCCCCATCATATTGTCGCCTCCGCCCGCACTGACGACCACCCCGTCGGGCAGCTGCCACTTCTTCTGCAGTTCCCCGCAGAGGACACCATGCCGCACAAGGGACGAACCCACCTCCGGAAGCATCTCGCCCAGCCGGGGATCAATGAACTCCATCAGTTCCCTGTCCCACGTCCTCGTGCGGACATTGAGCAGTCCCGTACCCGAAGCATCGCCATACTCCATCCGCTGCACCCCCGTGAGCCGGAAGTTCAGATAGTCATGCGGCAGCAGCACCGACACCGTGCGCGCAAAATTCTCCGGCTCGTGCCGCTTCATCCACAGGATCTTCGGAGCCGTAAAGCCAGGTGGCACCGCATTGCCGGCCTTCGCGATCAAACCCGCCGCACCGCCGAACCCCTGCGCCAGCAATTCGCATTCCGCTGCCGTCGACGTGTCGCACCAGAGTTTGGCCGCCCGCACCGGCTGCCCGTCGCGGTCAAGCGCCACCATGCCATGCTGCTGACCACTCACCCCGATGCCCCGGATTTCCGCACGGCGTGGCCCGATGAGCGCAAGACAGGCTTCGACGGCCTTTTCCGTGGCATCCATCCATGTCTGCGGATGCTGTTCCATGTGGCCGGCCGGAAGCCCGGGAATCACATCGTACTGTTCCGCGGCGTGAGCAACGATGGCTCCGCTGGCGGCGTCGAGAATGATGGCCTTGGTACTCTGCGTGCCGCTGTCGATTCCAATGAATAGCATGGTGTGAAGGAAGGAGAATTGGCCAGGAAGGAAGCGGAGAGGCCGCGCCCCGTCAATGCCGGGCCTGCGCCGATTGCGGAAGCGCTTTCCCGTTTGCCCGGACCGCCGCGCCCACCATTTCTGACACCCTCCATGCAACTGCTCCACGGCATCCACCTCGCCTACTGCACAAATATCCACCGAGGCGAATCATGGGCGGAAACCATGGCCGCCCTCGAACGCCATACCCTCAGCGTCCGTCAGCGCGTCGCCCCCCGCCAGCCATACGCCATCGGCCTCCGGCTCGGAGCCGCCGCCGCCCGCGACCTCCTCGACCGCGAAACCCGCCTCGCCTTCCAGCGCTGGCTCGACCGGCACGATTGCTACGTTTTCACGATCAATGGCTTTCCCTACGGCAAATTCCACGGCAGCCGCGTCAAGGAACAGGTCTTCCAGCCCGACTGGAGCACGGCCCTCCGCACGGAATACACAGAGTCGCTTTTCCGCATTCTCTCGGACATCCTTCCCGCAGGCCTGTCCGGCAGCGTCAGCACCGTCCCGGGCAGTCACAAATCCCTCGTCCCCGACGAACCGTACGCCGACCTCATCCGGCAGAATCTCCGCAGCCACGCCGCATGGCTCGCCCGCTTCGCGGACCGCACCGGCCAGGACCTGCACCTCGGCCTCGAACCGGAACCGCTCGGCTGGATCGAGAATTCCCCGGAATCCGTCGACCTCTTCCACCAACTCGGCCGCAGCGAGGATATTCAGCGCTGCCTCGGGATCAATTACGATACCTGCCATTTTGCAGTCGAATACGAAAACCCCGCGAGCGCCCTCAAGGCGCTCCGCGAAGCCGGAATCCGCATCAGCAAGCTCCATCTCAGCTCGGCACTCCGCCTCGCACCGACCACCGCGGCCCTGCGCCTCATGGAATCGTTCCGCGACGAGGTCTACTTTCATCAGGTGATTGCCCGCCGCGAGGACGGTGTCCTCGAACGTCATGCCGACCTTCCGGAGGCCCTCGCGAGCGACCCGCAGCGACGCGGAATCGAAGAATGGCGGGTCCACTTCCATGTGCCGCTCCATGCCCCGCCGCAGGAACATCTCGAAACCACCTCCGATCACCTCACCGGGACCCTCGACGTCCTCGCGGATAATCCGGGGCTGTGCCAGCACCTCGAAATGGAAACCTACACATGGGAAGTCCTTCCGCCGGATCTCCGCGCCGCCTCCGTCGAAGACCAGCTCGAACGCGAATACGCATGGACCCTCGCCGAACTGCGCCACCGCAGCCTCGCGCCTCCTTCCCTGGCCTGAGGACTGGATGAGCGGGCCCGTTCAAGGAATCCGCACACGCCCGAAAATCCGCGCTTCCCCCGCGACCGCCGCGCTGGACCGCCACACTTCAGTGGCCGTGCCATCGGCATGCAGGGTACGCGATACCAGCACGTCCAGCGGCTTCCACTCGGCCAGATCCACCGACATTTCCGGAAGGTACTGCAGGTCCTCGGCATCGGCACGGCGCACCAGCGTGAGCGCAAGGAACCGATCCTGTCCCTGAGCCAGCACATCAGCTTCGGGCAGACGCGGCACCCCGGGCTGCTGCGGATGCCCGCCAAAGGCATACTCCAGCCGGTTCACGTAGCCATCGCCATCGTCATCCGCCCCCGGCCCGCCCAGCCCGGGATACTCCGCAGCCCACGTGGCATAGGAAATCAGATCGTCCGCTCCCGGACTGCCGCCCGGCCGCGCACTGGCTCGCCAGTTCTCCGGAACCGCATGATCCGGCAGCGCGGCCGGTGCCCGCAGCACCATCGTCGCACCAAGTCCGTCGGCCGCCTCCGGCCACGGTGCCTGGTCTCCATAGGTGAATCCAATGACTTCCGTGCCGGCCCCGTAGCTCAGCTTCAGTTCTTCCCCCGCATTGCTGAGACTGCCCGACGCAAAGGTTCCCGCAAGGATTCCATCCAGCCCCGCTCCCCAGCGCTGCCGGAAGGCCGCCGCATCCTTCACCACAAGAGCAAAACCACCCGCGGGAATCACCCAGCCGGCCGGAAAATCAAAATCTATCCCCTTGGTGAAGCGCAGGCCGTCCATCGGCACGGCCGCACCACTTACATTGCGCAGCTCAATCCATTCAAACTGCCCGCTGTCCAGAATCCCCGCCGCAGCCTCCGCCGCCGTCACCGGTGCCGGATGGTAGTTCACCTCGCTGATCACAAGGCTCCGCTGAAACAGGGAAACATCCGGCACGCCAGCCGTGAACTGCACCGGCTCGGACCAGCGCGACCACCGACCGTTCGCATCACGGTGCCGCACCCGCGCCCGGTACGTCCACCCAGGCCGCACCGCCGTCACCGGCACCTTCACCGACGCCAGGAAAACCGGCAGCACCCCCGACGTCCAGACATCCTCGATCTCATACCTGCGCGGTTCTCCCGCCACATATCCAGGCACCCCGGGAGCCGCCACCGCCCCGATCCGCCACTGCATGCCCCCGAAAACCGTCCCATTCGAAGCCGGCACAAACGCCGAACTCGTGAACTCCAGCCCCGACGCCGGATACCCCGCCGCACCGGCGTAGGCGATCACCGGCCGCGCCGGAAAGGAAAGGTCCGGCGTGGTCGGGTTGAGCCCCAGCCCGCCATAAAGCGATTCCCATTCCAGAAACTTGTAGCCATAGCCCTCGGGTCTTCCATTGCTCCGCACCCAGTTGCCTCCAGGCCACGCGTTCGTGCTGAACGACGTCAGGTACGACATGAGGCCCTCGAAATCACCAAACCCATCGCCATCCGGATCCGGCAGCCGCCGCGTCCACCTTGTCACCACTCCCATGGGAGCCCCGCGTTCATCGGCAAAGGTCGCACGGAAGAAGTTGCTCTTGTGATTGGTATAGCCACTCGCCGTGCCGGCTGTGCCCGCTGTCCGCGGATGCATGTTCCACAGGGCCGCATCCGCATCAGCCCACGTGAGAGCCTGACCCGCCGGATTCACCATCTGACCATACTCGTCAATCAGCTGCGCCATCTGCCCGCCATTCGGCGCAGGATCGGACGCCAGCAGATCCAGCAGTTCCCGGCAGCGGTTCCGGAACTCCACCGCAATGGCCGGCCGCCTCGTCACGGCCAGCCACTGATTGGATACCCCCGGCCACACCGTCCCATCCAGCGTGGCCGCCCAGTGATGCGCCGGCAGAAACATCATGTCCTGATCGTAGGGCATGATCATCCAGCGGTTGTCACCCAGCGGCGGAGCCGGCCGATGATATGCCCGGTAGTTGTCCCCTCCTCGGATATCCACATTCGCCACATAACGATTGAGGGCCTGAAACGTGCAGTACGCCGGAATATCGAGATTCGCACGGTACCAAGCCTCGGTCTGTCCCGACTGCGTGGTCCCCGCCGCAAAGGCTGTCCAGTCGGAGTTGTCAGTGACCTGGCTTTCGGACTGGTGCTTCTTGTCGGCTCCGTAGCCTTCAATGCTGTAGATGTTGCCGTCGGGCAGATTCCGTTCGTCAAGAAAGGCTCCTTCGTACGGCTCCATCCCTGTGTAGAGTCCCCAGAAATCGGAATCATACTGATTGGCCCCATTCTCCGCAGCCGCATCAATGACCCGCCAGTGCACGAAATGCGTCCGCAGCGCCGGCACGCCGCACAGTTCATAAATCCGGTAGCTGATCACTTCCTCGACGCCCGCCATTCCGCGGTGCACTGCACACCAGGGCGAAGCCGCCGCATCCATGCTCATGCTGTTCCACGTCTGGTCATAATACCGGCCCCAGTTGTCCTTCACCCGGATGTTGCGGGCACGGTTGAAGTAGAAGGCCCATTTGTTCTTCCCGCTCACATAGGTCGAACCAATCCCCCGGTTCTTGAATTGCATGTGATCGTAAACCTTGCCGTCGTACACCATGGTTCCGGAAAACCGCTGGCCGTCACTGGAACTGTTATACTGACAGTTGATGACGTCGGTTCCGTTCGCAATGAGGTGCCACGGGGGAATCGATCCCAGCAGCTCGGGCGAATAGGAATTCACAACCCCGCGCAGACCGGTGCCTCCCGGCGTAGTGGCCCCGCTCCACGCCGGAATCCCATTGTAGCAGAAATAGGCAAAATTCGGCTGCTCATCATCGGCATAGGGAACCCGCACACTCCCACCGATCGTGTCGGCGGCTTCAATCCGGTAACGGATCAGGCGGCGGTGGACCTGCACGGAACCCGGAATCCGGACCGACCAGATCCCGTCCCCGGCCAGCCCGTCTCCCTCGGTTCCCGCATCGTTCAGGGCGAGCGCAATCCAGCCATTCTCATAAGCGGCATCCGCCTTCCGGATGTAGACCCCGGGATTCACCACCTGATAAAGCACCCGGGCGGAGGCCACCCCGTTGCGGTCCTCGAGCTTCGCGGAGATCACCACCTCCTGCCCCGCCGCCGGTGTCACGGGCGTGTGCTCGACCCGGCTCACCGCAGGCGGTGCCGCCACCGCAAATACCGAATTCGCTGCCCCCGGCGTCTGCTGACGCGGCATGGCCTGCGAACTGCGCCAGGCTCCGCCCGCATCATTCTCCAGCGCCGGATGAATCAGCTCCATGCTCGGCCCAGCACCCGCCGCAGCCGTCGGCCACGGAAAACCTGGCGCATAATCGGCATCATCCACCGGGCCTCCGGCCGCATCCGTCAGCACAATCCGGTCGCCCCGGTTCCGCAGCATTCCAGTCCATGCCCCCGCAGGCGCAAAACCATACGCAGTCTGAAAGGCAGCCGCATTCCCGGCCACCACCACATACCCACCGGGCGGCAGCATCACGCCCGCCGGGAAGGTGTAGTTCACGGGACCACTGAGCCGCCAGCCAGCGAGGCTGAAGGGAACGGCCGCCGGATTCCACAGCTCCACAAACTCGGTATTCCGTGTCTCATCGGCAGGTTCGTAATGAACTTCATTGATGACCACCGCCGGACGCTGGCTGGTCTCGAAGGACTGCGTCGCCCCGCTCCATGAAGTTCCACCGGCATTGACCGCACTGACGCGGCAGAAGTAGCGTGTCCCGGGCTGCAGCGAGTTCAGGTAATGCCCGAAAACTCCCGTCTGCACTCCCATATCAACCACCCGTTCCCACGCGGCCGCATCGTCGCCGCCATCCACGGTCCCCCAATGCAGCCGCACCACGGGCGCATCGTTGCCCGTAAAGGTCACCATCCCGTTGAGCAAGGCCGTATGCCCCGTCACTCCAAAGGCGGGCTGCAGCAGCACGGCCGCCCGGCTCACCTCCAGCGTCACCAGCCGCACGGAAGCATCCGCCCAGTCGGACCCCGCCTCGTTCTCGGCATACGCCCGGTAGAAATAGGGAGTCGCCACCGGAAGCCCACTGAGCACAAAAGGGTATATCCCCGGCCCGGTCTGCACTCCCAGATCGGCCGAGGCCGCCCACGCCGCAGGATCGCTGCCCCCATCCGCCGGACCATGGTACAGCCGCAGCCGCGTCGGCGCAAACCCCGCCGTCTCCAGCACTGCCCCCGCCGTGGCTCCCGTCGCCCCGATGCCCACTGGTTCCGCATTCGCCACCACCGGCGGCAGAATCGCCAGCGGTGTCCCGAAGGTCTGCACCTCCGCAAGACTCAGGAATTCCCCCGCGATCGTCTCCACCCGGACCTTCCGTCCCACCAGATTGGGTTCCACTTCCGCCCCATAACGGAACGGTGTGACACTGCCGACCGCCATGGTCACCGTCTGCGACCACACCGTCGTCCCCGCCCCGTCCACCAGCCGGACCCGCACATTGCTCGTATCCGCCCCATCAATCCGGTTGAACAGCAGAATCGAAGCCACCCGCATGTCCGTCCCCAGATCCGCTTCCCAGAATTGCCCGATCCCTGCCGCCGCCGAACGGTACACCGGCGAACCAGCCGCCCCCAGCGCCCCATGAATGTCACCATCATGGGCATCCCCGGCAGCCGTCCCGCTTCCAGCCGGCGAAGCCGCGATGCTCACCGGCGTGATGAGCGGTTCCCGCACCCCAGCCGTCCCCCAGACTTCCAGTTCCGCAAAGGTCAGGAAATTCACCGCGGGAGCCGCGTTGGAAACCCGCTCAAGCCTCAGCAGATCAGCCTGCACCCCACGCAGCGCCGATGTTCCCCACGCCTTCGCATTCCCCATGTCAGTCGCCGCCGCCGCCAGAAACACCTGATTGAAGACTTCCACTCCACCCCGCTGCGCCACGATCCGGAAATTGCCGACCGATCCCTGCACGGCATCGCTCCGGTTGAAGATCCGCACGTGATCCAGCACGCTCCCCGCAGGCAGAGTCACCTGCCACCACGACGGACCCGTCTCGTTGAGCGTGTGAAACACAGATCCCACCGAAAATGTCCCGTTCCGGTTCCCGTCGTTGCCATCGGAAGCAATCGATCCATACCCGTCGGACGATGCCGCCGCCGTGCCCGACCTCGCAAGATTCACCAGCGCCGCCGGTGCCGGCAGCAGGAACAGAAGACACAGAAAAATCGGCAGCAGCAGTTTCATCGGGGAGTCACCCCAGCATGACGGATGCCCGCAGGCATGTCACCACCCGATTTCCTCCCGCCGGAAATCCACGTCTCCGCACCACCCCCCCGGCTCAGGATGCCAGAAAGGCTTCCCAGTCGCGGATCCCATGGGTGTTGCGGATGAAGGCAGACGCCGGCAGTTCCCGCGGAGGAACCGGAGCCCGCAGCAGCTGCAGCCCGGCTTCGTCCGGCGTCCGGTCCCCCTTGCGCTGATTCACCCGCTTGCAGGCTAGCACACAGTTTTCCCAGTTCGACGCCCCGCCGCGGCTCCGCGGCACCACGTGATCAATATTCCCCTCGCCCGGCTGAAGCTGGCGGCCGGTATACTGACAGATGCCGCCGTCGCGCTCCCACAGGCCGCGCAGCGAAAAACTCAGCCGCCGCCGCGGCATGCGCGCAAACCGCGCCAGCACCAGCACCGTCGGAGCCCGCACGGAACCACGCACCGTCCGCACCGGCAGATCATGTTCCCGCACCGGCAGTGTCAGCCATTCCTTCCAGCCCACCGGACGCATCCCTTCCCCGGTGATGTCCAATCCACTCGCGGAACCAGTCGCCATCATCCCGAAGGCTTCCGCCGGGGTCTTCACATCAATCGCCTGCCAGTGCCGGTTCAGCACCAGCACCGTCGGACTGCGGAGAATGTCGGTCATGCCAGATAGCAGAAGTTGCGGCGCGGCAAGCAAAACGCCGGGGGGAACCGGTGGCAATTCCGGTTCTCCATCAGCGTATCCGCCCCAGCCGCTGCCAGCCCGCAGGCAGACGCGCGGATCAAAGCGCATCTCTCCCTCCCCGGCAACCGCACGATAACGGAATTCACAGGGCACCGCCCGACTGCAGCGCCGCTCCGCCCGGAAAATCCGGCAACTCCCTGTCCGTCAGGGCTCGGGAATCCGGTGAATCGTCCCGTGAATGACCCTCTCCTGTTCCTTGCCATCGGCCCCTCGGAACCGGCAGCTCACCGACACCCCCATGGCAGGATGCAAACCGGGCACGGTCAGGACGACGGTACGTTCCCCGCGCCGCGCCGCCGCCGTCACCTCCAGCGCATGCTCTCCCACATGCCCGCTGCCATAGTTTGCAGACCGCTTCAGATCCCACGCCCGCACCTCATAGCGGCCCGCTTCGCCCACAGTCGCTGCATCCGGCGCGTCGCTCAGATCGATCTCCACCGCATCGCGCCGGAACCGCAGCCCAAGCGGCTGCAGAGCCGGCCGACCAGTCCAGCGGACCCGGTAGAATCCACCGGGCTGACCCTGATTCCCCGCCCACGCAAACATCCCACAGGCATAGAACTGCCCATCCCGTGGGTGGAAACGCCCACGCATCACCCCGGTCGGAAACTGCGGCAGCGGCAGCGCACACATCCCCCCCTGCGCCTGCCCACCCACCATCTCGTGCGGCACAGTGTAGATCCGGCCATACCCATACGAAAGATTGAGCAGCGCCCCATTAAAGGGACCCCAGCGGGCTTCCCGCGGCACCCACACCAGCTCGGATGGCGACCGGTCGAACGCATTCGTGATCCAGCAGAGCGGCTGCTCCATGGCCGCATCGGAGGAATCCGTCACCGGGGTGTACCCGAACATGTTCCCGTAGAATTCCTGCGGCCCGGCCCCGCGCACCAGATTGATCCGGTTCTTCGGCGTCCAGAAACCTTCCTGATCCGTCACGAAGAAAGTGCCATCGGGATTGAGGCACACTCCATTGGCCGCCCGGAATCCAGTCGCCAGAATATCCGTGCGCCCTCCATCGGCACTCACTTTCAGCAGAGTTCCATGATGCGCCACCACTTCCTTGAGCGCATGCCTCCCGGACTTCGCATAGTAGAAATTCCCAGCCGCATCAGCCTGCAGCCCCATCGCAAATTCATGGAAATGCTCGGTGACCTGGTGATCGCTGTTGAAGCATTCCACGAAGTCCGTCTCGCCATCGCCATTCCGGTCGTGCAGCTTCGCAATCTGATCGCGGCAGCACACATAAATCTCCCCACCGACAATCTTCAGCCCAAGCGGCTGAAACAGCCCAGCGGCCATGCGGCGCCAGCGAAGCTTCCCAGTGGCCTGACCAATTCCCTCCACGCTCCACACATCTCCCATCCACGTGCAGACCACCGCCCGGTCGCCGTCGGGATGGAAATCAAAACCAGTCAGCCGCAGCCACGACTGCCACGGATTGGCGCCAGCATCCGGATGAGTGAGCACATCGGCCGCAAATGGCCCGGATTCGTCCCCGGGAGCGATCTCGGTCTCCACCGTCTGATTCCACTGGGCCGGTCCGCCCTTCGTCAGTTCCCCCAGATCCAGCGGAAGCCGCGCGGCCCGCACAAGCGCCGCCACGCTGGCATCGTCGGTTCCCCGCGTCAGCCCGATCCGGAAGTTCACGGGCGTGGCCGCCGCCGGAATGGTGAGCACGTGAAACCCGGCCTCCTGCGCGACGCTCACCCCTTCTCCAGCCACGTGCACCACGAACCCGTCTGCTTCCGGGGCCACCCGCAGCCGCAGATCACGCGCGGATTTCCCCGCATTGATCGTCCGCACAAACAACGGATGCGTCCCGTATTCGATCAGCTCCGCAGCTTCAAACAGGCGCGCCTCTCCCACGGTGTACTGCATCACGCTGACCGGGCCATGCCGGTGCAGTCCCTCGAACCGGCACCACGTGCGCGGCAGTGGGCCATACGGCTTCCCATCCCTCCCGCGGAACCTCAGATCATCCCAGTTGCCACTCTCCGGATTCGCCCACGCTGGCGCATCGGGATTCACAAAAAGCGGTTCACCCGTGAGGCTCGCATGCGTCCCATGCGAACCATCGAAGGCGACCCCGCGCCAGTCAATGAACGACCCCGTGGTCGCCGCAGCCACCTGCAGGGTGTCGTGCTCGTAAACCATCCACGCCCGGCCACGCGATACCCCGCCGGTTCCCTCGTCCAGCCGCACCGCAATCCCCTTCTGCGCAATCGTCTCCGGCCCGGTCTGATAGGTCCACATGAGATACGGCCCGTAGTCCATCCGCTCGTGCTGCGTCGCAGGATCTTCCTTCGGCGCTTCTTCCGCAGGCAGCGTCTTCATGCGCCGCGGCAGCGATGCCAGCCACGGTTCATCCAGCTCGGCATACTGCGACGGATGGAATGGACGCACCAGGCTCTCCCGGATATAATGAATCACCGCGTACTTCTGCGCAGCCGTGTACTGCGGCATCGGCATCATCAGCCCATAGCCATGCGTCAGCGTCTGATACTGACGCCATGGATCGCTCCCGTTCCGGAATTCCTCGAGATGGAATTTCCGCGAGGTCGGCATCGAACCTTCCTGCTTTTCGGTGCCATGACAGGTCACACACAGGGTCCGGTAAATCTTCGCTCCCTCGGCCAGCGTCGCCTCATTCTGTCCACGGATGAGCACGGCATGATCCGCCACATCCAATGGCTGCGCCCACGCCCCGCGGATCTCCGCACCGCCTTCCAGCTGCAGACCCAGCCTCACGGGAATTCCAGGAATGCCCCGCGGAAAGGTCGCTTCAGCCGCTTCCCCCTTCCACTCGTACAGCGGGGTATTGACAGCACCCGCCTCGCCCCGGCTCAGCGCCTTGGCTTCCTCATCGCTCAAACCACGTTCCCAGTACCGCAGCTGACTCACTCCGCCTTTCTCGAGATCACCCACAAAACCCTTGCTGCCCAGCCCGACATGCAGCCGATGCCCTTCAGCATCCGGACGCCGGAAGCCATCCCCGCTGCCATCAGCCCGCCCATCCACAAACAACCGCACCCGCCCGTCACTGACCCGCAGCACCGCCGTATGCGGCTTCCCATCATTCAGATTCTGCGCCCGCCCCGTCACCGCCCCCAGCCAGCCGACATCGTAAAACAACCGGCCGTCCCGCAACCCCAGCATCTTGGCCCCGGGTTCCCATTCCTCTCTCCGGCAGAACGAAAACAAGGCCCCGTCACCCCCCGCCCGGAACGATACCATCACCGTGAAATCCCGGTCGAACCTCAGCTGCCCCGCAGGCTGCTCCTTCGCTTCCCCTGCCGTCACCCCCATGGCGGCATCCTCCGCCACAGGCTTCCCGTCAATTTCCGCACTGTAGATTCCCGGATTCCCCTCCAGCTGCTCGGCCCGTACCTCAAGCGTCCGCCATCGACCATCCGCCGGAGCCTCCAGCGGCAGCACCGCTCCCTCGCCAAACTGCAGCGACGCCCGCGCCGCTTCCCCGGGCAGACGGAACTCCAGATGCACCCGGAAATTCGCCAGCCGCTGAGGATGAACCCACCGCTGCCCGCCCCCGCCTTCCCGGTAGTCCGGAAACAAGGCCACCCTCGTCTGCTCCGGCGTCAGGGACGGAACCAGAGGAACCTGCCCCCCCGCAGGCAGCAGACCCAGAAGCACAGCAGCAGAAATCAGTGACGCACGCATAAATTCGAAACTCGGAAACGTTCAGGTTCTTCTCACATTATCCACGGGGCTGCCGCGGTTTCCCGCCCGCACCCGGACAGATTTCGTTGCAGTTTGCCCACCCTTGCTCAGCGCTCCCGCCCCGCCACCGGCAGCCAGCGCACCGCATTCTCCAGCACCTTGAGAGGCTCGGCCTGACGATAGACTGGATACGATTCATGCCCCGGCCGGAAGTAGACGACCCGTCCCCGGCCCACCTTCCAGACACAGCCACTCCGGAAGTGCTCGCCCTTGTCCCACCGCTCCTCGAAAACCACAGCGTCGGGCGGGGGCACATGAAATGGCTCACTGTACATCTCGGTCTGACGGACTTCCCACTTCGCAGGCAATCCCGCCGCCAGAGGATGATCCGGCAGCAGGGTCGTCATCTTCCCAGGCATCCCATCAGCCCGCCACGCCGGAAAGACACACGCAGGCAAACTCAGCCGCCACACATTCTCCCCAGTCTTCTCCACAAACGGCGTCAGCTTCGCATCGGCCTTCACGCCAACCCCAATCACCTGATCATTGACCACCTCCAGCTGTGCCCCCTCGCGCCGGTCCGCAGGCATGGCCGCCTTCGCATCGTCCTTCGCCCTCTCCTGCATCAGACGCACAAAGGGCCGTGCCCAGTGCGCCGAATGCAGCGCCACCAGACCAAGCTTCCCCTCCCGCACCCGCGCCACCACCCGTTCCGTCGCCGCCTGCGTCACGGCCTGATGCTTCACATGACCCCACCAGATGAGGACATCGCACTGCTCCAGTGCCGCCTCATCCAGCCCCTGCTCCGGCGACGCCAGACTCACCGACTTCACCCGGATCCCCGGCAATCCGGACAAATGCGCCGCAATGGTCTCTCCCAGAAAACGATCGCCATACGCCTGCTTCTGCTCGGGCTGCTGCTCGTCCCAGACAAGGACACGCACGGTTTCCTCCGCCCCCGCGGAAACGACCAGTCCAGCCAGCACGGAAATCAGAATCTGCTTCATGAACACAGATTGCACCGTCCCCGCGCCCCGGAGCAAGCTCGTTCCGCGACCCCGCGCAGATTATCACTGGATCCCAGCGCCCAACCCGCAGATTCTCCCACCGTGAATCTCTTCGTCTACGGTTCTCTCATGTCGGACACCGTCTGGCAGGCAGTCACAGGAACACTCCGCCCGGCCATTCCCGCCACGGCCCGCGGATGGGAAGTCCGCGCCATCCGCAACGCCTCCTACCCAGGCCTCGTCCCCGCCACGCCGGATGCCATCGCCCACGGCCTGCTCCGCACCGGCGTTTCCATGGACGACCTCAGGCAACTCGACAAATTCGAGGGCAGCTTCTACGAACGGATCGCCATCCGCACTACGATCCCGGACGGCACCTCGCCCCCCGCCGATGCATGGGTCGTCGCCCCATCCCAACGGCACCACGTCCTCCCGCTCCCGTGGGACGCCCACCGCTTCTTCACGGAACAAATCGGCGATTTCCTCCGCCAGTTCTGCCCGCCCAGCCCCTCGGACTGACAGCACTCAGTAATCCCTCGCCAGCAGATGGCCAGCCATCTCATGCAGCCACCGGGCCGCACCGCCAAAGGGCTCGAGCGCCCCAGTCGCCTCAGCAGTAAGCCGCGCCGCCTCGGCCCGCGACGCCTCCAGCCCAAGAATCGCAGGATACGTGCTCTTCCCAGCCTCCACATCCTTGCCCGCCGTCTTGCCAAGCTTCTCGGACGTCTGCGTCACGTCCAGAATGTCATCAATCACCTGAAACGCCAGCCCCAGCGCATGCCCGAACTTCGTCAGCGCCGCCAATTGCACTCCATCCGCCCCACCCACCATCCCGCCCAGCCGCAGCGAACTCGTCAGCAGCGCCGCCGTCTTCCCCTCGTGAATCGCCCGCAGTTCACCGAAACTCACCTGCCTCGTCTCCCCCTCCAGATCCAGTACCTGACCGCCAATCAGATGCCGCGACCCAGCCGCCACCGCCAGATCCCGCACCAGATCCGCCACCCCATAGCCATTCCCCGGAGGCGACTCCAGCAGCAGCCCGAAAGCAAGAGGCTGCAGCGCATCCCCCGCAAGCACCGCCACCGCCTCTCCATACACCTTGTGGCACGTCGGATGCCCACGCCGGAAATCATCGTCGTCCATGCACGGCAGATCATCGTGAATCAGTGAATACGTGTGCATGCACTCCACCGCACACGCCACCCCCAGCGCCCGTTCCTCGTCCCCTCCGCACGCCCCGCACGCCGCCAGCGCCAGCGCCGGCCGCAGCCGCTTGCCTCCCGCAAAAACACTGTGCCGCATGGCCGCATGCAGCGTCCCCGGCACCTCATCCACCCCCGGCAGATAACGCTCCAAGGCCGCATCCACCCGCTCCCGCTGCCGCTCCAGATACTGTTTCAGAGTTTCTTCGTTCATGTCTCGTCGTCTCAACAGGAAGCCCACCAGCCCGCTCCGCCAACCGGAATTCACTACCCGCCCGCGGACCAACCCACCGCTCCCCGTTTTCCTCTGGCACCCCACCATCCCCCGGCCTATCCCCACACCCCCATGAACGCGCGACAGCAACTCCTCAGCATCCTCCGCCGCAAATCCGTCATGTACGGCGACTTCACCCTCGCCTCCGGCAAGAAAAGCGACTTCTACTGTGACGCCCGTCTCACGACCCTCGACCCCCTCGGAGCCATCGCCCTCGGCGAAGTCGGCTGGGACCTCGTCCGCACGGAATCCGCTCGCCTCGGAACCCAGCCAAATGCCATCGGCGGCCTCACCATGGGAGCCGACCCCGTCGCCCTCGCCATCGGCATCGGAGCCGCCCGCGCCGGAGCCGACCTCCAGGTCTTCTCCATCCGCAAACAACCCAAATCCCACGGCCGCGGCCGCCTCATCGAAGGCAATTTCAAACCCGGCGACACCGTCGTCATCGTCGATGACACCGTCACCACCGGAGGCTCAACCCTCGAAGCCATCGAGAAAGTCCGCAGCGAAGGTGGCCACGTGGCCTTCGCCCTCGTCCTCGTCGACCGCGGCGAAGGCGGACGCGAAGCCATCGAAGCCTCCGGCGTCCCCGTCCACGCCATCTTCTCCCGCGCCGACATCGACGCGGCCCAGGCCTGAACGCGAATGCGGGGCTCCGCGGTCAGCCCGGGAAAGGCATCATCCTTCCCATGAAGATCCGCACCCTCCTTGTCCTGCTGCTCACAGGAGCTTCCCTCGCCGCCGCAGTCCCGGATCCGCCCCTAGCCGGCCGCCGCCCCAACGTCATCCTCATCATCACCGACGACCAGGGCTGGCCCGACTTCTCCTGCCACGGCAACCCCATCCTGAAAACCCCCAACCTCGACCGCCTCCACAACGAAGGCACCCGCTTCTCCGATTTCCAGGTCAGTCCCACCTGCGCCCCCACCCGGGCCGCCCTCCTCACCGGCCGCCACGAATTCCGCAGCGGCATCACCCACACCATCGAGGAACGCGAACGCCTCGCCCCGGACGCCATCACCCTCGCCGATATCCTCAAGGCATCGGGCTACACGACCGGTATCTTCGGAAAATGGCACCTCGGCGACCAGCCGGATTACTGGCCCTCCAAACGCGGCTACTCGGAAATGTTCATCCACGGAGCCGGCGGCATCGGTCAATCCTACCCGGGCTCCTGCGGCGATGCCCCCGGCAATTCCTACTTCAGCCCCACCATCCTCCACAACGGCACCTTCGTCCGGACCACCGGCTACTGCACCGATGTCTTCTTCGCCAAAGCCATCGCATGGATGGATGCCCTCCCCCGCAGCCAGCCGTTCTTCGCCCACATCGCCACGAACGCTCCCCACGCCCCTCTTCACGTCCGCCCGGAAGACGAAGCCCGCTACCGTGACAAGGCACCCCCGCAGACCGCGAAATTCTTCGGCATGATCGCCAACATCGACGATAACGTCGGCCGCCTCCTCGCATGGCTCACCTCCAGCGGCCGCGAACGCGATACCCTCGTCTTCTTCGTCACAGACAATGGCGGAACAGCCGGCCTCAAAACCCACCACGGCGGCCTCCGCGGCTCCAAAGGGTCCCCATGGCAGGGCGGCATCCGCGCCGCCGCCTTCTGGCGCTGGCCCGGCACCCTCCGTGCCCAGACCGTCTCCGCCCCCGCCGCCCAGATTGATGTCCTCCCCACCCTCGCCGAAATCTGCGGAGCCTCCCTCTCCCCAAAAGCCAGCGCCCAGATCGAAGGCCGCTCTCTCGTCCCTCTCCTCCAGAACCCTTCAGCCCCATGGCCCAACCGCACCCTCGTCACTCACGTGGGCCGCTGGAAACGCAACGGAGCCGCGGACGCCAAATTCTCCACCTGCGCCATCCGCGACTCCCGCTGGAAAATCATCCGACCCTCCCAGCAATCCCCCGCATGGCAACTCTACGACCTCCAGAACGACCCCGCAGAAGCACACGATCTCGCTTCCCAGCACCCCGATACCGTCGCCCGCCTCGCCGCCGATTACGAACAATGGTGGGATTCCATACAGCCCAGCCTCGTCAATGAATCCGCCCCCGTCACCGGTGAGAATACGTTCCACACCCTCTACCGCGCGCAGTTCGGCGGCCCCTGAATCCCCAGTCCTCCAAAACTCCGCCGATTTTATCACTGGCGGCCCGCAGACGCGCAGCCCATGGTGACGTTTCTTCCCGCCGCTTTCCGGCGGCGCTCCCTTTCTCATGACACACCAGGAAATCCTCGACGGCCTCGCAGTCATCGCCAGCCTCGTCCTCATCGAAGGCCTCCTCTCCGTGGATAATGTGCTCGGCATCGCCGCGCTCGCCCGCAACCTCCCGCCTCAGGAACAGAAAAAAGCCATCCGCCTCGGCATGGCCGGAGCCTACCTCTTCCGCGTCCTCGCCCTCCTCGCAGCCACATGGCTCATCAGCAATACATGGGTCCGCTGGCTCGGCGCAGGCTACCTCATCTATCTCATGGCTTCCCACCTCACCGAAGGCCACGAATCCCACGAAACCACCACCACCGCAGACCAAGGCCCGTCGACCGGCGTCAAAACCGCCGCCGCAACCATCGGCCTGACCGCCGTCCTCATCCAGATCGGCCTCATGGACCTCAGCCTCAGCATCGACAATGTCATCGCCGCCGTCGGCCTCAGCGAAAAACGCCCGGACGGCTCCCTCATCATGTGGCCCATCTACGCCGGCGTCGGTTTCGCCATCCTCGCCCTCCAGTTCATCGCCCCGCACGCCGTCAAACTGCTCCAGCGCTTCCCCATCCTCGAACCAACCGCCTTCATCCTCATCGGCTATGTCGGCTGCATCCTGCTCACCGAAGAAGCATGGCCCCTCCTCCACCCGGGCGAGAAACTTCACGTGGAATCATGGCAGAAATTCATCGGCATCATCATCATCACCTTCCTCGCCTTCCTCTACTCCAATAACCGCGGCGTCCGACGCCTCATCAATCCCATCCTCGCCATCTTCCGCCCCATCCTCAAAGCCTTCGCACGCACGGTCGAACTCGTCTTCCTCCCCCTCAGCTTCACCGTGAAACGCCTCGTCTCCCTCGCCCGCGGACCCAAGGCCGCCTGAACAGACCGGCCCCGCTTCCCCACCGCCCCACCGCCCATGTTCATCGATCACATCCGCATCCTCGCCCAGGCCGGCGACGGCGGCGACGGAGCGGTCAGCTTCCGCCGCGAAAAATTCATCCCCCGCGGAGGCCCGGACGGCGGCGACGGCGGCAAAGGCGGCGACATCATCCTCAAGGTCGATCCCCATACCGACAACCTCCGCCAGTTCTTCTACAACCCAAACCTCAAAGCCGAACACGGAGCCAAGGGCGCATACCGCCTCCGCAGCGGACGCAGCGGACGCGACCTCGTCGTGCCCGTACCCCAGGGCACGCTGGTCTACCGCGACCGCTCGACCGACCCCGGCACAGCAGAACCCTCCGCCGACTTCCTCGCCGATGACGAAGAAGACGACGACGAAGCCTCCCAGGTGCGACGCTCCCTCAAGGAACGCATCGACGCCGGCGGGGAACTCGAACTCGTCGCCGACCTCACCGAAATCGGTCAGGAATTCACCCTCTGCCGCGGCGGCCGCGGCGGCAAAGGCAACGACCACTTCAAAACACCCACCCACCGCGTCCCCTACGAGTTCACCGAAGGCACCCCCGGCGAAGGAGGCCACTTCTATCTCGAACTCCGCCAGATCGCCGACGCCGGATTCGTCGGCTTCCCCAACGCCGGCAAAAGCTCCCTCCTCACCAGACTGAGCGCCGCCCGCCCGAAGGTCGCCGCCTACCCCTTCACCACCCTCCACCCCATGGTCGGTGTCGTCGAATTCCCGGAGTACCGCCGCGTCATCGTCGCCGATATCCCCGGCCTCATCGAAGGAGCACACGAAAACGTCGGCCTCGGTCACGAATTCCTCCGCCATCTCCTCCGCTGCTCCCTCCTCCTCTTCGTGGTCGATGCCGCCGGCAGCGAAGCCCGCGACCCCTGCAGCGACCTCACCATCCTCAGAAAGGAAATCTCCCTCTACGACGAGCACCTCGCCAAACGCCCATGGCTCATCCTCGCCAATAAATCGGACCTGCCGGAAGCCCAGGAAAACCTCGCAGCCATCAAGGCCCGCTTCCCACGCATCAAGGTCCTCCCAGTCTCAGCCCTCGAAGGCTCCGGAATCGATGCCCTCCGCACCGAACTGCTCAAGCGATTCCATGGCAGCAGCAGCCGCAGAAAAGCCGGAGCCGCAGACGCCTGAGGCCCACCCCACCTCGCGCGACCGCCTCTCCCCGGCCCAGCGGTCGGCCAACATGGCCCGCATCCGCAGCACGAACACCGCACCAGAACTCGCCGTGCGCCGCGCCCTCACAGCCATGGGCCTCCGCTACCGCCTCCACCGCCGCGACCTCCCCGGGAAACCTGACATCTGCCTCGGCCCGCGCCGCCTTGCCATCTTCGTCCACGGCTGCTTCTGGCACCGCCACCGCAACTGCTCGCTCGCTTCCACCCCCACCGGGAACCACGACTTCTGGCAAGCCAAATTCGCCGCCAATACCGCCCGCGATAAACGCCACACAGCCACCCTCCGCAAGGCGGGCTGGCACCCGGCTGTCCTCTGGGAATGCCAAACCCGCCAGCCGGAACAACTCGCCCGCCACCTCCAGCGCATCCTCGACGCCCACCCGCCAGACTGATCACCCGCCCTCACCCCAGCCGCCTCAGCCGCGCCGCAAAAAACCCATCTCCCTCATCGCAGGGCAGAAAGTGGCAGCTCTCCTCCAGTTCCCACCGCCCCGCCGATTCCCGCAGAAACGCTTCCACCTGCCACTCGTTCTCACGCGGCAGTACGCTGCAGGTGGCATAAACCATCAGCCCACCAGGCTTCAGCATGACACTCGCCTTGCGCAGCAGTTCCGCCTGCAGCCGGCACAGCCGCCCCAACTCCTCCAGCGTCAGCCGCCAGCGCGCATCAGGCTGACGCCGCAGCACACCCAGCCCACTGCACGGCACATCAAGCAACAGGCGATCCGCAGTTCCCGCCCGCCGCCGCACCACATCCTCCGATGCCACCTGCTCGGTCCGGATGATACCGGCTCCCGCACGCACCGCTCGCTCCCGCAGCCTCCCCAGTGCCTCCGCCCGCACATCCTGGGCAATGATGCGTCCCTCGTTCCGCATCACGGCCGCAAGCTGAAGCGACTTCCCCCCGCCTCCCGCACAGGCATCAATCACCAGCATCCCAGGCTCGGCCCTCAGCATCGGCACCACACGCTGCGACCCCGCATCCTGCACCTCGAAAAGCCCATCCCGGAAGGCCGCACTGCCCGCAAGGACGGCCCGCCGCTCCAGCCGCAGTGCCTCTCCCCCCACCGGCTCCGCCACCAAGCCCTCTTTGCGGAGAATTTCCACCAGCGCCACCGCATCGGTCCGCAGCGCATTCGCCCGCAGAAAAATCGACGCCTTCCCATTCAGAACCGCCACCATCCCCGGCCATGCCGACCCCAGCTCGGTCTCCCCCACACCATAAAGCCAATCAGGAAAACTCGCCCGCACCGCCGCCGGCACCGCCAGCGCCTTCCGCTCTTCCACAAAAACCCGCGTCACCCCCGCAAGCTCAGGAAAATCCCCCAGCACCGCCTCATCTCCCCCTCCCTCCAGCCAGCAGACCGCCCATACCCTCCAGCCGTCACCAACACCCCAAGGCCCATCCTCCCCCACCCCAGCCAGCCAGCCAAACCACCGCCGCCACTTCACCATCTCATATACCTGCCCCGCAAAAAACCGACGGTCCCGCGACCCCCACTTCGGATGCGCCCGC
>Ga0315907_10000510_pt1 | contig 56007 bp, 54 predicted proteins | sample LakEriMetagenome_3_FD_203525 | JGI IMG/M metagenome (GOLD analysis project Ga0315907, IMG submission 203525) | Freshwater fungal communities from buoy surface, Lake Erie, Ohio, United States - Buoy 12 MA123 | ecosystem: Environmental > Aquatic > Freshwater > Lake > Lake biofilm | place: USA... | reverse complement strand
CTGCCCGCCCACGCCAACCCTTCGTTACCGGTGGCGCAGAGTGCGTTGCGCATCGAAACCGACATGCCCCGCGCATGGATCGGCCAGACCGCCATCGACCTGACCCAACGCGAGTGGGAGTTGCTGCGGCTGTTGTGGACCCATTTGGGCCAGGTGGTCAGCCGCGAAGCGGTCTTGGCCACATGGCAAACCCCCGACGGCGACAACGCCCCGCTGGCCTCCAACGCGCTGGAGGTGTATGTGCACCGCTTGCGACGCAAGCTGGGCGACGCGCCGCTGAACATCCGCAACGTGCGCGGCTTGGGCTATTTGCTCGAAACCACGGGCCATGGCTGAGAGCGCGCCGGCCGGTTTGTCGCTGCGCCGCCAGCTCTTGCTGTGGCTGCTCTTGCCACAGTTGGTGCTGTGGTCGGTGGGCGGTTTGCTGACCTACCGCATCGCCATGGCCTATGCCGAAAAAGGCATCGACCAGTCGCTCACGCAATCGGTGCGCGCCTTGGCCCGCCAAGTCAAACCGCTGGGCTCGGGCCTGCTGATTGACTTCCCCAAGGCCGCGCAAGATATCTTGGAGCAAGACCCGAGCGACCGCGTGAACTACACCGTGACCTCGCCACCGGGGCAGTTTTTGTTGGGCAACGTCACGCTACCCCAACCCGCGGCCAACGCCATGGTGCTCAACGCACCGCTGCTGTACGGCGCAGCCCTCGACGATCAACCCATGCGCATCGTCGCGCTCGATTTGCCCTACGGCGACCCCGACCAACCCCAGACCTTGCGCGTGCAAGTGGGCAAAGGCCTGTCGGCGCAAAACCGCATCGCCGCGGAATTGGTGTGGGACATGCTCGCGCCGCTGTTGGCGCTGGGCGTGGTGCTCAGCCTGATGGTGCACGCCGGCATTCGCCGCGGCTTGTTGCCGCTCACGCGCCTGACCACCCAGCTGGAGAACCGCTCGGTCAACGCCTTGCAGCCCATCGGCATGACCCAAGCCCCCAGCGAGGTGCACGCCTTGGTGCAGGCCATCAACGGTTTGCTGGGCGAAGTCAACCGCAGCGTGAACCAAGAAAAACGGTTTTTGAACGACGCCGCGCACCAGCTGCGCACGCCCTTGGCCGGCCTCATCAGCCAAGTGGAATTGGCGCAACGCGAAACCCAAGACCCCGCGCTGCAAGCGCGGCTGAGCAAGGTCTTGAGCGGGGCGCAGCGCAGCGCGCACTTGGTGCACCAACTCTTGACCTTGGCGCGCTCGGAAACCGTGGCCCAAACCGCACCCTTGGATTTGGCCGACTTGGCGCGCGAGGTGGCGCGTGACTGGACGCCCAAGGCCTTGGCCGCTGGCATGGACTTGGGCTTTGAAGGCGAAGACCACGCCCCCATGGTGGGCGACGCGCTGCAGCTGCGCGAAGCCATGAGCAACCTCATCGACAACGCGCTGCGCTACACCCCTCGCGGCACCGAAATCACCTTGAGCGTGTGGCGCAACGCCGAGGGCTTGACCCTGCGCGTGCAAGACAACGGCCCCGGCTTGGACGAGACCGGCCGTGCGCAGGCCTTTGGCCGCTTTTGGCGCGCCAGCGAACTGCCCGGGGGCTGCGGCCTGGGCTTGTCCATCGTGCGAGAAATTGCGCGCCGCCACGGCGGCGATGCTCACGCCGAAGCGGTGAGCCCTCAAGGCTTGTGCATCAACTTGCTCTTGCCCACCCCCAACACTGTTTGAAAGAAAGACACCCCATGCGACACCTATGGCACGCACTGGCTTTGGGCTTGACCCTGAGCACCTCGGCTGCAGCCCAAAACCCCACCGACGGCTTGACCACCTGCTTGGCCCAACACACCAGCGCCGCCGACCGCCAAGCCATGGCCCGCTGGGTCTTCGTGACGCTGGCCAGCCACCCAGACCTGACGCCCTACGCGTCGGCGCAAGCCACCCAAGAGACGGGCCGCATCCAAGCTAACATGGCGCAAACCCTCACGCGTTTGATGACCGAGAACTGCGCGCGCGAAACCAAACAAACCCTTCGCCAAGGCGGCACCGCCGGCATTCAAAAAGCCTTCACCACCGTGGCCCGTCAAGCCCTGACGGACGTGTTGTCACACCCCAATGTCGCCGCCAGCTTGGGTGACACCGTGTCGCACATCGATCCGAGCCGGTGGGCTCGGTTGTTGTTGATGCCGTGACTTAAATCCGCGCACCCGCCGCGTCAAACCAGCTCACGTGTGCGGTTTGCACGTCCAAGCCCACGGTGTCGCCGGGGCGCAGGGCCACGTTGGGGGCGGTGCGCACAGTGACCTTGCCTTGGGCGGTTTCAATGACCACGTAGGTGTCTGCGCCGGTGGGCTCGACCACGTTGACTTGGCCGCGCCAAGGGGCCGCGTCGCTGAGCACCAAGTGCTCGGGGCGCAAGCCCATCACCACATCTTGACCAGCGGCCACGGGACAGTTCAGCGCCACGTTCGCGCCGTTCAGTGCCACGCCTTGTACGCCCAAAGAACGGCCGTTCAACAAGTTCATGGTGGGTGAGCCGATGAAGGTGGCCACGTAGGTGTTGGCGGGGCGGTTGTAGATGTCGTCGGGGGTGCCGAGTTGCTGCATCACGCCGTCTTTCATGACGGCGATGCGGCTGCCCAAGGTCATGGCCTCGATTTGGTCGTGCGTGACGTACACACTGGTGATGCCACTGGCTTGGTGCAAGCGTTTGATTTCGGCGCGCATTTCCACGCGCAGCTTGGCGTCCAAGTTGGACAGCGGCTCGTCGAACAAAAACAGCTGCGGCTGGCGCGCCAGGGCACGGCCCATGGCCACGCGCTGGCGTTGGCCGCCCGAGAGTTGGCTGGGGCGGCGGTCGAGCAGGTGCGTGATCTGCAGCATGGCCGCCACTTCGGCGATGCGCTGCTCGCGCTCGGCCTTGGGCACCTTGCGCATCTCCAGCGCAAAACCGATGTTGTCGGCCACGCTCATGGTCGGGTACAGCGCGTAGCTTTGGAAGACCATGGCGATGTCGCGCTGGGCCGGTGGCACACCGACCACGTTGCGCTCGCCGATGTGGATCGCGCCTTCGGTGGGCTCTTCCAAGCCCGCGATGATGTTGAGCAAGGTGGACTTGCCGCAGCCCGAGGGGCCGACCAAGATCAAGAACTCGCCAGGCTCCACCGCGATGTCGATTTTTTTGAGCACTTCCACGCTCTGCTCGCCTTTGCCGAAGCTCTTGCGAATGCCTTGGATGTTCAATGCCGATTCCATGGTGCTTCCTTATCCTTTGACTGCGCCGGCCGTCAGGCCGCGCACAAAATAACGTCCCGCCAACACATACACCGCCACGGTGGGCAAGGCGGCGATCAGGGCCGCGGCCATGTCCACGTTGTAGGCCTTGACGCTGCTGGTGGTGTTGGCGAGGTTGTTCAAGCCCACCGTGACGGGCTTGGAGTCGGCGCCGCTGAAGGCCACGCCGAAGAGAAAGTCGTTCCAAATTTGGGTGAACTGCCAGATCAAGGTGACCATCACGATGGGCGTGGACATGGGCACGATGATGCGAAAGAAAATCTGCCAAAAACCCGCACCATCCAAGCGCGCGGCGTTGAGCAGCTCACCGGGCACGGCCGCGTAGTAGTTGCGAAAGAACAGCGTGGTGCTGGGCAAACCGGCCAAGCAGTGCACCAAGATCAAGCCCCCGATGGTGCTCGACAAACCCATCCAACCGAGCACTTGGCTCATGGGCAAGAGCACCACTTGGAAGGGCATGAACACGCCAAACAGCAAGAGGCCAAAAAAGGTTTCGCTGCCGCGGAATTTCCACAGGCTCAGCACATAGCCGTTGAGCGCGCCCCAAGCGGTGGAGATCAGCACCGCAGGAATGGCCATCCACACCGAGTTCCAAAAGAACGGCTGCAAGCCATTGCATTCCACGCCCGTGCAGGCGGTTGACCACGCTTGGCCCCAGGCCGAGAAATTCAGGCTGCCGGGCAGGCTCAACAGGTTGCCGTTGCGGATTTCATCGGCGTCTTTGAGCGAGGTGATGACCATCACGTACAAAGGTGCCAAAAAGAAGGCCGCGCCGATCAGCAAGGTGCCCATCAAGGCCCAGCGGGCGAGGTGGTGCGAGGCGCTGCGTGAACGCACGGGGGAATTGACGGTGCTCATCGGTTTTTGCTCCGCAGTTCGCTGTACAGGTAGGGCACGACAATGGCGGCCACGGTGACGAGCATGATGGTGGCGCTGGCCGCGCCCAAGCCGATTTGCCCACGCGAGAAGCTCATGGCGTACATGAAGGTGGCGGGCACGTCGGTGGCGTAGCCGGGGCCGCCGGCGGTCAAGGCCATGACCAAGTCAAAGCTCTTGATGGCCAGGTGCGACAGCACCATGAGGGTGGAGAAGAACACCGGCTTGAGCGAGGGCAAGACGATGCGCCAGTAAATGCGCGGCAGGCTCGCGCCGTCGATCTGCGCGGCTTTGATGATGCTGTCGTCCACGCCGCGCAAGCCGGCCAAAAACAAGGCCATGGCAAAACCCGCGGATTGCCACACGCCGGCGATCACCACACAGTAAATCGCCAAGTCCGACTGGACCAACCAGTCGAACGTGAAGGAGGTCCAGCCGAGGTCTTGCATGACTTTTTGCAAGCCGTCGCTGGGGTTGAGGATCCACTTCCACGCCGTGCCCGTGACCACAAAGGACAAGGCCATGGGGTAGAGGTAGACGGTGCGGATGAAGCCTTCACCGCGCACCTTTTGATCGAGCAAGATCGCCAAAAACACCCCCAGCGCCATCGACACACCCACGTAGAGCACACCGAAGATCGCCAGGTTTTTCAGCGCCACCCACCAGCGCTCCATGGCCCACAAACGCTCGTACTGCAACCAGCCGACGAACTCGTAATTGGGCAGCATGCGCGAGGCCGTGACCGACAGCGCACCGTTCCAAATCATGAAGCCGTAGATGAAGGCCAGACCCAGCACAAAAGCCGGGGCCAGCACCAACTTGGGCAAGTGGTGTTCTATTGAGTGTTTCATGGGGGAGCCCCAACACCCACCCGGAGGTGGGCGTTGGGTTCAAGCGAGGAGGAAGGGAGACTTACTTGGCAGTGGCCACAGCGGCGATGCGCTTTTGCGCTTCGGCCACCGAGATCTTGCCGTCGTTCCAGAACGCGGTGACCACGTCTTGCATGCTGCCTTGCTTGGCGGGCTCAATGGCCATGCCGTGGGCCACGGAAGGCACCAGGCCGCCGGACTTCGCGGTGGCCACGAAGTCGGTCGCCGAGAGCTTGGCGCAATCGTCGAACTTGCTCATGTCGTGGCCCAAACGCACGGGAATGGAACCCTTGTTTTGGTTGAACACTTCTTGGAACTCGGTGCTCAAAATCGCCGAGGCCAAATCGCCTTGGGCTTTCTGAGCGCCTTCGTCCTTGAGCTTGAACATGATGAAAGAGTCAACGTTGAAGGTGTAGGCGTTGGCCGTGCCAGGCGCGGCGGCGCACAAGAAACCTTCACCGGGCTTTTTGCCCGCGGCGGTGAACTCGCCCTTGGCCCAGTCACCCATGAACTGGAAGCCGGCCTTGCCCTGAATCACCAAGGCGGTGGTCATGTTCCAGTCGCGGCCTGGGGAGGCGGCGTCGGTGTAGCCCTTGAGCTTGCGGAAGGTGGTGAGCACCTTGGTCATGGTGGGGCTGTTCAAAGCAGCGGGGTCGAGCTTGACCAGCGCGTCGTTGTAGAACTTGGCACCACCCACGCCCAAAGCGACGGATTCAAACACGGTGAAGTCTTGCCAGTTTTGACCACCGTGGGCCAAAGCAACAGCGCCGGACTTCTTGATCTTGTCGGCTGCGACAAAGAACTCGTCCCAGTTGGCGGGCATGCCTTTGACGCCGGCTTTGTTCAGTACTTCGGGGTTGGCCCACATCCAGTTGACGCGGTGCACGTTGACGGGTGCGGCAACGTAGCTGCCATTGGCCTTCATGACATCGGCCACCACTTTGGGCAACAAGTCGTCCCACTTCTCGGCGGTGGCCACGGCGTCGATGTTGGCGAGCATGCCTTCCTTGGCCCACTCTTGTATGGCGGGGCCTTTGACCTGAGCGGCGGTGGGTGGGTTGCCCGACACAGCACGGCTCTTGAGCACGGTCATGGCGTTTTCACCGCCACCACCGGCCACCGCAAAGTCTTTCCACTCGTGGCCTTTGGCTTCGAGCATTTTCTTGAGTTCGGCGGCCGAGGCGGCTTCGCCTCCCGAGGTCCAGTAATGCAACACTTCCACCGACTGCTTGGCGGCGGGCGCAGCCGGCGCGGCGGCGGCGGGCGCCTCTTCTTTTTTGCCACACGCGGTGGCCAACATGGCGGCCACCACAGCGGCGCCCAAGGTGTATTGGAATTTCATGAATCGTCTCCGGAGTGGCCGAATGGCCGTTGGTGAATGGCCCACTGCACAACGCAGCGAGGCCATTCATTATTCATTAATTAATTAATGAACACACCCGGTAAAAACCCTAGACCGGGCCCGATTCAGTCCAAAGCGCGGGCTGCGCCCAGCAAGGCGGGCGAGGGGTCGGCGGTGATCACCCACACCGGGATGTCCTGCAAGAAAGCCCTGAAGCGGCCTTTGGCTTCGAAGCGGGCCCGAAAAGCCGACGCGTCCAAGGCCGCACCCAAGCGGGGCGCGATGCCGCCGCCCACGTAGACCCCGCCGCGCGCACCCAAGGTCAGGGCCAAGTTGCCCGCCAGCGAACCCAGCACGGCACAAAACAGCGCCAGCGCTTCCACGGCGTGCGGGTGGCGGGCCTGCAAGGCCGCCTGGGTGACGGCCGCGGGGCTGTCGATGCCCAAGACGGCCGCGCCATCGGCGGCGCACAAAATTTCAAAGGCGTCGAGCAAACCTTGGCCGCTCAGCAGCCGCTCGCTCGACGCGTGGCCGTGGCGGGCGGTCAAGCCGTCCATGAGCACGCGCTCGCGCACGGTCTCCGCGGGCAAGGTGACGTGGCCGCCCTCGCCTTGCACCGGCACCCAGCCGCCATGCCCGTTGGGCAAGAGGCCCGACACACCCAAGCCCGTGCCCGCACCGAGCAAGGCTTTGGGCGCATCGGCGACGGCCATTTGTCCGCCGACCTGTCGCAGCTGTTCGGGCGTGAGGTCGGGCAAGGCCAAGGCCAGGGCGGTGAAGTCGTTGAGCAATCGCAGGCGGCGAAGACCAAATTCGGCGCGCACCGCGTTTTGAGAAAAGGCCCAGTGGTGGTTGGTCATGCGCACCGCGTCGCCGGTGATGGGGTTGGCGATGGCAATTGCCGCCTCGGCCGGCTCGCCCTGCCCCACCCCATCGATGTAGGCGCGCATGGCGTCTTGCAGCGTGGGGTAATCGGCGCCAGGCAAGACCCTAACGTGGGTCAGAGGCGCGTGGGCGTGGTCTTGCCACGCAAAGCGGGCGTTGGTGCCACCGACATCGGCGAGCAATCGGGCATTGGTGTTGGGCTGAGTCATGTGCCCGAGATGATACCGAAGCTGTAACGAAGTTACAGCTACACCCACAGACTGATCACGCTGAACAGCGCGCTGAGCACCACGGTGCTGCCCAAAGGGATGTGCCAATCGCGACCGCGGAAGCGCCAGCTGAAGTCACCAGGCAAACGGCCCAAGCCCAAGCGGCGCAGAAAGGGCGCGAAGCCTTGGATGAGCACCAAGGCCAAAAAGGTGACGAGCATCCAGCGCAGCATGGGTTCAAAGCCGGTGGCTGCGGTCGCCCACGGCAAAACCGCTGGGGCTCCAGTGCTCGGCACTGGCGTCGGGGGCCAAGGCCAAGACCTTAAAGAGCTCGCCCATTTCGTGCTCGTGGATGAGCTTTTGCATGAGCACGCGCTCGCGGGCGCTCACGCCCTCGGCCACCTCGGCCAAACCGGCGTTGATCAGGAAACGCCCTTGGCTGGTGTAGCCCACCACGTTCAAGCCGGCGTCTTGGGCCGCCAAGGCCACGCTGGTGAAGTTCACGTGGGCGGTGATGTCCTTCAAACCCACGTCGGACAGCACATCGTCGTCGCTGCGGTGCGCGCGGTGCGCGATCAGGGTGCCCATGTGGCGCTCGGGGTGGTAGTACTCGCTCTCGGGAAAGCCGTAGTCCACCCAGAAGGCCGCGCCGGCTGTCCAGCGCTCGGCCAGCGTGCGCACAAAGGCCTCGGCTTGTGGGTGAATTTCGGTGAGGTAGTCGTGCTCGCCGGGCACCTCGCACGGTGGGCGCAAGTCGGTGGGCCGGTCCACCCAGACGCTGTGGCCCTGCCCGTCCAGGCCCACACCGCGCTCGTGCCACACGCCTTGGATGCGGTGCAAGAGCTGCACGGGCATGGCATCTAACACCTCGTTGCCCACGATCACACCGCGCAGCGCGTCGGGCAAACGGTCAACCCATTGCACCCGGTCGCCCCACGCCGCCAAACGCTCGCGCTGGCGTTCGCGCAAGCTGCCCGAAAGGTCGACGATGGTGTAGCGGCGCGGCAGCGCGCCCAGCGTTTGCAGGGCGCCGAGCAGCTGTCCGGCCAAAGCGCCGGTGCCCGCGCCGAACTCCCACACCTCGTCGGTGCCGGTGGCGCTCAAGGCCTCGGCCACAGCGCGCGCCAAGGTCCGACCAAAGATGGGGGTGAGTTCGGGGGCGGTCACAAAATCGCTGCCCGCGTCCTCGGGCGCGCCATCGGCGGCGGGCCAGTGGCCCAATTTGGGGGTGTGGTTGGCGTAGTAGCCCAGAGCGGGCTCGTACAGGGCCATGGCCATGAAACGGTCAAACGGCAGCCAGCCATCGGCCTGGCGCACCGCTTGGGCCACACGCGTTTGCAGCGCGCTCGTTAAACTCAGGAGTTCTTTCACCCCCCGATTGTCGCCCATGACCCCACCCCTTTCGCCGCGTTCACGCACCGTGCTGGTCACCGGCGCGGGCAAACGCTTGGGGCGCGAGATCGCCCTGACCTTGGCGCGCGCGGGTTGGCGTGTCGCTGTGCACCACCGCCACTCGCGCAGCGAGGCCGAGCAAACCGCGGCCGACTGCAGCGCCGCCCACCCCAAAGGCCCACCCGCCATGGTCTGCCACGCCGACCTGTCGGTTGAGGCCAGCGTGCGCGACTTGGTGCCCGCCGTGGTGGCCGAGTTCGGCGCGCTCGACGCCGTGGTCAACAGCGCCTCGGTCTTTGAGCACGACAGCGCCGAGACCGTCGATGTGGCCAGTTTTCAACGGCATTGGATGGCCAACACCGCCGCCCCCGTGCTGCTGGCGCAAGCCCTGCACCAACACGTCGTGGCCCGTGGCGGCCAAGACGGCGTGTTGGTCAACCTGCTCGACCAAAAGCTGTGGAACCCCAACCCCGACTTTTTCAGCTACACCCTCTCGAAGGCCGCCTTGGAAACCGCCAACACCTTGATGGCCCAGGCCTTATCGCCGCACCTGCGGGTGGTGGGCGTGGCCCCGGGCTTGACGCTGACCAGCCACATGCTCAGCGACGAAAAGTTCGCTGAACTGCACCGCCAGTCGCCGCTGGGCCGCTCGTCCACGCCCGAAGACGTGGCCGCCACCGTGGCCTTCGCTTTGAGCAACCGCTCCATCACCGGCACCACGCTGTTGGTCGACGGTGGCCAACACCTGATGCGCTTCGAGCGCGATTTTTCCCACATGTGAGCGTACCCCGCCATGAACATCAATACCCCTGCGCCAGAACACGGCACCCAAATCCTCTCCCTCACGGGCTTGCGCTTTGACGCCAACTTGGGCATCTTGGCCCACGAAAAAACGGCACCACAACCCATTCAAGTCGACGCCGAACTCAACCAAGGCGCCCAACCCTTGCTGCCGCGAGACGCCGAGATCGAGCACGTGCTGGACTACCGCAAGGTGCGCCAAATCATCATCGACGAGTGCACGGCCGAACACGTCAACCTGCTCGAGAGCCTGATCGGCAAACTCACGCGCCGCTTGATGCTGCTGCCCGGCGTGATCGGTGTGCGCGTGAAGATCGCCAAGCTGGAAATTTTTGACGACTGCGAAGTGGCCATCCGCATGGAAAGCGGCCAGTGGTGAAACCCACGGAAAGAGCGAACATGACCCCCGAAAAAGAAGCCTTTGAAAACCACAAGCTCGAGAAGCGCCTGTGCCGAGAAATGGGCCGCGCCATCATCGACTTCAACATGATCGAAGCCGGCGACCGCGTGATGGTGTGTGTTTCGGGTGGCAAAGACAGCTACACCATGCTCGACATCTTGCGCAAACTGCAGCAGCGCGCGCCCGTGAAGTTTGAGCTGATCGCTGTCAACCTTGACCAAAAACAGCCGGGCTTCCCCGACCACATCCTGCCCGGGTACCTGAGCCTATTGGACATGCCGTTTCACATCGAGACGCAAGACACCTACTCCATCGTCAAGCAGGTGATCCCCGAAGGCAAAACCATGTGCAGCCTGTGCAGCCGCTTGCGCCGGGGCATTTTGTACCGCGTGGCGCGTGAGCTCAAGTGCAACAAGATCGCACTGGGCCACCACCGCGACGACATGCTGCAAACCCTGTTCCTCAACATGTTTTTTGGAGGCAAGCTCAAAGGCATGCCGGCCAAGTTGGTGAGCGACAACGGTGAGTTCATGGTGATCCGCCCACTGGCCTATGTGGTGGAAAAAGACATCGTGCGCTGGGCCGACGTTCAGCAATACCCCATCATCCCGTGCACGCTGTGCGGCAGCCAAGAAAACCTGCAGCGCAAACAGGTCGGCGACATGCTGCGCGAATGGGACAAACGCTTTCCCGGTCGCTTGGAGAGCATGCTCTCGGCGCTGCAAAACGTGGTGCCCAGCCATTTGATGGACCGCAAGCTCTACCCCTTTGAAACCATCCAAACCACCGGCCTACCGGTGGAGGACGGCGACACCGCCTTTGACGACGAGCCCCTATCCCGGGTGGATGTGCCGAGCATCATCCCGGTGCGCCGCGAAGCCGCCGCGCAGGAACCCTCATGCAGCACCTCCTGAAGCACGGCACCCGCTGGGCCACCGCCGCACTGGCGCTGGCCTTGCTGGCCGGTTGTGCGGGCACGCAAAGCCTGCAAGCCGAGGTCAGCACGCACCCGCAGTGGCCTGCGGGCATCCCCACCGGCACGCCCGCTTACCAATGGGAGCGCTTGCCTTCGCTGCGCAGTGGCCCCTTGGCCGTCGAGCAAGATGCGCTGGAAGCTGCCGCCAATGCGGTGTTGGCCCAAGCCGGTTGGCGATTGGACCCGGCTCAGCCGCAGTGGACGCTGAGCATCGAAGGCCAGAACCTGCGCACCCCGAGGCCACCGCAGAGCAACGTCCACATCGGTATCGGCATTGGGATCGGGGTGGGCCATGGCCGCATCCAGCTCGGATCCATGTGGCCCGAGCCCAGCCCACCCTTGGACCGCGCACAGGTGGTGGTGCTGGTGCGGCCCGCAGGGGCAGGCCCGGTGGCTTACGAAACACGCGCCAGCCGCGAAGCATGGGTGCCGCCCAGCACCGAGCAGTGGCGCGCCTTGGTGCAAGCCGCCCTGCGCGAATTCCCGCTCAGCCGTGCGCAGCAAAACACGGTGACCATTGACCTAACGCCAAAAGAAAAAGCAAAACCATGATCGCCACCCGCATCTTGGCGGTGCGCCACGGCGAAACGCTGTGGAACCGCGAAACCCGCATCCAAGGTTTCACCGACATTGGCTTGAGCGACCACGGCCAATGGCAAGCCCAGCAACTCGCGCACGCCCTGCGCGACGAGCCGGTGGCGGCGTGTTACGCCAGCGACCTCAGCCGCGCGCGCGACACCGCCCAAGCCGTGGCCGACGTGCACGGCCACGCCGTGCAAACCCTCCCCAGTTTGCGCGAGCGTTGCTTTGGGCAGTTCGAGGGCCACACCTGGACCGAGATCGAAACCCAGTGGCCCGAGGCCAGCCAAGCGTGGCGCCAACGCGTGCCCGACTGGGCGCCACCCCAAGGAGGCGAGTCGCTGATCGCGCTGTCGACGCGGATCTTGAACGCCTTGAACGGCATCGCTGAGCGCCACCTGGGCGAACAAATCTTGGTGGTGGTGCACGGGGGCGTGCTCGACGTCCTCTACCGCGCCGCCACCGGCTTGGACCTGCAAGCCCCCCGCGCTTGGGAGCTGCGCAACACGGCCATCAACCGCTTGCTGTGGTCGCCCGAAGGCCTGAGCTTGGTGGGTTGGGCCGACACGGCCCACCTCGACGCGAACACGCTCGACGAGCGCAGCGTTTAAAGCTCGCCGCCAAACAAGCCATCGGGCCGCGCCGGCGCCACACCCAAGTGGCGGTAGGCGGCGGCCGTCGCCACCCGGCCGCGCGGCGTGCGTTGGATGAAACCTTGTTGGATCAAATAGGGCTCGATCACGTCTTCGATGGTGCCGGCCTCTTCGCCGATGCTCGCGGCGATGTTGTCCAAACCCACGGGGCCGCCATCGAAACGGTGGATCACCGCCTCCAAGAATTTGCGGTCCATCAGGTCAAAGCCTTGCGGGTCCACGTCGAGCATGGTCAGGGCGCGCTGCGCCATGTCCACGGTGATGCGGCCATTGCCCTTGACGTCGGCGTAGTCGCGCACGCGGCGCAACAAGCGGTTGGCGATGCGCGGTGTGCCGCGTGATCGGCGGGCAATCTCAAACGCACCCTCATCGTCCATGGGCGCATTGAGCAGGCCCGCGCTGCGCCGCACGATGCGCGTGAGCTCTTCGGCGTTGTAGAACTCCAGCCGCGCCACGATGCCGAAGCGGTCGCGCAGCGGGTTGGTCAGCATGCCCGCGCGCGTGGTCGCGCCCACCAAGGTGAAGGGCTGCAGGTCGAGCTTGATGGAGCGCGCCGCGGGGCCTTCGCCGATCATGATGTCGATCTGGTAGTCCTCCAGCGCGGGGTACAAAATTTCTTCGACCACGGGCGAGAGCCGGTGGATCTCGTCGATGAACAAGACGTCGTTGGGCTCCAAATTGGTGAGCAGGGCCGCGAGGTCTTTGGGTTTTTCCAGCACCGGGCCGCTGGTTTGGCGCAGGTTCACGCCCAACTCTTGCGCGATGATGTGCGAGAGCGTGGTCTTGCCCAAACCGGGCGGGCCAAACAAGAGCACGTGGTCCAGCGCCTCTTGGCGCTGCTTGGCCGCGCCAATGAAGATCTCGAGCTGCTCGCGCACCTTGACCTGCCCGACGTACTCGTCGAGCAGCTTGGGGCGCAAGGCGCGCTCGATCGCCTCTTCTTTGGGCGAGACCGGTGCGGCCGACACCACGCGGGGCGCGGGGGCAAAGTCGTCGGTTTGGATGCTCATGGGGTGTCCGTTTTATTTGGCCAAGGCCTTGAGCGCGAGCTTGATGCCTTCGCTCACGCCCACGTCCGGTGGCAAGGCTTTTTGGGCCGTGGCCGCGTCTTTTTCGTTGTAACCCAAGGCCATCAGGGCTTGCTGGATGTCGCTGACCACATCGCTGCCCGCGGCCATGCCGCCGCGCGCGCCCAGGTCCGCCCCCATCTTGCCTTTGAGTTCGAGCAACAAACGCTCGGCGGTTTTTTTGCCGATGCCCGGCACCTTGACGATGCGCGCGCTGTCTTGGGCACTGACGGCTTGCGCCAAATCGTCCACCCCCATGCCGCTGAGCACGGAGAGCGCGGTGCGCGGGCCCACGCCCGAAATGCGGATGAGCTGGCGAAAGGCCTCACGCTCACGGGCGGTGCCAAAGCCGTACAAAATCTGGGCGTCTTCGCGCACCACAAAATGCGTCAGCAACGCCACCGTCTCACCCACGGCGGGCAGGTGGTAGAAGGTGCTCATGGGCACGTCCACCTCGTAGCCGACGCCGTGGCAGTCGATCAAGAGCTGGGGCGGATTCTTTTCCAACAGGGTGCCGGTCAACTTGCCTATCATTGCTGTTCCTTTTCACGGATTATCGGTTTGATTCTCAGACACACCTTCTCCCCGCCCGACAACGTCCGCATGGCCCACCTGTGCGGCCCGTTGGACAGCCACATCCGCAGCATCGAAGCGGCCCTGCAAATCAAGTTGGCGCACCGCTTTGAGCAGTTCCGCATCGAAGGCCCCAAAGCCAAAGCCCAGCAAGCCTTGGAGGTGCTGCAAGCCTTGTACGAGATGGCCAAAAAACCCATCCCGGCCGAGCAGGTGCAGCTCATGCTCAGCGGCGACACCGCCCTGGCCGCACCCGGCGACGAGGCCTTGGGCATGCAGACCCGCCGCGGCGAGGTGCGCGGGCGCACGCCCAACCAAGCGCTGTACCTGCAAAGCATGGCCGCGCACGACATCACCTTTGGCATCGGCCCGGCCGGCACCGGCAAAACCTATTTGGCCGTGGCCTGCGCGGTCGATGCGCTCGAGCGCAGCGCCGTGCAGCGCATCGTGCTCACCCGCCCCGCCGTGGAAGCCGGCGAGAAGCTGGGCTTTTTGCCCGGTGACCTGGGCCAAAAAGTCGACCCTTACCTGCGCCCGCTCTACGACGCACTCAACGACCTCATGGGCTTTGAGAAGGTGCAAAAAGCGTTTGAGCGCCAACAAATCGAAATCGCACCGCTGGCCTTCATGCGCGGTCGCACGCTCAACCACGCCTTCGTGATCTTGGACGAGGCGCAAAACACCACGCCCGAACAAATGAAGATGTTCCTCACCCGCATCGGCTTTGGCAGCAAGGCCGTGGTGACGGGCGATGTGAGCCAAATCGATTTGGCGCCCACGCAGCTCAGCGGCCTGATCGACGCCGAGCGCGTGCTCAAGCGCGTGCAAGGCCTGGCCTTTCACCGCCTGACCAGCGCCGACGTGGTGCGCCACCCCTTGGTCGCCCGCATCGTCGACGCCTACGACGCCGGCCCCACGGTCAAACGCCCCAGCCGCGCCCGCACTTAAACGCCCGTCAAAGCCCCCATGACCCTGCCCCAACTGAACCTGTCTTTGCAATTCGGCACCCTGGCCGACGCCGCGCCCCACCGCGCCGCCTTGACGCGCCACAAAGTGCAACGCTGCTTGCGCCACGCGCTGGACGCCGACGCCGAAATCACCGTGCGCATCGTGGACGCCGAAGAGGGCCAAAGCCTCAACCGCGATTACCGGCACAAGGACTACGCGACCAATGTGCTGACCTTCGACTACGCCACCGAGCCGGTGGTCATGGCCGATTTGGTCTTGTGCGCGCCCGTCGTGGCGCAAGAAGCCCAAGCCCAAGGCAAATCGTTGGCCGACCACTACACGCACCTGCTGGTGCACGGCGCGCTGCACGCCCAAGGCTGGGATCACGAAACCAGCGAGGCCGACGCCGAGGCCATGGAAGCCCGCGAAATCGAGATTTTGGCGGGCTTGGGTTTGAAAAACCCCTACGCCTAATTCACGCGCATCGGAATGGTCACCGGACCATCGTTGAGCAAACCCACCTGCATGTCCGCACCGAACTCGCCCGTAGCGACCACGGGGTGTTGCGCACGCGCTTGATCGACGAGGTGTTGGTAGAGCGCGCGGCCCTGCTCGGGCGGTGCGGCGTCTTTGAAGCCGGGGCGGTTGCCGCTGCGGGTGTCGGCGGCCAAGGTGAATTGGCTCACGATGAGCAAGCCGCCTTGCACGTCTTGCACGCTCAGGTTCATCTTGCCGGCCTCGTCGCCAAAAATGCGCAGCTTGAGCACCTTGGCCAAGAGCCGCTCGGCGGTGGCGGGCGTGTCGGTGGGCTCGGCGCACACCAAGACCAAGAGTCCGTGGCCAATGGCGCCGATGGTCTCGCCGCCCACGTCCACTTGGGCACGGCTCACGCGTTGCAGCAAGGCGATCACATCAAATCCTTTTCGTCGTTGAAGTGGGCCTCGACGTCGCTGGGCAAGAGTTGGATGCTGGCGCGCAAACCGGGCACGGCGCTCATGAGCGCTTGCTCCACCGTCATGCGCACCGCCGCGGCCCGGCCCAAGGTCCAGCTCGCGGGCATGTGCATGTGCAAATCCACGAACCGGCGCTGGCCGGCTTTGCGGCTGGTCACGTGGTCAAAGCGGATGATCTCGACATCGCCGCGCTCAAACGCGAACTCTTTTAACACCTCGTCGATGCTGGCGCGCACCTCGGGCTCCAGCGATTCGTCCATCAGGCCTTGCGACGCTTGCCAGACCAAGTGCACGCCCTCTTTCAAAATGTTGAGCGCCACGGCGATCGCCACCACCACGTCCATCCACCACCAACCGGTGGCCGAGGCCAGCACCAAGCCCAGCAGCACGCCGACAGAGGTCCACACATCGGTGATGAGGTGACGCCCATCGGCCTCCAAGGCCACCGATCGGTGCACCTTGGCCGCGCGCAACATGACCCAAGCCAAGAGGCCATTCAAAACCGAACTGGCCACCGACAAAGCCAAGCCCAGATCGAGCTGCGCCAAAGGTTGAGGCTCGAACAAGCGCTGCACCGACACGACCACGATGCCCACGGCCGCCACGATGATCAAGATGCCTTCAAAACCCGACGAAAAATACTCGGCCTTGTGGTGGCCGTAGGGGTGGTCGTCGTCGGCTGGGCGCGCGGCGATGGTGACCATCATCAAACCGAACACCGCGCTGGCCAGGTTGACCACCGACTCCATGGCGTCGGACAACAGGCCCACCGAGTCGGTCACCCACCAAGCGGCGGTTTTCAAGCCAATGGTGAGCAGCGCCACCACCACCGACGCCATCAAGAGGCGCTGGGGGGTGAGCGTGCGCAGGTCGATCATGCGCTGAGCGTCACGCGGGCGAACTTGCGTTTGCCCACTTGCACCACCACCGTGCCGGCCTCGACTTTGAGGCCTTTGTCGCTGACCACCGCGCCGTCGATGCGCACGCCGCCGCCGTCGATCAATCGGTTGGCTTCGCTGCCCGAAGGCGCCAAGCCCGCGGCCTTGAGCAAAGCGCCGATGCCCAGGGGCGCGCCACTGAGCGACACCTCGGGGATCTCATCGGGGATGCCACCTTTGCTGCGGTTGATGAAGTCTTGTTCGGCCGCTTCGGCCGCGGCCGCGCTGTGAAAGCGTGCCGTGATTTCTTTGGCCAACATGACCTTGGCGTCTTTGGGGTTGCGCCCGCCTGCGATGGTTTGTTTCAGCGCCTCTATCTCAGCCAAGCTCTTGAAAGACAAGAGCGTGTACCAGCGCCACATCAGCACATCGGAAATGCTCAGCACCTTGGCGAACATGGTGTTGGCGTCTTCGGCGATGCCGATGTAGTTGTTCTTGGACTTGGACATTTTGTCCACGCCGTCCAAGCCTTCGAGCAGTGGCATGGTCAAGATGCACTGCGGCTCTTGGCCGTACTCGGCTTGCAGGTGGCGACCCATCAAGAGGTTGAACTTTTGGTCGGTGCCACCAAGCTCCAAATCGCTTTTCAGCGCCACCGAGTCGTAGCCCTGCATGAGCGGGTACAAAAACTCGTGCACGCTGATGGGGGTGCCAGCGTGGAAGCGGTCGTGGAAGTCGTTGCGCTCCATCATGCGCGCCACGGTGTACTTGGCTGCGAGCTGGATCATGCCCATCGCACCCAAGGGGTTGGACCATTCGCTGTTGTAACGGATCTCGGTTTTGGCCGGGTCCAGCACCATGCTGGCTTGTTTGTAATAGGTCTCGGCGTTGAGCTTGATTTGCTCAGGGGTCAGCGGCGGGCGGGTGCTGTTGCGCCCCGAGGGGTCGCCGATCAAGCTGGTGAAGTCGCCAATCAAGAAGATGACCTGGTGCCCCAAGTCCTGCAACTGGCGCATTTTGTTGAGCACCACCGTGTGGCCGATGTGGATGTCGGGCGCGGTGGGGTCCAGGCCGAGCTTGATGCGCAGCGGCACGCCCGTGGCTTCGGACTTGACCAATTTCTTGACCCAATCGGCTTGGGGAATGAGTTCCTCGCAACCGCGCAAAGTCACGGCCAAGGCCTCTTGCACCTGGTCCGACAACACCGCTGGGGCCTGGGGGCTGGATTCGGGGGGTGTGGCTGGGGTTTTCGAGAGGGTCATGGTGCTTGTTGCAGAGGGAGGGGCTCGGTATACTCGATGGTTTGGTGTGGATTTTAGTGTTCTACACCCCCTTCAAACCCAAAGGCTGCTTTTGCGCGATCAATTGTTTCACTGGTGGACCCAACACCCCCGTCGGTTCATGGCTGGTTTGGGCTTGGTTTTGCTGGGCACGGGCGTGACCGCCTTTGGCGTGGCGGTACCGGTGGGCAGCGATGTGCAACGCTCGGGCACCCTCACGGAAAGCTTGGACCTGCCTTCCCTCAACGCGTCGGTTCGCAACGAACCCGTGGTCCTGTTCCAAAGCGACCGCGTCAAACGCACCGACACGCTCGACGGCTTCTTGCACCGCATGGGCGTCAACGACCCCGCCGCCAGCGAGTTTTTGCGCACGCAAGCCGTGGTCAAGACCCTGTTTGGCAACACGCAAGCCCCTTGGCTGACCGTGGCCGCCACCGACCAAGGCGAGCTGCGCCAACTCACCGCGCGCTGGATCAATGAAGACGGCCGCAGCTTCAACCGCTGGGACCTGTCGCGCCCAGCGGCCGACTGGATCGTCACTGAGGCCCAGGCCCCCTTGCTCGCCTCCACGCGTTTGAGCGGTGGCGTCATCAACAGCTCGCTGTTCGCGGCCACCGACGCCTCTGAGATCCCCGACAGCGTGGCGGTGGAGTTGGCCGAAATCTTCTCGGGCGACATCGACTTTCGCCGCGACCTGCGCCAAGGCGACCGTTTCCACTTGGTCTATGAAGTCTTGGAAGCCGATGGCCTACCCCTGCGCAACGGCCGCATCTTGAGCGCCGAGTTTGTCAACGACCAGAAAACCTTCAACGCCATCTGGTTCGAGCAACCCGGCAAGAAAGGCGACTATTTCACCCTGGACGGCCAAAGCACCCAGAAGACCTTCTTGGGATCTCCCTTGGCTTTTTCACGCGTGAGCAGCGGCTACGGTATGCGCTTTCACCCCATCTCGGGCAACCGAAAAGCCCATTTGGGTGTGGACTATGCGGCGCCGACGGGCACCCCCGTGCGCACCGTGGGCGACGGCCGCGTGCGTTTTGCCGGCTGGCAAGGCGGTTATGGCAAAGTGGTGTTTGTGGAGCACAGCAACGGTCAAAGCACCGTGTATGCCCATTTGAGCCGCATCGATGTGCGTGTGGGACAATCTTTGAGCAAAGGCGATCGCCTTGGCGCGGTGGGCTCCACCGGCGCATCCACCGGTCCGCACCTGCATTTTGAGTTCCGGGTCAACGGTCGCCACCAAGACCCACTGGCCATGGTGCGCAAAAGCGAACCCTTGACCATTGCGCCGGACATGCGTCCCGAGTTCGACGCGGTGGCCAGTGCGCAGCGTCGTTTGCTCAACTCCGCACAGACCCTACAACAGGCCTTGGCACAGGCCCGCTGAAAGCTCAGGCGCTGAAGCTTGAGCCACAGCCACACGTGGAGGTGGCGTTGGGGTTTTTGATGACGAACTGAGCGCCTTCCAAGTCTTCCTTGTAGTCGATCTCAGCGCCCACCAGGTACTGGTAGCTCATGGCGTCAATCAACAGCGAGACGCCGTTTTTGCTCATCTCTGTGTCGTCTTCGTTGACCACTTCGTCGAAGGTGAAGCCGTACTGAAAGCCCGAGCAGCCGCCACCTTGGACGAACACGCGCAGCTTCAAATCGGGGTTGCCCTCTTCGGCGACGAGCTCGGCCACCTTGGCGGCCGCGCTGTCGGTGAACACCAAGGGCGCGGGCATTTGGGTTTCGGGAGTTTGGGCCAATGCGGTCATGGGAATACCTCTTGTGACAGGATCAAAATGGGAATGCTACTGGAAAAGCCACGGTTGCAGTGCTCAGCCGTTCTTTGACGCCAATTTCAGTGTGGGTTTATCGACCTCTTCCAAACTCAAGGGGCGCAACAAGCCGGCGATCAAGGCCCCTTGGTGCATCTCCAAGGTGCGGTAGGACACATCTCCCACGATGCGCGCTTTGGGCTGCAACTCGAGCATATGACGAGCCAGCACAGGCCCTTTGACCGTGCCGTTGATGATGATGTGATCGGCCTGAACTTGACCGGTCACGCTGGCCGACTCGCTGATGACCAAAATACTGGGCCGGTCTTCGGCCGCGAACACATCACCTTGGACGTCGCCATCGATGCGCAGGCCTTCCTGAAAACCAATACCACCACCCACGCGGGTGCCTTGGGCAATGAGGCTTTTGATCAGGGGTTTTTTGCTGCTGCCAAGCATGTCGGGTCCGTTCGTTCAGGTCGCTTCAAAGTTTCGTGGTGTGCACCGACACGGTGCTGCCATCGCGCTCGATCTGGGCCGTGATGCTTTTGATCACCGCTTGCTGCGGTACTTCAACCAGCCCTTCTTTTCGGAGGTAGCTGCGCACCACCACTGGTTCTGGGGTGGCATTGGTATTGATGGACCAAGGCTTGCCGTTGAGCGTTCCGGACAAGCTTACCTGAATCTTTCCAGCGAACTCGGGCGAGTTCTTGGCGGCTTGGATGATGAGGACCTGCCATTTGTACTGAGCAGGTGAAATGCGCTCTGCCTGCAGACCCCGGATATTCAGGTCTCCGCCGCCCGCACTGGGCAACAAGCGCTCAAAAAAGCCCAAATCGCTGCGCAACATTTCATTGTCCGACTGCAACTTTTTGATTTGCAAACCCAGTTGTTCTTGCGCCACTTGCTCCGTGGTCAGCAAACTTTGAGCGGTGTTGGCCACTTCTTGGGCTTTGGCCAACTGTGCCGTCAGGTCATCGATTTGGGTACGCAACACCAAAAATTCTCGCTCGGTGTGGCGATCCAAGCCGGCAATGTCTTTTCCGAACTCAAAAGCCCACAGGGCCAAAGCGGCCGAGAAGCCCAGCACCAAAGCCCCCACCACCCAGCGCAGCGGCCACGGCAGCGAGCTGCGCACGCTCATGCGCGGTGAACTCACCGTGAGCCTTCGGAGCAGGAGACGCATTCGCATGGTTCAGATCGTTGTGCGGATTGAGAGAACCCTCGACCATAAAGCAAAAACCGCCTTCAAGCAGCACCTGAAGGCGGTTTTTTGCAGTTTCGACTCGCGGATTAGCGCTTGCTGAACTGTTTGCGGCGGCGAGCGGAGCGCAAGCCGACCTTTTTACGTTCAACTTCACGGGCGTCACGGGTGACGAAGCCTGCTTGCGACAAGCTGGGCTTGAGCATCGCGTCGTAATCGATCAGGGCGCGGGTGATGCCGTGACGCACCGCACCGGCTTGACCGGATTCACCGCCGCCGTGGACATTGACTTGGATGTCAAAGGTCTCGACGTGGTTGGTCAACATCAGGGGTTGCTTGGCAATCATGATGGACGTCTCACGGCCGAAATAGGCCTGAATGTCCTTGCCATTGACCGTGATCTTGCCACTGCCTTTTTTGATAAACACACGGGCGACGCTCGATTTGCGACGGCCGGTGCCGTTGTTCCATTCACCAATCATCTCAAGGCTCCTTAAATGGCCAGCACTTTAGGCTGTTGGGCGGTGTGGGGGTGCTCAGCACCACCGTACACCTTGAGTTTCTTGATCATGGCGTAACCAAGAGGGCCTTTGGGCAGCATGCCCTTGACAGCCTTCTCGAGTGCGCGGCCAGGGTGTTTGGCTTGCATGTCGCGGAAGTTGGTGCCGTAGATGCCACCGGGGTAACCGGAGTGGCGGTAGTACACCTTGTCAATGGCTTTGGTGCCAGTGACGCGCAGTTTGGCTGCGTTGATGATGACGATGAAGTCACCGGTATCGACGTGGGGCGTGTAAATGGCCTTGTGTTTGCCGCGCAGTCGGAGAGCCACTTCACTGGCAACTCGTCCGAGGACCTTGTCGGTCGCGTCAATCACAAACCACTCGTGCACCACGTCAGCGGGTTTGGCGCTGAACGTTTTGGTCATGAGATTCTTCACTGAGAAGGGGTTTGTCGGCTCTTTTCCACGGTCGGTGGTTCTCTGATGGAACACTCTTAGGTGGGGTTTGGTGCTTCGCCGCGGAGCCAGAAAATCGCTGCGAAGCCCTCCATTGTACAAAATTTGGGCAAGGTGGGCAATTTTTTGTGTTTCGGCCTGTTGGGGCAGGTACCATCCCCGGATGTTCAGTTACCGACACGCCTACCACGCAGGCAACCACGCCGATGTCCTCAAACACATGACTTTGGTCGCTTGCTTGAACCACATGGGCCAAAAAGACACCGGATTCACCGTCGTGGACACCCACGCGGGCATCGGCACCTACCGCCTCGACCAAGAGCAAGCCCGCACCTCGGGCGAGTCTTTGGACGGTGTCGTCAAGTTGGCCGCGGCCCTCAACGGCAAAAAAGACCTGCCCGCCCTGCTGCAGTCCTACCTCGATTTGGTGCGATCGTTTAACAGCGGCCAGCAGATCAAGCACTACCCCGGCTCACCTTGGGTGGCCAACAGCCTGATCCGCCCCCAAGACAAGCTCAAGCTGTTCGAGGTGCATCCCACGGACGCGCGATTGCTGGAGCGACACGTCACGGGTTTGGGCAAAGGCCGTCAGGTCGAGGTGATCCGCAAAAACAGCTTTGAGTCGCTGAAGTCTTTCTTGCCACCGGTCTCGCGCCGTGCTTTGGTGCTGATGGACCCCAGCTACGAGATCAAGACCGATTACGCTGCCGTGGCCGCCACCATCCAAGACGCGCTCAAGCGCTTCTCGACCGGCACCTACGCGATTTGGTACCCGGTGATCGCACGCCCCGAGGCGCACAGCTTGGCGCGCAAGCTCAAAACCATGAGCAACACCGCCAGTCGCCCTTGGGTACAGGTTGAGCTCAACGTGGGCGTCAAACCCAGCCGTGAGCCGACCAACCCACGCGCCACGCAGCTGCGCGCCAGCGGCATGCACATCATCAACCCACCGTTCACCTTGGCCGCCGCCCTGCGCGAGAGCCTGCCGGTGGTGATGCAAGCCTTGCGCGAACCATCGGGGGCCAGCTGGGACGTGACCCACGGCGGCTGAACACCGCGCTCAGCGCTGGGCTAAGCCTGCCAAAACACCCATGCTGGGCGCGCTTTGGTTCATGGAATAGAAATGCAAGCCAGGTACGCCAGCGGTGACCAGCTGATCGCACAAATCGGTGACCACTTCCAAGCCAAAGGCTTGAATGGACGCTACATCGTCGCCGTAACCCTGCAAGCGCAAGCGGATCCAACGCGGGATCTCAGCGCCGCAAGCATCTGAGAAACGCAGCAATTGGGCGGAGCTGGTGATGGGCATGATGCCGGGCACAACGGGCACATCCGCGCCGCGCTTGTGGGCCTCATCCACAAAACGAAAGTAAGCGTCGGTGTTGTAGAAGTACTGTGTGATGGCCGAATCGGCACCGGCCTTGACCTTGCCCACGTAGGCCTGCAGATCGGCATCGGCCGATTTGGCCTGAGGGTGTACCTCAGGGTAGGCCGCCACCTCAATGTGGAAATCGTCACCCGTCTCAGCGCGGATGAAGGCCACCAGATCGCTGGCGTAATGAAATTCGCCACTGGCGCCGTAGCCGCTGGGCAAATCACCGCGCAAGGCCACCAAACGTTTGACCCCCATGGCCTTGAGTGTGGCGAGTTGTTCGCGCACGCTGGCCTTGGTCGCTCCGATGCACGAAAAGTGAGCGGCTGCGCTCACGCCCTCAGCCAAGATCTCGCTCACGGTGTCGAAGGTGCCTTGTTGTGTCGAGCCGCCCGCACCACAGGTCACCGAGCAAAACTCGGGCTTGAGGGCATACAACGCTTGGCGCACGACGCGCAACTTCTCGGCGCCCTCGGGCGTCTTGGACGGAAAAAATTCAAAACTCAGTGGCAAGCCCATACAAAAAACTCTCGGTTGCCATCACCGCCAGTGATGGGACTTTCAAAATAATCGCGCAGCGTCAAACCATGATCAACACAGGCTTGTGCCATGCGTTGCTGCACCAGCGTGTAGCTGCTCGCGTCTTTGACCAAACCGCCTTTGCCGATGTACTCGGGCTGCAACTCGAATTGCGGCTTGACCAGCATCAACATCGACCCGCCCGATTGGAGCAGCGGCACGATGGCCGGCCACACCAAGGTTTGCGAGATGAAGGACAGGTCGCCCACGATCAGGTCAAACGGCGCGGCCGCTGAGGCCTTGTCCAAAACCAAGGAATCGGCCGTGAGCTCGCGGGCGTTGCATTTTTCAATGCACACCACACGGGGGTCTTGGCGCAAACGCGGGTGCAACTGGCCTTGGCCCACGTCCACACCCACCACCTGCGCCGCACCCGCTTGCAGCAAAGCGTCGGTGAAGCCACCGGTGCTTTGCCCCACATCGAGGCAGCGCCAGCCGCTCACGTTGAACCCACAGCGCGCCAGCGCACCTTCGAGCTTGAGCCCGCCGCGCGACACAAAACGCGTTTCATCGGTGTTGAGGACTTCCAGCTCTGCGGTCTCGCGCAGCTCTTCGCCGTTTTTGGCCACGGTGTGCCACGGCCCACCGTGCAGCCGCCAGCGCACGCCCGACGCAATGAAGCGCTGGGCCTGCGATTTGGTGGCGGCCAGCCCCCGCTCTACCAACAATTGATCTGCGCGCATGGTGTGTACCGACGAGCCGCATCAGGGCACCGTGGATCCGGCTTCGCCGGTCCGCAGGTGCCGCCCCCTGGGGGGTGACGCCGAAGGCGGCTCAGGGGGAACTCAATACCGGTAGGTGTCGGCTTTGTAAGGGCCGTTCTTGGACACGCCGATGTAGGCGGCTTGCTCGTCGCTGAGCTCGGTCAGCTGGGCGCCGACTTTCTTCAGGTGCAAGCGGGCCACTTTTTCGTCCAAGTGCTTGGGCAACACATAGACCTTGCCGTTTTCGTACTGGTCTTGCTTGGTGAACAGCTCGATCTGGGCGATGGTCTGGTTGGCGAACGAAGAGGACATCACGAAGCTGGGGTGGCCGGTGGCGCAGCCCAAGTTCACCAAGCGGCCTTTGGCCAACAAGGTGATCTTCTTGCCATCGGGGAAGATGACGTGGTCGACTTGGGGCTTGATCTCGTCCCACTGGCACTTTTCCAACGAAGCCACATCGATTTCGTTGTCGAAGTGACCGATGTTGCAAACGATGGCCTCGTCTTTCATGGCGGCCATGTGCTCGTAGCGGATCACGTTCTTGTTGCCGGTGGCCGACACGAAGATGTCGCACTTGTCGGCGGCGTATTCCATGGTCACAACCTTGAAGCCTTCCATCGCGGCTTGCAGGGCGTTGATCGGGTCGATTTCGGTCACCCACACTTGGGCGCTCAGGGCACGCAGGGCTTGGGCCGAGCCCTTGCCCACGTCACCGTAACCGGCGACCACGGCCACTTTGCCGGCGATCATCACGTCGGTGGCGCGCTTGATCGAATCGACCAAAGATTCGCGGCAGCCGTACAGGTTGTCAAACTTGCTCTTGGTCACCGAGTCGTTGACGTTGATGGCGCGGAACATCAGGCTGCCCTTGGCGGCCATTTCGTTCAGGCGCAACACGCCGGTGGTGGTCTCTTCGGTCACGCCGATGATCTGGGCACCCTTGCGGCTGTACCAGGTGGGGTCCACGGCCAGCTTGGCCTTGATGGCGTTGAACAGGCAAGTCTCTTCTTCGCTGGTGGGGTTGGCGATCAAGGACGCGTCTTTTTCGGCGCGCTTGCCCAGGTGCATGAGCAGCGTGGCGTCGCCGCCGTCGTCCAGGATCATGTTGGGGCCTTCGCCGGGCGTGCCGGCAGCGCCAAATTCAAAGATGCGGTGGGTGTAGTCCCAGTACTCGGCCAAGGTCTCGCCTTTGATGGCGAAGACCGGTGTGCCTTTGGCGGCCAGTGCAGCGGCGGCGTGGTCTTGGGTCGAGAAGATGTTGCAAGAGGCCCAACGCACGTCGGCGCCCAAGGCCTGCAAGGTCTCAACCAACACAGCCGTCTGAATGGTCATGTGCAGCGAGCCGGTGATGCGCGCGCCCTTCAAAGGCTGCGCTTTGTTGAACTCTTCGCGGATGGCCATGAGACCGGGCATTTCGGTCTCGGCGATTTTGATTTCTTTGCGGCCCCAATCGGCCAAGCCGATGTCGGCGATGATGCAGTCGGCGTTGACGGCGGAAGGAATACGTGCGTTCATGTTGCGCTCCAAGTCGGTTGAGTTGAACCACGGGACGCGCACAGGCAAAAAAAAAGCCCATCACACGTTCAGTGGATGAGCGTCGTTGCAATGATGGTCCGAGCCTCACGCCCCTCGCCGACCGGTGGTCGGGGGTGCGCTGCAACGCTCCTCGGATTCGGCAATTGTACCGCAGCGCGGCGGTTCGTGCTTCTGCGACACTCGGCTTCGCCATGACGCCTCGCACAGACACCCCAAGCCATCCCCACCCACCCCTGCACCGCCTTGGGCTCTGGGCGATGTTCGGCGCCACGTTTTTTCAGCTTGTGGGCTACTTCATGCTGCTGCCCTATTTGCTGCTGCAGCTCAAGGGCGATGGGGTGTCCACCACACTGGCCGGCCTGTTCGCCGCCAGTGGTTGGGTCGGTATTTTTGCGGTCACACCCTTTGTATCGGGCATCACCCAGCGCTTGGGGCGCCGCCCCACTTTGTGGCTCTCGGGCTTGGTGCCGGTCATCGCCGCCGCGGGCTTTTTGCTCACCGACTCGCTGCCGCTGTGGTTCGCGCTGGAGTTCATCGCCGGGGCGGCCTCGGGTTTGCGCTGGGTCTTGGCCGAGGCGGTGGTGGCCGAATTCGCCCAGCCCGAACACCGCGGGCGCATGGTGGGCCTGTTCGAAACCATGGTCGGCACCACTTTTGTGATCGGCCCAGCCTTGCTCGCTGGGGTCGGGCCCGAGCGGCCAGAGAACCTGTGGTGGGTACTCGGTGCGCTGGTGATCGGTCTGGTCATCAGCGCCGCCATCCCGCGCTTGCCCGCGGCCGCCGATGCGCACGAGGCCCGCGTGGGCTTGGGCGGCGTGTGGCACGCGCTGCGCGCTCATCCCTTGATCATGGCCGTGGGTTTTGTGGGCGGCTTTTTTGAAAGCGGCCTGACCTCGATCTTGCCGCTCTACGGTTTGGCTTTGGGCATGGGTGCGGTGGCCGCGGCCTTGTTGGTCTCGGCCAGCGGCTTGGGCAGTGCGCTGATGATGTTGCCCGCGGGCATCGCGGTGGATCGCTTGTCGACGCAGCCGCGTTGGGGCAGTGCGCACGGCGCGCGCTTGGCGGTCATGCACGCGTGTGCGCTGCTGACCTTGCTGGCCACGGTGCTGATTCCTTTTGTGGCGGGCATGCCTTGGCTGGCGGCCGTGGTGGCGTTTGTGTGGGGCGGCGCAGGGGGCAGCCTCTACACACTGGCCATGATCGACATCGGTTCGCGCGAACAAGGCATCACGCTGGTCAACAGCACGGCGGTGCTGGTCTTGTCTTACACCTTGGGCGGCGTGCTCGCCCCCGCCTTGGGTGCGCTCATGTTGGACGGCGCACCGACCTTGGGCTTTCCGCTGCTGCTGTTGGCGGTGGCCGGTCCGGGTTGGTGGCTGCTGCGCCGCGCCCAAGTGGCCGTTTGACCCCGCGCAAACGCACCTCAAGGTAAGCTAGGTGCTCCACCCGCCCACCCCAGGACTTTCCCATGGCCATTGCTTGGTTGACCGCCCTCAAAGTGATCCCCTGGGGGGACGTGATTCAACACGCCCCTAAGGTTTTAAGCGCCGCTCGCAAACTGCTGGACCGATCGCCCGCCGAGCCCCCACCCACCAAGGATGAGTTCCAAGAACGCATGGCCAAAACCTTGGCCGACTTGGCCGAACAAAACACCCGTTTGGTCAACGCCGTGGAGGTCTTGCGCGTGCGCACCCGCATCTTGATGTGGGTCACGGTTTTGCTGGCCTTGGCCGTGCTGGGCTTGTGGCTGCGTTGATCCCGCGCTAGTCCCGCGCCAACACCGGCCCCAGCACCCGCCCCGTGTGGGTGTCTTGGCGCACCACGTCTTCGGGCGTGGCGGCTGCCACGATGCGTCCGCCGCCCGAGCCGCCCTCAGGGCCCAGGTCCAAGATCCAATCGGCTTCGGCCATGACGTCGAGGTCGTGTTCAATGACCACCACGCTGTGCCCGCCATCGACCAAACGGTGCAGCACGCGGATGAGTTTTTCCACATCGGCCATGTGCAAGCCCACCGTGGGCTCGTCGAGCACATACAAGGTGTGCGGGGCTTTTTGGCCGCGCCGACCGACCTCGTCGCGCACCTTGGAGAGTTCGGTCACCAGCTTGATGCGCTGCGCCTCGCCGCCCGACAAGGTCGGTGAGGGTTGGCCCAAGGTCAGGTAACCCAAGCCCACGTCCTTGAGCAGCTGCAAGGGGTGGGCGATGGCGGGCATGCTGGCAAAAAAGCCCACCGCTTCGTCCACTTCCATTTGCAAGACCTCGCCGATGTGTTTGCCCTTCCAGGTCACGGCCAAGGTTTCGGGGTTGAAGCGCGCGCCGTGGCACACCTCGCAGGGCACCTTCACGTCGGGCAAAAAGCTCATCTCGATGGTGCGCATGCCTTGGCCCTCACAGCCCGGGCAGCGGCCTTCGCCGGTGTTGAAGGAAAACCGCGCTGGTCCATAGCCCCGCGCCTTGGCTTCCAAGGTGTCGGCGAAGAGCTTGCGCACCGTGTCCCAAAAACCGATGTAGGTGGCTGGGCACGAGCGCGGGGTTTTGCCGATCGGGGTTTGGTCGACCTCGAGCACGCGGTCCACCGTCTCAAAACCTTCGACCGAATGGCAACCGACCCAGCTCGGCATGGCGCCCGCGTCCATGGCTTCGCGACCAGCTCGGGTGCTGCGCTGGCCCACGGCCTGCGCCACGTTGGTGAGCAAGACGTCGCGGGCCAAAGTGGATTTTCCCGAACCCGAGACACCCGTGACCACCACCAAGCGGCGCAGCGGCACACGGGCGTCCACGCCTTGCAGGTTGTGCATGCGTGCACCCTTTACGCTCAACGCCTCGGCGCTGGGCTCCACCAATCGCCGCGCTTGCAAGGGGTGTCGCATGGCGTGCAGCAAATAACGACCCGTCACCGATTCGGCCACCGCTGAGACCTGGTCCACCGAGCCCTGCGCCACCACACGGCCACCGCGCACACCGGCGCTGGGGCCGATGTCAATGATGTGGTCGGCGCGGCGAATCGTGTCTTCATCGTGCTCCACCACCACCAAGGTGTTGCCCTTTTGGCCGAGCAGCTGCAAGGCGTTGAGCAAGAGGTGGTTGTCGCGGGCATGCAAACCGATCGTGGGCTCGTCGAGCACGTAGCACACGCCTTGCAAATTGCTGCCGAGCTGCGCGGCCAAGCGGATGCGCTGCGCTTCACCGCCCGACAAACTCGGGGCGCCGCGGTCCAGCGTCAGGTAGTTCAAGCCCACCGACTCCAAGAAACTCAAGCGGCCCTCGATCTCGGGCAAGAGGTCGCGTGCGATGTCGGCTTCGCGGGTGCTGAGCACACCGGGCTGCATCAGGCCGCGCACCCACTGGCGCACCTCGCTGACCGACCAGCGCGCCACCTCGGTGATGGTCACCCCCGCCTGGCCTTGGCCCGCCTGGGCGCCAAAGCGCACCGCGCGGGCTTGGGCGTTGAGGCGCGTGCTCTCACAAGTGGGGCATGCTTCGTCGACCAGGTCGTCCACCTCGGGCTCGGCAAAGCTTTGCTCGCGGCCACGGTCTTTGTCGTCGCGCACCGAATCGTCCAAAACCTTGCGCTGTTCGCGCGACAGGCGCGTGCCGGTGCCCACGCAATCGGGGCACCAACCGTGTTTGCTGTTGTACGAGAACAGACGCGGGTCGAGTTCGGGGTAGCTGGTGGCGCACACCGGGCAGGCGCGGATGGTCGAGAACACTTCCAAGTGCCCGAGGTCGCGGGTGGACGTGCCGTCGGCCAAGGCCTGCGCCAAACCGCCCAAGGGACTGAGCACGTGCACCACGCCTTTGCCGATCTCCAAGGCCTTGGCCAGTTGCTCGCGCAACCACGCTTCGTTGGCGCGGCTGACCACGCCATCGGCCACGGGCAGCTCGATGGTGTGCTCTTTGAATCGGTCCAGGCGCGGGAAGTTGGTGGTGGGCAAAAACTCCCCGTCCACGCGCAAGTGGTTGTGGCCTTTGGGCCGCGCCCAATCGGCCAGCTCGGTGTAGACGCCTTTGCGGTTGATCACCAGCGGCGCGAGCAAGCCGATGTGTTGGCCATCGAAGCGCGAGACCAAGGCCGCAGCAATGCTGTCCACGCTTTGCGGCATCACCGCCGCGCCGTCGTGCACGCAGTGTTGGGTGCCGAGCTTGACGTAGAGCAAGCGCAAGAAGTGCCAAACCTCGGTGGTCGTGCCCACGGTGGACTTTCGCCCACCACGGCTGAGGCGCTGCTCGATGGCCACGGTGGGCGGGATGCCGTACACCGCGTCCACCTCGGGTCGGCCAGCCGGCTGCACGATGCTGCGCGCGTAGGCGTTGAGGCTTTCCAAATAACGGCGCTGGCCTTCGTTGAACAAGATGTCGAAGGCCAAGGTGGACTTGCCCGAGCCGCTCACGCCCGAGATCACGTTGAAGCGCCCGCGCGGGATGTCCACGCTGAGGTTTTTCAGGTTGTGTTCTTTGGCGTTGACGATTTGGATGTTGGGGTTGGGCGGGGTGATGGCGCGTGGGGTGGATTGCTTCGCTTCGCTCGCAATGACGGTTGTGGGATCGCCCATGGACAGGGCGTAGTCGCGCAGCGCGGCCGCCGTGTGGGAGGTGGGGTGTTGGCGCAGGTCTTCTGGGGCGCCTTCGGCCACGATCAGGCCACCGCCCTCACCGCCTTCGGGGCCGAGGTCGATCAGCCAATCGGCCGAGCGGATCACATCCAAGTTGTGCTCGATGATGACCAAGGAGTGACCGGCTTCCAACAAGCGTCTCAGGCTGCGCATGAGCTTGGCGATGTCATCAAAGTGCAAGCCCGTGGTCGGCTCGTCGAATAAAAACAGCGTGCCCTTGCGGGCCACCGATTGGCGGCTGGCGGTTTGGCTTTTCGCGGCCTCGGCCAAAAAGCCCGCGAGCTTCAATCGCTGCGCTTCACCGCCCGAGAGCGTGGGCACGGGCTGGCCCAAACGCACGTACTCCAAGCCCACGTCCACGATGGGCTGCAGCACACGGATCACCTCGCGGTCGTTGGCGAACAGGCTGGCGGCTTCGCTCACGGTGAGTTCCAGCACATCGGCGACGCTGAGCGAACGCCCACCGCGCTCGATCTTCACCTCCAAGACCTCTGGCCGGTAACGCTGGCCGTCGCAATCGGGGCAACGCAAATACACGTCGCTCAGGAATTGCATTTCCACGTGCTCAAAGCCCGAACCACCGCAGGTGGGGCAACGGCCATCGCCGCTGTTGAAGCTGAATTTGCTGCCGGTGTAGCCGCGCTGGCGCGCCACTGGGGTGTTGGCGAAGATCGTGCGGATGGCGTCCCACGCGCCTACGTAACTCACCGGGTTGGAACGCGCGGTTTTGCCGATCGGCGACTGGTCGACAAAGACCACCCCGCCCAAGTGATCGGCACCGAGCAAGCGGTCGTGCGCACCCGGTGTGTCGGAAGACTGGCCAAAGTGGCGCAACAAAGCCGGGGCCAAGATGTCTTGCACCAAACTCGATTTGCCCGAGCCCGACACCCCAGTGACCACCACCAGGCGCTGCAGCGGGATGTCCACCGTCACGTCGCGCAGGTTGTGCTCGCGAGCGCCTTCCAAAATCAAGCGCGGGGTGCTGTCGGTGACCATGCGCTTGAAGCCCATGCCCACCTGTTTGCGCCCACCCAAGTACGCGCCGGTCAAGGTGTCGGCGTGGCGGATGGCCTCGGGGGTGCCGTCGAACACGATCTCACCGCCGCGCTCACCGGGGCCGGGGCCCATGTCGATCAAACGGTCGGCGGCGAGCATGACCGCCGGGTCGTGCTCGACCACCACCAAGGTGTTGCCCGCGTCGCGCAAGCGCAGCATCGCTTTGTTGATGCGCGCCATGTCGCGCGGGTGCAGGCCGATGCTGGGTTCGTCGAGCACAAACAAGGTGTTGACCAAGGAGGTGCCCAGCGCCGTCGTGAGGTTGATGCGCTGCACCTCACCGCCGCTCAGGGTGCGGCTTTGGCGGTCCAGCGTCAGGTAGCCGATGCCCACGTCGCACAGGTAGCGCAAGCGGGTGTTGATTTCGTCGAGCAACAAACGCAGCGCCTGTTGCTCGCCCGCGCCTGTGGCGTCGACCTCGGGTGAGAGCGAGGCGAAGAAGCGGCGCAAGGCATCCAGCGGCAAGAGCATGAGGTCGTGCAAGCTCAGGCCCGGCAAGGCTTGGAGCTGTTCGCGCGACCACGTCACACCTTTGGGCAAGTGGCGTTTGGCGGGGGCCAAGACGGCATCGGCTTGGGCTTTCGTTCCCACGCGCCACAAGAGGCTGTCGGTCTTCAATCGCGCACCGCCGCAGATGGGGCATTCGGTGTAGCTTCGGTACTTGGACAACAAGACGCGGATGTGCATCTTGTAGGCCTTGCTCTCCAGGTATTCAAAAAACCGCGCCAAGCCATACCACTGCTTGGTCCACTGTCCCTTCCACTCTGGGCTGCCGTGGATCACCCAATCGCGTTGCGCGTCGGTCAACTTGGCCCACGGCGTGTCGCGGGGAATGCCCGCGGCCTCGGCGTGGCGCATCAGGTCGTCTTGGTTTTCTTGCCAAGCCGGGGTTTGCAAGACCTTGATCGCGCCGCCGCGCAAGGTGAGTTTGTCGTTGGGGATGACCAAGCCGTAGTCCACCCCAATCACACGCCCAAAGCCGCGGCAGGCCTCACAAGCCCCCACCGCCGAGTTGAAGGAGAACAGCGACGGCGTAGGCTCGCTGTAGCGCAAACCGCTCTCGGGGCAATGCAGACCGGCCGAAAACTTCCAGCTCAGATCGGGGCCGTCCTCGGGCACCACGTGCACCTGCAAATGCCCACCCCCGCGCTTGAGCGCGACCTCGATGGCCTCGATCAAGCGCGCCGGCTCGGCGTTGCTCAAACGAAAGCGGTCGGCCACCACGTCGAGCACCTGCACCTCGGTGTGCGCGGTCGCGGCTGGGGTTTTGGCTTTGGCTTTGGGCTTGGCCTCGTCGGCCACGGGCGCGGCGCGCGTCTCGATGCGCTGGCCGTGCACCCGCGTGAAGCCACTGGCCGAGAGCCACTGCGTGACCTCGTCGGCGCTGGCCGTGGCGGGCAGCTCGACCGCAAAACTGATGACCAAACGCGGCTCCACCGGCATGGCCGCCACGCGCTCGCGCAGCGTTTGGGCAATGGAATCGGGCGAGTCGTGGCGCACCGGCACCGCGGTCTGGCGGTCGAAGAGCTGGGCCCCGCGCGCGAACAAGAGCTTCAGGTGGTCGTTGAGCTCGGTCATGGTGCCCACGGTCGAGCGCGAGCTGCGCACCGGGTTGGTTTGGTCGATGGCAATGGCCGGCGGCACACCGTCCACCCGGTCCACCGCGGGTTTGTCCATGCGGTCCAAGAACTGACGCGCGTACGCGCTGAAGGTTTCCACGTAGCGGCGTTGGCCCTCGGCGAACAAGGTGTCAAACACCAAGCTGGACTTGCCCGAACCACTGGGGCCGGTGACCACGGTGAGCTCGCCCGTGCGGATGTCGAGGTCGAGGTTTTTGAGGTTGTGTTGCCGCGCCCCTCGGATGCGGATGAGGCCGGTGCCGTCGTGTTCGTCGAGGGTGGTCTTGGAGACGTCGGTCATGGTGGGCCTTGTGGGTAGGTGCCCAACATTCTAGGAGCCTGCGCCGAAGCGGGCGCGGCCGGGGTCATTCGCTTCAAACCCCGGTTTGGCGGGCCTCGATATGGGTCCAGACGGCGTGTTTTTCGGCGTCGTCCAAGATGGACCACACGGCGATTTCGTCCAGCGTGCGGAAACAACCTTTGCAGCTGGCGCTGGCTTCGTCCATCTCGCACACCGACACACAGGGCGAAGGCATGGCGTGGCCGGTGCGGCGTTGCGCATCGATCAGGTTCACGTTCGGGCGCGTACTCATTTCATGCCGCCCGCTTGACCAGCAAAAGGCTCGCACCCATGGCCATGAGCACGCCACCGAACACGCGGTTTTGGGCGCGCCGCGCCCGGGCGCTGGCCAGCCAGCGTTGCGCGCGCGAGGCCAAAAACGCATAACCGTGCATGACCGCGATGTCGACCACCGACATGGTCAGCGCCAAGATCAACAGCTGCAAAGCCAATGGCCGATTGGGGTCGATGAACTGCGGCAACACCGCTACCATGAACACGATGCCTTTGGGGTTGGTGAGGTTGGTCATGGTGCCGATCACCAAACGCTGGCGCACCGAGGGCAGGCCGCTGCTGGCGGTAATGGCTTCGCCGGCTTCTGCGGTCGCCACCAACACCGGCGCGCGCCACTGCTGCACACCCAGCCAAAACAAATACGCCGCCCCCACCACCTTGACCACCGTGAAGGCCGTGGCCGACGCCACCAAGACCGCGCCCACGCCCACACCGGCGATCAAGAGCACGATCACCAAACCGATTTGCAAACCCACAATGGTGGGCGTGGTGCGTTGCACGCCATAGGCCAAGCCGTGCGACATCGACAGCACCGCGCCCGAACCCGGCGAGACCGCGATCACCACACACGCCACGGCATACGCCAACCACACTTCCCAAGCCATCGTCATCCCTTTCGTTGGGCCAACACGGCCCGAGCCACCCGCGACGCGCTGGGTCGGCCCAATTGTTCACACATCCAAGCCCCTGTGTCGATCAGGGCGTCCAAATCGACACCGGTTTCGATGCCCATGCCGTGCATCAAGTACACCACGTCTTCGGTGGCCACGTTGCCCGTGGCGCCTTTGGCGTAGGGGCAGCCGCCCAAACCCGCCACCGAGGATTGGAAATTCCACACCCCCATCTGCAGCGCGGCCAAGGTGTTCGACAACGCTTGGCCATAGGTGTCGTGGAAATGCCCTGAGACGTGGTCGATGTCGAAATGCGCCAGCGCGGCCTCTAGGGCGCGCTGCACCTTCAGCGGTGTGCCCACCCCGATCGTGTCGGCCACGTCCACGCGCTGCACACCGATGCCCTTCATGAGCCCCGCCAATTGGCGCACGCGCTCAGGCGGAATGTTGCCCTCGTAGGGGCAACCCACGGTGCAACTCATGGCGCCGCGCACCGCGATGCCCGCAGCCCGCGCTGCATCGACCACCGGCGCAAAACGCTCGATGCTCTCGGCCATGGAGCAGTTGATGTTCTTCTGGCTGAAGGCCTCGCTGGCCGCGCCGAACACCACGATTTCGTCGGGCCGGTCCAACACCGCGGCCTCAAAGCCTTTGAGGTTGGGCGTGAGCACCGAGTAACGCACCCCGGCTTGGCGCGCGATGCCGCTCATGACCGCGTGGTTGTCGGCCATTTGTGGCACCCACTTGGGCGACACATAACTGGTGACCTCAATCTCTTGCAAGCCCGCCGCCTGCAAGCGCTGCACCAGCTCGACCTTGACCGCCGCCGGCACGGCTTGCGCTTCGTTTTGCAGGCCGTCGCGGGGGCCGACGTCGATGATTCGGGTGCGTGTGGGCAAGCTCATGGTGTGGCTCCTGCGTCAATAACCGCGCTGCGCATCGACTTCACCCACCACCGCTTCGCCGCGTTCGACGGCGGCGATTTTGCGGGTGATTTGGGCGATGGTGTCGCCCACCAAGGTGCGGGCGGAGGTGTGGGGAGTGAGGCGGATCTGTGGGTGGCGCCAGAAGGGGTGATCGCTGGGCAGCGGTTCGGTGCGGCACACGTCCAAGGTGGCGCCGGCCAGGTGGCCGCTGGCCAGCAAAGCCAAGAGGTCCTCGTCCACCAAGTGGCGCCCGCGCGCCACGTTGATCACAAACGCGCCGGGGCGCAAGCGCGAGAGCGTGTCGCGGTTGAGGATGTTTTCGGTGGCGGGGGTCAAGGGCAAGAGGTTGACCAGCACGCGGGTTTGCGCCAAGAAGTCGGGCAAGGCCTCGGGGCCCACAAAACCGCGCACGCCCTCGATGGCCTTGGGGCTGCGGCTCCAGCCGTTGACCGGGAATTCAAAGGTCTGCAAGGCGTACGCCACGCGCTCGCCCAACACACCCAAACCCATCACGCCCACCGGCCAAGCGGTGCGGGGCTCGGGTTCGCGCGCTTGCCAAATGCCGGCGCGGATGTCGTGGTCGATGGCCGCCCATTCCCGGTAGTGGCCGATGACGGCGTGGCACACGTATTCGGCCATTTGCACCCCCATGCCCGCATCGTCCAGGCGCACGATGCGCGCGCCCGTGGGCAAACGCTGCACCATGAGCGCATCCACGCCCGCGCCGATGTTGAAGATGGCGCGCAAACGCGGTTGAGCATCCCAAAACGCTTGCGGCGGCATCCAGACCACGGCCACGTCGGCCGGGGCATCACCGGGCTGCCAAACCGACACGTCGGCACCGGGCATGGCCGCGCTCAGGCCTTGCAGCCACGGCTCGGGCGGGGTGTTGGTGCAACAGAAGGTGATTTTCATGGACATATTGTCACCGCAAGGAAATGGATCGCCGCGCTTCGCTCACGATGACGGGTGGGTGGTTTCAGGCTTGGAGCTTGAGCAAAGCATCGCCGTCGTTGACTTGGTCGCCAGGGGCGAAGAGCAGTTCAGCGACCACACCGTCGTGGGGGGCATTGAGGGTGTGCTCCATTTTCATGGCCTCCATCACCGCCAAGGCTTGACCGGCCTTGACGCGGTCGCCCGCTTTCACCGCGAAGGACACGACCTTGCCCGGCATGGGCGCGGTCAAGCGACCGCCCGCGGCGGCGGTTTCCCCCGCATGGGCCAGCGGGTCGAGCACCGACACACGCGTCGCCCCGCGCGGCGTGAACACATGCGCGACCTCGCCTTGCCAATCGACCCTGCTGTGCAAACGCTCGGCGTGCTCCACCCACAGGCCCGCACCATCGGCTTGCCAGCGCAGCGGCCGGTCGGGGCCATCGTCGATTTGTAGGCGCAGGCCATCACGACCGTGCGTCAACACGGCCGACACCGCTTGTTCACCGCGCAGCAACTGCCAGCGACGGCGCGTGGTGCCGTGCGATTGCCAGCCGTCGCGCTGGCTGAAGGGGTCGCTGCCGGCTTGGGCCTGCTCGGCCACACACGCGTGCGCCACGGCAGCCGCCACCGCCGCCGACAGGCCCACCGGGTCTTGGTCAAACAGCACATCGGCTTCGCGCTGGATCAGTGCGGTGTCTAGCTGGGCTTGGGCAAAAGACGGGCTGCGCACCACGAGGCGCAAGAACTGCACGTTGGTGTTCAGGCCCACGATGTGGGTTTGCGTCAAGGCCGCATCCAGCCGCGCCAAGGCCTGCTCGCGGGTGTCGCCATGCACGATGAGCTTGGCCACCATGGAGTCGTAAAACGGGCTGATGGTGTCGCCCTCGCGCACACCGTCGTCGATGCGCACCGGGCTGCGCTCAAAGCTGCTGGCGGGCGGTTTGCGGTACACCTGCAGCGTGCCGGTGGCGGGCAAGAATTGTTTGTCGGGGTTTTCGGCGCAGATGCGCGCCTCGATCGCATGCCCTTGGATGCGCAGCTGGTCTTGCCGCAATGGCAAGGGCTCGCCGTTGGCCACGCGCAATTGCCACTCCACCAAATCCAGACCGGTGATGGCCTCGGTGACCGGGTGCTCGACCTGCAAGCGCGTGTTCATTTCCATGAAAAAGAACTTCATGGACTCGGGCTGGTCATAGGCGGTTTGTTCGACGATGAACTCCACAGTGCCTGCGCCCACGTAGTTCACGGCCTTGGCCGCAGCCACCGCCGCCGCGCCCATTTGCGCCCGCAGCGCCTCGGTCATTCCAGGGGCTGGCGCTTCTTCCAAGACCTTTTGGTGGCGGCGCTGCACCGAGCAATCGCGCTCGAACAAATACACGCAGTTGCCGTGCGTGTCGCCAAAGACTTGAATCTCGATGTGGCGTGGGCGCTGCACGTACTTTTCAATCAGCACCGCATCGCTGCCAAAGCTGTTGATGGCTTCGCGCTGGCAACTGGCCAGGGCGGCGGCAAAGTCTTCGGACTTTTCCACCACGCGCATGCCTTTGCCGCCGCCACCCGCGCTGGCTTTGATGAGGGCGGGGTAACCGATGCGATCGGCCTCACGCTGCAGCAGCGCCGGGTCTTGATCGGCACCGTGATAACCCGGCACCAGCGGCACACTGGCCGCTTCCATCAAACGCTTGGACTCGGCTTTGAGGCCCATGGCCAAAATCGCCGAAGCGGGTGGGCCGATGAACACCAAACCCGCAGCGGCACAGGCCTTGGCGAAGTCTTCGTTCTCGCTCAAAAAACCATAGCCCGGGTGTACGGCTTGCGCCCCCGTGTCTTGGGCGGCTTGCAAAATGCGCTCCCAACCCAGGTAGCTGTCCTTGGGGGCCGAGCCGCCCACGTGCACCGCTTCGTCGCAGGCCTGCACATGTTTGGCATGGGCGTCAGCATCTGAATAAATCGCCACAGTTTGGATGCCCATGCGGCGCGCGGTGGCCGCCACCCGACAAGCGATTTCGCCACGGTTGGCGATCAGGATTTTTTTGAACATGTTTTTTTCCTCAAACCAACCAGTTGGGTTTGCGTTTTTGCAAAAAGGACTGGACGCCCTCTTTGCCTTCGGCGCTGGTGCGGATGTCGGCGATGGCCTCGACGGTCTGGCGCACCAGCGAGTCGTTGATCTCGCGCTCGGCCACGTCTTGCACCAAGCGCTTGCACGCGCGCACGGCGTGGGGGCTGGCGTTGACCAGCGCCTGCGTCCACTCGGCCACTTGGGCGTCCAGCGCATCGGCCGACACCACTTCGTGCACCAGGCCGATGCGGTGCGCCTCGGCCGCACCAAAGCGCTCGGCCGTCAAAAAGTAACGGTGCGCTGCGCGCGCACCCATGGCACGGATCACATAGGGGCTGATGGTCGCCGGGATCAGGCCCAGCTTGACCTCACTCAAACAAAACTGCGCCGTGTCCACCGCCACCGCCATGTCACACGCGGCGACCAAACCCATGCCGCCGGCGTAAGCATCGCCTTGCACGCGGGCAATGGTGGGCTGGGGGCATGCATAAATCGCACGCAGCATGGCGGCGAGCTCGCCCGCATCGGCCCGGTTTTCGTCGCGGCTGTAGTCGGCCATGCGGCGCATCCAATTCAGGTCGGCGCCGGCGCAAAACGCAGGGCCCTCGGCGGCCAAGACCACGCAACGCACCGACGCGTCTTGCGCCACCGCCAGGAAAGCGTTTTTCAGCTCGGCAATGACCTCATCGTTGAAGGCGTTGCGAACCTCGGGGCGCGCGAGTGTGATGGTGTGAACGCCACCTTGTGTGGCCCAGTTCAGGTGGTGGCTCATGATGTCATTGCGGCCATGTGTCAAGACCTCCCCAAGTTTTGAGCGATTCAAAATCGGCGTCGCGGTGCAGCAGCGTGTGGCCGTGCGTCATGCAGTAGCTGGCCAACAGCACGTCGATGGGGCTGCGCACGGTGCGGCCCTGTGCCCGTAGGCGGCGGTACAGCGCTGCCGCGCTGAGCGCATTGGCCGCCCCGCCAATGTCCATCACGGGTAAATCCAACAGCAGGCTTTCTGCCTTGCGACGGGCTGTGTCGTTGCGAAATCCGCGCAGCACTTCGAACACCACCAGATCGGCTGTGCCAATCGACAGGTCTCCACCTTCCAGCCAGCGCACCAGTTGCAGGCGTTGCGGTGTTGGTGCTTGATTGAAGAAATCAATCCAGACGCTGGAGTCCACCAGAATCATGGCTTCTTCCGGTTTTTTGCGCTCAGTGTGGGCGGCTCGGGCTCTTGAAGCACCAAAGCCTGAACGCCTGCGTAGACCTTCTCTGACGCGTCAATGGCGCGGTCGTATGGTTCGCCTGCTGCCTTCAAAGCCTGCTGCTGCGCCCGCCAGCGGGCCCATCCTTCGTCAGAGTCGTCCCACTGAAGCTGTCCTTGCAAGGCCAGCAAGCCGTCATAGACTTTGCGCCGCTTGAGCATGCGCAAGCCCTCTTCGACAGCCTCTCGCTTGGTCTTGAAGTCGCCATAAGCCATGACGTCGGCCATGAGCTTGTCGTCGATCACGATGTTGGTGCGCATTTGGAAACCTCCTGAATGTGTATAAATTTATAAAATCATACACATCACATGCGGAAAAGTCCAAATGTCGTCTCGGCGATCGGGGCGTTCAGCGATGCACTCAGGCCCAGCGCCAACACGCGGCGGGTGTCGGCCGGGTCGATGATGCCGTCGTCCCACAAACGCGCGGTGGCGTAATAAGGGTGACCCTGCTCTTCGTATTGCTGCTTGATGGGCGCCTTGAATGCGGCCTCATCTTCGGCGCTCCACTGCCCGCCCTTGCCTTCGATGCCGTCGCGCTTGACCGTGGCCAACACGCTGGCGGCTTGCTCGCCGCCCATGACCGAGATGCGCGCGTTCGGCCACATCCACAAAAAACGCGGACCAAAAGCGCGGCCACACATGCCGTAATTACCCGCACCAAAACTGCCGCCAATGATGACGGTGAACTTCGGCACCGCCGCGGTGGCCACGGCCGTGACCATCTTGGCGCCGTTGCGCGCGATGCCTTCGTTCTCGTATTTGCGCCCCACCATGAAACCGGTGATGTTTTGTAAAAACACCAAGGGGATCTTGCGCTGGCAGCACAGCTCGATGAAGTGTGTGCCTTTCAAGGCCGACTCACTGAACAAGATGCCGTTGTTGGCGATGATGCCCACTGGCATGCCTTCGATGCGCGCAAAGCCGCAGACCAGCGTGGTGCCGAAGCGCGATTTGAATTCGTCGAACTCGCTGCCATCGGCGATGCGGGCGATGATTTCGCGCACGTCAAACGGCTTGCGCGTGTCGGTGGGGATCACGCCGTACAGTTCTTGTGCATCGAACTTCGGCGGCATCGGCGCGTGGGTGGCGATGTTGGGTTGCTTCTGGGCGTTGAGGTTTTTCACCGCTTGCCGGGCCAAGGCGAGCGCATGCACATCGTTTTGCGCCAAATGGTCGGCCACACCCGAGAGGCGCGTGTGCACATCACCGCCGCCCAGGTCTTCGGCACTCACCACCTCGCCGGTGGCGGCCTTCACCAGCGGCGGCCCCCCCAAAAAGATGGTGCCTTGGTCTTTGACGATGATGGTCTCATCGCTCATGGCCGGTACGTAAGCGCCGCCGGCTGTGCAACTGCCCATGACCACCGCGATCTGCGCAATGCCTTGCGCGCTCATATTGGCTTGGTTGTAGAAGATGCGGCCAAAGTGGTCGCGGTCGGGAAAGACCTCGTCTTGGTTGGGCAGGTTGGCGCCGCCCGAGTCCACCAAATAAATGCAAGGCAAGCGGTTTTGCTGCGCGATTTCTTGCGCCCGCAAATGCTTTTTCACGGTCACGGGGTAGTAGGTGCCGCCTTTGACCGTGGCGTCGTTGCACACCACCATGCAGTCCACGCCACTGACGCGACCGATGCCCGCGATCAGGCCGGCGCTGGGTGCGTCGTTGTTGTAGAGGTTCAGCGCGGCCAAGGGCGCCACTTCCAAAAACGGCGTGCCGGGGTCGAGCAACATCTGCACCCGCTCGCGCGGCAGCAACTTGCCCCGGGCCAGGTGTTTGCTGCGCGCGGCCTCACCGCCGCCTTGGGCGATGCGCTCGAGGTGCAGGCGCAAGTCGTCGACCACGGCGCGCATGGCGGCGGCGTTGGCGGCGAAGTCGGCCGAGCGGGGGTCAAGGGTCGTGTACAGAACCGGCATGGGGAACGCTCCTGGTTGAACAATCAGCGCCCAGCTTACGCCCAATGGCGGCGCGGCTTGCGCCATAATGGTTGCAAATTGCGCCAATCATGAGCACCCAAGCCCCCAGCCAATCCAGCAGCAAAGGCCGCGCGGAGACGCCAATGGCCTTCATTCTCTGCATGGTACAAGCCTATGAACGCCGCGGACTGAACCCGAGCGTGGCCTTGGCGAAAGCACAAATAGCGCCATCCCTGCTCAGAAAACCCCAGGCCAAGGTGAGCGCTTTGCAAATGGAGTGGATGAGCGAAGCCGCCATGCGCGAGCTGGACGACGAGGCGCTGGGTTGGTTCGAGCGCCGCCTGCCTTGGGGCAGTTACGGCATGTTGGTGCGCGCCTCGCTGAGCGCGCCCACGCTGGGTGTGGCGCTGCGGCGCTGGTGCCGCCACCACGGCCTGTTGACCGGCAGCGTGGACCTGCGCCTGAGCGAGCGCGATGGTGTGGCCACGCTGCACGTGGACGAGCGCCGCCGCTTGGGCGACTTTCAAGAATTTGCGGTGGTCTCGCTCTTGCGCAACGCCCTGGGGGTGGCGGCTTGGTTGACCGACTCGCGCATCCCGCTGCGCCAGACCACGCTGGCCTTGCCGCCACCGCCACACGCCAACAGCTACCGCGTGCTGTTCGACGGTCCCACCCAATTCGACGCCGAGCACCACAGCCTGAGCTTCGACGCCGGCTACCTGGCCTTGCCGGTGCGGCGCGACGAAGCCGCGCTGCAACGCATGCTGCAGCGCGCCCTGCTTCTCACCGTGCGCCCCTACCGCCGCGACCGCTTGCTGGTCGACAGCGTGCGCCAAGCCCTCAGCGACACGCCCGCCCTGGGCCGCAACGCCGACGAACTGGCCGCGCGCCTGAACCTGTCCACCCGCACCCTGCACCGCCAACTCAAAGAAGAAGGTGCCAGCCTGCAGGCCATCAAAGACAGCGTGCGCCGCGAACAGGCCACCGACGCGCTGCTGCGCACCCACAAGGCCATCAAACACATCGCGGCCGAGGTGGGGTTTCAGAACGAAAAGAGTTTCATGCGGGCCTTCAAGGCTTGGACGGGGCAGACGCCGCAAACCTTTCGGCAGGGTGCATAAAACCCATCGCACCGGGGATTTTTGCTTTAAATTCTTTCCTTTTATATTTTAAATTTTGCTATAGTTAATTTTAAATTTCACAAGCCACAAGACCCCATGACACCCGATCAGGACATTCCCCGCCACGTGCAAGACGCCGTGGACGTGGCCTTGGAGGACACCCGCGTGGTGCTGATCGTGGGACCGCGCCAAGCCGGCAAAACCACCTTGGCGCGCCGCTACACCAGCGCTGCGCGCCCCTACATCACATTGGACGACCCGGCGACCCTGGCCACGGCACGGGCCGACCCCACCGGTTTTGTGCGCGGCCTGAAACAGGCGGTGATTGACGAAGTGCAACGTGCACCAGCGCTGTTGCTGGCCATCAAAGAAAGCGTGGACCAAGACCCCAGACCGGGCCGTTTTTTGCTCACCGGCTCCACCAACCTCATGGCCATGCCCATGGTGGCCGACTCACTGGCGGGGCGCTTGCAAGTCATCACCCTGCTGCCTTTTTCACAAGCCGAACTGGCGGGCACGTCCGGGCATTTGCTCGACCGCCTGTTTGACGGTCACGGCCTGCCCAGCGTGGGCAGCCCGGTGCTGGGCGACGCATTGGTGGACGTGGTACTCAAAGGCGGCTACCCCGAAGCACGGCGTCGCGCCACGCCCGGGCGTCGCCAAGCCTGGCTGCTGGACTACGCGGCGCTGATCCTGGACCGCGATGTACGCGACATCGCCAACATCGACCAGCTCGACCGCATGCCGCGCCTGCTCAACCTCTTGGCCGCGCACGCCGGTCAACTGGTCAACCACAGCAGCTACGGCGCGGCACTGGGCCTGACATCGCCCACCGCCCACAAATACGTGGGCATTTTGGAGCGGCTGTTTTTGTTGCGCCAGTTGCCCCCTTGGTCGCACAACGCGGTGAGCCGACTCACCAAAACACCCAAGCTGCATTTTGTGGACACCGGTCTGCTCGCGGCCCTGCGCGGCGTCACGGCCGCCCAGCTGCACAAAGACACCACGCCCGAACGCGCCAGCTGGGGGCCGCTGCTGGAAAACTTTGTGGTGTCCGAAGTGCTCAAGCTCATCGCTTGGTCAGACAAGCGGCTGCGAGTGTCGCACTTTCGCAGCCACAACCAAGAAGAAGTTGACCTGGTCATTGAAGACCCACAGGGCCGGGTGATCGGCATTGAAGTCAAAGCATCCGCCACGGTGCGCAGCACCGACCTGCGCGGCCTGCGCCAACTGCAAGCCGCCGTGGGCGACCGGTTTGTGCAAGGCCTGGTGCTGCACGACCACGACCGCATCACACCGTTCGATGCCCAGCTTCATGCGGGGCCGGTGTCGCTGTTGTGGTCGGCTGACCAATGACCTAACATCAACTTCAACAAGGCCTCACTTCTTCATATCAATCTATGCCCACCCACGACACCTCCACCCTCTCCGTCACCGGCCGTTGCCACTGTGGTGCCGTTCAATTGCGCGCCACGGTGGACCGATCGCGGGTGTTCGTTTGCCATTGCTCGGACTGCCAAGTGCTCACCGGCAGCGCGTTTCGGGTGGTGGTGCCGGCGCTGGCGGGCTGCTGCGAAGTGAGCGGGCCCGTGTCGTCTTATGCCCGTCGGGCCGAGAGTGGCGCGGTGCGTTTGCAGGTGTTTTGCCCGACCTGCGGCACACCACTCATGGCGCAGAGCGCCGATGGACAAGGCCTGGCGACCTTGCGGGTGGGGGTGCTGGACCAACGCGCCGACTTGGCGCCAGTGGCCCAGCTGTGGCAGCGCAGCGCCCTGCCCTGGATGCAAGGCCTGCACGACCTGCCCGCCTGCACCCAACAAGAGCTGCTGACCGCGCGCTGAGGCAGTTCCAAAACGGCCTGTGCGGTTCACAGGTCTTTAACCAAACGCAGCGCGTCGTACACGGCGGCGTGGATGTTCCTGGCGGCCACGGCGTCTCCGATGCGAAAGAGTTGGAAGCCGCCTGGGGCCTTGGGCGCTGATGGCTGCGCTTGGCCAGACAAAAGGGCCGTGTAATCGACTGCGCCTTGGTTGGACGACAGGGGCTTGAGTTCGAAGTAGAGCTCGTCCAAGGGTCGGGTGCCGTGGTTGACGACCACCTGATCGACCCGCCGCTCTTTGAGCACACCGCCGTAGTCGCTGCCGAGTTTGGTCAGCAATTGCGTGCCGTCCCGCTCCACCGAGGTGAGCCGGTAGCTCACAGTGAAGGTCACGTCCATGCGCTGGAGGCTGCGCATGTAAGGCACCAGGTTCATGGCCATGACCTCGGGCGCGAAGGTGCGGTCTGGCGTGACGATCTCAACCTGTGCGCCCGCAGCGGCCATGAGCTCCGCGGCCTGCAAGGCGGGGTGATCGCCCGCATCGTCAAACAAGAGCACACGGCCAGCGGGTTTGACTTCGCCGCTCAACACATCCCAGCTCGAGACGACCAGCTCGTTGCCCGCGCTCAAGACCTCGGTGTGCGGCATGCCACCGGTGGCAATGATCACCACCTCGGGCGATTCGGCCAGCACCTGTGGCAGGTCGGCCCAAACGTTGAAGCGGAACGACACGCCCGCGGCTTCGCACTGCGCCATGCGCCAATCGATGATGCTCATCATCTCGCGGCGGCGCTGGCTTTGTGCGGCCAAGCGGAGCTGCCCACCGGGCTTGGCCGCCGCTTCCCACACCGTCACCCGATGCCCACGGGCCGCGGCCACCCGGGCCGCCTCGAGACCCGCCGGGCCCGCCCCGACCACCAAGACCTGGCGCACGCGCTCGGCCCGTGGGATGTCGTGCGGCATGCTCAGCTCACGCCCTGTGGCCGGGTTGTGGATGCAGTAGGCCTCGCCGCCTTGGTAGATGCGGTCCAAACAAAAATTGGCACCGACACAGGGCCGGATGGTGTCCTCACGACCCTCTACGATTTTGCGCATGATGTGCGGATCGGCCATGTGCGCTCGGGTCATGCCCACCATGTCGAGCTTGCCCGACTCGATGGCGTGGCGCGCCGTGTTGACGTCCTGGATCTTGGCGCTGTGAAAAATGGGTAGCTGCACCGCTGCACGAATTTGGCCGGCGAAGTCCAGGTGGGGGGCGCTGGCCATGCCCTGCACCGGGATCACGTCGGTGAGTCCGGCATCGGTGTCGATGTGCCCACGGATGACGTTGAAGAAGTCCACCATGCCGGTGCCCGCCAAGTGGTGGCAAATGCCCAGGCCCTCGGCTGGGCTGATGCCCCCGGGCAAACGTTCGTCCACGGTACCTCGCACGCCCACGATGAAATCAAGTCCGACCCGGGTACGGATGGCGGTCAACACCTCGCGAGCAAAGCGCAAGCGGTTCTCCAGGCTGCCGCCATAGGGCGCGTCCAAGGTGTTGGTCAGCGGTGACCAAAACTGGTCCATCAGGTGGCCGTAGGCCTCCAATTCAATGCCGTCCACACCCGCGGCCTTCATGCGTTCGGCCGCGTCCGCATAGTCACGGATGATGCGTTCGATGTCCCAGTCCTCCATTTTTTTGGGGAAGGCCCGGTGTGAGGCTTCTCGGTGGTGCGAGGGCGAGACCACGGGTAGCCAATCGGCTTTGGACCAACTGGTGCGGCGCCCCAAGTGCGTGATCTGGATCATGACGGCCGTGCCGTGTTCGTGGCAGGCATCGGTCAGGTCCTTCATCCAAGGCACGACCTCGTCGCGGTAGGCCAGGATGTTGTTGAACACGGGTGGGCTGTCGCGCGACACCGCGGCCGAACCGGCCGTCATGGTCAGGGCGATCCCCGCCTTGGCGCGCTCGACTTGGTAGGCGCGGTAACGCCCTTTGGGCATGCCGTCTTCGGCATAGGCCGGCTCGTGGGCCGTGATCATCAGCCGGTTCTTCAAGCGCAGGTGCTTGATCTGCAAGGGTTGCAGCAAGGGGTCATTTGCTCGTGCCATGGGGATTCTCCTCAATACCATTGGTCTGGCACGGCGGCCTTCTTGCGATCGATGAACTCGCGAATGGATTCGTCCACACCCGGGTCGATCTCGGGCGCTTGGTATTCGGCCAGCGCGGTTTTCCAGCGCCGGTTGGCGCGCTGAGCGCTGTCCTGGCTGCCGTCCTCCGACCAGGTTTCAAAAGGCCGATCATCGGACAATGTTGAATCGTAAAAAGCGCTGGTGTAGTTCGCCATGGTGTGCGTGCAGCCCAAGAAATGCCCCGCAGGTTGCACCTCCCGATAGGCGTCGAAGGCCAGCGTGTTGGCGTCCACTTGCACGCCTGCGAGGTAGCTGTGCAGCGCACCGCAATAGTCGGCGTCCATCATGAATTTCTCGTAACTCATGGACAACAAGCCGTCCAAGAAGCCGGCGGAATGCAAGATGAAGTTGGCACCGCAATGGATGGCCGACAGCATGGAGGTCACGCTCTCTTGCATGGCTTGGCCATCGGGCACCTTGGAGGTCGTGAAAGAACCCGCACAGCGCAGCGGCAACCCCAAGCGACGCGCCAATTGACCAACGACCAAGGAACCCAGCGCGGGCTCTGGTGTGCCGAAGGTCGGCGAGCCCGAGCGCAAAGACATGCTGGACATGAAGTTGCCGTAGATCACTGGCGCGCCGGGCCGCTCCAGCTGCGTGATCGCGCAGCCCACCATGGTCTCGGCGTGCGCCTGCGCGATCGCGCCTGCGTTGGTGACCGGGCCCATCGCGCCACCCAAGATGAAGGGCACGATCACCGCGGCCTGATTGGCGCGTGCATAGGCGCGCGCCGCCGTGGTCATGGTGCCGTCCCACAACAGCGGTGAATTGACATTGACATTGCCCAAGATCACGCAGTGCTGGTCCACGTAATCGGCGCCAAACAGCAGCCGACACATCTCGATGGAGTCTTCGGCGCGCTGCTCCGAGGTGATGGAGCCCATGAAGGCTTTGTCGGAATAGCGCATGTGGGCGTAGACCATGTCCAGGTGCCGCTTGTTGACGGGGATGTCCGTCGGCTCACACACCGTGCCGCCCGAGTGGTGCAGCCAAGGGTTGCTGTAAGCCAGCTTCACGAAGTTTTGAAAATCTTCGATCGTCCCATAACGCCGACCCCGGTCCAAGTCCATGACAAAGGGTGATCCGTAAGCCGGCGCAAAGACCACGTTGTGCCCACCCATCTGAACCGATCGGGCCGGGTTGCGGGCGTGTTGTGTGAATTCGCGCGGTGCGGTGCTGAGGATTTCACGCAAATGCCCTGGCTCAAAGCGCACCCTGATGCCGTCGACCTTGGCGCCGGCGCGGCGAAACAAGGCCAAGCAGGCCGCGTCATCCCGGATGTCGATGCCCACCTCGGCCATCAAACGCTCGGCCGCGTTCTCGATGCTTTTCAAGCTCTCCTCGCCCAAGATGTCGTAGCTCGGGATGTTGCGTTTGATGTAAGCGGGTCCGGCGATCTTGGCCTTGGGGTCGCGCCGCTCGCGCCCTCCCCGACGGTTTTTTTTGACATCAGTTTCACTCATATTGTGTCTCCGCATTTTGGGTTTTTTCAGCGTTGGCCAACCCCGATGCTAGGGGTTATTCAGGGTTTTGTGACCCACACGGCGGCTCATTCTTTGCATAAACTTGACTCATGCAAAAACGACTGACTTCCAGCACGCTCAACCACCTGATGGCGTTTGAAAGTGCCGCACGCACCGGCAGTTTCACCAAAGCAGCGGCGGAGCTGTCGGTGAGCCAGCCCGCGGTCAGCCATGCCATGCGCAACTTGGAGGCCGAACTGGGTGTGCCCCTGTTCAGCCGCCGCCACAAAGGCGTGGACACCACCGAAGCGGGTCGCTATTTGCTGGAACAAGTGGGCCTGGGTCTGACGCTGATCGACCAAGGCCTGCGCGAGGTGCGCCACATGCAAACCGAGCAACAGGTCACCTTGGCCGTGTCCACCGCCACGGCCACTTGGTGGTTGCTGCCTCGCATCGCAGGCTTCAAACACCTGTACCCCCACATCCGCTTGCGCTGCATCACGACCGACACCGATTTGGATTTGGAGCAGGAGCGGATCGATCTGGCGATCACCTTGGGGGCCAGCGAGTACCCCCGTCTGCAGCGCTGGCATTTTGTGGACGAGGAGGTGTTTCCGGTGTGCAGCCCCAGCCTGTTGGCGCAACACGGGCCCGCATTGAACGCCCAGGCCTTGAGCCAAATGCCCCTGCTGCATTTAGAGGAGCACTACCGCCCACGGCTGGACTGGACGGGTTGGCTGGCTCGCTTTGGCGTTTCGCTGCCGCGCGGCACCCCGTCCTTGGGCTTCAACGACTACTCCATCGTGCTGCAGGCCGCGCAAGAAGGTCAAGGCGTTGCCCTGGGTTGGCGGCACATCGTGGCCCCCTTGATCGAGCGGGGACTCTTGGTTCGCCCGATCGACCTGAGCGTGACGACCGACCGACCCATCCACATCGTGGCTTCGCGCTCAGGCCGCCTGCGTCCGCAAGCCGTCCTGCTGCGCGAATGGCTGATCCGTGAAGCGGCCGCCTCGCCGCACGGACACCGATCCGAGTCCGGCGCGGTTTAAAACCCCGTGCGCCCAGTGCCCACGCAGGCGTGGTCGATGAGCTGCCAGAAGTGGTCGATGAAGCTGCGGCGCACCAGCACCTGGAAATGGTCGGTCTCGTCGCTGAGCCACAACGTCAAGCCGACTTTGTAGAAGTGCGTGCCGACCGCGCGCTGGGCGGGGAAGGCGCGGGGGTGGAAGTCCATGGGGCAACCTTGGGCCAAGGTGTCGCGCGCCTGGGGGCCTTTCAGGTCGACCAAAAACAGGCCGCTGCTGACATCGGTGACGGCGTGGTGTTGGCCGAGCAGGGTTTGGCGCAAACGCTCGGCGAGCGCGGTCTGCTGCCCCATCGGCGTGATCACCAGCCATTCATCGGGGCCCACCCAAACGGTGCGCACGCCGCCTTGGGTCCGGGTGGTGCAAGCGTCCAAGGGCATGGGCACGCCCATAGTCTGCTCCACCGCCGAAACAAAGGCGGGGTCCTTGGGGTTGCCGCGCAGGTTCAACACGCCCACGCTGGTTTGGCGGCTCAGCAGGGGCTGCGCCGATGGCACCACCACGGACGGGGGCATTTGGTGGGCCTTGCGGTTCAGGGTCTCATGCATGCTGGCGCTCCGATTTTGGGTCGAAGAAAACGGGGTTGCAAATGGTGGCGGTGACGTTGCGACCATCGCCCAGGGGAACGATCACGGTCTCGCCCATGCGGTGGTGACCGCCCTTGACCACCGCCATGGCGATGGAGTGGCCCAAGATGGGGCTCATGTAACTCGAGGTCACGTGGCCGAGCATGGGGTGCGGTGTTTGACCTTTGAACTCGGTGTCGGTGATCTGCGAGCCCTCGGGCAACACGAGTTGCGGGTCGGTGGTGAGCAGGCCCACGAGTTGTTTGCGGTCGGTGCGGATGGTGTCGCTGCGGCTGAGCGAACGCTTGCCCAAGAAGTCCTTGGTCTTGGCCACCATGCCACCCATGCCCAGATCCACCGGCGACATGGAGCCGTCGGTGTCTTGGCCCACGATGATGTAGCCCTTCTCGGCGCGCAAGACGTGCATGCTTTCGGTGCCGTACGGGGTGATGCCGAACTCGGCACCGGCGGCCTGAATGGCCTCCCACACCGCCAAGCCTTGGCTGGCCGGCACGTTGACTTCGTAGCTGAGCTCGCCCGAGAAGCTGATGCGCATGATGCGCGCACCCACGCCGGCGACCGCGCCTTCGCGGTAGGTCATGAAGGGGAAAGCGGCTTCTTCGAAGTTCACGTCGCTGCAAATCTTCTCGAGCACCGCACGCGCCTTCGGACCGGCCACCACGGTGGTGGCCCAGTGGTCGGTGACGCTGGTGAGGTAGACCTTGAGGTGGGGCCACTCGGTTTGCAACCAACGCTCGAGCCAAGTCAACACGCGGGCAGCACCGCCCGAGGTGGTGTGCATCAGGTAGTGGTTCTCGCCCAAGCGCACGGTCACGCCGTCGTCGAACACCATGCCGTTTTCGTCGAGCATCAGGCCGTAACGGCACTTGCCCGTGTCGAGCTTGCTCCACGCGTTGGTGTACATCCAGTTGAGCAAGACCGTGGCGTCGGGGCCTTGGATGTCGATCTTGCCCAGGGTGGACGCGTCCAAGGTACCGACCGATTGGCGAACCGCCAAACACTCGCGGCGCACCGCGGCGTGCAGGTCTTCGCCGTTATGGGGGTAGTACCAAGGGCGCTTCCACTGACCCACGTCTTCGAACAGCGCGCCGTGTTGGGCGTGCCAGTCGTGGACGGCGGTGGTGCGGATTGGGTCGAACAAATCGCCCAACTCGCCACCGGCCAACAAACCGAAGGTGACCGGTGTGTAGTTGGGGCGGAAGGTCGTGGTGCCGACTTGCGGGATGGTCTTGCTCATCAACTGCGCGGCAATGCCCATGCCGTTGATGTTGCTGGTTTTGCCTTGGTCGGTGCCAAAGCCCATGGCGGTGTACCGCTTGACGTGCTCGATCGACTCAAAGCCTTCGCGCACCGCCAAATGGATGTCGCTGGCCGCCACATCGTTTTGGAAGTCCACGAACTTCTTGGGCGCGCGGCTGGTGCCGGCGGGGTGGGGCACTTCCCACAGTGGCAACAAACTGCCGATGTCGACGGCCTTGAGCTGAGGCGCGGCACCGCTGGGCGCGGCAAAACCGGCGAGCTGTGCCGCTTGGGCACCGGCTTGCCAGCCCTCAGTGGCACACGAGGCCAGGTTCATGGGCTCGCGGCACGCACCGGCCGAACGCTCGGCCTGCACCGACACGCCGGGCACAAAACAGGCGCGCTGCTCTTGCCACACGGCTTTGCCGCTGGATTGGCAGAACAGGTGAATGACAGGACTCAAGCCGCCCGAGACAGCCAACAGGTCACAGGCCACGGCTGGCAGGGCGGGGCCCAACTGGCCTTCGCCCAAGAGCGGATGGACTTGCAGCGAATCGACCGACGTGCGGCCATGGGCTTGCACGACCACGTGGCCCGCCAGCACCGAAATGCCCAACGCACGGGCACGCGCGCTCAGGTCGCCCACGGGCTGTGAACGCGCATCGATCACCTGCACTTGCGCGCCGGCTTGGTGCAGCGCGAGCACGGCGTCGTAGGCCATGTCGTTGTTGGTGAAGACCACGGCGCGTTGGCCTGGCAGCACCGCGTAACGGCGGATGTAGGTGGTCACGGCGCTGGCCAGCATGACGCCAGGCAGGTCGTTGTTGGAGAACACCAAGGGGCGCTCGATCGCACCCGTGGCCAAAACCACTTGTTGGGCGCGCACCTTCCACAGGCGCTCGCGTGGGGCCTGGGCCGCCACCGCGCCGGGGGCGAGGTGATCGGTGCAGCGCTCGGCCAAGGTCACGAGGTTGTGGTCTTGGTAGCCAAACGCCGTGGTGCGCGGCAACAAGCGCACCTCGGGCATGGCGCGCAAAGTCGCCAGCGTGTCCTTCAACCACGCCGATGCCGAGACGTCGTTGATGGTCGTCTCGCTGGAGAGCAGCCAGCCGCCCATTTCGTTTTGTTCGTCGGCCAGCACCACGCGCGCGCCGCTTTGGGCCGCGGCCAAGGCCGCACTCAGGCCGGTGAGGCCACCGCCCACGATGAGCACGTCGCAGTGCTCAAAGCGGCGTTCGTAACGATCGGGATCGTTCTCGGTGGGCGACTCGCCCAAGCCGCTGGCCTTGCGGATGTGGTGCTCAAAAAAGTGCCACGCCTTTTGCGAGGCCATGAAGGTTTTGTAATAAAAACCAGCCGGCAAGAGGCGGGAAAACCAGTTGTTGACCGCGCGCCAATCGAAGTCGATGCTGGGCTCGGCGTGGATCGGGCGTGCGCTCAGGCCTTGCACCAAAGGCACCTCGGTCATGCGGGCGTTGGGCACCGTGCGGGCGCCGTCGAACAACTGCACCAAGGCGTTGGGCTCTTCAACCCCCGCGCTCAAAATGCCGCGTGGGCGGTGGTATTTCCAGCTGCGCGCGACCATGCGAACGTCTTGCGCCAACAGCGCCGAGGCCAAGGTGTCGCCTGCAAAACCCTCGTAGGTTTTGCCGTTGAATTGGAAAGACAGGCGTTGGCTGCGGTCGATGCGACCGCCCTGCGCCAAACGTTGTGCTGAACGGCTCATGCCTGCACCCCCTGGGCTTGTTTGTCCATCCAAGCTTGCGCTTCGGGCGGTGGTGCCTCACCCACCTTCCACACCGCCACGATGCGGTAGCTCACGGTGTCGCGCAAGGCATTGAACCAACGGCGGCAGCCGGTGGCGTGGTTCCACTGCTCGTGGTGCAAGCCTTTGGGGTTTTTGCGCATGAAGACGTAGTCGCCCCATTGTTCATCAGTCAATGTTTCGGTTTCCAAGGGGCGGGCGATGCCGCCCTCCCCGCCAAAGCTGAATTCGGTTTCGGCGCGTTTGCCGCAGTGAGGGCATTCAATGATGAGCATGCAATGGTCCTGTCGAAATGGGCGGGTGGATCAGTGCGCCACGGCCGCAGCGCCGTGTTCGTCGATCAAATGACCGGTGTGGAAGCGGTCCAGAGAGAACGCGGCGTTGAGCGCGTGCGGACGGTCTTGGGCCACCGTGTGGGCCATGGCCCAACCCGAACCGGGCGTGGCTTTGAAGCCGCCGGTGCCCCAGCCGCAGTTGATGTAGAGGCCTTTGACGGGCGTCAGACCGATGATGGGGCAAGCGTCGGGCGAGACGTCCACGATGCCACCCCATTGGCGGTTCATGCGCACGCGCGAGAAGATGGGGAACATCTCCACGATGGCCTGCAAGGTGTGCTCGATGGTCTGGAAGCTGCCGCGCTGGCCATAGCCGTTGTAGGCATCGATGCCCGCGCCGATCACCAAGTCGCCCTTGTCGGACTGGCTGATGTAGGCGTGGATGGCGTTGCTCATGACCACGTTGGGGAAGATCGGCTTGAGTGGCTCGGACACCAAGGCTTGCAGCGGGTGGCTCTCGATGGGCAAGCGAATGCCGGCCATGCTGGCCACCACGCTGGAGTGCCCGGCCGCCACAATCGCCACTTTTTTGGTTTTGATGAAGCCGCGCGCGGTGTCCACACCGGTGACCTCGCCGCCCTCGCGGCGAATGCCGGTGACCTCACAGTTTTGGATGATGTCCACACCCAAGGCATCAGCGGCACGGGCGTAGCCCCAAGCCACGGCATCGTGACGCGCCACGCCGGCGCGGCGCTGCAAAGAAGCGCCGAGCACGGGGTAGCGGGTGTTCAAGTTGATGAAGGGGATCATCTCCTTGATTTGTTCGGGCGTGACGACCTCGGCGTCCACACCGTTGAGGCGGTTGGCGTTGACGCGGCGCTCGATGTCGCGCATGTCCTGCAGCGTGTGACCCAAGTTCATGACGCCGCGCTGGCTGAACATGACGTTGTAGTTGAGGTCTTGCGACAAACCTTCCCACAGCACCATGGCTTTTTCGTACAAGGCCGTGGACTCGTCCCACAGGTAGTTCGAGCGCACGATGGTGGTGTTGCGCGCGGTGTTTCCGCCACCTAGCCAGCCGCGCTCAACGACGGCGATGTTGCGCATGCCGTGCTCTTTGGCCATGTAATACGCGGTGGCCAAACCATGGCCGCCGGCCCCGATCACCACCGCGTCGTATTCGCGCTTGGGCTCGGGCGAGCGCCACTGGCGCTCCCAGCCCTCGTGGTACGACATGCTGTTGCGCAGCAATGACCAGATAGAAAAGTGTTGCATCTTTGGAGTCCTCTCAGCACTCGACCACGTTGACGGCCAAACCGCCGCGCGAGGTCTCTTTGTATTTGATTTTCATGTCCGCCCCGGTTTCGCGCATGGTCTTGATCACCTTGTCCAAGCTCACGTGGTGCTTACCGTCGCCGCGCAAGGCCATGCGTGCAGCGTTGATGGCTTTGATCGAGCCCATCGCGTTGCGCTCGATGCAAGGGATCTGCACCAAACCGCCCACGGGGTCACAGGTCAAGCCCAGGTTGTGTTCCATACCAATCTCTGCTGCATTTTCCACCTGTTCGACCGTACCGCCCATGACCGCAGCCAATGCCCCTGCGGCCATGGAGCAAGCCACGCCCACCTCGCCTTGGCAGCCGACCTCAGCCCCCGAGATGCTGGCATTTTCCTTGTAAAGGATGCCAATCGCGGCCGCCGTCAACAAAAAGTCGATCACGCCCTGGTCGTTGGCCCCGGGGCAAAAACGCACGTAGTACTGCAGCACGGCCGGTACGATGCCCGCCGCACCGTTGGTGGGGGCGGTCACCACTTGACCGCCGGCGGCGTTTTCCTCATTGACCGCCATCGCGTACAGGTTGACCCAGTCCATGATGGTGAGCTGGTCGCGCAAGCCCGCTTCGGGCGATTGCGACAGCTTGCGGTAGAGCTCGGCCGCGCGGCGGCGCACCTTCATGCCGCCTTCGAGCACGCCATCGGTTTCGATGCCGCGCTGGATGCAGGCCTGCATCACCGACCAAATGCGCAACAAGCCCGAGCGGATTTCTTCGGGGCTGCGCCACGCTTGTTCGTTGGCCCACATCAGCTGCGACACGGTCAGGCCGTGCTCGCGGCACTGCTTCAAGAGCTCATCGCCGCTCTTGTAGGGGTAGGCCACTGGCGTGGGGTCTTGAACCAAATGGGCCTGACCCTGCGCATCGTGGTCAACAACAAATCCACCGCCCACCGAGTAATAGGTCTTGCTCAGCAGCAAAGTGTCTTGAGCGTCAAAGGCCTGCAACATCATGGCGTTGGAGTGGAAAGGCAAAGTCTCTCGGCGGTGGAACACGAGGTCACGGGCCTCGTCAAAGGCCACCGTGTGTTTGCCTCCCAAGGTGATGCGTTGGTTCTCGCGGATGTCCGCCAAACTGGGCGCAATGGTCTTCACGTCGACCTGATCGGGCATCTCACCTTGCAAACCGAGCATCACCGCTTTGTGGCTGCCATGCCCTTTGCCCGTGGCGCCCAGCGATCCGTAAAGGTCGCATCGCACGCGGCTGACCTGCGCCGCCAAAGGATGGGCCAGCAAGGCAGCTACGAACAACGCAGACGCCTTCATGGGGCCGACGGTGTGTGAGCTGCTCGGACCAATGCCGATTTTGAACAAATCAAAGGTGCTGATGGTCATGGCGGTCTCCGATCAACCGTAGACGGGGAAGCGCGTGGTCAAGGCGTGCACCTTGGCGCGCACAGCGGCCAGGTTGGCCTCGTCGCGGGGGTTGTCCAGCACGTCGGCGATCAGGTGCGCGGT
>Ga0315907_10000507_pt1 | contig 56124 bp, 54 predicted proteins | sample LakEriMetagenome_3_FD_203525 | JGI IMG/M metagenome (GOLD analysis project Ga0315907, IMG submission 203525) | Freshwater fungal communities from buoy surface, Lake Erie, Ohio, United States - Buoy 12 MA123 | ecosystem: Environmental > Aquatic > Freshwater > Lake > Lake biofilm | place: USA... | reverse complement strand
ATATTTTATAAATAATTTCATGAGTTTGTCAACACTAATTAAAACCCCTTATGCAAAAACAGTTTTTGCAAATGATCAGCAACTAGAAGATTTTATAAAATGTAGTGACCCTGCAACTGGTTATCTACACTTTATGGATAACTTCTTTATGATTCAACACCCAACTAGGGGTGCAATGAATTATCATCCATGGGACTTTCAAGAAAGATTGATTGAAACATATCACAAATATCGTTTCTCAATTTCATTGATGCCCAGACAAACAGGTAAATCAACAAGTGCTGCTGGATATTTGCTTTGGTATGCAATGTTTGTTCCTGATAGTACAATTCTTATTGCTGCACACAAATATGCAGGTGCTCAGGAAATAATGCAACGTATCAGATACGCATATGAGAACTGTCCATTGCACATTAAAGCAGGGGTAGTAACATATAACAAAGGCTCACTTGATTTTGATAATGGTAGTCGTATCATAAGTGCGACAACAACTGAAAACACAGGTCGTGGTCTTTCTATATCATTATTATATCTTGACGAATTTGCATTCGTTAGACCTACAATAGCGCAAGAGTTTTGGACTTCTATTACACCTACATTATCAACAGGTGGTAAAGCGATTATAACTAGTACTCCAAACAGTGACGAAGATCAATTCGCACTTATTTGGAAAATGGCCAACAAAACAGAGGATGAGTTTGGTAATACAACTGAAGTTGGTGTTAATGGTTTTAGAGCGTACCGCGCATACTGGCATGAACATCCAGAACGTGATGACAAGTGGGCAACTGAAATGCGGGCACAGTTGGGCACTGATCGTTTCCGTCGTGAGATGGACTGTGAATTCATTATCGCAGATGAAACACTAATTAGTCCAAGCGCATTATTTGAGTTAGAAGGAATAGATCCAATTTACAAACAAGGTCAGGTACGTTGGTATAAAAAGCCAACACCAGGTAATATTTATGTATTAGCACTTGATCCTAGCTTAGGTACAGGAAGTGATCCAGCAGCAATACAAATATTTGAAGCAAACACAACTACCCAAGCAGGTGAATGGAAGCATAATCAAACGGTAATTCCAGAACAGATAAGATTGCTAAAACAAATCACAGATTATATCGTCGAAATTACTAAAGAACCAAACAATATATATTATAGTATAGAAAATAATACTATCGGAGAAGCTGCACTTATTTCCCTACAAGAATATGGTGAACACAATATATCAGGGACTTTCCTCACAGAAACCGGAGTCAAAAAACGTAAGGGATACAATACAACACAAAAATCTAAATTAGCAGCTTGTGCTAAATTCAAGCACCTTATCGAATCCAAAAGGATGAAAGTACACAGTAAAGCACTTATAAGTGAAATGAAAAATTTCATAGCCAATGCAGGTTCTTACAGGGCCAAAGTCGGAGAAACCGATGATTTAGTGATGGCTACTCTATTAGTCACTAGAATGCTTCAGGATTTGGGTAATTATGTTAGTGAATTAGAATCACAGATACGTGACTATGACGAATTCCTGCCCCCGTTACCCTTTTATGCAGTACTGGGCTGATAAATACTTATTATTATGAGATTATCAACATGCCCATAAACAACGAATCATTACAAGACCAACTTTATAATTTTTTAAAAACTCAAGGATTCAGACCTGTCAGATTAAATTCCGCAGGAAAACCAGTGCCTCTCAGTAAAATGGCGGACGTTTTCAAATTTAATTTTAAAATGGATGATGTAGACTATGGGCAGGTATATGCTGCTGTAATCGAAAAAAATGTAATAGTTTGGGTAGAAGATGATGTTTTAAGTAGCCCTAACCATGGTAAAGATGAAGATAGTATGTCATGGAATGACGTATCAAACTATATCAAAAACTGGGCGCATGACCATCAATTAGGTTATGAACGTGATGATATTGAGAATTTAGAGGATGAAATGGCTAAGCGTGAAGATAGTAAAAATATAAATGAAGGATATCATCCTGTAGGTAGAAGAATTAGTTTAAACGATAGCGTTCCTAATGTAAAAATTAAAATTCAACACAGTAAGAATATGGAAGAGGGAATGCAGCGTTTTAGAAACGTTGAAAAAATTTATTTAGAAAACGTAAACGGAGAAAGATTTCTGTTAGATACTAAAAAACCAGGAATAGCAAGAATCTATGCAAGACATATTGCAGAAGGTGGAAAAGTAAATGATGACCGTTGGAATCATATTCACAATTTAGTTGAAGAATATACTAGTATGGCAGGATTTGTACGTGCCACACGTAACGGACAGTTTAACGAAAGTACGCAAGTATTAGTAAATGAAGGAGTAGAACATTATATTAAGTTGCGTGAATCACTACAAAAATTAGCAGGTAAGCGTGGGTATAATACCTACTTTGAAAATTGGACTCCTACACTTAATGAAGATATGGGAATCGGTCAACCTGATCTTGCAGAAATGTTTATGAGTTCCAGTATAGACCCACGTATTGAAAGAGCGATGCCGGTATTAGTACGCATTCATAAAGTGTCAGGTAAAATTGATGAGGTTACCGAATTAGAAGAATGGACAAACAATATAATTAATGAAAAACTTAAGCCACATAATAATTTACAAATAAAAGATTTAGCAGCACAGTTTTCAGAAGAAATACCAGTTGGTGATGATGCAATAAATGCAAAAAATATTTTATCAAAATACAACTTAGAAAATGAAGATTTATTTGGTGAACTAGACGAGTTAGCATCAACTGATGTAGACGCAGATGCACGTGAGGTTATTTTAAGTTGGGCGCAACGCACAGACGACCATGACCTACATGATTTAGCCAATGAAATTAAAAGTATTATGAAAGGTGATATACAGGTACCATCACCGGCAGCCCAAGTTCCGCAAGAACCTGCTCCCCAACCTGCGCCACAAATGCCTCAACAACCTGCAGCTCCGGTAATGGAAAATGATAGAGAATTAGATGAAGAATTAATTGGCAAAATAGTTGAACTTGCAATAGAAGGGTATCGTGATCCTGAAATTGCAAAAGCAGTTAATATAGATTTGGAAGATGTACAACAAATACTTGACGCTTACTTAGAGGAAATCGAAGCTGGTATAGACCAAAATGTTGATGAATCATTAAACAAACAACAAACAAAAGCAAAACAGTTAGGACCAACGAAAAAGGCAAAAGGCATCAGCCCAGTACTTGGTAAAGAACCAAAACAACATCCCTTTAAAGGTTACGCAGTTGGATTTGAAAGTGTAGATCCAATGATAGCCAGAATGAAAAAACTTTCCGGTTTAAACGAAAAATAATTTATTTACCCGCAACTGGGATAAATACTATTGACATATCTGAAACAAGTGTTATAATCGTTTCAATGTGTCAGTTGTCTCCGACAACACATAGGCATACTTAGGCTCAATTTTAGGCACATTTTTAAGGAGAAATATTATGGCAAGTCTAGCAGAAATCCGCGCACGTATTGCTGCGCAAGAAAACAAATCAAACACTGGTTCAACTCAACAATCAGATAACGCAATCTACCCACACTGGAATATGGACGAAGGCACTAATGCTATCATTCGTTTTTTACCAGATGGTAACTCAAGTAATACTTTCTTTTGGGTAGAGCGTCAAATCATTAAACTTCCATTCAATGGTATTAAAGGTGATGGCGCAGTAAAACAAATACAAGTTCAAGTACCATGCGTAGAAATGTATGGTGATAATTGTCCTGTTCTAGCAGAAGTTCGTCCTTGGTATAAAGACGAAAGTTTAAAAGATATGGCAAACAAGTATTGGAAGAAGCGTAGTTATCTGTTTCAAGGTTTTGTTCGCCAGAACCCACTAGGTGATGATAAGACTCCTGCGAACCCTATTCGTAGATTTATTATCAGTCCACAAATCTTTACTATCATCAAATCTAGTTTGATGGATCCTGAAATGGAAGAAATGCCAACTGATTTTGTTCGTGGTCTTGATTTCCGTATCACTAAAACTAGCAAAGGTGGTTACGCTGACTATAGTACTAGCACATGGAGTCGTAAAGAATCTGCTCTCACTGAGGCAGAACAGGAAGCCATCGCAGCACATGGTCTATACAATTTGGCTGACTTCTTACCTAAGAAGCCAAGTGAAGCAGAACTACGAATAATCAAAGAAATGTTTGAAGCAAGCGTAGATGGTCGCCCATATGATGCAGAGCGTTGGGGCGCATATTATCGTCCTTACGGTCTTGATGTACCGGCAGGTGCAAAGGTGGAAGAACAGGTAACAGCAGTTCAAGCTACTGCTGCCACAACCGCACCCGTAGCTGAACAAGCACCATGGGATGATGAACCAGAAACAGCCTCACAGCCAGTCAAAGTTCCAACAACACCAACAAGCGATAAAGCACAGGACATTCTAGCAATGATCCGTGCAAGGCAAAGTAAAGCTGCCTAAATAAAGGGTATTGGAAGGGAACACTACCGTTCCCTTCCAAAGGAGAACAATTATGACATTACCTGACGAAAGATACCTAGCCATAAAGCAAGGAAAAAAGTTGCTGGAAGAATTATGTGATCCAGGCAAAACACCAAGAGTTCCAAGCATTGTTAGAGATCGGGCAAGAGCAGCACTAAGACATTTTCCAAATGATTGGGATATTGATATTATGGCTGAACGTTGCCCTGAAATCATTGACAAAAAAACGAATGGCGTGTATCGTGTTACAAAACAATAGGAGACTATTTTGGTTAAACCATTTGATGTTAGTAAATTTAGAAAAGAAATAACTAAGTCCATTGATGGGCTTAGTATAGGTTTTAATGATCCGACCGATTGGATCAGTACAGGAAATTATGCACTCAATTATCTTATTAGCGGTGATTTTAGCAAAGGCGTTCCTCTTGGCAAAGTCACTGTATTTGCTGGCGAATCTGGTTCCGGTAAGAGTTACATCTGCTCTGGAAACTTGGTACGCCATGCTCAGCAACAAGGTATCTTTGTGGTACTCATTGATTCAGAAAACGCTTTGGACGAAGATTGGCTCAAAGCATTAGGAGTTGATACAGCAGAAGATAAACTTTTAAAATTAAACATGGCTATGATTGATGACGTAGCCAAAACTGTTAGTAAATTTGTTGCTGACTATAAAACACTATCACCGGACGATAGACCTAAAGTTCTATTTGTGTTAGATAGTTTAGGCATGTTATTGACGCCCACTGATGTGAATCAGTTTGATGCAGGCGATTTAAAAGGTGATATGGGTCGTAAGCCTAAAGCACTTACTGCGCTTGTTCGTAACTGTGTAAACATGTTTGGTGCATTGAATATTGGTATGGTTGCAACTAATCACACCTATGCATCACAAGATATGTTTGATCCTGATGATAAAATTTCAGGTGGTCAAGGTTTTGTGTATGCATCAAGTATTGTTGTTGCAATGAAGAAACTTAAACTTAAAGAAGATGAAGATGGTAACAAAGTTTCAGAAGTAAATGGTATTCGTGCTGCATGTAAAATTATGAAAACACGTTACGCAAAACCATTTGAATCACTTCAGATTAAGATTCCATATTCAACAGGTATGAATCCATATAGTGGGTTGCTTGATTTGTTTGAGAAGAATGGCATGCTTACTAAAGAAGGTAATCGTCTTGCGTACACAACTAACGACGGAGAAGTTATTAAAATGTTCCGCAAAGGTTGGGAAAGCAATGAAGATGGGTGTTTAGATAAAGTAATGGCTGAATTTGGTGAAAAAGAGCCAAATAAGCTAAGTAATGTTGCTGATGTTGAAGAGGAGGCAGCATGACAAATTTAGATACTATTGCAGAAGTTTGGGAAGCATTGCGTATGCATATCGACCTAAACGAAAGAAAAGAAGCCGCAGAAACACTTGTAAATTATTTGATGGAAAATAATTATGAGGCCAGTGAAATAAAAGAGGAGTTTAGAGGCGACAAAGACATTGCCAAAGCACTACTATTTTATGACGATCAAAGTCTACATGATGAGGAAGAAGATGAATATGATGATGACTATGATGATTATGAACGTTATTAATTAGGGCCATTATGACTTGGTATACCAAAGTTTCAACTGACTTATCTGTAATACCGGATTTCATTTCATTTTATGAAGATGAATTACTTAAGGCTAAAAATGATGTTAAAATTTTTGGTAACTTAGAAAAAAACATTACAGCACTTCCGGGTGTTACTGAACATAGATTTAACCAGCTTCAAGAAATTGAGGCTGTGTTAAATTTTTTAAATATACAATTGCGCAAGATACGAAGAAAGCATTTTCAAAAATATCTAGAATCATACAATAGAGTTTTAACTAGCCGGGACGCTGAAAAATATGTCGACGGTGAAGAAGAAGTAATTGATTTTGAAACAATAATTAACGAGGTAGCATTATTGCGTAATCGCTGGTTAGGTGTACTTAAGGGGCTTGATGCTAAGCAATGGCAAATGGGTCATGTTGTCAAATTGAGAACAGCAGGTATGGAAGATATTTCATTATAGATAACATTTGACAATAAATGTGTTTGGGTATACAATATGGGTATAGTGAATAACAAGGAGCTACATATGAATATACCCAATACAAAAACAGCAAGAAAACTTATCAAAATTGCATTAGATGTCAATAATGCAAGATATTCAGGTTGCTGGACTGACAAGACTTCTAAGTTTGACAAGAATCGTCGTAGTGTTTCATTTATGATAAGTGACTTGAAAGCTGATGCAATTTTAGCAACACTAAAACAAATCTATCAAGATTTGAATTACGATAGCCCGATCAAAGTTACACAAAGTGAAACAAATTTCTATCATCGTTCAGGTGGAAATACTTACATTAGAGTAATTGCAACACTTGACAATTAATCAGGTATTGTGTATAATTATCAAATAAATTGATAACTAGGAGCTAATATGAGTACGATTCTTGTCAAATTCGGCGAATATCGCAACAAGCCCGTAATCAATCAAGAATTTACACTTGTTAAAGATTTTCAAACAGGTAAAAAAGGTAACTATGTTACTGTAAAAAACGACGGTCAATTTGACATTGCAATTGATGTTGTCAAAGTGAAAGTTAATTCTATTAACGATATTATTTTTGTAGATGGAGAGCCAAAAGTGAGTGAAAACGCAATTGCATTTAAAGCAAAAGAATCTAAGCCAGTTGAAACTGATGAAGAAGCAATGGATCGCATTGCTACCCGTTTTGCAGTTCTTGATGAGATGACTAAGGCTGCAATCAATAGTGATATTCGGGCTATGATTGTATCAGGTCCTCCAGGTGTAGGCAAAAGTTTTGGTGTCGAAACTCAATTAGAAAAAGCAAGCATGTTTGACAAGCTTGCTGGCAAACGTGTTCGTTATGAAGTTGTTAAAGGTGCAATGACTGCACTGGGTCTGTATGCACAGTTGTACAAATATTCTGACAAGAAAAACGTGTTGGTGTTTGATGACTGTGATAGCGTTTTTCAGGATGAATTGTCACTCAACATTCTAAAGGCAGCACTTGATTCGGGCAAACGTCGCCGTATCTGCTGGAACAGTGACAGTTCTATGTTGCGCCGTGAGGGCATCCCAGATCAGTTTAACTTTGAGGGTTCTGCAATCTTCATCACCAACTTGAAGTTTGAAAACGTCAAGTCGAAAAAATTGCAAGATCACCTCGAGGCATTGCAGTCACGTTGTCACTTTCTTGACCTGACAATTGATACGGAGCGTGACAAGATGTTGCGCATCAAGCAAGTTCATCGTGATAGCGATGGTGGTCTGTTCCGCGACTATAATTTTGAAGAGGGTCAAGCAGAAGAAATTTTTGCTTTCATGCAAGAAAACAAAACTAAGTTGCATGAACTTAGTTTGCGTATGTGCTTGAAAATTGCTGATTTGGTCAAGATCAGCTCCAACTGGAAAACACTTGCTAGCACTACTTGCATGAAACGTAGTTAAGATTTATCAACTAGGCAATGGGAGCGAAAGCTCCCATTAGCCATTTGCGTTGAATTATTTTACATATTAGTTTAAAATTAAGTTATGAATAGACTGTTGAATGCGGAAGAAGTTTTGGATTTAATGCTTAATCATGTAAGCTTGTCTAGGTACGACCAAAAATTTTTTTATAATTTACAGTTGAATAATGTACTGCCCAGAAAGGCTATAACAAGTAATCAAGCGGCATTGTTTACTAAAGTGGTGAAAAAATATAAAAAGCAATTATCTTCACACCAATATGACGCTGACCATTTATCTGAACTGCCTTGGACACTCAAAGTTGTACAAAGTAGTCCTGATTTTACTCATGCACAAATAAGCATAGAAGGCAATGAATTAATTTTACGGTGTCCATTCAAACAAGCCTTTGTTCAGGAGTTTAGAGACCAGTCAGTAATGATATGGAATAGAGAAAAAAGGTATTACAATACAGAGTTTGGTTTACATAAGTTAAAAGTAATACTTAACTGTGTAATGAAACATTATCAGGATATAAAGTTTTGTGAAAATGTACACCAAATAATAAACGAAATTTCTATACATGATGAATACAGTTGTTGGAACCCAACATTAACTAGATGTAATGGAAATCTATATATTTTTAATTTGAATGAATCATTAGATTCAGCTACAAATCATATTGTATTAGATACTGATTTAAGCACTTTGGCATTATTGTGTTCATATGGCATTACAATCAGCGATAGTTTAAAAAAAGAATTATTAACAATCTATTCAATAGATGATTTGATATTTGCAATTAATAGACAAAATATTCATGAGGTTTCAGACATAGCAGGGATAGCAGATAAACTTAAGAAAATAAATTGTGATTACGCATTACATGCCTCAATACATTCAACTTCCGAATCAGAGACTTATCACAAAACACTTGCACAATATGTAGATTTTCCTGTACAATCTACTAATATGCGTAAAATTACTTTGTCCGTAAGATCATACAACATGCCTGTTATTTTAAAATCAATGTCTGCATATAGTTTCTCAGGGGCAGGATGTTTCTATGCAGGCAAAATAATAAATTTAGTAAATTCTAACCCAATCGACATTAAATGAAACCATGTAAAATAATAATTAAAGATGAAGTAAATTGCAAGATAGAGGGGCTTGAGTTAACTGAACGAAAGTCACTTATGAAAATGTTTGAGTATGAGGTACCTGGAGCTAGGTACCTTCCTGCTGTAAAACTTGGACGATGGAACGGCAAAGTAAGTTACTTTAGTTTGGGTGGAAGTACGTTTATAAATTTACTTGATAAAATTATCCCATACTTAGACAGTGCAGGGTATGATATAGAATTAAATGATTTACGTGAGGTTAGCCATTCATTTAATTTTGCTCAAGTGTCCGAGGATACATTTGCACATAAGGCATGGCCAAAAGGTCATACTATAGAAGGTCAACCAATACTGTTACGTGACTATCAAATTGAAATTATAAATAATTTTTTAGCTAATCCGCAGTGTATGCAAGAAGTAGCTACTGGTGCAGGCAAAACAATTATGACGGCTGCACTAAGTCACAGCGTAGAACAATATGGTAGAAGTATTGTAATTGTTCCTAATAAAAGTTTAGTAGTTCAAACTGAAGCAGATTATATAAATTTAGGTTTAGATGTAGGAGTTTACTTTGGTGATAGAAAAGAACTAGGACACACTCATACGATTTGTACTTGGCAAAGTTTAAATTATCTCATTAAAAATAAAGATGATACAGATAATGCAGAAAAACTTCAAACCTTTATGGAAGATTTAATATGCATTATTATTGATGAGGTACATCAAGCGAAAGCAGATGTACTTAAAACTATGTTGACAGGCTTGTTTGCTAACGTTCCAATTCGTTGGGGACTTACAGGAACTATACCCAAAGAATTGTTTAGTAGTCAATCGTTATTTGTTAGTATTGGTCCTGTTATAAACAAACTTGCAGCAAGCGAATTACAAGATCGAGGTGTGCTTGCGAACTGCCATGTCAATGTTATTCAATTACAAGATCACGTAGAGTTCAGTAATTATCAAAGTGAATTAAAACATTTACTTGAGGATCAAAAAAGGCTTGATACAATTGCACAATTAGTATTAAACATTAAAGAAACGGGAAATACTTTAGTACTTGTAGATAGAGTTAACGCAGGGAAAGAACTCATTGACAGAATACCCAATGCAGTATTTGTAAGTGGTGAAACAAAACTAACAGAACGGAAAGAAGAATATGATGATTTTGCGACGAGTGATGACAAAGTTGCTGTTGCGACTTACGGTGTGGCTGCTGTGGGTATTAATATACCCCGTATCTTTAATCTTGTTCTTGTTGAACCTGGAAAAAGCTTCGTTCGGGTTATACAATCGATTGGTAGAGGTATCCGAAAAGCTGAAGATAAAGATTTCGTCCAAATTTGGGACATAACTAGTTCATGTAAATTTAGTAAACGACACTTAACTAAGCGAAAAGAATTTTATCGGGAAGCTAACTATCCGTTTAGTATAGAAAAGTTAGACTATAAGTGATATAATGCAAATATGAAAATATTAACCTTAGACAATTCAGTGTACAATTTAGAAACGTTACCTGAAGAAATTGACGATTTAAGATTCGCAATCTTAGATAATAGTAATCCAGCAAACGTTGATTATCATTATATACCTTTGATTTTTTTAGAAAGCTTTAACAGCCCTGCACTTGTATTACGTATTGATAATAAAATTATCAAAATGCCAGTTGAATGGCAAATACTTATTGGTGAACCTGAATTGGGAGATTTAGAAACACTACCATTAACAAGCATTAATGATAGAGGCTTTAAAGCATTTGAATTTAATCCATTAAGTAGTTTTAAACCCACATTTTGTGACATAGAAGTTATGGACATTTATCATGATGTAGTTTGGTATGCGCCGAGATTAAAGAACGGGCAATTTCTTTGTGTACCAATTGAAGATACCGAAAAGCCCAGATGTGTTTACTTTGTCAAAGAGGTTAGTAGAAACTGTGAAATTGTTGATTATAAACAGGCATTCTAGTGAATAAGCAAAAGACAAGTACGGACGAGAAGTTTACTGATATCGACTTTCCATTGTTTGATGCACTAGCTGCATTAGACAAAAAAGATTATGAGTTTTTTGATCGATTGACCTTGGAGCAACAGAAAGGATTTAGTCCATTCATGTTGCTACATTGGCTTAGTGCAGTGTCGGGGATACCTGATTTACAACGTTATTACTTGCTAAACACAGATTACGCTGCAAACCAACATATATTTCATGAAAACGTTATCAAGCATAACAAGTTACAATGGTTAATATTATGTGCGGTTAGTCCAAATATGGGAAAGCAATTTCACAAATGGATACCGCACATTAAACGTAATTATACATTACTGACTGAAGAAGCAAAGACAAAAGATATTCAAGATTATTTTTCTAAAGTATATCCAAAGACTGACAAAGAAATATTAAGTGAGTTAAGTAAAGAATATACAAGAATACAAAAAAGAAAATTTAAATTAGCACAACTTTTTCCTAACTTAAAAGTTTCAGATATAGATGCACTAAATGAAGTTGTTACAGATGAACAGATAATTGAATATGAAAAAGATTGTGGAAACTAATTTTGGCTGCGAATTTTGCAAACGTAGTTTTGCAAGAGAAAGTACCATGCTAAAACATATATGTGAATATAAGCATCGTTGGTTAGAGCGTGATCGCCGCGGCAATCAAATAGGATATCAAAGTTTTGTGCAATTTTATAAAAAACATAGTGCTGCTAAAAAAGAAAAGACATATGAAGAATTCATTAAATCAGCGTACTATACAGCATTTGTAAAATTTGGTAACTACTGTGTTGATATTAACGCAGTTAATGTTACACGATTAGTAGACTACTATGTAAAAAACAATGTGAAGTTAGATAATTGGATCAGTGACAAAAGTTATACTGAGTATCTAATAGATTACTTGAAAACAGAAAACCCAATTGATGCAGTTCAACGTAGTATTGAAATGTGTTTAGAACTTGCACAGACAGAAAATTTACAACCAAACGATTTATTAAGATATGGAAGCAAGAGCAAGATATGTCAAGTTATAACAAATGGTAAAATAAGTCCATGGGTATTATATCAAAGCGACGGTGGTAAAAAGTTTTTAGATGAGCTACCAGAAGATTTAATTAAAATGATTTACGATTATATAAATCCTATTCAATGGGCAGTAAAGTTTTCCAAACAAGAAAGTGACGTAAAAGAAGTAAAAGACCTGCTACAAGAATTGAAATGGTAAATGGAAACTTATGTAATAAGCCATGGTGCATTAAACGATGGTAGTGGTTACATTATACTAACAGATTTTTTGTATTGGATGCACCAGGAGGCTGAGTTAAAAGACTGGTGTGATGATAATTTATCTAAGGGTAAATCTGCTTTTCAAGGGTCTGTAATTGAGTTTACAAGTGAAACGGAATTGATCATGTTTATGTTGAGGTGGAGTTGATAGAAATTGTATTACAATACAAAAAACCCTCTGAGATTATTGAGATAGTCAAAGAGATGCGTGATGCTGGAATGATACAACACAAAGATTTTGATTTTCAATATAATCAAGCAAAGTATCAAGATTGGAGTGGAGATTTCGTTGCACCGGAGCATACAGTTTTCGTATTTTACGAAGAAGCACATGCAACTTGGTTCACATTAAAATGGACATGAGAAAAAAAGATATTGACAAACTAATACAAAGAGTTACGGAGATGCTGAATACAAAACGATTGGTATGGTATGAAGATCCTATAAAGCCACTTATATTACAGGCTAACTTAGTCTATGCTCATGGTGCAATTACACCAACTGGACTTAGAGAAGAAGATTTAGATCCGGTACAACAGTGGTGTGAAACATCAAAATGTGGCAAAAGAATTAGTTTTGATATGTTTAAATTTAAAGATAGAAAAGAGATAACTGCTTTTTTGTTGGTATGGGGTTGATATGTATGTTTATATTCTAACAGTAATGCTATTGTCAAGTGACCCGCCCAAGTTGTATGTCGAGCAAACATATGATACAATGGCTGAGTGCCATCGATGGGCAGACTTTTATAGGGAATATCCTTTTTATCCTAAATGTACTAGATTTAAGGTGATAAAATGAATGAATTAATTGTTGTTTGGATTTTAAGTGTTCAATTATGGACAGAAGATCCATCAAAGATTAAATTTGTATACACAAAAGAATATCCTACACACGAAGAATGTATGAAGGCTAGGGAAGAATGGACAAAAGTTAAAGAGCATACAAGTTTGTGTTTGATTAAAACAAAAGAGAAAAAATGAATCGTTTGTCTGAAATACCGCCTTTGAAGGATCATCACAATCAAGAATTTTCTTGGGATACGCATCCAACTGATCCTATGTTAATGGTAGTTTATCATTGGGGTAAACCAGTCATGAGTTTATTTTTAGGTGAAGCAATTGAATCAGCAGGATATAAAGCAGTAATGGAACATGTAGAAGAATGTAATCGTACACCTTGGTTGCATCGTTGGCATAAAGAAAGAAAAGATTTTGAATACAAAGATGTTGTTGATATACTTACGAAAGATTATGAGTAATGGCTAATCATATTATGATTGACATTGAAAGCCTTGACACAAGTCCGTATTGTGTTATACTTACTATTGGTGCAGTAAGATTTGATCCTCGCGGTGATGGTATTGTAGAAAAACTAGAACTAAGGCCAACACTGGAAGATCAAACTGAAATATACAATCGCATTATAAATGATGATACTATTCGTTGGTGGAGTACACAAAATTCTGCAGCACTAGAAGAAGCAATGGGCGATAATGATAGAGAACCATTAAAAGATTGTATGGAAAAACTTTACAAGTTTTGTTGGAATCGTCAGGCAGTATGGAGTCATGGTGCACCATTTGACGTTGTTGTGATGGAAACTGCAATGCGACAAACACTTACAGATAGACCTAACCCTATTCCATGGCCTTTTTATACAGTACGTGATACTAGAACATTGTTTGAGATTGCCGGTGTAAGTTTGAAAGATAAAAAGTATAGCACAAAGACAACACACAAAGCAGTTGAAGATGCTGCTCACCAAGCAATAGTAGTACAAGATGCATATAAGAAATTAATGGATAAAGGATTCGCTTTAAAATGACATTTAAAAGTGACATTGACATAGACTTTGGTAATCGTGATTTGATATTGGAACATATTAAACACATTTCTGCTGCTATGCGCAATGTAAATCCTATGAGAAAACATAATACTGGTGTATATGTTACAGAAATACCATATGATGCACTTAATGATATGGCAAACATAGATTATACAGAAGCAGAAGACCGCGGTTATGTAAAATTAGATTTCTTAAATGTGCATGTATATCAAGATATACAATCAGAACAAGAATTAATTAAATTGATGAAAGAACCTAATTGGAGTTTGTTAAACAAAAAAGAGTTTGTAGAGCAATTAGTACATTTGGGCAACCACTATAATAACTTACAAAAAATGCCTGAACCAGTTGATAGTATACCTAGACTTGCTATGTTCCTAGCTTGTATAAGACCAGCAAAAAAACACCTATTAGGTAAGCAGTGGGCTGAAGTTGCTAAAACAGTTTGGGACAAATCTGATGACGGGTATAGCTTTAAGAAAAGTCACAGTGTTGCATATGCTCATTTAGTAGTAGTACACATGAACTATCTTGAAAAATTAGGGCATACGCTGGACTAATGTAATACTCCTACGTTTAGTTTTTTTCTTATGTAAGTCGCTCATGCTGCATATAGGTCCATGTATAATCTCTAAACTTTTATTATTAAAAGTCCTTAAATAAATTTTAAATGGAGCCCATTCTTCTCTTAGGAACATATTGATAGGGATGAGTCTATTACTTTCCCACCACCATATTTCCCCTAGTTCAAGAAATCGTTCTCTCAGTTCATTTTGTACAATGGACCCATAGTCATATATTGTTGTTACAATATCGTCTCGGTTTTGTATGATTCCTACATAGTCTTGACCTGAATAGGAACAGACAGTGATGAATGGATGATTTTCGGATAATTTTTTAAAAAATTCGTTGTGCATTTTCTTCTAATTCTCGGAATATTTATCGAATAATTTATCCAAAATATTTTATAAATGTATAGCATATTTAGTTGAATAAATAATAAAAAGGACTAGAAAAGTGTACTCAACAAGCGTTTATAACTATACACCAAAGTATCAAGTCGTTCTATTTGAGGGTGATTCACCTAGGAGATATCAAATCGTGTATGCCAAAAATTTGACCCTTAACAAAGGGGTAGACAATAAAATTCAATTTCAATTCCTAAATCAGGAGCAAAAGTCTATTGATTTGACAGGAAAACAAATCACATTTAGATTCATTAATTCTGAAGGCACAAGCGTCGATATTCAAAAGACTGTGAATGTTACACTCCCCTTAAAAGGGTTAGCTAACTTAACAATTACTCAAGCTGAATTAATGGAAATTGATGCTCAAATAGGAAGCTTTAGTCTTGATATTGTTGATGGTAATTTAACTTTACCTATCTTTACAAACAGCGAAGCTGACGCAAGAGGCGTCTGTCAGATAATGGACGGAATATTACCAAAACATGTACCTAGCACACGTGTGACAATACCAAGTCACGGAGAAGTTTCAAACTCAGGCACTACATATTACAGTAGTGTGTTAGGACTCAACGGTTCAAGTAAAATAACGATCCAAACTTCTTTAAGTAATTATTCCGGTAATATTAACATTTTAGGTTCTACAACAGTTGATGCAGATTGGTACACAATTGAATCTTTGGGTAATTTTACTGCAAATACTAGTACGTTTGGTACTACGATAAATGGATTTCACCCATACATTCAATTGCAGTTTACTTCAACCGGCGGAACAGTAGCACACATTTTGGCTAGATAGAATTCCAATCTATTGTATTTTTACAAATTAATGTACTATAATAATAGTATGTTTGATATCCTCACAGTAATTCCAAATAAGAAAAAGCTAACCCATAGTGGCTGGTATAGTTTTAACGCGGTATGTTGCGATAAACGTGGACATAAACCTGATAAAAGACATAGGGGTGGTATAAAATTTGACGGAAGTAATTGGACATACAACTGCTTTAATTGTTCGTTTAGCTGTCATTATGAACTAGGACGCAGTATAAGTAAGCGCACCCGTGATCTACTTAAATGGTGCGGTATCGACGAAACACAAATTCAACGATGGAATATAGAAAGTTTACAAAACAAAGATTTACTAGATTTTACAAAAAAATTTAAAAAAGAAAAAGACCTTGTTTTTAAGCCTAAGAAATTACCAGAATCAGAAGCGTTGGATGAGGTAAACCCACTACATAAACAATACATTGATTATTTGACTACTAGAAAAATAAATTATTTTGAACACCAGTTTTTTGTAGCTCCCAATGATGAGGGAAGAAACGCAAACAGAATAATTATACCTTATTATTACAATGGTGAAATTGTAGGACACACAAGCCGCTTTTTAGACGATAGAATACCTAAATACATAAATGATCAACAACCAGGCTATGTATTTGGTTATGATAATCAAAAGAAAGATTGGCAAATTGCATTACTGATGGAAGGTATTTTCGATGCATTATGTATTGATGGATTGGCTTTGACACATAATACAATTAATGATGATCAGGTAAGATTGATAAAACAACTTAACAAAGAAGTTATTTTTGTGCCTGACAGAGATAAAACAGGATTAGATACATGTGAAAGAGCGTTAGAAGTGGGATTCAAAGTTAGTCTACCAAATTGGGATACAGACGTAAAAGATGTAAATGATGCTGTAATAAAATATGGAAAGCTACCTACGTTATTAAGTATTATACAGAGTGCAACGACAAGTAAAATAAAAATAGAAATGATGAGGAAACGAATTGGTAACTGATTATAACATAGATGTACAGAAACTTTTCTTGCGTATGATGATTACGAATGGAGAATTATACACTAGAGTTTCAAACATAATGAATGCTGAGAATTTCGATAAATCATTGAGACCAGTTGCAAAATTTTTTCAATCGCATTCAGAAAAATATAATGTACTTCCAGAAGCGGAACAGGTATTAGCCACATGTGGGATAGAAATTGAACCTATACCAGAATTATCACAAGGTCATTTTGAATGGTTTTTAGATGAATTTGAAAAATTTACACGTAGACAAGAATTAGAAAGAGCTATTTTAAAAGCAGCAGATTTATTAGAAAAAGGTAATTACGATCCTGTTGAAAAACTAGTCAAAGATGCAGTTCAAATCAGTATAACAAAGGATATGGGTACTGATTACTTTGCTGATCCACGTGCTAGATTGATGGCACTAAAAAGTAATAATGGACAAATCAGCACAGGTTGGCCTACGGTTGACAGTAAACTATATGGTGGTTTTAACAGAGGTGAATTACAAATTTTTGCAGGTGGCTCAGGATCAGGTAAGAGTTTGTTTATGCAGAATCTTGCAGTCAACTGGAGTCAAGCAGGATTAACTGGTATCTATGTATCGTTAGAACTTAGTGAAGGATTATGTTCTATGCGTATAGATAGCATGATGACAGAAACTAGCAGCCGTGATATTTTCAAAAGCATTGATGACATTGAAATGAAAGTCAGAATGTTGGCAAAGAAAGCTGGTAAATTACAAATCAAGTATTTGCCGGCACAGAGTACAGTAAATGACTTACGTGCATATTGTAAAGAATATGAGATTAAGACTGGTGCAAAGGTAGATTTTCTTTGTATTGATTATCTTGATCTCCTTATGCCCGTCAGCGCAAAGGTCAGCCCCTCAGACTTGTTTATTAAAGACAAGTATGTGTCGGAAGAATTGCGTAACTTGTCTAAAGAATTGAACGTGCTGCTAGTTACAGCTAGTCAATTAAATCGCAGTGCTGTTGAAGAAATTGAATTTGATCATAGTCATATCTCAGGTGGTATTTCAAAGATTAATACAGCAGATAATGTGTTTGGGATCTTTACTAGTCGTAGTATGCGTGAACGTGGACAATATCAAATCCAACTTATGAAAACTCGCAGCAGTTCTGGAGTAGGGACTAAGATTGATTTGGATTTTAACGTTGAAACGTTACGAATTACAGATTCAGGTGACGACGGGCAATCAGCAAGCACTAAGTATAATAATCCACAACCAAGTCCTAATGACATCATTTCTAGGCTAAAGCCCTCAAGCAATGTCTCCCCTACACACAATAGTGAATTACAGGATTCAGTGCAAAATGTTCCTAAAATAAACGCAGATATACAAAGTGCTAAATTAAAAGCTATGCTTAACAGTCTGAAAAAGTGATAAATATATTTAGGAACTTATTATTATGGAACGCAAAACCCGTAGTTTATTAGAAGAATTAGAAGCACTGGGCAATAACCGTGATACTAAACACATTATTGAGAGCCGTGCCCATAATATTATTACAAGTGCAATCAATCTTGTTGAACTTATCAACAAACATTATGATTCCGACAAAGCAGCTATTTTAGAGAAAAAGCTATTAAGTGCAATCAAAAATAAAGACTCTGACCGGTTCACAAAAAGCATAAGAAAATGAAACTTCAGGAAGTCGATATCACAGTTAATGAAGCAGTATTGGACCTTGTTAAGGGCGAAGTCCAGCCTCCTACGTCAAATATGGGAAGTCAAAGCAGCAGAAGATACTCACAAAATGTGCTAGCTAAAACAAATTTTCGCAATATTTTTGTACGTAAAATGATAGGAGTTTTACAAGGGCTTTGGCCAGAAGTAGTGCAGCGACAAAATGAATTACAGCGTGACGCTGAATATATTCAAGCACAGATGCAAGCTAAAAATAAAAATTTTCAGTTTGGGGCAAATCCAGCAGCCAGGGAAGCTGAGCGTGTTGCAGCGCAAACTCCAGCGCCAGGGGTAGTACAAACTGAATCAACATATTTTGACAGGATGCTAGCTGAAATATTGTCTGAGGCGCCTGCCCCTGCCCCACAACCTCCTCAAGTTAAAAAATTAACAATGGCAGATTATATTGTTAAAGTTGTACAGCAGTACATGCAAGGAGTAGATATTTCTAGCAGTATGAAACCAATAACTGATCTTGCAAAAAATGTAGAATTGACCTACCAACAAAATGCAGGTGTACCTGCACTTAGAAAGTTAGGCGACCTTTTATATGATTTAGCCGCTGAACAAAAAGCTAAAACTCAACCTCCTGCTGCTGAGCCTGAGCCAATAAGCGACGAAGTGAACAATATTATCGCTAAATTTCAGCAATTGGACCAAGAAGAAAAGAAAGAATTGCTTGCTTATCTTCAAAAACTCTCACCAAAATAACTACATACAGCCCATTTTTTTAAATTAGGACTAAATAAAAGTAGAGCCTTTGCGCTCACATTTTATAAGGAATCGATATTATGGCACAATTTACAAAAGTACACGGTGACTTTCAACCGTTAATGAACTATGACTCAGCTAACTATTCTGTAGGTGCGTTAAATGCAATCACATCAGCAGTAACAGTACAGCCACAAGGTCCAAAGCTTGACTTCTTTACTATTACAGGTAACGGAACACAAGTTTTAGACAACATTGCAACTGTTTTTCAAACAGTACAGCAATTAGCTACAATTCATATCTATGAGTACACAAATACTACAGACGATACATTAGCAATCGCTATCTATCCAACTGGTGCATGGACTACAGTTACATTAGACAATGAATTAACAAACGCTTGGTCAAGTGCTAACGTTTCAGTAGCATCAAGCGCAACATTTACAAGTCCTTAATAGTTAATTTAATTAGGAAAACCCGAGAAATTCTCGGGTTTTTTTACCTCTATAAATAAGAATATGACAAAAATTAGATGTTTTACTTTGTTTGATATTACTAAAACAAATGTCACAAGTAAAAAAAGCTTACTAAATGCGACTTCAATAGAAGCACTAGAATGGCAAAATAAAAGAAATACTCAGTGTAATTTTGATACTGTGATACAAGTAATATCTTTAAGGGCGCAACCAGAAAACATTACGGATCCAATTAAATTAGAGTGCGACCTTGAAAAGTTTGAAAATTTTGGATTTTTGTATTCAACAGAGGAACCTAATTTTTACTGGTCTTTTGATTTTTCTGTTAATTATAAGAGCGTATTTTCTGATGGGCGGGACGATTTAGGATCATTATATACTGATTGTGATTTAGTTCCGATGATTAAAAATGACAAAAATTTTAGACAAATGTCAAACTTTTTAGACACTAGCCCTGAACTACGAAACATTTACTTTGAGGTATTATCCGATGACTGACATGGAATTGCTTAGGGCTATACAAAAAATTATAGACCCAAACACTGTCAACAACATTAAAAAGTTCGTGATTATACAGGAAAACAACGGTTACAGGGTTTTTGAAAAATACTTAATTACTAAAACAAACGTTGGATTTAAGGTCATTAAATTGTACAATGATGCTGAACACAGATTTTTAACATTAAAAAATGCATTGACTTGGTGCACTTTGGACAACAAAAATTTAATCGCAGAGTCACAAAGGGTAAAATTCTTAGATAGTCAAATAACTGGATTATCCATGTCTTCTGCACTAATTGAACGATATCTGAAAAATGTTAAAGATAAAGACAAAAAATTTATATACTCAAATAAATTGGTTGAAAATAAATTAAAACAGGATAGACTAACGACAGAAATGACAGATTTCAGTCAAAAAGCAAGAAGATTTCAAATGAATTGGCTCGGCACTAGTTCCTATAAATAATTGAAATCTTGATAAATACTATACATCTTTGGGAATTACTATGAAACTTACAGAATTTAATCAAAAACCTTACGCAATGGCCAAAAAGGCTTTAAGAGAAAACTTTAATACCGATCTTCCGATTGAGAAGCTAAGCTTGTCACAGACAAGAAACATGCTCGGTAAAGTAAAAAACTTAATCAGCGAGGTAAAAGAAACTGATAAATCCTATTCCAGCGAAAATAATCCACAGTATCTAAAACTAGTGTTTATGGAACAAGCATTATCAGACTATTATACTGAACTAAAAGAAGCACCAAAATATAACAGCCGTATCGTTGTAGAAAACGAAGAAATTGAACAAGCACAGGTTGTTCTTGCGGCTAAAGATATGATGGACAGTGTTCAGAAAATGATTGAAGATGTTTCTGACATGCTAGTAAAAGAATTGCCTGCAGTAGTAGAAAGTGTTAGCGGTGAAATGGGCAGTGACCAAGGAGAGCAATTCAATGCAATGGCGACTGAAGCTTTGTCTGGATTGCAAGCAGCATTGACACAAGCTAAAAGTGGATTACAAAGTGCCTTAAATGTTGTCACAGGACAAGGTAGTGGTTTTGGTAGCGGTATGCCTGGCATGGGCGGTATGGGTAATATGGGCGCTGCACCATCAATGGGCGAGCCTGAAGTTGACGCTATGGCTCAAGGTGCAGAAGAATTACCAACGCCACCTGAAGATGAAATGGACAGTGAAGAAATTCCTGCTCCTAAATTAGGCCGTGGCAAAAGATAATAATGCGTTTATTTGAGTTTGTAGGTACTGATCCACTTAGAGTTAAGTTAGTTGCAATAACTGACCAACTTAAGGATAGATACCTACATGCAAACAAACCTATGTCAGTTGATGCATTCTTGCAATTGATGAATAACAATGACATCAGTGTTGATATAAGTGATTTACGTGACATGATATCTAAGGAGCCTTTAGTAAACATCATTGATGATATTAAAGGTGACGAAGTTATTTTCAAAGGTCAAAAAACTGACGGCAAAACACCAATGAGTGTTGATGATGCTGAAAAAACTGTTGCAAAAATGGCACAAAGAGCCAGCGATAAAAGATGATTATACTCACTGAAAAAGCAGCAAACAAAGTCAAGCAACAAATTCAAAAACGTGGTAAAGGATTAGGCATAATGATAGGTGTGCAAACTACTGGTTGCAGTGGTTTAGCATACAAATTAGAATATGTTGATAATTTACCTGATTCAGGAAGCTACATGAGCTACAACACAAATGATGTTATTGTTGTTGTCAGTCAAAAAGACTTGCCCTATGTAAGCGGTCTTACAATGGAATGGAAACGAGAAGGACTCAATGAAGGGTTTGACTTTATCAATCCCAATGAAAAGGCACGTTGCGGTTGCGGAGAAAGTTTTACCGTTTAAGTTGTATTATTAGTAATATTGTAATACAATTCATAGATGTCCGATGACACTTTTAACTACAATTATCTATTCCCTTCTCTAGTAGTTTACAAAGATTTTGGAAAAGTACCTGACGATTTAATAGACCTTTCACGGGATATTATATCTGAGCATGGGGGTAAACCTTTTAATAGTCCCTGCCTTAGCACAGTACGAACCTATGCAAATGTGTTAAATCTTAAAGAATTTACTAAAATAAAAGAACAAATAATACAAACTATAGCCGTATTTTGTGACATACATAAAATAGAAAAAGAAGAATTATATTTTGTAGATTCTTGGTTAAATTCTTATCAAGTACATGGATTTCAAGACTTGCATTTACACCCTGATTCACTTTTATCTGGAGTTTTTTATATTAAAAGTTCAGGAGAAAAAGACTTTGTATTTCAATCACCATATCATTTCTATCAACCAATAACTCCAAAATATACAGAGACTAATTTAAATAATTGCCATACTAGTGATTATAACAGTTTGGAAGGTAGATGCATCATTTTTATGAGCAATTTGATGCATAGAACACTTCCAGCTACTGATGAAAGAATTAGTTTAAGCTTTAATATAAAATATAAAAATGTATAATCCAAACAAATTCAATTACGTCAAAATCAACAAAGAGACAATTAACGGTTCAAGAAAGTATGCTACTCCAGACGGTGAAAAACTTCCTAGCGTAACAACTATACTAGACGCAACGAAGTCCGAAGAATCTAAAAAAGCATTAATGGAATGGCGAAACCGTGTTGGTCATAAACGTGCGCAAGAGATTACTACTGAAGCAGCCGGTCGTGGAACACGAATGCACAAATTCATTGAGGATTATATCAAAGAAGGATCACTAAAAGATCCAGGAAGTAATCCTTATAGCGTACAAAGTCATACAATGGCTAAGTCTATTATTGAGCAAGGTCTTTGTAAAGTAAATGAAGCATGGGGCGTAGAAGTTCCTCTTTACTTCCCTAAGATTTATGCTGGTACCACAGACTTGTGCGGAATACATGATGGTGATGAAGCTATTATGGATCACAAACAGAGCAATAAAGTAAAAAAGCGTGAATGGATTGAAGATTATTTCATACAATCAGCAGCATATGCAAATGCACATAACGAAGTTTACGGAACAAAGATTACAAAAGGCGTAATTTTTATGTGTACTGCAGACAATCAATATCTAGAATTCATAGTTGAAGGGGGTGAATTTCAGAAATATTCTGATCTTTGGTTCCGTAAATTAGACGAATATTACAGTAAATTTCTATAGTTTCCAATCTATTTTAGATTGATAAATAGTATAATCATCTTTTCATAAGAATTATACTATGGCTATTATACAGATTTCTAAGATTCAACACCGTACAGGGGCTAACGTTGATTTGCCCCAGCTAGCTGAAGGCGAATTAGGTTTTGCAACTGATGAGCGTAGATTATACATAGGAAATGATCCCAATTTATTTCCTCCAGCTGGTAACTCATTAACCACTCAGACTGAAATTTTAACAGAAGTTTCTGTTTTAAATTGGTCTAAAATAGGCGGAACCGCTAATACCCAAATTGCTTTAACTAGTCCAGTTGGAAATGGTCAAGTTTTAGTAGCAAATGCAAATACATGGGTTAACGCAGGTGGAACAAGTAATATTAAGATTGACCTAGGAAACGCAAATAATGTTGTTATGCGCGGAGGTTTGAATGGTTATGTTCTCACTACTGACGGTACAGGAAATCTTACATGGGAAGGTACAGGAGTTGGTACTTTTAGAATTCAGGATATTTCTAAAACGAATCCAGCGGTTGTAACAACAATTAATGACAACACAGTTGTAACTGGTATACCACTTACCATTATTGGTGTAAGTGGTATGACACAAATATCAACAGCGGGTGAAAATAGCACAAACAAATTCTATGGCGTTAAGTTAACAAATAAAACTTTTTCACTATATTCAGACCCTGGTTTAGCGAACGCTGTTAACAGTACAGGATTCACTCCAGCAACACCAAACACTGGTAATATTATATGTTCATTTTATCAAGCTGGTACAGGTGTGCCTGGCGGAGCTAATACACAAATTCAATTCCAAGATACAGCAGGACTATTTGGTGGAAGTGCGAATTTAACTTTTAATAAAAATACAAGTAATTTAGCTCTTGCTGGTAATGCAAATATTACAAATATAAATGTAACTTCTAATATTGTTGCAAATAATTTTTCAGGAAACATAGGCCTCGGTAACACGGCACAAGCGGCAAATTTCACAACAGTAAATGCTAATTCAGCAATTAGTGCTGCGGGTAATGTTACCGGTGCTAATTTAAGGACAACTGGTATCGTAAGTGCAGGTGGAACATTAACAGCAGGAAATGTTAACACATTAGGTAGTGCAAATGTAGGTAATCTTTCGGTCACCGGTGTTGTTAGAGGTAATTTAATACCTGCTACTGATATTCAACAGGATTTAGGTAACGCAACGAATCGTTGGAGATCATTATACCTATCAGGTAATACTATTTACTTAGGTAATACTTCAATTTCATCTGATGCTAATGGCATTAGTAGTAACACACTAACTGCTGAAAACGCAAACATATCTAATACTGTTTACGCAAATTTTGTTTCAGCAATCATAACTGCAGATTCTTCCTCACAGCCTAATATTAGTAGTGTAGGTACATTAAATGGATTGACCGTTAATGGACTTACCCAATTAGGTGATGTTTCTAACGTAAGAATAGGTGGCGGATTTCCTGACTATACACTTGTTACAGATGGTTTAGGTAATCTTAGCTGGAGTCCTGTAGTACTACCGGATATAGTTGCAGGTAGCACGAATCAAATTCAATATAATATCAATAGTGGATTAGCAGCAAGTGCTAATTTAACATTTAACCCTACTACTAGTACGTTACAAAGTGTGACAATAAGTGCAACAGGAAGTATTACAGGTAGTAATTTAAACATTGGTAGCAACATTATTGCCGGTAATAACATACGTGGAGCAATAATTTCTAGTACTGGCAATATAACGGCAAGTAGTAACATTCAAGGATCTAATCTTTTAGCAACCTCTTCAATATCAACTGGAGGTGCATTAACTGCAAGTAGTATTAGCGTCAGTACTAATATTAGCGTATTAGGTAATGTTCTTGCAAATAATTTAAATGCAGCAAGTGTAGTAAGTGCTAATGGCAATATATCAGGATCAAATTTAAATACTGCGGGTAGAGTTAGTGCAAATGGCAACATTACAGGTGCTAACCTGTTTACAGGTGGTAATGTGAGTGCAACCGGCACCGTAATTGCACAACAGGTAAATTCTGGTAATATTTCTGTTTCAGGTAATATTACATCAAATAACTTAATCATTAATAATGAAATAAGTTCAACAGGAAATATAACTTCAGCTAATTATATTTTGGGAAATGGTGCGTTCCTAACAGGTATTAATTTAGGTAATCAAAGTTCCTTAAATCAAATAAGTAATGGTACAAGTAACGTAAGTATTCCTTCATTAAATGGCGCAGTTACAATTAGTTCTGGCGCAACTGCAAACGTAGTTACTGTTACTAATACAGGATTATCTGTATCAGGAAATGTATCTGTAAATGGTAATTCTAATTTAGGAAATCTCAGCACATCTACGTTCTCAGCTTCTGGTAACATTACTGGTGCTAATTTACTGACAAGCGGTCGCATCAGCGCAACCGGAAATGCAAATGTTGCTAATTTGGGAGTAGCAGGTACAATAAGTGCTTCTGGAAATGCTACAGTCAATAATCTAAATACAGGACAAATTAGTGCAAGTGGTAATTTAACTGCATTAAATGCTAATTTAGGTAATTTAGTAACAGCGAATTTCTTCCAAGGAGACGGAAGTTTACTAACCAACCTAACTGTTGCTGCAGGAAGCTCAATCATTAATGGTAATAGTAATGTATCTGTAGCAGCAAATGGTAATGTAAGAACAAGCGTTGGCGGTACTGCAAATGTACAAGTAATTACAAGTACAGGTATTGCAGTGACAGGCACACATAGTGCAACCGGTAATGTAACTGGTGCAAACTTATTTACCACAGGTGTTGTAAGTGCGTCAGGAAACTTATCAGGTAATAATATTGCCGCTGCAGCGGCAATCAGCGCATCCGGCAATATTTCAGGTCTTAATATAGCTGCAGCAGGCGGTATAACTTCTTCGGGCGCAATATCAACTGCTACTAACATCACAGCAACAGGAAATGTTACTGCTGGTAATATTGCTTCCGTAACCAATGCTAATTTTACAGGAACAATAAGTGCAGTTGGTATAGTGAGCAACGCAAACATCGTTGCTGCAAATTTAAACTCAACAGGAAATGTAAGTGCTGTATCAAACATTAATGCTGCAGGAGTTAGTGTATCTGGTAATATATCTGCAGTAGGAAATGTTAATGCAAATAACGTTAACTCTACAACTCTTTCAGCGTCAGGAAATATTACAGCATTAAATGCTAATTTAGGTAATGCAGTTACCGCTAATTTCTTCTTAGGAAATGTAAGAGGTAATTTATTTAATGGTACTACAAGCATCAATGTGCCTGCAGCTAATGGAAACGTTGCAGTTAGTGTCAATAATGTTTCTAACGTTGTTGTTATAAGTCAAAATACAGTTACGGTAACCGGTGTATTATCAGTTACAGGTAATTCAAATTTATCAACTATAAATGGTTCAACTGCTAATGTTACTACTGTAAATGCTACTACCGTAAATTCCGCAGTATTAATAGGATCAACAGTGTCAGCCACTGGCAATGTTGAAGCAGGTAATCTAGTAACAAGTGGAAATCTAAGTGTTGCAGGGAACAGTAATTTAGCCAATGCTCAATTTAGTGGAAGTATAACTGCTGCAGGTACTATCACAGGCGCAAACTTAAGCACTACCGGAACAGTAATTACTAGTGGAAATGTAAATGCAGGAAATATTAATTCTGCAAATATTATAAGTGCTATTGGAAATATTAGTGGCGGTAATTTAAGTATTACTGGACTAGTTAGAGGTGGTAATATTTCAGCAGTTGCTAATGTTAATGCTGCAAATATCATAAGTGCTAACATAAGTGTTACTAGTAATTTAACAGTAGCTAATTTAGCAAATGTAGGTAATTTAATAGCTACAGGTAATATTAGTGCATACAGTAATGTTAAGTCAGACAATGTAAATGCTAACACTTTACTGATTAACTCAGCAGCCACACTTAATAATTTATCCGTTACGAACTTTGTAAGGTCTAATTTAGTGCCTAATGTAACTGCTACTTATAATTTAGGAATTCCTGCAAATACTTGGCGTAGTTTAGCAGTAAGTAACGTGGGTGTATCTATTGGTCAAACATCAATTACATCTAATGTTGATAACCTAACAATTAATGCAAATAATACAATAATTTCATATGTGACAGCTAATGATATTTCTGTTGCCAATCTTGCTAATTTAGGAAATATAGCCAATGTAAAAATTGCCGGCGGGTCAATAGATGATGTTATAACTACCGACGGTAATGGAACTTTAAGCTTTGCGAACATTTTAAATATCGTTCCGGCTGCAGGAACAAACACAGAAATTCAATTTAACGATAATGGTACTTTTAATGGTTCATCATCATTAAGATTCTTTAAGAGCAATGGTGTAACAAGTGGTACGTTCGCAGGAAATGCTTCAAGATTGTTTGGTATAGTAGGTGCAAATATAACTGGTCAAGTGCCTAACGCTTTATTAGCTAGTACTGTTACTTTCCCGTCACAAGCAAATATTACATCAGTCGGAAACTTAATTTCGTTAAGTGTTGTAGGAAATGTTAGAGCAGGTAATGCAAGTTTAGGTAATTTAGCAAATGCGAACTTTTTCTCTGGAAGATTAGTTACATCTAACCAACCTAATATCACTGATTTAGGATCTCTGAATAACTTGACAGTTAGTAATATTGACGGTGTAGTAAACTTTGAATATACATCAAATGTAACACTTGGTCAAATATCTAACTTGCATATTGCAGGTGGATTGAACGGCCAATATTTAGTTACTGATGGAGTTGGTAATCTAAGCTGGTCTACTCCTATTGCAGCTGGTGTTGCAAATGGTTTAAGTAATATGACCATTGAACAAAGTGGAAATATCGCATTTCAAGTCGCTGGTTTCGCAAATAGATTTAGAATTGAACAATCAACTTTCTCATCTAATGTTCAAGGTATTTTCAACGAATCAGTTAACTTCTTTGCACCTGTTAGTTTAGGTACAATAGCAAACGTAAGAATTTTAGGTGGACAAACTGGACAGGTTCTAACCACTACAGGCGTATCAGGTCAAATTGGCTGGGCATCTGCACCAGCAACACAATCTATTGTAAATGGCAACAGTAATGTTATAGTCGGACCCAATACAAATATTAGAGTAAGTGTCGCAGGTATATCAAATGTAACGCAATTTACAAGCACTGGAATAATAACAGGTATTGTAAGCGCAACAGGTTTAGTTAATACAGGTAGTGCTAATTTAGGCAATATAAGCAATGTTAAAATTTTCGGCGGCTCAGCTGGTCAAATTATACAAACAGATGGGACAGGCAATTTAAGTTATGTTGCTGCTCCAATTTCTGCTATATTAGCAAATGGTTTAAGCAACGTTTCTATTGACTTAAGTGGTAATGTAAGAACAAGTGTTGCAGGTACAGCGAATGTATTGGTAGTTGCAAATACAGGAATAACTGTTACAGGAATTTCAAACTTAGGTTCTAACTCTAATGTTAAAATTACAGGTGGTGCAGCTAATCAATTACTGTCAACTGATGGTACAGGTAATCTTGCATGGGTAGCCTCACCTCCAACATCACAAATTAGCAACGGTACAAGTAATTTAACTATAAGCCAAAACGGAACCATTGTTGCAGTCGCTACTGGAACAACTGCACTTACCATATCTAACTCAGGTATTAATGTATCTGGTGCAATCAATGCGACAGGTAATATTAATACAGATATATTAAAACTAAAAATAGCAGGTGGTATAGCAAATGCTATTTTAATTGCAACCGACACTACGGGCAATTTAGCTTGGGGTAGCTTGCCTGCATCAAATCAAATAGTAGGTGGCAATAGTAATGTAATTGTAAATCCTAACGCTAACGTTTCGATTGGTGTTACAGGTGTTCCTAATGTTATGGTAGTTACACCAACTAGAGTTAACATTACAGGTGATTTACTATTAACAGGAAACGCTAACCTAACTAGTACAGACGCACTAAATATTCCAGGTGGTAATCCCGGAGATGTTCTATCAACCGACGGTGCTGGTAACTTAAGCTTTACTACCCCTTCAGTTGGTACTGCAATTGTTAATGGATCAAGTAACGTTCGTATACCTGCAAGTGCAAGTAACATTAACTTTGCTGTTAGTGGTGCTCCTAACGTTTTTGTATTGTCTCCTACGCTAGCTAGTTTGAATGGTAATTTAAGTGTAACTGGAAGTTCAAATATAAACGGTAATATAAACTTAGGATCTACATTAAGTGCCGCTGGTAACGTAATAGGAGCAAACCTTAGCACACCCGGAACTGTCAATGCATCAGGCAATATAAACACTTCACTAAACCTTTCAGTCACGGGCGCCGCCACAATAACAGGGCAATTGACAATTGGTTCAGCTAATTTAGGCAACGTTTTAAATGGTTCGGGTAACATTTCGTTAACAGGAAACATAACTGGTAATAATTTAGTAGGTAATAATCTCAGTACAACTGGAAACATAAATGGTATCAATGTTACAGCTGGCGCCAATGTCATTTCAGGCAATATTTATGTAAGTAATACGGTGAGTGCTGCAGGTAACATTGCGACATCTACAAACATTACAGCAGCAGGTACAATATCTGCTATTGGAAACATTACAGCGGATCGTTTTATTGGTAACGGTGCTTTACTAACCAATGTAACAGCAAACGTTTCACGTATTGCAAATGGTGTAAGTAATATTTCTATACCTGTAGCTAACGGTAATATTGGTTTCACTGTAGGTGGCGCCAACGTTGTTACAGTTTCCCCAGGCAACTTTATTATTGCAACTGATAGTGGCATAGGCGGAAACTTAAACGTATTTGAAAACATCACAGCAGGAAATCGTATAACTGCAAATGGTAATATTACTGCAGTAGGCAACATCACAGGTAATTACATTTATGGTAATGGTGCTTTCTTAACTGGCGTTAATACCGACATTTATAATGATGCAAACGTAGCTAATTACTTACCAAATTATACTGGTAATATTAATAATGTCAATAATATAATTGCTAATAATATTATTAGAACTTCAGGTTTACAGGTTTCATACCTTAGTATTTCATCAGCTACTACTCTTACAACTTCTAGGGCAGGTGCATTAGTTGATTTAACGAACAGTGGTTATCAAATAATTTTACCAAATCCTATAGGTAATCCAGGTGTAAATTATACATTTAGATTGAGAACCCTTGGACAAAACGTTAATTTAGCAACACCAAGTGGAACATTTGAGGGTTCAGGCTATACAGGTCAGGGTATAATTACAATAGCATTTGCAATTGGTCAATACTTCTATGTCTATAGTGACGGAACAAAGTACATTATTTCTGCTAGAATTGAATCAGAGGCTGGTGCTGGATTAAGAGTAAGAACAGGAACTCAATCAACTTCTACTACAACCGGAGCATTAGTTGTAACAGGTGGGTTAGGTGTAAGTCTCAACTTATTTGCCGGTGGAAATGCAAATATATCAGGTGCGTTATCAATTGGTGGGTCATTCAATTCACCTGCTGCAAATATAGGTGCAGTTACAGGTAATATATTTGGTAGAACTACAAGTAATATAATTATTGCTAATGGTGATGTAGGTGCAGGTGAACTTATATTCCGTGCAGGCGGCGCCATCATTCAAACAATCAATAATGCTAATGTAACAGTAAATGGAAATATAAGTGCTACTGCAAATATATCTTCTTTGGGTAATATATATTCACCGCATGCAAATTTAACTGGAAATTTAACTACACCAATTGTAATTACAAACACAATTACTAGCAATGCAACTAATTCTTCAAATAGTGCATTAAATGTTTTTGCAAACAGTATTACTACAGGTAACGTAACAGGTAACGGTAGTATAGTATTAGGTGGTTTACTTGGACTACATGCTAATGGAAACATAACTAATGTACAAAATCTTCAAGTATCAAATGTCAATGCTCAAAACATCACAGCTCCTGTATTCAATGTAGGTAATATTAGTGTCTCAAGTAATGTTACAGCTAACGGGGTAATTCATTCAAACAATGTAGGCACAGGTAATAACTTCAGAGTTGGTAACAGTGTTTGGTTAGGTGATCTTAATACTGCCGATAGCTTAGCAGTTAGAAGTCAGCAAAATCCAACAATTGGTTATATTACATTTGGTTCTGATTCTACTGCTAAATTAGGACGTAGTGGCACCGCAGCATTAACATGGAATAGCAACTTATCAGTTGGTGGCACAATAACTGCAAATAACTTTGTTGGTAACATTAATGTAGCTAATACAGATTTAAGTGCAAACAGCTTTACATCAAATAATTTCTTTGGCGGCAATTTCTCTGGAAGATTAATCACAACAGTTATTGGTGCAAATACTGTAGAAATGGTTCGTGCTAACATAGCAGGCCCAACAAATGCTGACTACTTTAGTATTGATGTTGGTGGCAACTCACAAGATTTTGGATTTGTATCATTTAACACAGGTGATAACGGATCAGAACCAATTTATTTTAGACAGTACAATGGTCCAAATATTCAAAATCAAGTTACATTATTAGATCAGAGCGGTAATACATTCTTCCCTGGCAGCATAAGCGCAAATGGTAATATTACTGCTGGTAACTTGCGCGGTAATTTAACAGCAGTTGTTAATGCGCCAGGAACTGCTAATATAATTAATGCTGTAATGGCAGGTAGTGACGCCTTTAGACTACAGTTGGGTGGTAACCTATCAGATCAAGGATATGTAGCGTTTGATGTAGGTGATGAAAATACTGAAAGTATAATATTTAGACAGTTTAGTGGCCCTAATTTTGCTACAGAACAACGCAGAGTAACATTGATGGATGCTAATGGTGATGCTGTGTTCCCCGCAGGCGCAAACTTATTTGTGGGTAATAGAATAGGTGCTACCTCTTTAAGTGTTTCTGGAACAGTTACGGCTGCAAGTCTTGTTGGTACTATTAGCACGACAGGAAACATAAATGCAGGTAATTTTGTTGGTAACTTATCAGCATTTGCTGCAAATGCTACTATATTCAATGGACAAAACGTAAGTTTAACTGGTAATATTTCTGCAACAGGCGGAACAGTTAATGCTAACTTATACGTTGGTAATACAATAAGTTTAACTGGTACAATTTCAGGATCAAGTTTAACTGGAAATGTAAGTGCATGTTCAATATTTACCACAAGTCTTACTGGAACGAACGCAAGTCTATCAGGTAATATAACAGCTAATAACTTTATATCTAACAGCACTGGTACAGGTAATAATTATGCAGTTGGTAATCGTGCGTTTATCGGTGATATTGGTGTAGCAGATACAGTCATTATTAAGGGACAAAATAACCCTGCTAATGGATACATTGTGTTTGGTAATGGCAATAATAGTCAAACATTAGGTAGAGCAGGCACAGGTCCATTAACTTATAGTGGAAATATTAGTGCTGCAGGTACAATAACAGCAAATAATTTTGTTGGTAATATCACATTAAGCAATGCTGACATAAACGCAAATAGTTTTACATCTAATAATTTCTTTGGTGGTAACTTTGTTGGTTCACTAATAACAAACACTATCATTGGATCAAATACTTTCCAATTAATTCGTTCTAATGTCGCTGATAATGACTACTTCAGAGTGATTGTTGGTGGTACTGGAACAGATCAAGGTTTCGTATCATTTGAAACAGGTGATCAAGGAAATGAACCTATATACTTTAGACAATATAATGGTGCAAGTATTCAAAATGAAGTTACACTATTAGATGCAAATGGCAATTCAATATTTGAAAATGCAATTGCAAATAATTTTGTTGGTAATCTTTTTGTTTCAACTCCAACTGTATTCACAAATGCAAACATTGTTAGTGGCACGATGGCAGGAAATGATGGATTTAGAATACAAATAAGTGGTTCAGGATCAAGTCAAGGAAATGCGTATATTGACACCACTGATGGCGCTGGCACTTCACCTACTCCGATAATAGTAAGACAGTTTAATGGGGTTGGATATACTTCAGAAATTCGTTCATTGACATTACTTGATAGAAATGGTAATAGTATTTTCCCTGCTAATGTCTCAGTTACTGGAACTTTAAGCGCATTAGGAAATCTTTCTGTTTTAGGTACATTAAATGCCGCAGTATTAAGCACAACCGGTACAATTAATGCAGTAAATGTTTCTGCTACTGGAACAATATCATCTCCTTCACTGACAGGAACAAATATTTCTGTTACAGGTAATGTAAGGGCACAAACTGATATAGTTGCAACTGCAAACTTACAGGGTCAAAATGTTACATCATTAGGTCAAATCACAGCATTAGGTAGTATTACAGCTATCGGAAATGTAATCGGTGATAGACATACAGGTAACATAGTATCTGTTACAGGTAATATTACAGGTAGCAGCTTAATAGGTAATGTAACTGCGACAACGGCCAATGTTACAAGTTTAACTGGTATTGCGGCAAGCTTGTCAGGTAATATAACTGCTAATAACTTTATAGCGACAAGCAATGGTACTGGAAATAATTATGCTGTAGGAAATGACGCTTTTATTGGCGATGTTAACATTGCAGATACAATAATATTAAAAGGCCAAGCAAATTCTGCTAATGGATATATTATATTTGGTACTAGTAACAACAGTCAAAGTTTAGGTCGTGCAGGAACTGGACCACTTACTTGGTCAAGCGACATGTCACTTGTTGGTAATGTTACTGCAAATAATTTTGTAGGTAACTTTAACTTTAGTAGTGGTGATTTAAGTGCAAATAGTTTCACATCAAATACATTTGTTGGTGGTAATTTCAGAGGTAGGTTAATCACAGCTAATCTAACAGGCACCAATACAGCAGAGTTAATAAGAGCTAATATTGCTGATAATGATGTATTCACTGTGACAGCTGGAGGATTCGGGGTCAATCAAGGCTACGTTGAATTTGCTACAAGAGATGAAGGTAATGAACCAATTTTCTTTAGACAGTATACTGGTGGCACTGCTTCAAGTAATCTAACTCTTTTATCTACAGCTGGTGATACGATACTAAACAAAAACTTGTCTGTACCAGGAAATATTACTACTAGCGGTAGCATAACAGCAAGTAGTATTATTGGTACTCTTACTGGAATCGCTAACACAACTAGCACTACAGCTCTTGTTAGTGCAATTATGGCAAATGGTGGCGCCGGACAGGACTTCTTCAGACTGGCAGTTGGTGGCACTGGAACTGATCAAGGTTTCGTAGAAATTGCGACTGGTGATAATGCTGCAGAACAAATATATGTAAGGCAATATCAAAATATAAGTGGCAACCCTTTTGGTGGTATTGTAAAAGAAGCTACGTTATTAGATAATACTGGAAATACTATATTCCCAGGAACTGTACAAGCAAATCTTGGCATAAGATCACTTGGTGCTTTATCTGTGTTTGGTGCAGCCACCGTACAAGGGCAATTATCTGTGACAAGTGGCGGAGATGTTGTTGTCAGTGGCGGCGGAGATGTTGTTGTAAGTTCAGGTGGTAATGTTACTGCAAATAATATTAACGCAACTAACCAAATACGAGGTAGTTCACTTGTAGCAAATAGTTCAATAACACTTGGATCTTCAAATGCAATAATGTATGCTAATGGAGTTATTATTACAAATGGATCTATAACTTCATATGATAGCCTTAATACAACCGGTAACGTAATAGCAGGTAATTTAAGAGCGAATAGTAACATCACTGCAACTGGTAATATAACTGCAACCGGTAATATAACTGCAGTTGCAAATATACATGCTTCAAGTGTATTTGGTAATTTATCTGCTACTTCTGCTGTAGTTAGCAGCGTAACAGGTACAACCTCAAGTGTAACCGGCAACGTTACAGGAAATATGTTTATTTCTACAGCAACTGGTACTGGAAATAATTATAGAATAGGTTCTGCTGCATGGTTAGGTGATATATCTAGTTCTGACACTGTAAGAATAACTGGATTTACTGATCCTGCTAATGGGTACATAGTATTTGGTAATGGTAATAACGCTGCTAAATTAGGTCGTGCAGGAACTGGTTCGTTGACATATTCAGGTGATATGTCATTAACTGGAAATTTAACAGCAAACAATTTAGTAGGTAATCTAAACTTAGCATCAGGAAATGTAACTGCTGCAAACTTCATTGCCACACATAGTTTTTGGGGCGGCAATTTAAATGGTACACTTACTAGAAATAATTTAAGTGGAACAAGCAATGCAAACTTAATATTTGCAAATATTGCTGACACAGATTTCTTTAAATTAACTATCGGTGGTACATCAAGTGATGCCGGATTTGTTGCTATTGATGTAGGTGACAATGGTAATGAACAAGTATTTGTAAGACAGTTTACAGGCACGAATCCAACTCGTACATTAACGTTACTAGATACAGACGGCAACACACAGATACCTGGCAATTTAAATGTAACAGGAATTGTTTCAACGACTTCAAATATCGTTGCTAATAATTTTGTTGGTAATCTTGCTATGTCTGTAGGGGGTGGAGTCACAGCAAATATTATTAATACAACTGTCGCAGGTACTGATTTCTTTAGAATTCAAATAGGCGGAGATACTAATAACGGATATGTTTCTTTTGATACAGCCAATGAAGGTAGTGAACCAATATATGTAAGACAATACAATTCTTCGCAAGTTACTCCATTTAACTCACTAGAACGTGAATTAATACTTCTTGGACCAACTGGAAATAGTAGATTTCCAGGAAGTGTATCTGTAGTTGGTAGTATTTCGGCAGGTGGTAATATAACTGCACCTACCCTAAGTCTCACCGGAAATATAGTTACGAGTGGCAGTATTACAGCAACAGGAAATGTAAATGTTTCAACAAATCTAAGTGTTGTTTCAAGTATTACAGGTGGTTCAATACTATCACAAGGAACATTAAGTGCAACAGGTGCTATATCTACTCCTTCTACTATTACCGCAACAGGAATAATCAGTGCGACCGCAAATATTGTAAGTGCATCTAATTTAATTGTTGGAACTAATATACATGCTACATTTGGAAATCTGTTTATTAACAGTGTAATTGGTAATGTAGTATCCACAACAGGAAATGTGACTGCAGCTAACCTAGTTGGTAATCTAACTGCAACATCAGCAGTTATTACTAGCGTAACAGGTATAAGTTCAAGTGTAACAGGGAATGTAACTGGTGGTATCATTGTATCAACTGCTACTAGCACAGGTCAAAACTTTAGAGTAGGCACTACAACTTGGTTAGGTGATATAGGTGTTACTGAAACATTGATGATCAGTAGCCAAACTAATGCTGCAAACGGTTATGTTGTATTTGGTAATGGAAATAATTCAGCTAAGTTAGGACGTGCTGGCACTGGCCCATTGACTTACACAGGTGATATGTCGTTAACTGGTAATATCACTGCAAATAATTTATTTGGTAATGTAACTATTAGTGGTGATTTAGTTGCGAATAACTTCACAGCTAACAATTTTATTGGTGGTAACTTAGTTGGTACTTTAACATGTAACAATTTGACAGGTACAAACAATGCTAACTTAATACTTGCAAATATTGCTTCAAGCGATTACTTTAGATTAACAGTTGGTGGTACTGGAGCAGATTCAGGATTCGTATCATTTGATATAGGTGATAATGGTAATGAACCAATCTACTTTAGGCAATATAGTGGTCTCACTCCAAGAACATTGACATTATTAGATAGTGCAGGCAATACACTATTACCAGGTAACTTATCACTATCCGGTAGTATTACAACTACAGGAAATGTGACTGCAAATACGTTTACGGGTAATTTACAAATAAGTTTGTCTGGTACAAATACAGCAAATATTATTAATACAACTATTGCAGATAATGATTACTTTAGAATTCAAGTAGGTGGCACAGGACCTAGTGGTGGATATGTAGAAATAGCTACAGCAAATGAAGGCACTGAACCAATATATGTAAGACAGTATGCTGAACTTAGTGGTAATCCTTATGGTAACATTCAAAGAACTCTTACATTATTAGATGCTAGTGGTAATACACAAATACCTGGTAATTTAAGTGTTACTGGAAATATAAGTTCAGCGAATATTATTAGTGCTTCAAGTGTAATTGGTAGTGTAGTTACACCTGGTCTTACTGCAAGCATGACTGCAAATGCTCTATATGGTGTCATTGCATCAGATGACTACTATAGAATACAAGTTGGCGGTACAGGCGCAAATGCTGGATTCATATCTATTGATACTGCTGACAACGGTGATGAACCAATTTATGTAAGACAATATACAAACAGCGGTGGAAACCCATTTGGTACTAAGTCACGTGAACTTATTTTGTTAGATAGCGGTGGTAATACAACATTACCGGGCAACTTATCAATAACTGGTGGATATAGTAACATAGGAGTACCAGTAATAGGTGGTTCAGCTCAAATTGGTTATAGAATCGCTCCTTTAAACACAAAAAATGCTAGTTACACATTAACTAGTGTTGACACAGGGACGTTAATTTACTATACAGGGCAACCAGGAGGAACGATTTTAAATGTTCCTAACGATACGACTCAAACAATACCTCCTGGAACTCAGCTTCGTATTATAAATGGTGATAGTACTCAGAACTTAACTGTAGCTCCTGGATTAGGTGTTACAATGAGATACCAAGGAAGTACTGGTACTAGAACATTATCAACACATGCTGATGTAACGATTATAAAAGTAGCAGCGAATACTTGGTACATTGACGGATACGGCATAACCTAAAAACACCAGTTGGGGATAAATACATATGTTCTCTCTCTATATGGGAGACTTATGCAGTTCCCCAACTGCGTAGGACCTAGAACGTTCACACTTAAGGAGATGAAACAAAATGGGACGCCCTTTAAAAATAGCAAAAACAAACGCAGCAGTTAGCCCAGACGGAATTACCGATGAAGGTTATCCAAACGATGGCACTACAGACAATGGTTTTACAACTAGCGCACCTGGCGTAGTTGGTGGTATAGAAGCTGTTACTGTATATGGTTATGCAGCAGTAGAACAACAGCAACAAGGTACAATTGTTGCTTCAACAGCAACAACTACTGTAAGTGGATTCAGCACACAATTTAGTGATGTATTAAGTGTAGGTTCATTACTTTATGCAAACGATGTAGAATTAGGTGCAGTAAGTGTAATCAACGCATCAGCAAGTGATACAGTAACAGCAACTACAGCAAGTAACGACCGTTTAACAGTTACAGATTCAAGTCAATTTGTAGTTGGTGGTGCAGTCACAGTAGCTGGTAATATGGGTAATTTAATAGCAGGTACTGTATATTATGTATATGATTTACCAACAGCAACAACATTGCGTGTTAGCGAAACACCTGATCTTGCAGCAGTATTCCAATTAGCCGACGATGCTGTTGGACCAGTCGGAATAACACAAGGCGATACAGTTACTTTAGGAGCAGTTTCAAACGGAAATGCCTCAAATGTATCTTACACAAGTGCAACTTCAGACCGTTGCTGGATCTTACGTCAAAAAGGTAAGAGAAAGCATTTAGTAGTCAGAAATCAGAATATTGAAGATGAATTTATGGCTAATGGACAAGCATACTATATTGTTAGTGTTAGTAACACTAATTGGGAAGCATTAGGAGCAGGCCCAGATGCAGGAGTAGGTAAACTATTTACTTGTACAGGTGCAAATGCTAGCTTAACAACTAATGGTTATGGATATGCAGCTGGTGTTTGTACATTAGTAAATAAAGCTTCAAATGCTTTAGTGAGAAATGAAATGACAGTTACATTAGACAAAGCTTCAGGTGGTGATCCATATTGCCAAAGCTTAACTGATCATTTTGCAATTGACTTTACTAATAATGGCACAGATGAAAATTCAGGAGTTAAGTATATTGCTTCATTTGATGATAAGACAGATACACCTGATCCAGCAACTGGTCTTATTACGATTGATATTGATTACGCTTGCTAAGCTTAATTTACTATCAATAAAAAAGCGGCGCAAGCCGCTTTTCCATTAAATAAACTTATGATTACACATAGACTACCTGAAACAAGAGGGCATTTCAACTTTGGTTGGATAGATAGTTATCGTTCATTCAGCAACAATACATACAACGACCCTAATTATATCCACTATAGCGACTTAGAGGTTATTAATGATGATAAAGTTAAACCACATAACTTTACTCCTATTCATCAACATATGGATATGGAAATCATAGGTTATGTAATTAAAGGTCCTTGCTTTCATAATGATAATTTGACCAATGTACTAGAAGTGCCTAGTGGTGCTGTACAAAGAATGAGTACGGGTACAGGCATTTGGCATTGTGAAGGTAATAATTCAGATGAAGAAATTCATTATTTGCAAATATGGATGCGTCCAAATAGACATAACTTTCAACCTCAATATGATGTTTGGATGTTTGACAGAGAAGAAAAGTTAGATAATTTCTGTCCTATTGCAAGTGATAAAGGTCCATTAATAATTCAAAGTGATGTTAAGTTAAGTGCAGGTATTTTTACTAAGGATCATATAGAACAGTTAAATTCTAATCGTAAGTATTATCTTTATATAATAAACGGTTCTGCTTATATTAATGGTATTGAAGCATATACAGGTTCTGGATTTAGTTTTGAAAATGAAACTGAATTAGTCATCACTAATCCAGAAGAAGAACCTGAGATATTACTCTTTAACTTGCGTTAATTGTTCTAATTTATCTTTCACAACATCAAAGTTCACGGTATTAAACAATCCAGGATGCAATGGCTTAGGATAGTTGTTAACATCTACCCAACAGTATCCTATGTGTTCTTCATTTAATATTGGGATAAACTCATTCTCTATTGGACAAAAGAATGTATGATATGTGAATGTATTGTTGACAAATTTTTGAATTGGAATCAGTTTAGGAGTAGTAGGAAAAAACTGTATTTCTTCATGACATTCACGTTCTAGTCCTTGAATAATAGTTTCGTTCTTCTCAAGTTTCCCACCTGGAATTCCCCAATAGGTTGTTTCTTTATTGTCGTTGCGTAACAAAAATAAAAATCTATTGGTAGATGTAGAATAAAAGAAGATTCCTGCACTGATATTTGCTTTACTCATATAATAATTTATCAAATTTAAATTACTATACTAAAATCTCCAGCACTATACCATCCTTCCCATGACTTCATCCATGCATTATTCACAAATCTATATTGGAGACCTGATGTAAGATTAGTCACGTACTGAACATTAGTCAATAATGTACTATCAAAACTCACAAACCATTCACCAATAACACCGTCATATTCAATAATGTCATTTTCGTGAGCAACAAGTGCGCCCCAACCTTCTGTAGAACTTAATGGTATATCACTCCCAATATCTTCAACAATTAAATAACGCTGCCCTGCTGTGGCATTCGGTAATCCATTACCAGGTGACTTAACTGATGGATTAATAACACTATCTACTGCTCCTAATGTATTTTGTGGTAGTGTATCAGGATCAACATTGTATATTAATAGTCTATCATCGGTTGGATTAAACGCTATTGTACCAACTATTTCAGTATCCATGTATGGATTTTCTAGCCATATCTGACTAATACCAGGACGTACTGTACCGTATACATTTAAGAACGCTTGCCAATATACATTAGTATTTGGATTCGTAGGTAAGTCCATACTTTCGTTATTAGGATAGAATGGCTGACCATCTGGAAGTATTTGTAATGAATTGCCTAGCAATAGTAATTTATAACCATATGGGGTAATTTTCTGTCTTGTACCCAATAATAAATCATCATCTTGCATATCAGTAAGTGCGTTACCTTGGAATATACTTGCAATAATTTTATATATAACTCCAAGCTTCTTAATTTTAGCACTAGAACTAATCCATATAGGCATGTAAAAAGTCCATGTCATTATGTCAATTGGATTGCCTGATCCTATTGGTATGACTCTACTACTAAACGTTAATCTATCTTGATAAACTACACTTAAGCTTGTCCAATCAATAAAATTATCAGTACTCTGAATTTCCATTGATGGATTAAACAAGACACCTAACTGCTCTAACAATTCTAATTTTTGATTATAGTTACTAGTCCAAAAATCTACGGTAATACGTAATGTATATGGCACGGGCATTAAACGTTCAACAGTAAATGCATCACCTTGTGTTTGTTCAAATTGTTGTGTATCTTCATTAAATGTTCGTCTACGTACACTTGTTTTGTCAGTAAAATAAGGACTTTGAGTTCTTGTCTGATCATATTCAAGTGCAGAAATATAATAGGTAATCATAGGCGTACTAGGTAAACTGCTTGGACTATTATTAGCAATTACAGTAGATACTTGTCTACTCTGATCTCCGTATTGTATTGGAACTCTAACAAGAATATCATTACCTGCAGGATCTTTACCCTTAGTAACATACCAGTTACTAAAAATTCTTGCAAACTGCACTAAAAATCGTCTTATCTGATTGTCATAAAAATATTGTGCCATTTAATTCCTTAATCTGGTGTAATTGTAAGTATTGATGAAAGCGGTTGTTGTTGTGGTATCGTACCACTTGTTGTAGCAGTAACATTGCTATTATTAATAAATGATGATAATAGTGATTCATCATCTGCTTCAAATGCTACACCTGTTCTGACGTTCTCACTTATTCTAACCCAAATAGCACCATCAAAACGGAACAGTTGTTGCGGTAGATAGTCTATTCGTAATACATATTGACCTGTAGTTGGATTAGGTGGAAACTCAATAGCTGATGTTACAGGTTCTCCGTTCGGAGCTTCGCCTGTACCAACTAAGTAACCTTCTAAGTAACCAAATCCTGTTGGACTACTTCTAACAATAAATCTAAATCGTGGATCACAGTCAGCACGGAAATCCATATCAGGTGTTAATTGTGTTGTATCAAAATTAGGCTGCTCAGGATCAGCATCAGCAAAAGCATATGTATTATCTGATGTACCAAACGGTACTGAAACAGGACCAAAAGCTTTAACTGCTAAAACAATATCAGGCTCAACTGCTCCTGATCCAGTGTCTGTTAATTCAGGTGCTATCTCTGCTAATTCTAAACTCATTTGTATAAATGCTCTAATTGCGTCATTGTCACCCACTTGTTCTTGTAAATTAGCTAGTGCTGCTGCACTTATTCGTATGATAGGACTAGGACTAAAGCCAGCTGGCTGAACAATTTCTAAAGAACCTAATGCTAATTCAGGATCACCATTGCGAATAATTAAACTAACAGGTGGTGCAGGTTGATCGGCTTCAGTAGGTAAAATGTATAATTGTGATCTGTCATAACCTGTTTTAGGTACAACACGTTTTGCTTCAGCAATTGCCGCATCATTGATTTGTATGTTTTTATTGTACCTACTAATTATGTCTTTCAAGTTATCAGCAGTATCACGTTCCCAATATAATTCATAATAATTTGTATTTGTCACAGGTGTTCCTGCAGGAGTTAATTGTGTAGTTACATATGTTTTTCCGTCTTTTGTTACTGTAGTGCCAATAGGGTATTCTTTAGTTTGTGACCAAGCTACACCCTGACAAGGAATACCAGCAGGTACTTCTTTTACTGGAGTCCAGTTTGTGTCACCATAAGTCACAACATAACCAGGTACATACGTTTTAGTCTTATCCCAATCACCTAAGTAATTTTCTTTATTAATTGGTTGCTCAAGTATGTCACTGAATTCTTGACTATCAACTAATGGCTCGCACTTAATGCGCCATAAGTGTGGATACCATGTTTGACTAAAGCCCTCACTTGCATAGTTCGCATCCGTAATTTGGTAGTATCTGCGTAACCCCACAGGTATGGTGTCATTCAGTGGGTGATAATCTGTCAAATGAGGTAGTTCTAGTACATCACCAACCATCAACTTACGACCCATTAGATCAATCATTGTGTTGTAATGAACTGTTATAAAAATTATATCATTATTTAAAAACAATCCAAATTGACTTAAATCAAAGTCTAGATTCTGTACATTATAATGCCCACGAATTCTGTAAATGTCAGGGGCGTATTTTCTGTCACGGTTTTCTAGGAATAATAAATCCTGTATATTCAGAGGATCTAGATTATTGTATTGAGGTTGAGTAAAATCTTTACTTGGACCTTGATCCGCAGGCCCTAAATACTTGTGTATGTATAGGTCTGTTCCACCCACAGTGAACATTTCATTGATGGTTCTGTCCAAAAACTTATAGTCTTGGGTCTTTTCTGGACGGTAAAGGCTGAGGCGCGGCATGTTATTTTTCCTGTTCTAATACTATTTAGTCATAAATCCGTTGTCTAAATGACAATTCCAAAAGGTTGTAATTAAATACAGGGTATGCTATAATAGCAGTTCGTTAATAATAGGAGCAAAGCATGTCCCGTAAGTCTAAGAATTCAGATCATGCAATGATCAAAGCACTTAATCCCAAAGACCCTGATACAAAATACACAGGGGAAGAGCCATTTTTTGCGGTACAACCCGATAGTGAATTTCGTACTAGTGCAATGGCTAGGGCGTTCAGTTGGTACACAAGATTCTATGGTCGTAAAGAAGCCAAAGACTTACTAATTCAATATCTAGAACTTAATGACCGTAAGGCAGATGCTAAGGTGATGGCAAAAGCACCTGAAAGTGAGATTTTAGGTACATATGGTTGGCTAGCACGTATGACATTGCGTGGACTACAACTAACTGAGCATGAAGAAATGTCATTGCAAAATGAAATTACTAGGTTAATGACCTGTGTACATAAGCCTGAAACAGTTTTTAAATCTAATCTTACTCCTCAAGAAGTAGAAGTAGAAGTAGAAAAAGAAACTACTAATCGTCCTAATGTGCAAGAAATTATGCGTGAAAAAGCACGTGAGGCAACAGGGGAAATCATTGGACTGTTTGATGATTTTATTCAGGCTGGATTGAAGGGTAGTCTGCCAGGCAAACCCATTGATATTCTGTCAAAGCATAACATTCTTCCACAACATATCCCTATTATTCTTGACGTTTGGAAGAAAGAACTTAATGAATGGTATGAAGTGCAAGAAGGTAAAGACCCACAACTTGTAGAGGGCTACAGTCAGTTCGGCAAGGTACAAGTGAAAAATATGATTAAGGCTATTGAGCAAGTTATTAGTGACCTCAATAGTTATATCAGCATCAAAAAAGCAAGCAAGACACCTCGTAAGCGCAAGCCGGTGCCAGTAGAGAAGATTGTTAGCAAACTCAAGTATCTCAAAGAGTTTAAAGACGCTGCGGCTAAACTTGATTTGGTTAGCGTACATCCAACAAAGCTACATGGTGCAAGTGAAGCATGGGTGTATGATACTGCAAAGCGCAAACTGCATCACTACATTGCCGATCAATACAGTCAGACATTTACTGTAAAAGGTAATACTATCATTGGCTTTGATACAGGCAAGAGTGAGATTAAAACATTACGTAAGCCAGGTGAGCAACTTAAAGAAATTATGGGAAGTAAGCCCGCAGCACGTAAATTCTTTGAGGGTATTAAAGCAACTGCGACTGTACCAAACGGTAGGTTTAACGAAAATATGCTAATACTGAAGGCATTCTAATGAACGAACGAATTAGAGAATTATACTATGAGTGTCAGGATGAAAGTCAAAGCACCGAGCAATGCTATCAAAAGTTCGCCGAGTTGATTGTGAAAGATTGTCTATCCATTGCGAGACTACAGCGAAATAATATGCAATTCCTTGCATCAAACCCACCACAATCTGCTGCGGCATATGATATAGAACGAAATATTATGAATCATTTTGGAGTTGAGGAATGAATATTGATTTAAACAAATACCAACACTTTGTAGAAAAAGTTACTAGTCAACCAAGTAATGATTTGACTACTTTTATGTCAACACTTGATAGACTAGATGCAAACTATGAATTAGATTTAAATGATGGACAAATGAAACATGGTCCTGACGTTAATCTCCCACTACTTATTACAGCATGTATGGGTCTAGCAGCAGAATCAGGTGAGTTCATTGAAATCCCTAAGAAAATTATCTTTCAAGGTAAGGCACTTACTGATGAAAACGTCCATCACATGAAACGTGAACTAGGTGATATCATGTGGTACTGGGTAAATGCCTGTAGGGCACTTCAGTTAGACCCAAATGAAGTCATTGCTGAGAATGTCAGAAAGCTAGAATCAAGATATCCAGGTGGTAGCTTTGATGCATACTACAGTGAGAACAGAAAAGATAATGATCTTTAATTAACCCTTCCCCAGATAAATATAGTATCTGGGGAATTTTTATGCCAATATCACAAAGTTTACAGCAATTAAAAGACGAATTATTTAAAAACTTACGTTATCGTTTGGGTGACGGAATAGTAGATGTAGAACTGGATCCTGAACACTACGAAGCAGCCTATCAATATGCAATTAAAGTTTATCGTCAACGTGCGCAGAACGCTACGATAGAGTCCTATACTCTATTTGAAATACATAAAAATACAAACGTTTATACTTTACCGGATGAGTTTATCAATGTTAGACAGTTGTTTCGTAGAACTGTTGGACTTGAGACAGGTCCATCTTCTAGTAGCTTTGATCCTTTTAGTAGTGCTATATTAAACACATACCTACTTAACTACAATTATGCAGGTGGTTTAGCAACATACGATTTTTATGCAGGATATATAGAATTAGCAGCACGTATGTTCGGTGGATATGTAATTTACACATTTAACCCTGTAACTAAAGAATTACGTATCGTGCGTGATCCAAAAGGTTCAGGTGAAAAAGTTTTAATTTGGGCTGACATTCAAAGACCTGAGATAGAACTATTGCAAGATCCGGGAGCAGGAGTTTGGATTGGTGATTGGACACTTGCGCAGTTAAAGAGTATCTTAGGTGAAGCACGTGAAAAGTTTGCAAGCATTGCAGGACCAGCTGGTGGCACAACATTAAATGGTACTGCTCTCAAAGCAGAAGCAAAAGCGTCACAAGATCAACTTATTGAGGATTTGCGTAGATACGTAGATTATAGCCAACCGTTAACTTGGATACAAGGTTAACCTTTAACTTATGAAATATTTCTTTATTGTAATATAATATGTTACAAGGAGATAAAATGCTAGTAAGCGTTACTGGATTCATCGGATCAGGCAAAGATACTATTGCCGACTACCTCATCACAGAACACGGATTCAAAAAAGAAAGTTGGGCTGGCAGTCTTAAAGACGCAGTATCACACATCTTTGGTTGGGAACGTGAATTACTTGAAGGCACTACAAAATATAGCCGTGAATGGCGTGAACAAGTTGATCTTTGGTGGAGTGAGCGATTAGGAATTGAGAAACTTAGTCCACGCTGGGTCTTACAACAGTGGGGAACTGAAGTAGGCCGTCAAAGCTTTCATAACGATATTTGGATAGCAAGTTTAGAAAATAAATTGCGTCAAAGTAGGGATGATATTGTTATTACTGACACACGTTTTGCTAATGAAATGGAAGCTATTAAAAGACTTGGTGGCATAACAATTAGAGTACATCGTGGACCTAAACCTGACTGGTATGATGATGCTATATCAGTTAATAAAGGACCTAGGCATATTGGTTGGTCACTAAGCAAAGATAGACTTGGGAAATTAGGAATACACCCTAGCGAATATAGCAGTGTAGGACTAGATTTTGATCATGAAATACATAATGACAGCACAATTGACGATTTATTTGACTGTGTTAAACACATGCTCAATTTGCCTTAATCGACTTCTAAATCCCCACGTTTCCAAATAGTTTCTCTACGTTTGACTATTTCCACACAATTTAAACATACTGTACGTAGATTAAATAGGTCTACGTTGTTTAAATTTCCGTCAATGTGAAATACTAATAACTGACTATCGTAGAGTTTTTTAAACCCGCATATATCACATGTGGGTTTTTTCTTGTACCCTACTAGCTTCCATTTGGGCTGCTGCGGAGTTAGCTTTTTATTCTTTCTCCTGCATTCCTCACACTTGCTTCTGTAATGTCTGACACCATCCCTGTAATAATTTGCAGCACATGGGTTTTTATTACAAACTTTACAAATAGGTCTTTTCATATTCTTATTTATAGCCAACTCTTCCCAAAGAGTTCACAGAACCGTAAATTCTAGAAAATTTAATAAATATAATTATACTAGGGAGTTAACCCTCAAAATCATAACATTAAAGGAAATATAAAATGGCTCTAACATCACCAGGCGTAGAAGTAACAATTATCGATGAAAGTAACTACGCACCAGCCCAAACGAATTCAGTACCCTTTGTTCTTCTTGCTACAGCACAAAATAAATCAAATGCTGCAGGAACAGGAGTAGCTCCTGGTACAATCGCAGCTAATGCTAATAAAGTATACAAAGTAACAAGTCAGCGTGACTTAGTTTCTCTATACGGTAATCCGTTCTTCTATAAGACTACAAATGGTACTCCTATTCAAGGATATGAATTAAACGAATATGGACTACTTGCAGCTTACTCTACTCTTGGTGTTACAAACGGTATTTGGGTTCTACGTGCTGACATTGATTTAGCAAGTTTAGTAGGAACATTAACACGTCCTAGAGGCAATCCAGCAGATGGTACATATTGGTTAGACACAACTACATCAAGTTGGGGTATATATGAATTCAACAAATCAACTGGAAAATTTACACAACAAACTCCTATAGTACTTGTAAACCCAAGTGATTTATCCGGTGGTTATCCATTACAAAGTATTGGAAATATAGGCAGTTACGCAGTTTATCCGGTACAGCCTGCAACTGTCAATCCATATATCCAAAGCATGATGTTTTATAAGAATTCAAGTAACACTTGGGTACAGTTAGGAACTATTGAATGGGCAAAGAGTGTACCTGCAGTGATTGGTACTGTATCAAATCCAACGTTGGCCGCAGGTTCTACTTTTACAACTGCAGTAATAGGACCAAAAGTAAACTATAGTTTCGTAGTACAAGTTCCAGCCGCCCCAAATAACAATGTAGAAGGTGTTGCTGCAGCAATTAACGGACTAAACCTAGGCGATATTTCAGCGAGTGTTATTAGTGGTAGATTAAATGTTTACTATAGTCCTCAAGTAGAATATCCACCAGAGAATACATCTTATCTTCAATTTAGTTCAAGTGATACTGTTTTAGCTGATATGGGTATTTCAAGTACAAGTAAATTTTATCCACCTGAAATCATTGCAGGTGGTTCATCTCAAATGCCTCTGTGGACCTCAGGTCAGAGCAGACCTCATCCAACTGGAAGTGTTTGGATAAAAACTTCAGTAGCAGGCAACGGAATGAATATTGTAATGCAAGAGTTTGTAACTACGGCTTCTGCGTTTGTACAAAGACCGGTTGGAATTTATCCTAACGTATCTCAAGCTACATTTGAAATAACTGGGACAGCAGGTGGTCAAAACATTCCGGCTGGTACTTTAATTGGAATATTTGCTTCATTAGGAAACGTATCAACAAATATATGTAACAACTTATACTTTTTTAAGAGACTCGTAACAGGACCTACAGTAATAACAGGTACAGTAAAAAATCCAGTATTACCTAATAGTGCTTCTTTTTCTGTAGTTTTACCTGTAAATTTAAATCAAGTATACAACATAACATTACCTGCAGCAGGAACTGTCGGTGCTGCTGAATTTGTAATAGCATGGCAAAATGCAAATATACCTAATACAAGTGCATCAGTAACAACAGATGGATCAATTCAACTAACTCAAACGATAGGCGGAGAAGTATACTTAATTCCGAATTTCAATTATCCTGACTTGTTGGATTTAGCAGGACTATCATATTCTGTAAATTCAGCAGTTCAACCATTTGTATTTCCTAGTTTACCTATTTTAAATGCACCTCAGTATAGTACAACTGGAACAGGAACTGGATGCAGTATAAATTTAACTTATAGTGGAGATGGATATATACCATATGGTGTTGCAACAGGTGGCTCATCGTACAATGTAGGGGATGCTATAACGATACAGGGTTCGGATTTAGGTGGAATAACTCCTAATAATAATTTAGTAGTAAGAGTTATGTCAGTTAATTCAGGTGCTGTAACTTCCATTGCGTATGTTTCAGGATCTGCAGCATCCGAATATTTCAGTGTATTGTCTAATTGGAGAAAGATTGATTATGTTGCAAATGAAGGAGCACCGTTTACTAATCCAATAAACAACACTAATTGGTTCTATAGTACAATTGATCAAGTTGACATTATGATTCAGCAAGCAGGCGCTTGGACAGGTTATAGAAATGTAAATTATGATTCTTCAGGTAATCCTGTAGCGACAGGGACAAATACAACAGACCCTAATGGAGTTATAGTAAGCGCAACTGCTCCAACTGTTCAAAGTGATGGTACTAATTTAGCATACGGAGACTTATGGTTAGATAGTAGTGATCTAGAAAATTACCCAGTGCTGAGTCGTTGGCAGAATTCAGATGGTATCGATCAATGGATATTGATTGATAATACAGATCAAACCTCAGGTGACGGTATACTTTTTGCCGATGCACGTTGGGCAGGAAACGGAACCACTGATCCTATTAGTGATCCTATTCCTAGTGTAGTAAGCTTATTAACCAGTAACTATCTTGATTTAGATGCACCTAGTCCAGCTCAATACCCAACTGGTATGTTATTATTCAACACACGTAGATCAGGCTACAACGTAAAACAGTTCAGATCAAATTATTTCAATGGTCAAACTTTTGGGGAAGTAACACTTCCGGTTGTCAAGAATGCTTGGGTAAGTTCAAGTGGATTACAAACTGACGGAAGTCCTTACATGGGTAGAAAAGCACAACGTTCTATGGTTGTAAAAGCACTTATTGCATCTATATCTACCAATCAAACAATACGTGAAGAAGATAACTTCTTTAACTTAATGGCATCTCCAAACTATCCTGAGTTACAACCTCAAATGGTAGCTCTAAATAATGAACGTGGTAATACTGCGTATATATTAGGAGATACACCAATGAGACTAAGCGATCAAGCTACTGACATTGAAGCTTGGGCTAAAAATACAGCAGGTGCAGCAAGCACAGGTGAAGATGGATGTGTTACCCGTGATGAATATATGGGATTGTTCTATCCAAGTGGTTTAAGTACAGACTTAACCGGTACTCCAGTAGCAGTTCCACCAAGTCACATGATGCTACGCACATTCCTACGTAATGATACAATCGCTTATCCTTGGTTAGCACCAGCAGGTACTCGCCGTGGTACGATTGACAATGCATCAAGCATTGGATACGTAGACGCAGCTACCGGTGAATTCCAAGTTATTAAGAATCGTGTAGGAATACGTGATGTTTTATATAGTAACTTTATTAATCCTCTTGCATTCTTTACTAGTGTAGGATTATTGAATTATGGCAACAAGAATAGTAAAGACACTCAATCAGCACTTGATCGTATTAATGTCGCTAGACTTGTTAATTACATCCGTGAAAAACTAACTATATTAGCACGTCCGTTCGTATTTGAACCTAACGATGCATTAACAAGAAGTCAAATTACAAGTGTAGTACAGACCTTGTTTGTAGACCTTGTCGCTAAGCGTGGTATATATGACTATTTGGTTGTTTGTGATGGTACAAATAATACTCCTGCTCGTATAGATGCAAATCAACTATGGATTGACATTGCGATTGAACCTGTTAAGGCAGCTGAGTTTATTTACATACCTGTAAGAATTATGAATACAGGTGAAATAGCTGAAAGAGGTTCAACTATTTTCGGTTAAACTTGAGAATTTTTTAAGATAAATACATTAAGGAGATACACAAATGGCAACAGCATCACAATCATTGTTCAATATGTCTGTAGGGCAAGACAACACGCCCAGCACAGCAGCACTGTTGATGCCAAAATTACAATACAGATTTAGAGTTTTATTTTTAAACTTTGGTGTGGGCGGTTCTACTCAAGAATTAACCAGACAGGTTATAGACGTAGCAAGACCTCAGGTAAGTTTCACTGAGATTCCAATCGACATTTATAACTCTAAACTATATTTGGCAGGAAAACATGAGTGGCAGATGACCACAATAAACCTACGTGACGATGCAACAGGCAGTGTTGCAAGATTAGTAGGCCAGCAAATACAAAAGCAAATGGACTTTGTTGAGCAAGCAAGTGCAGCAACAGGTCAGGATTATAAATTCCAAATCAATTATGAAGTATTAGATGGTGGCAACGGTACAGCAACCCCAACAGTTTTAGAAACATGGGAAATGTATGGTTGCTTCTTGCAAAACGTAAACTATAATACTTTAAATTACGGTACTAATGAACCTGTAACGATTGCCCTATCAATACGATTTGACAATGCGATTCAGAGTCCTCTTGGTTCTGGTATTGGTGTTGCAGTTGGTCGTGCTTTAGGTGGAACAACAATCACTGGTATTGGTACTTAAAATTTAAATGGCAGGATTTTTTGATAATCTACTTGGTGAAAATCTCGGGCAAGGTGTTCTAGGCGGTTTATTCGGCACAGAATATCTCCGAGATTTCCAACATGCAAGTAGAGTTTTTCGTAGCGATGGCTATGCTTATAGTCCTAAGTTTAAGTTTTTATTCCATGTAACATTTGATATTAACACAGAACTAGTAGGGGCTAAAGCATTTTTCCCTGAAGGAACAAATACGCACTTTGGTTTAGCTGTAAAAACAGTGCAATTACCTACTTATACGTTTGATACATCAACACTAAATCAATACAACAGAAAACGTATAGTTCAAACAAAAGTAAAATATGATGATATCAATATTACCTTTCATGACGATAACGCTAATTTAATAAGAAATCTTTGGTATGGATACTTTACATACTATTACAAAGACTCTACACAAAATGCAGCACAAACTCAAGGGGTAGTACCTGACTTAAATCCTCAATTTGTAAATCAGTTTGCTACAAGTAGCAATGTGTTCGATTACAACAGAAGAAATACATATGATAATTCTATCTACGGTGATGATGAGTGGGGTTACATTGGGCAAAGTACAAAAGATCAATTAACAGCATTAGCTAACACGTTAGGTGTAAGTAAAGCACCTTTCTTTAAAGCTATTAACATTTATGGATTTAATCAACGTAATTTTGTACAATATAGATTAGTAAACCCAATGATTACTAATTTTAAACATGATTCATACGACTATTCAAGCACTAATGGCACGATGGAACATACAATGACAATAGCCTACGAAGGAGTACAGTATTTTGATGGCGCTGTTGACGGTAGTGCTATCATGACAAATGGCACTTCACCTAACGCTAAACCAGTTGTTGGTGATTTTGGTATGCATCTATATGATACTGTTATGAGTCCTATTGCTAGACCTGGTGCTAATCAAAAAATATTAGGTCAAGGTGGGTTAATTGATGGCGCAGGTGGTGTCTTAAATAGTTTAGGTGGCGGCGACTATTTAGGTGCTATAATGACCTCAGGTAGAGCATACAACACTTTTAAAACGGCGGACTTAGCTAAATTAGGAATTAATGAACTTAAAACAGGAGCTATTAATTCAACACAGGGTACTCCTAATAGAAACGCACTCTTTAGTTTTCCATCTTTCAGTAAATAAATTATGCCAACTAACGATTTAACAAGCCAACTTGATAATACAGTCAAAGTTTTTGATAGATTTTACTCACAAGATGTAAATGTAAACGCATCAGAATTTGATGTAGTGTATAGTTACTTTAAAAACGTATGCCAAAGCGAAAATACTGCTAAGAATTTTACTGCAATTATTTTCAGAATGGCAGCATATACAGGTGAGTCTGCAATTACCTTGCTTGAGTTTGTTCAAGGTAAGCGTGGACTTGAGCTTAACGCAACAATGGCTTATTATTTGAATAGCCTAAAGTCAAAAACAACACTATATGGTGTTGCAAATTTACCAGTGCCAAATCCAACTGTTCAAAGAAACGTAGTAACTTAAAATGGCTAAGTGGGCTCAAGGCATATATGAAGTGAAGAATCCAGATAAGTATGTAGGTAATCATAAACCTAAATACAGATCAGGATGGGAATTAACTTTCATGATGTTTTGTGATAACAACAATAGTGTTATCAAATGGGCAAGTGAATCAATAAGAATACCCTATCGCAATCCTCTCACAGGAAAGCAAACAATCTATGTCCCTGACTTCTTTATTCTATATGAAAATAAGTTCGGACAAAAACACGCTGAAGTCGTAGAAATCAAACCCAAAAAACAAAGTCTTATTGAAAGTAAAACAGCAAGTGCAAGAGATCGGGCTACCGTAGCAGTCAATCATGCAAAATGGCAGGCAGCAACAGCATATTGCAAATCCCAAGGTCTTACATTTAGAGTGATAAATGAGGACGCTCTATTTTATAATGGTAAGAAAAAGTAAATAAATACTACTATTATAACATAGAGTATGACTAAAAAACTTAGCGAATTATTTGACCTCCCCATTGATGAAATCTCTCATGCTGATGATATCATTCCTGTTCCTGAAGATGTCACTACCCAAGCTTACAACAACCTAGAAAAAATTGAAAATGCACTACCTCAGGTTCGTGGATTAGAAGCCAGTGACACTGAAATAGATGAATTAGCTGAATTAGCTAAAAATAGTTATAGTGATTTAATGGAGCTTGGTATGCAGGTGGATAGTAGATTTGCTGCTGAGATTTTTGGTACTGCAGGGACAATGCTAGGACATGCAATTACAGCCAAAACAGCTAAAGTCAACAAGAAGATAAAAATGATTGAATTGCAGTTAAAGAAAGCAGCATTAGACGCTAAATTGAATGAAAAGACTAAAGAAATAGAGAATATTCCTCAGGGAAATGGGTCAACACTGATAGATCGTAACGAATTACTGAAATCTTTAATCGCAAGCAAAAACGGAAATAATGATAAATAATACTATAGGAATTGAACCATGAAAACCTTTCGCCAATATTTAGTAGAAAGTGTACGTACATACAAGTACACACTTAAGATAGCAGGAGATGTCGATAATAAGTTTTTAGACTTGTTGCGCATGAACCTTAAGAAGTTTGATCCAGTAAAAATTGAGGATCCTAAAACTACCCCCATTCAAAAAGATCCATATGGATTTCCTGACGTACACAACGAATCAGTGACGATCATTAAATGTGAGTTTAAGTATCCAGCTACAGAACCGATGATTCAGCAAATGGTTCAATTAATGGGAAAAAATGTTAATCAGGTTCGTCTAATCACAACAGAATATAACGATAGCATAAATCACGAAGTAGAGCAATATGCTAACGAAGCAAGTCACAGTCCATTATTATTGCATACTGAATTAGAAGATGACGGTAAAGAAGCAAGTAAAGAGTATGCAAATCAGTATCTAGATAAAGTTGTACCTAAAAAGCCAACATTTGATTATCAGTATGCTGCTACAAAAACACCTGACAGCCCTAACAAAACAAAAGAAGGCATACAAACAAAGAGTCCAATGACTAACATGACTAGACAGCCTAAACCAAAAACAGGAGCTAGTTTTAACAAATGATTGATTTTACAACAAGCCAATTAACTTGGATAGTAGTCGGAGCTTGTAGCTTAGGTGGAGGCGGCTATTTAACAATGACCTCTACTGTAGGTGATTTAGATAAAAAGATTGAAGTATCTAATGCTAGAGCAGAAGCAATGAATGAAAAACTTTCATCACTAAAACAGCAATTAGATAGAATAGAAAATAAGATTGATTCAGGTAGAAAATGAAATCAAAAGACATCATTAAAGAAGCTAGTGTAATGGATTACGATCCGCCTAAAGATCGGAATGATCCTGCGGCAATACGTGCAAGAGAACGAGAACAGGCAATAGGTGCAGATCCAATATCACAAATGTTTACTCCTGGAGTAAGCACTGTGCAAGATATAGGTGATGTTGCACAAGGTGATTACGGTGCTGTTCCATATGCAGCATTGGGTATGATACCGGTAGTTGGTGGCCCTCTTAGTAAGTATGCTAAAAAATTATTTGGACGTGGCGAACGCACTGCTGCTAAAACTGCATTTTCAAAAGAGCAACAAAGACTTGCAAATCTATCACCTGCAGAAAGACAAGCAGAAAAAGAGTTAGCAAGCAGTTTACGTCAACCTCCAGTTCAACCATCATCAAAAGCTACAAAAGGTGAAGCACCTCCTGCTAAGCGTGAAGAACCTGCTTTGTCTACCCAACAAAGGAATTATAAAGAATTAGATCGTCCTGCTGTTCAAAGAAAAGCGGACGCAGATAAAACAGCAAAAGATGCTGCAGCAAAAGATAGAAGCTCACAACCGCACTATGTACGTGATCCAAAAACAGGTCAGTGGGTCCCTGCTAATGTGCAAGCACAATTACAACAAAAATTACAAGGTAAAGGATTTAAAG